>OIYH01000170.1_pt1 | contig 57404 bp, 50 predicted proteins | sample 1587911 | NCBI WGS metagenome assembly OIYH01 (sample SAMN03283252) | human gut metagenome | biome: human-associated habitat; material: feces | host: Homo sapiens | place: USA | collected 2013
GTGAGCAGTTGTCTCAGCAGAGTGAGCAGTTGTCTCAGCAGAGTGAGCAGTTGTCTCAGCAGAGTGAGCAGTTGTCCCAGAAAGATGAGCAGTTGTCCCTGAAGGATGAGCAGTTACGCAATATGGCTAAGGTTCTGTTTGATAAAGGAATGACAGAAGAACAGATTTCGTCAATGACCGGTATTGATATTGAAAACATTGTGAAACTTCTGAAATAGATAATTAGGGTAGTATAAACTGAGATGCGTCATAGATCAGTTTATGCTACCCTATAATCATTTTTACGGTAATGACTTGTATGTTAGGTAATGGCTTGCATTACCTTTATCTATATTTTTTCAAAAATAATCATCGTTTTGCTTAGTTTTTCTCTTTGCTCAACTGTATATAGTGTGTATGACACAGGAAAAGGACATAGAACAGATGTTTCGTCGGCATTATGAGAAGATGTATAATCTGGCCAGATACATTCTCTCGGATGACGACGAAAGCAAGGATGTGGTGAGCGAAGTGTTCACGCGGATTCTTGCTGATGATGTGGTCCTGTTGCCCGAGAGCGAGGAAAGTTATCTGATGCGGAGCGTCCGCAACCGCTGTCTCAATCTGATTGCCCATAAGAGTGTGAAGGAAAGAGTGGCAAGGTTGCTGACCGATGATGCCGACGTTATTCTATCTGAAGATACGGACGAGCGTCTTGAACAGCTGTTGCTTCTCATCGACGACCTTGAACCTCCAATCCGAAAGCTTATCTTCCGTCTGCGATATATGCAAGATAAGTCGTATAAAGAGGTGGCTGACGAAGTAGGAGTGAGCAAGGTGACGGTGTTCAATCATCTCTCTAAGGCGATAGACTGGATTAAGGAACGTATAAAATGAGCAAAACAATGACTAACATGAACAAAGACGAAAAGCGGATGATGCTCTTTGACATGCAGGAGCATCCTGAGAAATATACTGACGAGCAGATGGAACGCTTGCTTGATGATGAGGAAGTGAAGGAGTTTTTGCGAGACTTGTCTATTGCGAGAATGGCTGGCAAGAAAGCTGCGCCAAAGAAGGTAGACGTGGATAAGGCTTGGAAGGAATTTTCTAATGGTTCTTATCCCAACCGAATGAAGATAGCAGCTTCCGTCATAGGCATCATCTTTCTCTCGGGTGTAGCCTTTGCTGCTGTGCAGAACGGTTGGTTTAGGTTCTCGGCTTCGGAAAAGGCTGTGGATAATAATGCTGTGACAGAACAGACTGTCAAGCCGAAGCCGTTAGCCAATGAAAGCCTTAAGGCTATGACGTCAGAGAGTAAGGATTCGCTCGACATGAAGCCGGTGGTGTTTGACAATGCTGAGTTGGGAATAATCCTTACGCAAATGGCATACTTCTATCATGTCAAAGTGGAGTATGTCAATGCCAATACACAGCACGTTCGCCTCTTCTTTAACTGGAATAAGACCAAGAGTTTGGAGCAGAACCTTGAGATTCTGAATGCTTTCGACCGCATACAGATCGAGTTTGCGGACGGCACATTGATGGTGAAATAAGATGGGAGGACATATTATGAAAAACATATTTAAGACTACGCCCGATAACTGCAAGACCGTAATCCTGCTGTATCTTTTCTTTCTGTTGTCTTCAGCTCAGCAGTCTTATGCCCAACGCATCACCCGACAATATAATAATGTGTCGTTCTCTGAGGCGTTGAAGGATATTAATGCACGTCAGCATAAGTACACCATCAACTTTGTGTATGATGAGTTAGAAGACTTTAAGGTTACAAAGAGTATCCGCAACCAGAATGTTCCTAATGCCATTATGCAGCTGATCGGTTTTTATCCCATTAGAATGACACAGGTGGAGAATAACATTATGGTGGAATGTACGCTCAAGACGACATATCGTTATAAGGGACGTATTGTTGACGAGAGAGGCAATGCCGCTGAATACGCAACAATAGCCTTGCTGTCGCCCATTGATTCTGCAATCGTAGGTCATGGAGTGAGCAATGAGAATGGCTATTTTGTCATTCCTTGCAATTCCAGAAAAGTGTTAGCCCGAATCTCATACATTGGTTATAAGACAGTATGTCGAATATACAACAACACAGAGATGGGCATCATCAAACTGCATCCCCAAACCATGATTGTCAAGGGTGTGGTGGTGAAGGGTGACCGGCCTCAATACAAGATGTTGCCTGGAGGCATGGAAGTTGCCATAGAGCACACGTTGCTCTCTAAAATGGCTAATACATTTGAAGTCCTGAATCTCTTGCCACGTGTCTCTGTAAATGGGCAAAGCATATCTATATTCGGGAAAGGAGCGCCAATTGTTTATATCAACAACAAGCGTGTGCATGACAATAATGAGATTGTAAACATCACTCCCGACAACATCAAGTCGATTTCGGTTATTACAAGTCCTGGGGCAGAATATGATGCCGAGGTAGAGTCGGTAATTCGTATCCGCACCAAAGAACGCCGCGCAAATGGATTCAGCTTGCGTGCTGATGCTTTTGGTAAATATAATAAATGGATGGCGGATTACGAGCTTATCAGCGCCCGATATCAGACCAAGAAATTCGAGATAGCCAATAGTTTATGGACTATGGGTACACATGACGGAGAAGATAATAATCTGATTACTGATATCTATTTGCCTGACAAGCATTATCACAACAATCAGAAATACATGACGGAACTCAGAAACCGTTACTTGTCGGAATATCTTTCTGCTGATTATTCGCTTAATGATAGCAATTCTGTTGGTGGCTCTTATCGCTACTATGGAATGTTGAAAGGTAGGACGAATAGTGTTAGCCGGCAGGATGTATTGCTGAATGGTGTGGCACAGGGCAGTATTGGTCAGGATGAGGTTATGAAGCCTTTTCTTAGTTCACATCAGGCTGATATATATTATGTGGGAAAGGTTAGACAGGTAGGTGTTGATTTTAACGCCACATACTATGCTATCAAAAACAGACGTAATGATGAGGGCTTTGAAAGCAGCAAGGAGTTGGGGTATCAGGAAATACATTCAAGCAATCGCCAGAATAGTGATATGTGGGCAGGCAAGCTGGTTGTGAATATTCCTCTTTGGAAAGGCAATATGTCTGTAGGAACAGAGCTGTCGAAGACAGACTCACATGGAACGTTTCTGAACGAGGAGCAGCTGGTGCCATCCACAAAGACGGATATCCATGAAAGGAATATTGCCGGATTTGCACAGTACGGATTGGTTCTCAGCAAGTGGACAGTCGGGCTTGGTGTGCGTTACGAGAATATCGTCCGTGACTATCTGTCTGATGGAGTGAAGCAGGACGATGTGAGCAGAAAGTATAACAACTTCTTCCCTAATCTCAGCGTTTCATGCAACAAAGGCAATTGGTATTGGCAGCTGAATATCAATGAGAAGATTCACCGTCCAAGCTATCGGCAACTCGGTAACTTCATGCAGTATGACAACCGTTTCTTGTATGAAGGCGGAAATCCTACCTTGCAACCGGAGAAGGTGTTTAATGCTGAGGCGATGATGATATATAAGTGGCTGAATGTATCTGTAGGTTATAAATATCTGAAGGATGTGATGGAGTGGACCAAGTATATCTATCCAGGAAAGGAGTTTGCTTATAACACGTCGTTGAATTTCAACCATAAGCAGTTGCTTTATGCTTCTGTAAATGTTTCTCCAAGGTTCGGCATCTTCCGTCCTACGTGGAAAATAAATTACAGTCAGCAGTTCTTCGATACTGAGAAGTATGGATCCAGCAAGGCATTAAGCAAGTCTTTGCTGTCTTGTTCGCTTGACAATCATTTCGCTCTTTCAGAAACTATGGGAGCGGCAATGAATTTTTATGCCGCTACATCCAATGCAGATGGATTTCTTATGCATAAGAGCAGTTACAGCGTGAATCTGCGGTTTTACAAGTCGTTTGCCAACCGCACATGGATAATTTATCTTTCTGCAAACGACATATTAAAGACGGCTAAGGAACGTTGGACGATGTACGGACTTGGGTCGGGCACAACGAAAGACTGCTACAACTACACTCGAAACGTCTCCTTGCAGGTTACGTATAATTTCAATGCCAAGCGAAGCAAGTACAAGGGAACGGGAGCCGGCAATGAGGAGAAGAGCCGCTTGTAGCTTCGTATAAAAGGAAACTCTCTCTGTTAAAATATAGATAAACGAAAATCGATCAAGCAAAGGCTTGTCAACGAAAGGTTGACTGGCTCTTTGCTTGACCGATTTTTATTTTGTTCCTGTTACTTTATTCCTCGGCGATTTACTTTATTCCTCTGCGGTTAAGCGCCTCGCTATATCGCTTTGCGTTCTGAAGATGCTCCTCGTAGGTGCGTGCAAAGTTGTGCGTGCCGCTGAAATCCTCCTTTGCGCACATATACAGATAGTCGTGATGTACGTGATTTAGGACGGCGTCAATGCCGGCTATGGACGGAATGCGGATTGGTCCTGGGGGCAGTCCGGGGTTCTTGTATGTGTTGTACGGGCTCTTGATGTAGAGGAGGTTATTGTAGATTCGCTTCAGATCGAAACGTTTCCATGCGAACTTGATGGTCGGGTCAGCCTGCAACGGCATGCCGTCGGGATATTCCGCGTTGCGGAGCATGAGGCGGTTATAGTACATTCCAGCCACCATAGGCTTCTCGCCGTCGTTGGCTGTCTCCTCGTCAATGATGCTTGCCAATGTAGTCACCTCCACAGGCGTCAGTTTCATGGCGCGTGCCTTCTCCTCTCGCTGTCCACTCCAGAAGTTATGGTTCTCCTTCTTCATGCGGTCAAGCAGCTTTTCCACGCTGACATTCCAGTAGATGTCGTACGTGTTGGGGATGAAGAGCGCTGCCACGGTGGCGGTGTCGTAGCCGTATTTCTTGCATATAGCTTCGTCAGAGAGGGCTTCGTAGATGGCTGCGCTGTCCACCATGAGACGCTTTGACAGTTCTGCGGCGAGACGGTCAAGTGTGCGTACTGAAGGAACGGTAAGGCTGACGGGCGACTGCAGTCCGTTCTTCATGTGGCGGAATACGGTAAAGGCTCCCTCGCCGGGCGTGATGGCGTAGCGTCCCGTGCGGATGTTGTCGGCATAATGGCTATGTCGTACGAGCGTCTTGAATCCTGCCATACCATTTGTACTTGATACGTCGGCAAGCTTTGTGTAGACCGAGTCGACGGTGTCGTCCGTGTCGATGTAGACGTAGCGCGTTTCGTTGCCTGCTGCCATCGACGCGAAGAAGTAATAATAGACGATGCCTGCCACCACCACCAGACAGGCAACTGCCGGGATGAGGTATTTTCTTCTTGTGTTCTTTTTCATTGTTTGTGTTATTTTATTCAACTAATTTGTGTCTTAATACCGTACAAAGGTATTAGAATTATGACATACGACAAAATATATTAAGTGTTTTTAATTCGATGAAGTATTTTAGTGGTGTCTTAAACAAAATATGTGTACTTTTGCAGCTGATTGAACAACGAGGATAATCACAATAATAATATACACCATTAATATATATCAGTCATGTATAACACTTACATATTCGACCTTGACGGCACCCTGCTGTCCACCCTTGCTGACCTTGCAGCCAGTTGCAACTATGCTCTTACCTCCAATGGCATGCCGAAGCGCACCATCGACGAGGTGAGGCGTTTTGTGGGCAACGGTGTGAAGAAGCTCATGGAGCGTGCCGTTCCCGGCGGTCTTGATAATCCGGTGTTCGACAAGACCTACGCCGACTTCCGCCAGCATTACATGCAGCACAATCTTGACACCACGTGTCCTTACGACGGTGTGATGGAACTGCTGCATGAACTGAAGCGCCGTGGCAAGAAGGTGGCTGTGGTAAGCAATAAGTTTTATGCGGCAACACAGGAACTTTGCCGTCATTTCTTCGGTGACGAGCTTGTGCCCGTTGCCATCGGCGAGCGTGAGGACATACGCAAGAAGCCGGCTCCCGACACCGTAATAGAGGCTATGAAGCAGCTCGGCGTAACGGCAGAAGGAGCCGTATATATAGGCGACAGCGACGTTGACATAGAGACGGCACGCAATTCTGGCATGCCCTGCATCAGCGTCCTTTGGGGATTCCGCGACAAGGACTTCCTTCTTGCACACGGAGCAACCACACTCGTGGAACGTCCGGAGCAGATACTCGCATGTTAATAAAGACGCTCTTGTTTGATGGAAATAAGACATATTGTTGGTTTAAGGACAAAAAATAAGTCATATCGTTTTGCTGTAAGGAAAAAAGATGGTAACTTTGAAAATGTTAAAACAGCATTCTTATTAAACCTTATTAAAACCTTATGATTATGGTAGAATACTTCTTGCAACACATTTGGATGATATGGGCAGTGGTTGCCTTCGTGTGCCTGATAATGGAGATGACGTCTGGCGACTTCTTCATCACGTGTTTCGGCATCGGAGCCTTGTGTGCTATGGGCGTGTCGCTCACACCGGCGCCATTTTGGTTGCAGGTTGTGGCGTTCGCTGTGTTCTCCGTTCTGTCCATTTATTTCCTGCGTCCGCGCCTCGTTGCCATGCTCAATGCCAAAGCCAACCATCGTGTCAGCAACGCTGATGCCATTATAGGCAGAGTGGGAGAGGTTTCGGAATCTGTGAAAGCCGGTGGCTACGGACGTGTGAAGCTGGACGGCGACGACTGGAAAGCAGAAAGCGATGCCGTGAATGACATCCCCGTCGGAGCACGTGTCAGAATCATTGGCAGGGAAAGCATCATCGTAAAGGTGGAGCCGGTGGCATAAGAATGTCGCTGATAGGCAGCGAACAGATTAAGTACTTTAACCAACAATATTAACTTTAACCAACATCAAATTATTATTATGAGTGTAATAACCGTCTTTCTTATAGCACTTGTTGTGCTTGCTGTAGTCTTCGTAAAGATGGCTGTAGTGATAATTCCGCAGAGCGAAACAAAGATAGTGGAGCGTCTTGGCAAGTATTATGCAACGCTCGGACCCGGCATAAACATCATCATCCCCTTCATGGATCGCGCCAAGACCATCGTGACCATGTATCGTGGCAGATATGCTTACTCCACTACTATCGACCTTCGTGAGCAGGTTTACGACTTCGACAAGCAGAATGTTATCACAAAGGATAACATCCAGATGCAGATCAATGCTCTTCTGTATTTCCAGATTGTCGATCCGTTCAAGGCTGTGTATGAGATTAACAACCTTCCCAACGCCATTGAGAAGCTCACGCAGACCACTCTGCGTAACATCATCGGCGAGATGGAGCTTGATCAGACGCTCACCTCACGCGATACCATCAACACCAAGCTGCGTGCTGTCCTCGATGACGCCACAAACAAGTGGGGCATCAAGGTGAACCGAGTGGAGCTACAGGACATCATTCCGCCGGCAAGCGTGCTTCAGGCAATGGAGAAGCAGATGCAGGCAGAGCGAAACAAGCGTGCCACCATCCTCACGTCTGAGGGTCAGAAGCAGGCTGAAATCCTCAAGTCAGAGGGTGAGAAGACATCCACAATCAACCGCGCTGAGGCTGCCAAGCAGCAGGAAATCCTGCGTGCAGAGGGTGAGGCACAGGCCCGCATCCGTAAGGCTGAGGCTGAAGCCATCGCCATTGAGAAAATCACGGAGGCAGTAGGCAAGAGCACCAACCCTGCCAACTATCTGCTCGCACAGAAGTATATCCAGATGATGGAGCAACTCGCACAGGGCAATCAGGCAAAGACCGTATTCCTGCCCTTCGAGGCTACAAACATGCTGGGTAGTCTGGGCGGAATAAAGGAACTGTTTAAAGAAAAGGAATAAACATAAATTAATCACAAGAATGTTCCACTCGGCTTAAGCGATAGCAGCATACTGTTCATTTCGCTATGAAGCTATAAGGGAGTGGAACTTATTAAACACTATTATGAATATTTGCATATTTGTTGGCGCACGTCCAAACTTTATCAAAGTAGCCCCGATTCTTCGTGTCATGGAAGCGGCAGGAGTCAGCCACAGCCTCGTTTACGCTGGCCGTGAGGATGACCCCACACTTGAGCCGTCACTCTTCGACGACCTTCAGATGCGTCGTCCAGACGTCTTCCTTGGTGTCGACTGCGAGAACCTTAACGAGCTTACGGGACAGGTGATGTCCGCCTTCGAACGCTATCTGCAAAACCACAAGACCGACGCCGTTATCGTGGTGGACGACCTCGCCTCCACAATGGCTGCTGCCATCGTCACTAAGAAGCAGGGCATACGCCTCGCACACCTGGTGGCTGGCACTCGCTCTTTCGACATCAACATGCCGAAGGAAATCAATCGTCTCGTCATTGACGGACTCTCTGACCTCCTCTTCACAGCGGGCATCGGCGGCAGTAGTGCAGCAACCCGTGAGGGAGCTGAGTCGTCAAAGATATACATGGTGGGCAACATTCTTATGGACACTCTCCGCTTCAATCATCAGCGCATGCAGCGTCCCGCTGTCATGGATGAGTTGGGACTTGAGGACGGCTCTTACATCGTCTTCACGCTTAATCGCAAGGCTCTCATCGACAATACTGACGAGCTGCGCGGCCTTATGGTAAGCATGATGGAGCATGCAGGCAACAAGCCCGTTGTGGCACCGCTCCGCAAGCGTGCTGCAGAGGCTGTGGAGCACATCGTAAGCGAGAATCCGCAGCTCTTCAAGAGTCTGCATCTTGTAAGCCCGCTCGGCTATCTTGACTTCGGCTATCTCACAGCACACGCTCTTGGCGTAGTGACCGACTCAGGCAATGTGGCTGAGGAGGCTACGTTCAATATGGTGCCGTGCATCACTCTCAACAGCTACACCGAACACATCGAGACCGTCAAGACCGGATCAAACGTACTCGTCGGCGAAGATTCCGTTCTCCTTGGCGAGGAGATGACGCGTATGGTGGCAGGTGAATGGAAGCATTGTGCCATCCCTGAACGTTGGGACGGTCGTTCCGCAGAACGCATCGTGCAGATATTGAGAGAAGTATGCCAAGGGTAAGGGCTTTATAGTCCTGCCCAAATCCTCCCGCAAACCAAGGTGTACTTAATAAAAATCATAAATCCATCAACAAACCAAAAACTAACATTTATGAACAACAAGTATTCTATCCTAAGTGCAGCGCTCATAGCGCTCGGCATCGTAGTCCTTGGTTTATGCATCAAGGGAGGTATTGACAATTTCGCTAACAAGGATCGCAAGGTTACTGTCAAGGGACTTGCTGAGAAGGAGGTGGACGCCGACAAGGTGACGTGGCCTATCGTCTCAAAGGAACTTGGCGATGACCTTCCTGATCTTTACACGCGCCTCGGCAATACTCAGGCGAAGATAAAGCGCTTCCTCACCTCCCATGGCATAAAAGCCTCGGAGATCAGCGTCAACGCTCCCATCGTTATCGACCTTAATGCCAACCAGTATGGCAGCAACGACCGCAATTACCGCTACAACATCACGTCCGTCATCACCGTAACGTCCAACAACGTCAAGCTTGTGCGTTCCATCATTGCCCGTCAAGCCGACCTGCTCAAGGAAGGCGTGGCCATTGTGGACGGCGGTTACGAGAATCCTGTAAAGTACGAGTATGTGTCGTTCCAGGAAATGAAGCCGGAGATGATGGAGGAGGCCATAGCCAATGCGCAGAAGACAGCAGAGAAGTTTGCTGCCAACTCAAAGAGCAAGCTAAACAAGATTGTGTCAGCTGACCAAGGCCAGTTCTCCATCGACGACCGCGACCAGACAACACCTTATATTAAGAAGGTGCGCGTCGTGACCACCATCGTCTACTCGCTGAAGGACTAAGACGTAATGATTATGGTATAAAAACTGCATATTGTAAAAGATTTAGCATTAATTGTGTTAAAAAAGTAAATTTCTTAGGTTTATCTCTTGACACGTGTCAATATTATTGCTATATTTGCGATATCTATTAAAACAATAGTATTTACTATATACCATAGGATAATGTCTCACATCCTTTAGTCATTAACAAGTAGAAGCCTATACGAGACAAAAGGCTGGAAAAGGAGGATATTATGATGAAGACTATTAAGCGCAGTTATGATTTGGAATCATACGAGCTGGACAATGTTTATAACGAACCTGATGACCGCCACGGTCGTTTAGATTCCTCCATTTGGTACAACTAACGAATGTCATTTCAGACATCATAAGCTACATTTTTAAGGTGAGTCCCCGGAGAGAAAGTTCCTGAATCAGGAACATTCCTTCGGGGATTTTCTTTTATACTTCATTCATTACTTTTCTGAAAGCTCTGAACGCCATCAGTCTATTGTCTTCTTGAGGTTGCATTACCACGAACATGTGATTGTCTTCCTTGCGCGCAGCCATTATCTTTATTATCTGTTCCGCCAACCTTTCTGCCGTCTCGCCGTCAATGGAAGCGAAGAAATGCGAGAAGCAGAATATTGTGAGGGTGGGCGATTGGGCTGCGTCAGACAGGCTTTCGGCAGCTTCTTCCATTGAAGAAGCAAAGCGCCAGCTGATGTTTCGTCCGCCGAACCGTTTCATCTGCCTTTCGCCTTCAGCCCGCATTTCTTCCGAAACGTCAATGCCAACATACTCAATATTGATGTCATCGTCCGCCATAGTTTCCGCCAATGCCACACCGCACGTAGCCGGACCACATCCAACGTCCACCATTCGCAAGCGTCCGCCGTATTCGGCGGCAAGCTTCATCATCTCTTCTTTTCTTGCCAAGAACGTATGCTTCGCCTCATTATGGTATTTCGGCATGAGGTAACGGCAGAATATTTCCACCTGATTGGCAGCTGTCAAGCCAATGTTTCTTTCCTCTTCGCGGCTGTATACCGACATTCCGTGTGAGAAGTCGGACCTTCCGTAGCATATAAACACAAGGTTGGCGTCGCAGTTGTTGCCGAGGAAAGCGTCGTCCTCGCCGTTCCGTTGGGCAGCCGTCGGCATTCTGAAGTCGCCCTTGCAGAATTGTTCCGTAGGAACGTCCACGTATCCGTCCTTGCTTTTCACGAACTCCAGCAGATTATAGAACGTATAGTTCTCGCGCAGAATGTCGGGATTTCCGACGAGCACGAGGTGCAGACGTGCACGCGTCATCGCCACGTTCAGCTTACGGTCAATCACCATTCCGTCCTCCTCGAAGACGTTGTTGGTGAGGAAGTTCAGCTGGTAAGGCTGCTGTACGGTGAAACCATAGATGATATAGTCGCGCTGGCTGCCCTGATATCTTTCCACGGTGTCGATGGTGATGTTATGTAGAACGCCGATGCCGTAGCGGTCGATGGCTCCGCGTATGGTGGCTATCTGGTTGCGATAAGGCACGATTACGCCCACCGTCTGGCTTTCGTCAAATCTGTCCTTACATATATTGTATATCTGCACCACCGTGGCAGCAATCATTTCCGCCTCCACCTGATTGGTCTTCACCGAAGCAGCCGCCCTTGGCTTCTGCGCTGCTACAAAGGCTATGCGGCGTGTGCGGAGCATCTGCTCTATGCCGTTCTGCGAATGGCAGATTTCGGTGGGGAGCGTCTGATGATGGAGCGGCACCACTTCCAGCCGGTTGCCATAGAAGGCGTAGTTCGGAAACTCAGCTATGTCGCGGTGCATACGTCCCTGCCGTGTGAGCATATACACGTAGCGCGGGTCATATCCGTGGTCAGTCTTGAAGTTGGAGAGCAGTCGTTCGAAGAGCGACAGACGACAGTCGGTCAGTCCTATGCTGCGCAGTTCGTCGTCATCTACGTGCGATTCCTCCGGTGTCTGCTGCACCACGGCTGGCAACTGCTTGTGGTCGCCGATGAGCACGAAGCGCGATATGGCGTCGCGTCCACCCGACTGTGCGCTGAGCAGTCCGATAAGATGAGGCTCCAGTATCTGTGACGACTCGTCGATGACGGCAAGGTCGAAGTGCTTTATCTTGAAGAGGTGGATGTTGGCGTTGAGCGCAGCCGTAGTGGCGCAGAACACCCGCATGCCGCTTATCACGTCCTTCACCTCCTTCGAGGTGCGGCATTGCTGCACGCGCTCCGAGAGCAGATGGTCATGATAAGCCTCGTCGCAGTTTAGCGGCGAACCTATTCGCAGAAAATCTATTTGGCTCTCCACCAGTTTTGAGCATATTTCGTCCACGGCACGGTTAGTGTAAGAGAGCAGCAGCACGTTGGAGTGAGGGTCTGTAAGTTCCTCCTTGAGGATGTTCAGCAGACCGAACGATGTCTTGCCCGTACCCGGCGGACCGATAACGAGAAAGAGGTCGCGCGACTGCTTGGCTCGTTCCACAAGCGTATTGAAAGCGCCATACTCGCCACGCATGTGTACGTGTTCGTCAATGGTGGGCTGTCGTTGGCTGAGGATAAGGTCGCGTCGCTGCTTCGATGCGGACAGGAAGCTGTGCATGGCGCTGTAGAGAGCGCGTGAAGACGATTCGAACATGTCGTGCTCTATAGCCCAGAACGTGCCGTCGGGCGTGTCGAACACCTGACGGTCAGTCTGCGAGTTGCGCAGCACCAGTTCCACTCCCTCCGTCGTAATCTCCTTGATGGAGGCACGGTTCACCATCTGTGCACAGGCGTTGGGTGTGGCGTCCGCCTTATAGGGATAGAGAATGACGATGTCGCCCTTACGGAAGTTTGACGTATCAGCCGACTGCTCCCTTGCGAAGTTCAGCGAGATGCTCTCCACCATGCCCTCCTTGTTCTGTCCGAACGAACTGATGGTCAGTTCCTCGTAAATGTTGCCAGCCGCCCGCTTGTCCTCCAATGTGTCCAGCCAGATGGCAGCAAATCCGCTGTCGTCCTTCGTCTTGTTGCCCACCTTGGAGAGAAGATGCTCGCGCTCCACAAATTCCATGAAGCGGAAATAGTAAGCACGTTCCAGCGGCGAGGCGTCGTGTATGGGCGAGAGCAGCTGGTCAAGTTCGGGACGGGTCCATTCGTCCCACAGTCGTCCGGTGGCACCCTTGCGGTTGAGCATCTCCGGCGTGAGTTTCTCCAGCACCCTCAGTCCGTTGCTTGTCTGCGTGGTGTCGCACCAAGTCAGCAGATTGCGCATGCGGATGGCACGAAGCGTCAGTTCCGGGAGGTTGGCTATAGACACCAGTCCCTCGGAATACTTCGAGTAGAGAAGCATGAAGTGGCGCAGTTCGTCAGAGTGTTTTCTGAATTCGTAGCTGAACAGCGCCCTGTAAAGCGACAGCTGCACGAGGTGTTTCTCCTGCGGTTCGGGTCGGTTGGGATTGAATCCCGGAGCCGAGAAAGGCACGAAAGCGCCCTTGCCCGACTTCTGCTCTATGATGGTGGTGCGTCCCTCCTTGTCATGCAGAAAGTCGAGACGTCCCTGAATGCCCAGCACTTCGCTGAAGAAAGTCGGCTCCAGCACCACCGCCTTCGGGTCATACTCGTCTATTTCTCTTGGCAGACGCTCTCCTATAAGCCTTTGTATGTTCTGCTTCTGCATGCGTGCGTCCGTATAGAACTTGTCCACCGTGCCCCTGTCGTTCATGTCGTCGCATGACGTGAGGCTGATGGTGTTGGCTTTGAAAAACTCCATCACTCCCTCGCCGAACGACACGTCTCTACTGTGCACCGTGTCGTCGAGGAAGCGTCCTGCAAGATTTCCCAGATGGATGTGCACGGTGTTGGCTTGCGGCTTCAGACGGTTCACCATATTCACGTAAGGCGACTCGGCGTAGCTCTCGAAGCAAGAGGCTATGGTGGTGATGTCGATGAGGTAGTCAGGCTCGAAGATTATCAGTTCCGGCATGCAGACATTCTCCTCCATGCGGATGCGCACAAGATTGAGCTGCGAGTCCTTTGCGAGAATCTGCTTCAGGTAAGTCCAGTCGCCCTTGCCGTTATGCGTGAGATATCTGTTTTGCGTTCCGTAACACACCTTCATTTCCGAAGCATTCTGCTCCTCCGTTACGTATATATAGTCGTCGTCCCACGAGTTCACTACCACGCGCAGCATATTGATGTCAATCTTGCTCCACCTCGTCTTGCGGTCCTTCTTTGGGAAAAGCCTTGCGAGCGACAGCGGTATGCTTATCCTGCCGTTTATCGCCGACACGAGCAGAGCCGTTGCCTTGATGTCGTATGGCAGCGACGTTGTAAGGTCGTTGTCCGCTGTGTCGTGAATGGCGTTGAGCACCTTTCGCGTGTCGTGTATGAGGATGGCGTCCTCAGCCGGAATGTCATGCTGCTTTATGATGTAGTCAAGCTTGGCGAACAGTCCGATAAAGTTGATGCTGTTCAGCGCGATGGCTTGGTTGACGATTCGCTTAAACGTATCGCGCAGAACATAATAGCGTTCGCGTATAGGGATGTCAGCTGTGGCAATGTCTTCCAGTTGGTCAAAGAAGGACATGGCGCAGTCAGCGGTATAGCATTTATTCGTGTGATTATTCAATGTCGGAATCATATTGATTATACTTGGCAAACTTACATAAAAAAAGCGAATTATACGCCAGTTCTATAAAAAAACTGAGACCATAGCGCATAATGATACATTCAAAATTCCTAATTCTTCGGCGGTTCCTTCGAAGACTATATTTGCATTCCTGACGCTCAATACTCCTTGTTCAGCGCACTAAGAAATCTTTGGTGCGAAATTCTTGAGTTTTGAGCGTGCAGCGATAGTGTGCTGACAAACAGCTGGTTATGCTGTTAAGAAAAGTCATGTGCAATGAATGACGGAGCAAAACAAGCATCTTTGGGCTGCTATAGAGCCACTTTTACACTCCAATATAGCCTCTCTTGTTATGCAATACAGCCTCTCTTTCACTCTTATAGGGTTACTATTGGAGTGTAAAAGAGGCTGTATTGATAAATCAGGGTGTCACAAATGCAACAAAACCACACAAAAACAGCAAGACAAATCTCTAAAACCGATTTTTATTTTGTAACATGTTTTTACTCTATAGACAATATTTGTATGGCGAAAATTCAAATAAATCAGGATAATCATTCGTGATTATCAAGGATTGTTTTTATCTTTGTGTAACAATTCAATTGATTATGACAACAAAGGAAATTGACGAAAAGTCGTTAGATAACGCACGCCGTCTCTTTGAGTCGGGCGATATAGATACAATTCCCATTGGAACTACGGCAGGCCTTCAGCAGATACATTATTATCTGTTTGATGGTCTGTATCCATTCGCAGGCTCTATCCGTAACAAAAATATCGCCAAAGGAGGTTTCCGCTTCGCTAATAGTCTCTACCTCCAGGCCGCCCTTGAGGCAGTTGAGAAAATGCCTGAAGACACTTTTGAGCAAATCATAGAAAAGTATGTTGAGATGAATGTTTGCCATCCTTTCATGGAGGGCAACGGCCGCTCCACTCGCATCTGGCTCGACATGATGCTCAAACGCTCTATTGGCAAAGTGGTTAATTGGCAGTATGTTGACAAAGACCAATATCTCTCGGCCATGGAACGTTCTCCCATCAACGACCTCGAGCTGCGCTATCTGCTCTCGCAGAACCTCACTTCTGACACGGAGAACCGTGAAGTGATATTCAAGGGGATAGAGCAGAGTTATTACTATGAGGGGTATGAAAAGTAAATACGGCTGTTTGCAGTGGTGCGGGCAGGAATGCCAGCACCTCCTACGGTTAGCCTTTTCTTCTCATCTTATTAGTTTTGCACACCCTCAATTAGGAGTTTTGAATTTTGAATATTTTACAATGCTGCCATGGCGCACAATTCCTAATTCAAAATTCGCTGTGGCGCACGGTTATCTAATAATGGCTCTATTGATACCCATACAAGTACCCATACTAGTAGTGGTGGTATATGCTCCTATAAACTTCATCCATAATAATGTAATGTATGAATGACGAAAACTTCGTAACTTTGCATGTATGGAAAAGAAGATATTGCCCGTATTGGGTATGGCATGTGCCGGATGTAGCGCCAATGTGGAGCGCAGGCTGAAGGCTATGGACGGAATGAAGAGTGTGGCTGTGTCGCTGCCGGGACGCACGGCTATGGTGGAGTATGACGAAAGCAAGGTTACGCCTGCCGACATGAAGAAGGTGGTGGACGCGGCTGGCTTTGAACTTATCATCGACGAGGAGACCCGTGTGGACACGATAGAGAAGAACAGCTATCGTCTGCAGCTGAGGCGCATGGCTGTGTCGTGGGTGTTGGCGTTGCTGACGATGGCTGTCTCGATGGGATGGCTGGCGGTGGGCGGACGTGACGCTGCCAATCAGACGATGCTGATAATCGCACTCGCGAATATGGCTTATTGCGGACGGCAGTTTTATGCCAATGCCTGGCGACTGCTGGTTCATAGCTCAGCCAATATGGACACGCTTGTGGCGATGTCCACAGCCATCTCGTTCCTCTTCAGCGTCTTCAATACTTTCTGGGGCGAACAGTTCTGGGGAGCACGTGGCATAGAGTGGCACACTTATTACGACGCATCGGTAATGATCATTACCTTCGTGCTGACGGGACGTTGTCTTGAGGAGCGTGCGAAGAAATCCACGGCTTCTGCCATACGCTCGCTTATGGGACTCGTGCCGAAGCAAGCGCATGTCGTCAGCATGGGCGAAGTGTGTGACGTGCCCCTCGCTGCCGTGGCAAAGGGCGACATCGTGGAGGTGCGTCAGGGCGAGAAAGTGCCGGTGGACGGAGTGGTAAGCGAAGGAGAAGGCGGTGTGGACGAGTCGATGATATCCGGCGAACCGCTGCTTGTCGGCAAGCATGCCGGCGACCGTCTGCTTGCCGGAACCATAGTGCGCGAGGGCTGTCTCCGCTTCCGTGCCGAGCAGGTGGGCTCAGAGACCGTCCTTGCCAACATCATTCGCATGGTGGAGGAGGCGCAAGGCTCGAAGGCTCCCGTCCAGCGCTTTGTGGACAAGGCAGCCTTGGTGTTCGTGCCGTGCGTGCTGTTGTTGGCTGTGCTTACGTTTGTGGTATGGATGGTAGTCGGCGGTGAGGCCATGTTGCCGCAGGCATTGCTGTCAGCGGTGTCCGTTCTGGTCATTGCCTGTCCCTGCGCCATGGGACTTGCCACGCCCACAGCCCTTATGGTTGGCATCGGAAAGGCGGCGCAGAGGGGCATCCTCGTTAAGGACGCCACGGCTGTGGAGCAGCTCTGCCGCGTGAACGCCGTGGTCATTGACAAGACAGGAACGCTGACCGTTCCCAATAAGGACATCAACTTTAAGCTGGCTGACGACGTAGCCATCGATCAGCGTGAGCGTCTGAAGCCGCATGCTGCCGATGCTGTGGCGTTGCTGCAGGAGTGTGGTGTGGAAGTATGGATGATGAGTGGCGACAAGGAAGAGGCTGCCGCTTACTGGGCTGGCAAGACGGGCATAAAGCACTGGAAGAGCCGTTGTATGCCGCAGGACAAGGAGAATATGGTGCGCAGCCTCCAGACGGAAGGCAAGTGCGTGGCTATGGTTGGCGACGGCATCAACGACTCGCAGGCTCTTGCTCTCGCAGATGTGAGCATAGCCATGGGTCGCGGCACGGATGTGGCGATGGACGTGGCGCAGGTGACGCTGATGGGCGACGACCTGCGACGCATCCCCGAGGCTTGCCAGTTGTCGCAACGCACAGTGGGCATGATACGTCAGAATCTCTTCTGGGCTTTTATATATAATATTGTGTGCATCCCGCTCGCAGCCGGATTGCCCCACGTCTTCGGCTTCAACATCCAGATAACGCCCATGTGGGCAAGTGCCCTGATGGCAATGTCGAGCGTGAGCGTAGTTACGAACAGTCTCAGGCTGAAGTATAAGAAGTAGAAAGGGTTCTGACTATTCAAACTTAATCATTTTAGCTAATTGCAAGAAGTATTCGTTTGACCAGATGGACATTTCTTTGGGATTTCTTAGGAATGGCATAACATCAGCTTTCACCTGCTTGATGTCCGCCGACCCTAACCTCTGTTCCAGGTCCTTTACGAATTCTTCTTGCGATTTCTCACAACCATTAAATTCTTTTGTTCTTTCTTGTAGATGCTTAAAGTTCAGAGGTATTCTATTCCGAATATACCATTCGAAGTCATACCAGTCACGTCCCTTCACTCGGTTTTTCCATGCTCGATAAACCAGAGCGTGCATTTTGCCTGCAAATAAGTTAGGAAGGGTAAAACATCTTGTCATGAAAGAGCGAGGTTCCATCAAAAGTTTTTGTTCTGTTGCGAAGAGGAGTGGAGGATTGGTGTCCACCTCTATCTTTATTTTGATGGCTTTTTCGGTTTGGAAGGAAATATCATAAACATCTGTAGTGTCTTTCAAGAAAGCGGATTCCACCTTTCCGAAGTTCTTCTTGTCTTTCTTTTTAATGTCCACTTTTCTTCCTATGGCTTCAAATTCATCAATGATGGGTTGGAAGTATTGTGTGAAGTCAAAACTGTCATCTTTATTTAATAGCGAGAAGTCCATATCTTCGCTGAAACGCTCTAATCCATGGAAGATGCGCAAGCAAGTTCCTCCATAAAATGCAGCTTTATCAAAGAAGCCGCCTTGGTATAAACCAGCAAGAATAATTTGCTGATTAACCTCGAATGTAGCATTCCTTTTAGCCTGATCTGTGGATAAATCATAAGCCGATAACATGTTTTGGTAGATATCATTCATGTTGTAGGAGTTTTAGAATGGTTAGTATGGATGTTGACTTTTTCCCCTTTTTTGCATATTCCGAGAATATTTCAGGATTGAGTTGACTGAACCTATCCATGTCAAATCTTAAGTTTTCTTCCAGAAATTCTAAAGCTTCCTTTTGATATCTCAGATTGATACCAGGCAGATTGGCAATCAAATCACATAACGCCTTTTCCGGAGTAGCCATTATATAAACGCCGTTCCCTTCTTTTATTTGAGTGATTCCTATAGGGTAAGTTTCTCTTGAAATATGATAATAGCAGAAATTTCCTATCGGATTGTGGAATTTCTTTGCAGCCTTAAATGTCATAGACTGGATAGTATATACCGCCTCCGGTATCAATCCGTAATATCTTAATGCTGTCTGCATAGAAACATAAGATGGTGCCAACAAATGGTTAGCTATAAGCCCTGAGGAGAGAGGCTGGTTGGTTTCTTCCGGGTTTACAACGAACAAGTTTCGTCTAAGGCGGATGATTTCACCTGCCTTTTCCAGTTGGGCTATTTTTGCTGACTTGGTCTTTACCTCGGGAAATAGCGAGGCAATGACCGAGGAGGTTACTGGAATGTTGCCTAATATGGTTAGAATATTTCTCATTACATTGCGAAAGTAGTAAAATTTTCAATAGAAAACAAACTTTTATTTGGTTTTCTATTGAAAATTTTACTACTTTTACGTCGCTTAACTCTTTATCTGCTTGGCATCCATCTGTTCTCCACTGTCACTTCGATGCTCATATTGTTGTTGAAGTTGTAGCGGAGGGTGGCTCCGATGCGGTCGCCGATGCCGGAGAGGTCGTAGGCAGAGTAGGAGGGGAAGCCGTAGAAGTTGCGGCTGAAACCTCCGAAGCCATATCCTCCGAAACCGTATCCGCCATAATATCCGTCGTACATGCTGTAGCGGAAGCGGTTGCCTACGTTGTTGTTGATCGACTTCTGTCCCCAAATGTAGGCTTCCAGATGCTCATTGAATCGGTAGCCCACTACGGCGGACAGACCTGCGTCATGCCAGTTGCCTCCGGCATAGTTAATGTTGTTAAGATATCCTCCGACGGCTACGGACAGCTTGTCGTTGATTGGCATGGCGTACATGAGGGCTATGTTCTGCTGAAAACCGGCTCCGCTGTGCGCCCCTTTACCGAATTCGGCAAAGACCGACGCGCCAATCTGTACGTTAAGTCCGCGATGTAGTCCCCAGCTGTTCCACCCTCCGAAAGCCAAAGGATAACGGCAGGTGGTGTCCACCTGACCCTGAGCGTTCAGTGGAGGAAGCATGAGCGAGTCCTGATGCTGGCTCTGCCTCTCGGCTTCCGCCATCGCCTCCTCGCGCCACTGGCGTGAACGTCCGCCGTAACGTGTGGGCATGATGCGCTGAAGAGCCGACTCGTCAAAGCGGGCAGGCATGTCCTTTGCGGACAGGCTTACGTCCTGCGCTTTACACGTGACGGTGAAGAGAAAGGCGAAAGCTGCTAATATGAAAAACTTTCTTGTATTGTCCATAACTGTAAAATCTGCGTTATCATCAGCAAAATTAGCCATTATGGACGTAAACCGAAAGGCTTTTCATACACTTTAACTATAATTTATGCTTAATCTATAATTGGCTGAAAACGTAAGTAGCCGTAAATTGAAAAATATTTGTTACCTTTACCGCTGTTTTAAATAGTCGTTTAAATTTACATACAGAATAATACCAATGAACATATTCAAGGCTTTGTTCGGCGGACGTAGCAGTCAAGCCGAAGAGAAGAAGGAAGAGAAGAATTTCGAAGTACTCAAATACGATGGTGTGCGTGCTCTCAAGATGCAGCAGTTCGGCTATGCCGTGCAATGCTTCCTGCATGCGTTGGAGCTTAACTCCACCGACCTTGAGTGTCGCGACTATCTGTCGCAGGCATACATCGCCATGGGCGACATGGAGAAGGCTTACGAACAGTTGCAGAGCATCTCCACGGCTTGTCCTGACAATGTGGCTGTGCTGACGCGTCTGGCTGACGTGGCGTACATGATGGAGGATTATGCTGCCATGGCTGACGCCTGTGCGAAGGCGATAGAAGTGGACGAGGCAGATCCGCAGGCTCTCTATCTCTACGCCAAGGCTTATCGTGGACTCGGCGACGTGCCCAATGCCGTGGCTATGCTGACAAAGGCGCTCGACAAGTATGACGACTTCGAGGCGGCAAGGCTTCTGCGTGGCGAGACGCTGCTTGCCAACGGTGATGTGGAGGAAGCCGGCAAGGACGCCGACGAACTCCTGAAGCGCATCGGGGCCAACGAAGACGTGCTGATGCTCAATGCGCGTGTGGCAAAGGCTATGGGCGACATGGAGAAGGCGGAACAGACTTACTGCGGTGTGCTGGAGGTCAATCCCTTCTCGGTGGACGCTTTTGCGGAGCGTGCTGAGGTACGCCGTCAGCTTGGCAATGAGGCAGGAGCGGCAGAGGACGAGGCTTCGGCTGAAGAGCTTCGTGCGTCGCAGCAGCATCCGAGTGAGGATATCGGAGAGAAGGTGAAAGACCGCATGAAATCGATGGATCCTTACAAGATATTCAATAACGAATAGGTAAGGAAAAGGCAGGAATGATGAGGCATGTGTTGCGAAAATGTGAAGATTAATGACATTTTATCGTAAATTATTTGCGTAAAACAAATAAATGTCTTACTTTTGCGTTGAATAAAAACAATAATTAGTTATGAGTAACGTTTTCGCATACATTTACCGATTTTACTTTTACTTTGCAAGGAATTGTGAAGCGGGAAGTTGCGTGTGAATTCAACTTATGACAGAAAGGGAAAATATTTAATATATCCTATAATCCGGGCCCCGCTTCACGTTGACAGTGAAAGCGGGGCTTTCGCGTTTCAGGGCGCGAAGAAACATCGAGAAATCCAATATGAAGAGAATTGCCATACAGGGCTTTCAAGGCTCCTTCCACGACATTGCCGCCCACCAGTATTTCCAGGGCGAGCAGATACAGCTGATATGCTGCGCCACCTTCGAGCAGGTGTTCGACAATATGCGCCACGACCCGACGGTAATTGGCATGACAGCCATAGAGAACACCATAGCCGGAAGTCTGCTCCACAATTACGAACTGCTTCGCGCCTCTGGTGCTACGGTGGTGGGAGAGCACAAGCTGCACATCGAACATTGCATCTGTTGTCTGCCCGAGGACGATTGGGACACGCTTAAGGAGGTGCATTCGCACCCGGTGGCGCTTGCACAATGCAACGCCTTTCTCTCTCGTCATCCTGACATGAAAGCGGTGGAGGCGGATGACACGGCAGGCGCGGCTGAATACATTGCCAAGCATAAATGTCACGGATGGGCAGCCATCTGCAATGCTTCGGCGGCGAGGATGTACGGGCTGAAGGTGCTCGAGGATAACATACATGACAACAAGCACAACTTCACGCGCTTCCTTGTCATAGCCAATCCCAACAAAGCAGACTTCCTTCGTCCGCTTGAGAAGGCAGACAAGGCGAGCATTGTCTTCCACGTGGCGCATGAGGAGGGAAGCCTCTCGAAGGTGCTGACCATCCTCTCCTTCTACGGCATCAACCTCACGAAGATACAGTCGCTGCCCGTGATAGGATGCGAATGGGAATATCTCTTCTATGTGGACCTGACATTCAACAGCCTGACGCGATACCGACAGAGTATCGACGCCATCATACCGCTGACCCGGTCGCTGAAGATTCTCGGCGAATACGTGGGCAAGTAAATATATAATGTATCATTAAAAAAATACACATGCTTATGGAGAACCTTGCTACATTAACAACAGCCGTACACCCCGCAACACGCCTTTCCAACGTACAGGAGTATTATTTTTCGCGGAAGCTGAAGGAGGTGGCACGCCTTAATGCAGAGGGACGCGACATCATCTCGCTGGCCATCGGTTCTCCTGACATGCCACCGTCACAGCGTACGGTGGAACGCCTCTGTGAGGTGGCGTCGCAGCCGGAGGCGCATGGCTATCAGCCCACGATGGGCACGCCCGAACTGCGCCAGGCTATGGCAGACTTTTATGCACGTTGGTACGGAGTGGACGTGGATGCGCAGACGGAAGTGCTGCCGCTCATAGGATCGAAGGAGGGCATCCTCCACGTTACGCTTGCCTTCGTCAATCCCGGCGAGGAAGTGCTTGTTCCCAATCCGGGTTACCCCACATACACGTCGCTAAGCAAGATTCTCGGAGCGAAGGTGGTCAGCTATGACCTCAGAGAGGACAACGCGTGGCAGCCCGACTTCGACGAACTGGAGAGCATGGACCTCTCTAATGTGAAGCTGATGTGGACCAACTATCCCAATATGCCGACAGGAGGAAACGCACAGCGCGAGACATACGAACGACTTGTCGATTTCGCACTACGCCATAACATCGTGGTGGTGAACGACAATCCTTACTCCTTCATCCTCAACGAACATCCGATGTCCATCATGCAAGTGGAGGGAGCGAGGGAATGCTGCATTGAGTTCAACTCGATGTCGAAGAGTCATAACATGCCCGGATGGCGTGTCGGAATGTGCATCGCCAATCCCACGTTCACGTCGTGGATATTGAAGATTAAGAGCAATGTCGACTCAGGAACATTCCGTGGCATACAGCTCGCCGCTGCTGCTGCGCTTACCGAGAACACACCGGAATGGCACCGCGAAGCCAACATCACCACATATCGCCGACGCCGCGACAAGGCAGAGTGGATGATGACAACGCTCGGATGCACATACGATCCGCAGCAGGTGGGCATGTTCCTTTGGGGACGCATTCCCGACGCCTACGACGGATGCGAGCAACTTACGGAGCGTGTGCTCAATGAGGCTCGTGTCTTCATCACGCCGGGATTTATCTTCGGGTCGAACGGCAACAGATATGTGCGCATCAGCCTTTGTGCCAAGGACGAGAAGATGGATGAGGCGCTGGAGAGAATGAGGCGCATAAGATGGACCCACTGAAAGTAAACAGAACTACGAATACAGAAAATAAACATAACTATGGATATAGAACTCAAACCATTGAACTTACCGGGCAGCGATGACCGCCCGTTCGTTATAGCAGGACCTTGCTCGGCTGAAACCGAGGAACAGGTGATGACAACAGCACGCCAGTTGGCTTCGCACGGATTCAGAATGTTTCGTGCGGGAGTGTGGAAGCCGCGCACCAAGCCGGGTGGCTTCGAGGGCAACGGCGAGACAGCGCTGCCGTGGCTGAAGCGCGTGAAGGAGGAGACGGGCATGCTCATCTCCACAGAGGTGGCAACGCCGGAGCATGTAGAGCTTGTCCTTAAGTACGACGTTGACATCCTTTGGATAGGAGCGCGTACCTCTGCCAATCCCTTTGCCATGCAGGCGATAGCCGACAGTCTGAAGGGAGTGGACATCCCCGTCTTTGTGAAGAATCCGGTAAATCCCGACTTGGAGTTGTGGATAGGAGCTATGGAGCGCATCAATCAGGCAGGCGTAAAGCGTCTGGCTGCCATACACCGCGGCTTCTCCAGCTACGAGAAGAAGATTTATCGCAACCTTCCCATGTGGCAGATTCCCATAGAGCTGCGACGACGCATGCCGGACCTGCCCGTCATCTGCGACCCCAGTCATATCGGTGGACGCCGCGAGCTCATAGCTCCTCTTTGCCAGCAGGCGATGGACCTCGGTTTCGACGGACTTATGGTGGAGAGTCATTGTGCACCGGACGCAGCATGGAGCGACGCCAAGCAGCAGGTGACGCCGGACGTGCTCAACTATATCCTCAGCCTCCTTGTTATCCGTGACGAGAAGGTGGTGACGGAAGGCATACATATGCTCCGCAAGCAGATAGACGAAATAGACAATGGCATCATGGAACTCCTTGCCAAGCGAATGAGCGTCTGCCGCGAGATAGGCAGATATAAGAAGGAACACAACATGACTGTGCTCCAGACCGTTCGCTACAACGAGATTCTGGACAAGCGCGGAGCGCAAGGCTCGCTTGCCGGAATGGATTCAGAGTTCGTGAAGGAGATATTCGAGCATATCCACGAGGAGTCAGTAAGACAGCAGATGGAGATAGTTAATCAGAAGTAAAAGAAAATGAAGATACTTGTTCTTGGCGCGGGGAAGATGGGCAGCTTCTTCCTCGACGTCCTCAGTTTTGATCATGAGACGGCGGTGTACGAGAAAGATCCTAAGCGCATGCGCTTCACATACAACTGCCAGCGCTTCACCACGCTGGACGAGATACGAGCCTTCCAGCCGCAGCTCGTCATCAACGCCGTGACCCTAAAGTACACCATAACTGCCTTCGAGGAGGTGATGCCCGTCATTCCTGCTGACTGCATCATCAGCGACATCTCGTCAGTAAAGACTGGGCTGAAGGACTATTATGAGCAGTCGGGTCATTCGTATGTATCCACTCACCCGATGTTCGGACCTACCTTCGCCAACCTCGGACAACTCTCCGAGGAGAACGCCATCATCATAAGCGAGGGCGACTATATGGGACGGATATTCTTCAAGGACCTCTACGCACGTCTCGGACTCAACATTTATGAATACACCTTTGAAGAACATGACAAGACTGTGGCTTACTCATTGAGCACGCCGTTCGTCAGCACCTTTGTCTTCTCGGCAGTGATGAAACATCAGGATGCGCCGGGAACGACCTTCAAGCGCCATCTGCGCATTGCCAAAGGCGTGTTGGGCGAAGACGACTATCTGCTGCAGGAAATACTCTTCAATCCCTATACCAGCGCACAGGTGGAGCAGATACGCGACGAACTGAACGAGCTAATCAGCATCATAGACGAGAAAGACGCTGACCGTATGAAAGCTTACTTGACGAAAATCCGAAATAACGTAAGGCAGGATATCGAACAGATGTAATTATGCTTTTTGTGTTCCAAAATACAAATAATATTGTTTTTGTTTGGACGTTACATTTTTTTTCGGTTATTTTGCAACATAACATCGAGAGAAATACAACTCTTAGACCAAGTAATTATAAAACAATAAGACTATGAAAAAGATTACTACACTTTTTGCTGCTGCCGTGATGGCAGTTTCGGCTTCGGCACAGACTGTAGCTGAGAGCAAAACATTCGACAATGTCTATGTTGGTATCAACGCTGGCGTTGCAACAAAAACTACAGGACACGCATCATGGCTTGAGGATCTTGTTCCTAACGTAGGCTTACGCATAGGTCGCAACTTCACACCAGTCTTCGGTCTGGCTGCAGAGAGCAACGTCTACTTCAAGGAGACAAGCGGCTACACAACAGGTACGATCGTAAACTACATCAATACATCACTCCTCGGAACAGTTAACCTTATCAACTGGTTCGGCGGTTATCCTGGTGCTCCGCGCACATTCGAGGTTTCGGCTCTCTACGGACTGGGATGGGGACATCGCTTCACCAATCGCAAGGACCTCAGCACAGCCAACTTCCTTACATCTAAGGTAGGACTCGACTTCGCATTCAATCTCGGTAAACAGAAGGCTTGGCAGCTCTATTTCGAGCCGTCCCTTAACTATGCTCTCAACGGCAACGGCTATGAGGGTGTGGAATACAACATCAATCGTTCTGCTTTTCAGCTGAACGTGGGCTTGGTTTATAAGTTTAAGAACTCTAACGGTACACACAACTTCGTCAATGCCGTAGGTCGCGACCAGTCTGAGGTTGATGCTCTCAACGCACAGATCAACAGTCTCCGCGAAGAGTATAACAATCAGGAGGCTCAGTATAATAAGGTTCTTGCTGACAAGGACAAGCAGATTAACAGCCTCCATAAAGCCCTTGAGGAATGTCAGAATAAGCCGGCTCCTAAGGTCTCAACCACTGTCACAAACCTCCAGCCTACCGTAATCTTCGGTCAGGGCAAGTCGTCTGTTGACGCTGCGCAGTATGCTCCCATCGAGCTTATCGCCAACTATATGAAGAACCACAAGGACGCTAAGGTGGAGATCAGAGGCTATGCTTCTCCTGAAGGTTCTGCCGAACTCAACGCTCGCCTTTCACAGGCTCGTGCTGACGCCGTAAGAAACATTCTCATAAAGAGATATAAGATTTCTGCTGACCGTCTTACAGCAAAGGGTATGGGTGCCACAGACAAACTCTTCGAGCAGGTGGAGTTCAACCGTGTTGCTACGTTCAACGACGTAACGAAGGACTAATCATTCTGCATGTATATGCAAACATAACAAGGGCAGCCATTCCTCGCAATGATGGAGTGGCTGCCCGCTTACATTGAAAGACAACCCCATACAGTCAAACGCCTAATCTTCTTTTTTATATGACATTCTCCATGCTGCTAATTTCCGTCTTCACATTCGTGGAACTAAACTGCGAGAATCTCTTCGACTGCCGTCATGACTCGCTGAAGAACGACACGGAGTTTCTTCCTGAAGGCTCTTATCACTGGACGCCATATCGTTATTGGCGCAAGCTTGACCGCATCGGTCAGACCATCATAGCTTGCGGTGAGGACCGTTGTGGGGAGGATCTGAAAGATAAGGAGAAAGAGAATGGCAGTGGATGGAATTGGAAACTGCCTGACCTTGTGGCGTTGTGCGAGGTGGAGAACGACAGCGTCATGCGCGACCTCACAAAGCGTTCGCTGCTCAGAAACGCCAGTTATGAGTATGTCTTGACGCAGTCTGCTGATGAGCGCGGCATCGACGTTGCGCTTCTCTATTCGCCTTACACATTCTGGTTGCTCGAAAGCAGGGCTGTAAGCGTACAGAGAGTGAAGGGCATGCGTCCCACACGAGACGTTCTGTACGCAAAGGGACTTGTATGGGGACGTGATACGCTGCATGTCATGGTTGCGCATTTCCCCAGTCGTAGGGGAGGAGAGGCTTATTCGCGTCCCTTCCGTATGGCAGCAGCAAAGACGGTCTGCTCCCTTGCTGATTCCATAAAGGCTGTTTCGCCCGACGCCAACATCGTTATAGCGGGCGACTTTAATGACTATTCCGAATCGAAGAGTCTGCTTATGATTCTTAATCGTGGCTTCACGGACATCTCGGCAGATGCCAAAGGACATAATGGTGCAAAGGGAACGTATCGTTATCAGGGAGAGTGGGGCAGCCTCGACCATATACTTGTAAGCCCTTCGCTTGCCTCCCGCATGCTGTCATGCTGTGTTTATGACGCCCCGTTCCTTCTTGTTCCCGACGAGAAATTTGGCGGTGTGAAGCCCCGCCGCAATTATCTCGGACCACGTTATATGAACGGTTTCAGCGACCATTTGCCGCTTGTGGCAAAATGGCGCCAGCCAGAATAACAACCAATCCTCTATCAACCCTGTCATCATCTTATCCGTCAAACCCATCATAACAATATCCTATGAAACGACTCTACGCTTTTTTCCTTATGTTTTCGCTTTGCCTTTTGCAAGCGTTTGCCGAATCGGACAATCAGTTCTGTCTTGTCACAAATGCTTCTCAACTCCATGTTGGCGACGAAGTGGTTATTGTCAGTCGCAATCATTGCGCTGCAATCAGCAAGTACGAAGCTTCTCCTTACATAAAGTCGTGCCACGTAGACGTATTGCAGAATGGCGCTGCCGTAGAAGTTAATAACGACAGCGTGGCTGTGTTCGTTATGGAGAAGAGTGGATCATCGTGGAGTTTCAAGAATGAAGATAAAGGCTGGCTGTGGGCTTCTGCACGTGTAAGCTATGAGTTGTCTTTCAGCAGCGACAAGCCAAAGGCAAAGAGCAATTTGGCAGAAGTAATGGTAGATGCTGACGGAAACGCCATAATAGAGTTTGGCGTAAAGAACTATAAATACTTGAAGTATAATCCTAAAGGTAAGTTTGGCTGCTATTTGTACGACGATTCGCAGGAGCATATCCAGATTTATCGTCGTGTCCGCCGTATGGCTTCCCTCACACTCAGCGAGGATGCTGACAACACACCGACTCTGAAGGAAGCTTCAGGCTGTCTGGTGGAGAGCGTCTGCCTTGAGCGAACCTTCGTTGCTGACGGCGGATTCTATTCGCTTTGCCTACCGTTCAGCCTTAACAGTGACGACCTCAGCCAGTCGTTGCCCGGCGTTGCGGTCATGCGATTAGTGAGGGCCATCAGTAAAGAAGCCGACAAGGTGGAGTTTTCGTTCAGTCGTGTGAGGGAGATTATTGCCGGCGAACCTTATATAATAAAGGTGGAAGGCGGCGATATCATCGACCCCGTATTCTTAAATCGTGAGATAGAAGCGGCAGAACCTAAAGTTGTGACCGTCAGTGTAAATGATAACAGCTATGATTTCAAGGGCACGTTTTCTCCGAAAAACCTCCCTGCCAATGGCTCCACACGCTTCATCAGCTCCGACGGCACGCGCCTTGTCACGCCCAATGGGGAAGGACAGTTTAAGGCAATGCGTGCTTACTTTGTCCTTCCCGACGTAAAATCCTCCACCACTCTTACTGGTGCTGCCGCTCAAAACGTCTATTCCGTTAATGTGGAGACATCCATTGATGCCCCAACCATTACGTCTAATCCTACAGTCGCTTACGACTTGTCCGGCAGAAAGACCTCCTTACACAGCAAGGGAATAGTCATTGTGGACGGGAAGAAAATCCTCAATAAGCAATAATGCGCAAATAAATAGCGTTTGTGCCATATTGTTGACGTATGGTAAGCTTTTGTTCGGTTTAGCACCAAACCTGTTCTTAAAACCCTTAAAAAACGTACATATTAGTTGGCTGTTTTGTGAAAACTCTTTACCTTTGCAGCAATTTAATTATCAAAAACACGCAAATGAAACATCAGTTGAGAAGCGCAGTATGTACGGAAGGTCGTCGTATGGCTGGAGCGAGAGCCCTTTGGGTGGCAGCGGGTATGAAGCACGAACAGTTCGGAAAGCCCATCATTGCCATCGTCAACTCGTTCACACAGTTCGTACCCGGTCATACGCATCTGCATGAGATAGGTCAGATAGTAAAGAAAGAGATTGAGAGCATGGGATGCTATGCTGCCGAATTCAACACTATTGCCATCGATGACGGTATTGCCATGGGACACGATGGCATGCTCTATTCGCTGCCTTCGCGCGACATCATTGCCGACTCTGTGGAGTATATGGTTAATGCGCATAAGGCTGATGCTATGATTTGCATTTCTAATTGCGACAAGGTCACGCCGGGAATGCTCATGGCTTCCATGCGTCTCAACATACCTACGGTCTTCTGCTCTGGAGGTCCGATGGAAGCAGGACGTTGGCACGGCGAGAATGCCGACCTTGTTACTGCAATGATAAAGGGTGCCGACACGAGTGTGGACGATACCGACCTGCAGAAGCTTGAGAGTTGTGCATGTCCGGGTTGCGGTAGTTGCTCAGGAATGTTCACCGCCAACTCGATGAACTCTCTCACCGAAGCCATCGGACTGGCTTTGCCCGGCAACGGCACCATCCTTGCCACGCATGCCAACCGTGTCCGTCTTTTCCGCGACGCAGCACGTCAGATTGTGAAGAACGCCCTCGCTTACTATGAGGACGGCGACGACTCGGTTCTTCCGCGCAGCATTGCCACCCGTGAAGCGTTCCTCAATGCCATGACGCTCGACATTGCCATGGGCGGAAGCACCAACACCGTCCTCCATCTTCTTGCTGTGGCGCAGGAGGGAGGCGTAGACTTTACGATGGCAGACATCGACCGTCTCAGTCGTCATGTCCCCTGCCTTTGCAAGCTGGCGCCAAACACGCAGAAGTACAGCGTGCAGGAGTGCAATCGTGCCGGTGGCATACTTGGCATTATGAACGAGCTGAATCGTGGTGGACTCGTCGACGGTTCGGTACGTCGTGTTGACGGCACCACCCTTGCTGAGGCTATGAGCGCCTACGACATCACGGGCGATAACATACAGGAAGAGGCAAGCCGCATCTATCATAGCGCACCCGGACGTAAGTTCTCCACGCAGATGGGCAGTCAGGACTCTCAGTGGGAATCGCTCGACACGGATCGTGAGCACGGATGCATCCGCTCCTTGGAGCATGCTTACACCAAGGACGGCGGTCTGGCTGTGCTCTTCGGCAACATCGCCCAGGACGGTTGCGTGGTAAAGACAGCAGGTGTCGACCCTGACATCTGGAAATTCAGCGGACCCGCACGTGTCTTCGATTCTCAGGAAGCAGCCTGCGAGGGCATCCTCGGAGGAAAGGTGCAGAGTGGCGACTGTGTGGTCATCACTCACGAAGGTCCCAAGGGAGGTCCGGGAATGCAGGAGATGCTCTATCCTACGTCCTACATCAAGAGTCGCCATCTTGGAAAGGAGTGCGCCCTTATCACCGACGGACGTTTCTCCGGCGGAACCTCCGGACTCAGCATCGGTCATATTTCGCCTGAGGCAGCAGCCGGTGGCAACATCGGCAAGGTGAAGGACGGCGACATCATCGACATCGACATCCCTGCACGCACCATCAACGTACGCCTCTCCGACGACGAACTCGCAGCACGTCCTCAGCAGCCGCTGACGCGCGATCGTAAGGTCAGCAAGGCTCTCAGGGCTTATGCGCAGAGCGTCAGCTCGGCAGACAAGGGAGGAGTTCGAATCATTTAATCTTTTAAATTGCCTATTTTCTTATGGAACAGATAACAGGAGCTGAAGCCCTGATGCGTGCCCTCCAGAACGAGGGCGTCAAGACCATCTTCGGCTATCCGGGTGGAGCCATAATGCCCACCTTCGATGCTCTTTACGATTATACACGTGGCGACAATAAGGTGTTCAATCATATCCTTGTGCGCCACGAGCAAGCCGCCGCTCATGCTGCGGAGGGCTTTTCGAGAGTCAGTGGTGAGGTGGGAGTGTGCATCGTCACCAGCGGTCCGGGAGCCACAAACACGCTTACGGGTATTGCTGACGCGATGATTGATTCCACTCCGATTGTCGTCATTGCCGGACAGGTGGGCACCGAAGCCCTTGGTACCGACGCCTTTCAGGAGGTCGACTTCGTCGGAATGACGCAGCCCATAACCAAGTGGAGCTATCAGATACGTCGTCCGGAGGATATTTCTTGGGCTGTAAGCCGCGCCTTCTATATTGCCCGCTCCGGTCGTCCTGGCCCCGTGGTGCTCGACTTCCCGAAGAGTGCTCAGGTACAGAAGTGCGAATGGCGTCCAGTGAAGGTGACGTCCGTACGCAGTTACGAGCCTTATCCGCACATTCAGGACGACCATGTGGCAGCCGCTGCCAGTCTTATCAACCGTGCAGAACGCCCCTTGGCACTTGTCGGACATGGCGTGGAGCTTGGCGGAGCACAGGAAGAGCTACGCCGGTTCCTTGAGAAGGCAGACATTCCTGCGGCACGCACTATGCTCGGACTCTCAGCCCTGCCCACCGACCATCCCCTCAACATGGGCATGCTCGGCATGCATGGCAATCTGGCTCCGAACGTTTTGACGCAGAAAGCTGACGTAATAATAGCCATTGGTATGCGTTTCAGCGACCGCGACACGGGCAGACTTGATACGTACGCCAAGCAGGCTAAAATCATACACCTCGACATAGACAACGTCGAGATAGACAAGGTGGTGAAGACCGACGTGTCCGTAGTGGGCGACTGCAAGGTTTCGCTGCCAGCCATCACGCGCCTCCTCAATAAGAACAGCCATCGTGAATGGATAGAGAGTTTCCGTCCTTACTGGGATGAGGAGCGCCGCCGCGTCATCGAGCCTGCCATCCATCCCACCGAAGGCCCGCTGCTCATGGGCGAGGTGGTCAACGTAGTGGCTGAGGCTTCGCACGGCGAGGCTGTTCTCGTCAACGATGTTGGTCAGAATCAGCTGTTCTCATGCCGCTATTTCCATTATCGTCGCAAACTCAGCGTCGTGACGAGTGGCGGACTCGGCACCATGGGCTTCGGACTGCCGGCTGCCGTTGGAGCCACCTTCGGCGCACCCGACCGCACCATCTGCCTCTTCACAGGCGACGGATCGTTCCAGATGAGCATACAGGAGCTTGGCACCATCATGGAGCAGCAAGCTCCCGTGAAGGTAATCCTCCTCAACAACAACTATCTCGGCAACGTAAGACAATGGCAGGACATGTTCTTCAACAAGCGCAAGTCGTTCACACGAATGCTCAATCCTGACTATCGCACCATAGCCGACGGCTACGCCATCAATTACGGCGTGGCCATAACGCGCGACGATCTGAAGCGTGAGGTGGAGCGTATGCTCACCACCCCCGGCCCGTTCATCCTCGAGTGTGCTGTGAAGGAGGAAGACAACGTGCTGCCGATGACACCTCCGGGAAAGAGCGTGGACGAGATGCTGCTCGAAGTGAATCTATAGGGAAATGTCAAACTTAACACATTAAAGAAAGTGGAAAAGAAACTCTACACCCTGCTTGTCTATTCCGAGAACGTGCCGGGCATCCTCAGTCAGGTGTCAGCGGTCTTCACCAGACAGCAGGTCAACATAGAAAGCATCAATGCCTCTGCGTTCAGCGTATCCGGCATCCACAAGTACACCATCACCGCATGGAGCTACGAGGAGGAGATAAAGAAGATCACAAAGCTCATAGAGCGCAAGATAGACGTGGTGAAGGCCGACTATTATCTTGACTCCGAACTCTTCATCCATGAGATAGCCATCTATAAGATTGCCACGCCGGCGCTGATGGCAAATCCGGAGGTGTCGCGCGTGATAAGACGTAGCGGAGCGCGTATGCTCGAGGTCAATCCCACGTACACCACCGTGCAGGTGGCAGGACTGACTGACGACGTGCAGGATCTTTACAACAAGCTCCATTCTTTCGGATGTCTGCTCCAGTACTCGCGCTCGGGTAGAGTGGCTGTGACGCGAAGCACGGAAGAGCCGCTTGCCGAATTCCTCCATAAGAACAGGACATCTAATTGAAAAAAACATAAGCAAACCCCAAAACTCAAGTAACACTATGAATCTATTAAGCAAAGTTGGAAGTTATGATTTCCTCGTCGAGCCGTTCCATTGCGATTTCTCTAACCGCATATTCCTCGGTCATCTCGGCAATCATCTTCTCAATGCAGCCGACTTCCATAGCAACGAGCGTGGATATGGCATGGACTATCTCAACACCGTACACAAGACATGGGTGCTCTCACGCTTCGTGATGGAGATGGAGAAGATGCCGAAGGCTTACGACCGTATTACCGTCGACACATGGGTGGAAGGCGTAATGCGCTTCTTCACCAGCCGTAACTATGCCATCCGCGACACCCAGGGCGAATGTCTCGGCTACGGACGAAGCATCTGGGCGATGATCGATACGGACACGCGCCAGCCGGTGGACATCCTTGCCGAGCGTGACGGACTCATCACCAAGTACATCGAGACCGACAAGCCGTGCCCCATACAGCCTTTCCAGCGTGTGAAGCTTTCGAAGGAAGCACGCTGCCAGCGTATTGTCGATACCTACTACAGCGATGTGGATGTCAACGGACACATCAACAGCGTCAAGTATATTGAGCATATCCTCGACCTATGGGACCTCGACTTCTATCGTCACAACCGTCTGCAGCGCTTCGACATCGCCTACGTGGCAGAGTCGCATTGCGGCGACAAGCTCCATCTCTTTGTGGACGAAGCCGGAGAGGGCGAGTTCTGTGTTCAGGTGATGAAGCAGACCACAGAGGACGCCTCAGACCTAAAGGAAGTATGCAGATGTAAGGTTAAATTTGTGAAAGAATGACACTTTTGTTTGGTGTTATCTGATATTTTATTACCTTTGCATTTGGTTCAGTTTACATAATGTAAACAAACCGCAGAGAATCTTCAATTAAACAATAAATAATAAACAGCGGCACGACCCCGGCTGCACAACAGTTAACTAATATGGCAGAAATGAATTTCGGTGGCGTAGTAGAGACAGTAGTCACCAGCAAAGAGTTCTCTTTGGAGAAAGCACGTGAGGTTCTTAAGAACGAGACAATAGCCATTCTCGGTTATGGCATCCAGGGTCCTGGTCAGGCAGGCAACCTCCGCGACAACGGCTTCAATGTCATCGTCGGACAGCGTCCGGGCAAGACATACGACAAGGCTGTGGCTGACGGATGGGTACCGGGTGAGACTCTCTTCTCCATCGAGGAGGCAGCCCAGAAGGGCACCATCATCTGCATGCTCCTCTCTGACGCAGGTCAGATAGCCGTATGGCCTAAAATCAAGCAGTATCTTACTGCCGGCAAGACACTCTATTACTCACACGGTTTCGCCATTAACTGGAACGACCGCACCGGCGTGGTTCCTCCTGCTGACGTGGATGTCATCATGGTGGCACCGAAGGGTTCAGGCACATCGCTCCGCACAATGTTCCTTGAGGGACGCGGACTCAACTGCTCATACGCTGTTTATCAGGACGCATCTGGCAAGGCTGAGGACAAGACACTTGCCTTCGGTATCGGCATCGGCGCCGGCTACCTCTTCAAGACCACATTCCAGCGCGAGGCTACATCCGACCTTACCGGTGAGCGTGGTTCGCTGATGGGTGCTATGGAGGGTCTCTTCGAGGCACAGTACGAGGTGCTCCGCGAGCACGGTCACTCTCCTTCTGAGGCTTTCAACGAGACTGTTGAGGAGATGACACAGAGCCTTATGCCGCTCTTCGCAGAGAAGGGTATGGACTGGATGTACGCCAACTGCTCCACCACAGCACAGCGCGGTGCTCTCGACTGGGCTCCACGTTTCCGTGAGGCCATCAAGCCCGTTATGGAATGGCTCTATCTCTCTGTAAAGACAGGTGTGGAAGCACAGATCTCCATCGACTCTAACTCACAGCCCGACTACCGCGAGAAGCTCAACGCCGAGCTTAAGGCCATGCACGACAAGGAAATGTGGCGTGCCGCCGAAACCGTACGCAAGCTCCGTCCTGAGTACGAGGAGAAGTAAGCTGCAATATCATTAAATAACAAAGGCTTTACATCAGGTATGTCGAGAACGCGTTTTTCCCGACATACCTGATGTAAAGCCTTTGTTCTATTTGGTAACTTACAGGAGTTACAATTCTATGCTCTTGCTGTCACTATAATTTCTGCTTACCCTTACTTTATGTTCGTTACACAGATGCACGTCTTTATATTCTGGTGGAATGATGACATTGCCTCGTCTGTCCAATATTCCATATAAACGGCGTTGCATGCCAATTCCGCAGACAGCATAATCGCCCTTGAAGTTGGAAATGTAGGTATAGATGGGCTTCACGATGATGTCGTCCATCACCCTCAGACCCCATCTGCCATCCTTCTCAAACTTTGTGACATTTTCCAAGTATTCCTTCAGCTGCTCGGCAGTCATTTTCTTCCTTGCCGTATTCGCTTTCTTCACAGTCACCATCTCGTCATTGGCGGCAATGATGTTCTGCACCCTCTTCACGTAAGTAGGAATAACCCCCTTGCCCGCCCTCAGTCCAGCAAACATGCTCTCCCAATTGCGTGGCTTGTCCGGCAATCCGAACTTGCGGTAGTTACCCACGTTGTCTATAATCATGCACACCTTGTCCTTATTCTCCTTGTTGATGCGCATTCCGCGTCCCACCATCTGCAAGTACTTGGCAAGCGATAGAGTAGGGCGAGCCATCTGTATGAACTCCACGTCAGGACAGTCAAATCCCTCATCAAAGAGATTCACGTTCACCAAGCAGTCAATCTCGCTACGTCTGAAAGCCTCCACCATCTCCTTGCGTTTCTTGGCAGGAGTCTTGCTGTCAAGAGCCACGCTCCTCAGACCGAGCTTATTGTAGCAGGCTGCAATAGCCTGAGCATGATTGATGTCGATGGCATACACGATGCCCTTCTTGCCGTCAGCATACTTCTTCACGCTGTCATAAAGACGTTGGATGGTCTCAGGAATATTCAGTTTCTCGTTCATCTCCTTGATGGCATAGTCACCGTCACTTCCTCGTCCTTTCAGCATGTTTACGGTCTGCTGGTCGGCAGAGAACTTTCCTATCACCACATAATCGTAAGACGAGAGATAACCACGCATTATGAAGTCATTGGTGCAAGGCGAAGTCAGCAAGTTGCTGAACAAGCGTGTAAAAGACTTCTTGTTCATACGACAAGGAGTAGCCGTCATGCCAAGCTTCATGGCCTGACAGTTTCTGTTAAACAAGTCTTGATAAAAATCTGCAATGGCATGGTGAGCTTCATCCACGATGATAAGTCCCGGTGAATATCCTTCCTTTTCCAACTCCTCAACATGACGTGTCAGCCATTGTATGGACAGCACCCTCACCCTGACCTTAGCCTTCAGCGTAGCCTCCTTCTCGCCATATTTAAGGCAAAAGCGATCGAGCGTCAACTGCATCTGTTCCACCAACTCACGTCGATGAGCCACAATCCACACCTCATCCTCGTCATAGCGGTCAAGAAACCATTCCACCACCGAAGCCATCACGTATGTCTTGCCCGTCCCCGTTGGCATCTGCACCATCACCGAGTTGCCCAATCCGACCTTCTTACCATTCACATTGCCAACCTGCAAGCTTTGCGCAGTCAGCATGTTTATGATATCCCTCAGCATATCCCGCTGATAGTCATATAGTCTGATTTTCTTCATGTCAGAATTCTTTGTAATCGCATCAAGGCATGACATTCTTTCTCCACCACCAATGCCAAACTCTAAACACAGGCTCACTTAAAGCCTCAGAAGGATAAAACCTCAACAGTCGAGCGTCACGATACAATCTCTGTAGGTTATGTCCCAAAGCACCTTTGCCAAAACAAGGCAGTCTATCATACTGTCCGAAGTTGCCCCCATTCAGGATATCGTCAAGAAGCATTCTTCCTCTCTTCATATCCATAGGTGCAATCATCCTGTCCTCAGACAGTCCCATCACTTTATGCAGAACATACATCACGGCTCCAGCAAATTTCCACAGACCGAGATGCTTTAGCGAGTTTTGAATTTCCAATTCACAATTCTTCAACTCCTCATCGCATAAGCGACAATTCCAAACTCCTAATTCCAAATTCAAAATTACGTAGTAATAATCCACAATCTGTCTCAGTCCTACACCCTCATAGAAATAATGATGATAAAGATGATAAAGTTGATAAACGATATTGAACGATAGGGTAGGGATAGCGACAGCTCCTACACCATTAGGCAGTTCCTCTATATTGCTGCATTGCAAATCAACATTCCGCTTCAACCACTTTTGCAGTCTCCGGTTATAAACGAAGTTAGCCATGAAGCCAGGCGTAGAATGCAGTTCCACGCCAATGCCGTTAACGTTAATACCTATGTGGTTAAAACATTCGTCATCCACATTTCCGTTCGCCTTCTTTACAAGCAGATGAGCAAGCCTGCGAATCTCCTCACGCCCGGCATTCACCCAGATGTCAACGTCACCTGGTGTCCGAGCCGATGGATTTGGGTATATCGCGGCATTCCCTTGCCCCTTCAATATGCAGCAAGAATATCCGGCAGCCTTCACCTTATTATATATATCCACCGTAGTCACGTTCATCCTCTCATTACGTTGCTTAATCCTTTGGCTCATGCCAAGCCAACGCATCAGCAATACAAGGTGAGGAGCCACATCCTTAGGCAGCTTCTGAATACCATCGAAGACAACTCCGACAAGCGTCTGTTTCTTTGCAAACTCATAAAAGGCGGCCCAATCGAAGCCTTTCAATGCAGACCCATCAAGAAACTCTTTCCCTTCGTAAACGCCCAAAGAGAACTGTACGAAACGAAAATAAATGGAAGTCATGCAACCTTACAATTCAACATTATTATACACATATTAAGTTAAGCACGTACTGCAATCTTCAGCTAATAGATTATTCATAGGGTTAAATATAAAGGTACAAACATCATCTTTATAATGCTTACAAAAAAAGAAAGAGCATAAAATTTGAAAAGAGAACTCACGCCAATTGATACGAGAGCGCATATAGATAGAAGTGAAGTCACAATTACAGTTTGTTGGCAAGATTATCCTCATAAATAAATCATTGAGCCCAGTCCTATAAACCATACCATTATTCTCATATGTATGGCTTTATAAGCTTACTTATTTCTCCGTAGCAATTACGTTTTAAATGCACTCCATTGACTGTAACCTCTTTAGCTAGATTTCCATCGACATCTACATACAAATTATAGATATCAAAAAACTTAAGACCGTTCTTTTTACACAAAGAACCAATGAAAGAATTTCTTTCTTTTATTATAGCATTAAGTCTTGAACTTCCCAAGGTATCTTCACGCTGTGGTAACATCTATAATTTACTGAGTCCATTTCAAAATGCTTGTTCTTAAGTATATATCATACAAAAAGTCAAGAAATATTCGTTATTGTGAATTCGTTGATGTACTTTTGCAAGTATGAAACACGCAATACGACTCATTTTATCTTACATTGTCGCTATCGTTCTCTTGCCTATAGCATTGATAAGTAAGCTTTTCCGTAAATAGCATCACTATTTTCGGAACGGATCCTTATATATACCTAAAAGCTGTTTGGCAAAATAGAAGAAGAACTGCATGTCATCCACGAAGTAACGCTTGAAGAGACGTTTAGGCTCCTTCATGCAACGATACAGCCACTCCATGCCGATTTTCTGCCAAATCTTAGGCGCACGTTTCAATGTTCCAGCTTCGAAGCCAATGGTAGCCCCCAGAGCCATGAACACCTTTACTTCAGGCATCTTATCACGATACTTCATAATCCACTTCTCCTGCTTAGGAGCACCCACACCGACGAGCAGTACATTTGCACCACTCTCGTTCACAATGCGAACCAACTCCTCGCATTCATCCTCATGCTTCTCGAAGCCAAAGGAAGGAGAATGAGCACCTACCACCATCTGGCGACCTACCTTCTCATTGATACGTTCCATTGCCTTGGCTGCAATACCCTCCTTAGCACCAAGCAAGAAAATCTTGCAGTCAGCATCATCCTTATGATACATATAATAAGAGGTGAAGAAACTGGAACCCGGAATCGCTTCCTTGATTGGAGTCTTCAACAACTTACCGAACAGGTAGAGGATCTTACTGTCACACACCACCCATTCCGACTTCTGATACACGTCATAAAACTCCTTGTCCTTCTGAAGCTTAATCAGATGATCAAGATTAGGAGTCACAAGAACACCCTCCTTCAGGTTCTCCAAGAGTTCCTGACGAGTAATATTCTGAATATCTATATTTAAAACTTTGATTTTTTCCATTATATATATTGAGATAGATAAATTTATTTTGAATAATGAAAGCGCAAAACTATATCTAAATAAGCTTTATATTTTCATAATGGTAATAATATAAAATCATTTATCAAAATGTGCAAAAAGCTATGGTTTTAGACAAAGCCTAAGTATATCATATCTTTGAAGATTCTATCATTTTTTCTATTTTTTTCTTATTTATAAAAGAAAGAATGCCATACACAAAATACAAATGGTTAAACCAATTTACAATTATCGTTGTTAAAATCCAATACAACAACTGCCCCGACACACTTAGCCATTTTATGGGTATATCTGGAATAAAAAGATTTCCCAAATAATAGACAACAAATATAATAACAAAGTAAACGATGCCCCACGTTCTCATCTTGAATAATTTGGTCTGAAGTTCTTTTTTATGTAACTTCTCTTGTAACTCTGAATTTACTGATTTTTGCAGATCTAACTCTTCCGATTTTTCTATGAAAGACTCATCAAGTTTAGAATAACTTTCTATGTGTTCTTTTAAATCTTCTGTTGATAAAACTAGAAGGTGTTCAGCTTCTGTCTGGTCAATAGCCCCCTCAGCCATACGGAGACACAAATTAGCGACAGACTTTTCTGATATATTATGTTGTTCCTGTAGTTTTGCAATTTTATCTTGCAATCGACTTACAACCTTACCAGACGGATAACGACCTGACCTGTAGTTTATAACATTAGCAGACAAACTTGCAATCGCTAACATATGCCTATTATTTCCCATAGGTAAAGATGGATTCGCCAACCATAGCAGAACTAATAAATCAGAAGCTGTTATACTGATACGTTTCCACACAGGTTTATCTTTTTCTTTCCAATTTACAGAAAAAGAATTATTTAAGAACCAACAATTTACATCATTAAACTCAGTTATGGCTTTTCCTTTACGCTTATAAGATACATATTCTTGAGCTAGCAAATCATTAAAGGCACTATCCTTATTACCTCTCAACTTTGTTAGCTTGCATAAATCTGAAGATTTTTCTGTTTTCTCGATAAGATGGCGTATGCTACTATTATAAATAATAGAAATTCCCTTGCTAGACAAATCGTCTCTGAGATTATCCTTGATATTTTCCAAATCGGTTTTTCCCAAACCTCTTCTTTCACAGGCTGCCAAAACATCTGCGACATCTAAAGAAGACAACAACCCCTTAGATTTTACCCGCCTAGCACGATTAGACAATAATATTTTTATTTGTTCTATTGTTGATTCCAAAATTGAATACCGATATCCCATTCCAATAGTCAAATCGAAAAGTTGCTTACAGGCCTCATATGATTCTTCTGTATTAAGATTGATAAGACTAATATAAAAATTTGTATCTATCAGTAATTCTGAATTTACTATTTGTTCTTTGATTTGAAATTGAAGATACGAAGCTATTACCCCACCTAAATAGATGTCACAAATAATATCATAGTAAGCATCACGTTTCTTAATTTTTGTATAAACATACTTAGAAATATGAAAGCCTTGGGTGTATATAGATGAAGGCTGTTGTTCAAAGATTCGATTTTTTTGGTCCTGTATAAAAGTTACCAAATCAGTAAAGTTAGCTTCTACACCTAAACCTTTACAAAAAAGTGCAAAATTGCGTTTTAACTGTTGTATTCTTCTTTTTTGCGTTTTATAGTTGCTTGCAATATCTGTATTTATCTCTGTACGGATAATAAATGAATGATCGTTATTAAGTACAAAACCGCCATTAGATGTACGGTAAATTTCATGCATCAAACTATCAACAACAGGAATTGGAATTTTTAATCCAAACTCTTGTTCGACCATCGCCATTAACTCAGTATAATCTTTGCCTTGCAAAACAGTTCCGACCTTACGAAACATCCGATTTAGAGTTTCTTTTAGAATCGGTAAAAACACGCGCAGTATACTCTTATTTTCCTCTTCCTTTGAATTTTCTCTGATATATGCCAAAAGAGAATAAGTTGCTAAAAGACTATCATGATTCATAACTATATCAATTTTATCTATTTTCCAAATTCCTTAATCCTTTGTTCCTCTTTCAATGAACAGACAAGCAGTTGTCCATGCTTCTCCGCCACGATATAGCCATCCAAGCCTTGAACCATCACCTTGCTTTCATCAGCTGCATGAATCACGCAGTTCTTGCATTCATACAATCGGATGTCCTTGCCTACTTTGGCATTGCCAGCCTCATCTTGTGGAAGTAAGGTACGGAGGCTACCCCAACTACCCAGGTCGCTCCATCCAAACTCGGCGGGAAGAGTGAAAATGTCTTTCGACTTCTCCATTACGGCGTAGTCGATGCTTATCTTTTCGCAGGTGGGGAAGAGTCTGCCTACCACTTCTTTCTCCTTGTCGGTGTAGAAGGAATCGGACATCTCATCCATGATGCTGGCAAGATTTGGTTGGAAGGTTCGGATTGCCTTGCTAATGGTGTCGATGTTCCATACGAAGATTCCAGCATTCCAGTAGTAGTTGCCGGCGACAAGGTACTGCTCGGCTGTCTCATGGTTTGGCTTTTCCTTGAAGGCTTCCACCTTATATATCTCGTCAACGTCCGTGGGCTCGGCAGCGGCGATGTAGCCGTAGCCGGTCTCGGGGCGACTGGGCTTGATGCCGATGGTGACGATGACTTCCTTGTCTGCAGTATAGCTGAGTGCCTTGCTGAGGACACGCTGATATTCTGATGTGTTGATGACCAGAGCATCGGATGGAGTCACCACGATGTTGGCTTCCGGATGCTTCTGCTGAATCTTCCAACAGGCATAGGCAATACAAGGTGCCGTATTACGAGCCTCCGGTTCTGCTAATATGTTATCTACTGGCATGTCAGGGATTTGATCCTTGACAATGCTGATATATTTCTCGTTTGTCACTACCCACATGTTTTCGACAGGACAGATTGGCTTCAATCTATCTACTGTCAATTGTATAAGGGAACGGCCGACTCCCATCACATCTATGAACTGCTTTGGGTAATCGGTGGTTGACATTGGCCAGAAGCGGCTGCCTACGCCGCCAGCCATGATTATTACCTGAATATCGTTGTACATAATGCAATAAGTTTTTATTCCTTCAATAGAGAATGAAACACACACTCCCATTCACTATAAATCTTCTCTACGGAATATTCTTTACTTTTCTTAATAGCAGCCAAAGCCATTTGCTCACGCTTACCATCATCCTTCATGATGTTGGCAATCATACCTGCCGCTTCATTGGCATTATATCCCTTCTCATGATAAGGAAGCACGATGCCATCCTTGCCACCATCAATGATATCACATACCGCAGAATAACTGTTATATACGGCAGGAATCACACCAAAGCTCATACATTCAGCAAGTACCAATGGAAAACCTTCGTATTCTGATGTAAGCATCAAGATTGAAGCACGCTCATAATATGGCTTAGGTTGCTGAAAGCCTTCAAAAGACACCCTTTGCAAACCATACTCTTTGACCTGTTTCTCTATGTCCTTACGAGCTGTACCATCACCAACTATCGTCAACTTCCAATCCGAGAACACCGACTCCAGTTTTGCCCACGTATCCACAACACGATAAACACGCTTCTGGTTATAGTCAATCCTACCAATAAAAATAATCTCTTTCTGTTTTTGAGAAAAAGAATAATGATATGAAGAAGAATCAATGGTAACAGGATTCGTCAATACCTGAAGATGATCAGGGTTAGCTGTTCCTGTAAACTCTTTAAATTTATCTACGAAACTTGGTGAAAGCACCATATACAAGTCTGTATGCTCATACACATACTTCATACTCTTGCTCGTAATCTGCTTAAAAGCAAACATCTTGGTACGAAGTATGGCTTTCTTAATAGGATTATGAGTATTTGCCAAAGCAATCTCTACATCCTTGATACGAGCATTGGTATTAGGGGAATTATGGTATATAGCTATAGTCTTAACATCCAGACCTTCTTTAGCTTTATTCAGAACCTTGCAAGGAACGTATGGCAATCCCCATTGATTTATCACAACATCAATACGATTCTCCTTCAATATATTTCGTAATATATCTATGCTTTCTTTCGAATACTTGAAGTCACCAATCGTATAAAAACGTACAGCAGGATTGGTACGTTTTACCATCATGTCATTAGGTTGCTTAAAGCACGCAATAACAACCCGATGGTCTTTCTTTATAAAGGTATCAGCGAGTGTAGCCGTAACAACCTCTTGACCCCCTACCTCGAAGACCTTCATCAAAAAAAGGATATTCTTCCTGTTTTCATTCTTATTCATAGATTGATAAATATTATTAGCTGTTTGACCTAAACTAAAAAGATTAGAAAGCAAATCTTTTACAGCAAACAGAGCGTAAAACATAGTTACAGCATACCCTAAAAATACAATGACATCAATAACATCTACAATCATTGGAAAATCCAATGATATATCAGCTTCTAAAACATAATGCAACACAACACTTTCCAACAAAAGTAAGAAAATAGAACCTAACATTGCTATAAATGTAGTATATAGCTGCTGATACATTGTTATCCCTGTTTTTGTTTTATGATTCTTCAATCTTTCTGCTATATTAACATCATTCACACCAACAATCATAGCATAGCCAGAAAGCGTGAAGCCTAAAAGAGGTGGCGCTACTTTAAGACCTATATCACTTAAAACTATCAACAATTCAAAATAAGACTTATTTGAAAGAAAAGCTACAACAGCTATAAAAGCTACAGCACAGCATGCCCATATAAACGAATGTTTAAACTGTTTCTTGCAATATAGGAAATATATATGTCTAAAACCTCGCCATCCTTTAGATTGTAACGTAAGCGGTCTTTTCTTTTCCATGGCTAATCTCTATTCTGAGCAATATTTTCAACTATGTTTTGCAAATTAAGCGCAGGATTTAGATTAATATCTACAACTTCAATTTTTGGATGTTCGTTTGTATTTATTTTCTCAGTATGTCCATTTTCATTGATAATCTCAGCTTTAGCTGTTCCGTTAGATTTACTTAGGTGCAAGAAAGCCTTAAGCAATTTATTCTTCAAGACCTGAATAGGTTTGCTTTTACTTGATTTCAATACCAACTCGGCATTAGTTGTGTCTGAGTTACGCAAATCAGAGTCCAGTTCTTCCCACTCATCACAATTGTCGTTATTCGTATATTTTACAGAAACCCTAACGCTAACAACACCTTTTGCATTGATTATTCTTTCTATTGTGTTCTTATCTTTTTCTACATTGATTGCAAAGCCGTCTTCATCACCTAATTTAAGTTTAAAACTGCCTATCAAAAACTTGGCAATTCTTGACACATTAGACTTATATACTACAAACCTATGGAATTTAGGATAAAACCAGAATTCCATGTCTTTAGCTTCAAGTCCTTTATTCGGGTCAACCTCCGTATCCTCCAACACATTGGCTTTAACATTCAATGTTTTAGAATCTTGCTTGAGGAATATTGCGTTACAGAAGTAGCCATGATAGTAATCACCAACTTTATCAAATGCTCTCAGCAAAGTTGATCTATCGGAAGAATTGCTATTCTGTATCATAATACGACTTCCCATGATAGAAGACAACAACTTGATATATTCTTCAGGCTTTTGCTTTTCTGTAGGATAGAGAACAACATTTATAAACGCCATCTCTACATTTTTCTTTTTCTCCTTTTCTTGCTTCATCGTTCTTGTATCATATTATTTCAAAGATTCATGAATATAATTTTCTGATTTTTTTCTCCACTCATCAACGATAGGGTTTACTCTATCATAATCCACAGTCAGAGATTTAGGCAGCAGATTACTGCCATTATCATAAATGATTCTATCCTTCAATCCTGTAATCTCCAAGATAGACAAGGCACGACTGTTCATATTACTACTAGGATTAAGCAATGTTGTAAACGGAATATTAAAATTGATGGAAAACGCTGTGCCATGGAAACTATCTGTAACCATATAAGCTGCATTCATAATTAAGCCAACCCATTCCTTAGGTCCGACTTGATAAAGATGCTCTATACCATCTTTCTTCTCAGGTCTAAAGTCCGACTTGATATTAACGACCTTACAATCATCTCCAATACTTTTTGCGATACTTTTTGCCAAATTTCTAATATATTTAGAACCTGAAAGCGTATATATTAAAACATATTTCTCGTTCTTCTTAATTTCATTGGCAACGTGTTCTCTCCATTCTTCTTTTCTAATCAACAAAGTAGGATCAAGAACAACTGTGGCTTTCTTATCGCTATACTTTTCAACAATATGCTTTCCGTTCAACTCCCTCACTCCTATATAATCCATATTTTCAAAATACTTCTTATATTCAGCCTGCAGCCTTGCAGGAATATCAGGAACACTCAAACTTGCTGCATAAGCTATTTTTTTAGCATTAAATCGATTTGCAAATTCCAAGAAATACACATCCAAAAAGTCTGTATGCATATAGTTCCAAATCTGATCACTGCCAGCGACATAAACGTCATAAGGCATATCTTCGATATATACACTTTTTAATGTGTAATACTTAGAAGAATGCTTTATCTTTTCATTGAAGAATCGGGTGTAAAGTTCATGCTTTTCTTGTATTTCTGCAGCAAACTGTTTTTTTGCCTTTTTCCTCTGAATCACATCCAAAACCAATTGAAGAATCTTATAAGGAGCCTTAAGACCGTATGTCTTAAAACGGTTAACAACAGCAGGGATTATAGTCGACAACGATGAGGCTATATCTTTGTTTTGCTTTTCCAAGTCAAGGATTTCTGCATCATATCCAAGCTTATTATATACATATTGCATAGCATAAGCTTGCAACTCTGCACCATAGTTGTCACATTTAACATACGTAACTATTCCTATTTTCATTTGCCAAATTTATAAATTATGGTTTTATATACGTTATATAATCCAAATACATAGATAACATCTTTCACTATTTTTTGGATTCTCCACTTCATGGTTGCCTTATAAGGAAGTTGATACTTCTTAGCATAATCCTCCAATGAAATGTTTGGATCAATCATATCCAATACAGCAGAATCTCTTACATCCAATCTTTCCATTGGATTCTTGAGATTGACCTGCTCACATATAGCTTCTTCCTTAGGTCTCTCCTCTATATAGGCCATACTACGCAACTCATCAATAATTGAGGGCATCAACCCCGTATTATCAATCACCAATGAAACGCCTGATGCCACATTACGCTTAAAATTAAGACCATGTCTCCCAATACCCCAAAAGTCGGCTATTGTGAATGTTCCAACACGTTCTGTATTACAATATTGACAATTAAAGCAACTTTCACGGAACGTGATTCCTTTGAAGAATGCATCCATAAAAGCATTTTCAGAAAGGTTCAATATTCGCCATTTGGATTTCGTAAACTTGACAGCTGGAACTATAGACCAACTGTCAAGTTTACGAAATCTAAATCCTTTTATACTCCCAAGCTCACCGTTAGGCGAGTCGGTTTTTTCTAATTTAGAAATGTAACTTTTAAAGGCTCCATAAGATGGTGTGCCATGACAAACCAAATCCAAGGTGTAAAGCAATCCGTCATAACGTTTACCGTTCAGAAATGCGTATAATCCACCGACTTGGCAACCAGTACCAACAAACAGGACTTTTCTGTTTGTGCGCAAATGATTTCGTATTTTCTTATACGTATCACCTATTATGCTTTGCACGTATTTTGAACCACGCAATTTGCTTAGTTCCTCAGTACTTTCCACACCTATGTGCTTCACCTCAAATTTTTCATTAATGGTAGCTCCATAAACTATACCACCTTGTGATATGATCCACTTGGCAAATACACTAAAGGCGCCACCTGAAGAACTTATCTTTCTATCATGATCGTATATGAGCGCATAATATTTTTGTTGCTCGTATCCTAACCTTTCTATTGGCTGTAATTCCGGGCAGTGCTTCTGGCATAATCCGCATTCTACGCATTTAGTTGTATCAATAATGGGCTGCAAAAAGCCTTCATTATCAGTTTGCATAGAGATTGCATCATGTCCACAAGACTGTGCACATGCCGCACATCCCGTACAATGGTATTTATCTGCTAACCTTATCATTTCGTCGCTTCCTTAATATTAAATCTTCCTTTCCACATTTTCATAAGAATAAGATCTATTGGATTCCAGACTTTTTTCTTATGATTTAAAGCATATATGCATGCGTCGTACAAACCTTTCGAGAATCTATCAACACCCCAATCTTTTATAATATCTAATGATTTTTGATGCATTTGCTGTTCATCTTTAAGAGATAGCTTTTCAATTTTAAACAAGGCATCCACTATTTCTTTCTTACTATTGGGTGAAAAATGGAAACCATTTATTCCGTCCTTAACCAAAGTAGTTGAACTTCCACACTCATTACTAATCGCCACAATATTACCTGAGGCCATACATTCGTTGACCACCATTCCCCAAGTTTCTTTTGTACTTGGTAATACTAAAGCCTTCATGTTAACGAATAATTCGCGTATATGTTCACGGTCTTGAAAGGGTAGAAAGGTAATATTGGGATTATTGTTTGATAGTGAAACTAACATTTCATGATCCGGACCTTCGCCAACCATAACAAGCGGAATTTTTCCTCCCAACTTTAAATAGTCCAGATATGCGTTTAAAAAGAATGGAAGATTCTTTATGCTTCCTTGACGACCCAACGTCATAAAATATGATGGGGGAAGATTCTCAAACGACACTCTTTCCACTTTTTGTGACCAGAAATCATTATCAGAAGTATCAAGTCCATAAAATATCTCTTGCTTCTTAAATCCCCATTTCAACAAAGTTTCATCCCAAGCTGGTGCTGGACATAAAAAGGCATCTACATTACGAATAATTCTTGATTTTATCCATGCCGATACTTTTCCGCGAGGAAATGTATTCCATCTTTGGTCATCATACTCTATTATCGCCTTATTCCTTGATTTTGCCCATTGCAAACCAATAGCGCCATAAGGAAATGAGACAAAACCTGTAACCAAGACATCAGGATTAAGTTTATCTAAAATGCAAATTATTCTCTGCTTATATGGCTTTGACAAATCTGTATCTTCAGACAAATGTAAAATATTTACTTCCTTAGTGTCTAGTTTGGGTATATTACCATATAACTTGTTCTTGTCAGATTCCTGAACAACTACCAGTTCATCTCCTTGACTCTTTAATCTTTTATGAAACGCCCCCAACCGCGGCATAAAATATAGAGCATAATTACCTAGCATTAAAACTTTCATAAGACAACCATTTATTTTTCAACTTCATTTTTATATAATTCAGGAAAGGTTTCTCAAACACATAAATACAATGCGTAAACAAAAAACTCAATGCTATGATCTTCGATGTCGGTGTATGATTTTTAATGATTTGCAAAGAAACAACAATCATTCTTAGATGAAACCAGTTTCTAAATTGCTTCACAACAGAGGCGTTTCCTCCCATTGTTTTCTCCAAACCTTTTATCATTTTCAATAATTCATAGGGCTTGCAAACACCATCTTGTACATCACCATATAAATAATACAAGACTCTTTCAGATACCTTTATTCCAAAATTATCATCAAGCAGTTGTGATAAATACTTCGTTCGCAACATGTTACGTTTCGCCCCTACAGTTCTTGTTATGCTTGAATTGTTAATTCGATAAAAAAGCAGCCTATCTTCCAGAGTCACACATTTACATCCATCACAAAGCATCCGTATCCACAAATCAACATCTTCAAAATTAACGACAGAACCATCATCCTTATATTTGTAAAGCTTAATCTTGTCGGCTTTTACCATTATTCCCGGATGAGTAATTTGGTTTTCAAAGATTTCCACATACTTCAATGTATTTGACGGATAGTTAAGAACCCTTAGTGATTTTCTATATTTAGTTCCATCCTCACAAAGTTCATAAGTAGAAATATTGACAATATCGATACTCTTGTCCCTATTAAAAGCCTCTATTTGCTTCTCAAAAAGCAAGGGATGAGCAACATCATCAGCGTCCATTCTAGAAACGAACTTGCCATTAGCCAATCCCAATCCTTTATTTAAGGTCTTTATCAGCCTTAAATTCGTTTCGTTTTTAATATATCGTATTCGTTTGTCTTGATAAGATAGTATTATATCTTCCGTAGAGTCTGTACTTCCATCATTGATGATGATAAGTTCAAAATCATTTAAAGTCTGATTCAATATACTATCTATTGCCTGTCTTAAAAAACGTTCACCATTATATACAGGCATTATAACTGATATAAAAGGCATATTATTCTTGTTTTATTTTTGCTGGATTTTCCACAACCGTTCTCTTGATGATATAATGGCTCTTACGGTATACCAATGGAATTCATTGGTATTCTACAGGAGCTATAATCTAACTGATTGTGTCCATACATATTATATATGCATATTAAATTATATAGCTATACAACAAAATAGTTATGATATTACCATGAAAAAAACTTATTTAGTTTCAGATTCCAAACAAGCTTATTGACAATATTAAAATTCGGCAAATGTAAAAATTTCCATAATCTCCGTTCTAATCTAACCACTTTTGGAGTTGTAACCCAAGATGCATTAAAATGATGTATTGATACTGTATTATTAGTTCTATTTATTTTTCCTGTTTTATAGTCCTTAGCAGAGAAAAAATCCTGTGCAAATATTGTAGGTTTTAAGGATGGCTGCAAATGAGACATTAGCATACGTAATCTTACTGTGTTTGGCATTACATCCATCTTATCACCTTTTTTAAAATGAATATTATTATATTCATCCAAAAAAGTTTTTATCCAACAAGTATTTGGTGAAGCTCCTATTATTGCCGTACTATACGTATCTGAGCTTTCCATACCAACAAAAGAATCTAAATTTAAGAACTCATCAAAACTTTTAAGAACTTCAACATCTGTATCTAAATATATACCACCTTCCTGTAAGGCGTATAAGCGACATACATCTGACACAAAAGCAAATTTTTTACACTCATAAGCTTCTCTTGCATAGTCATACAAACTTATATCAAAATTACTTTCGTTCCATTCTTTTATCTCATAATCAGGCAAGTGTTCCTTCCAAGTATTTATAAAATCAACAACCTCTTGAGGTTTATCTTTGTTGCCAAACCAACAATAATGAATAACTTTTGGTATCATAAAAATCTGTTTTTAATCTTTATTTTCAGTTCACGATATTTGTGTATAATCAATAATTTATAATAAAGAATAGTTCCTCTCTTTAATCCACAAATTCTATATACCTCCTTAAATTGATCTACACAATGAAGAGTTGAGACCCCCGTTAAATCATAGACAGAAATGACTACATTTGTTTCAAGAAACCTGTATCCATTATTATAAATAGACATCATCATATTATAATCAGCTGTATACTTATACTCCAAGTTAAAAGGATTAAGCTTAGCCAAATCTGCTCTTACAAAGATAGACTGATGACAGATTCCCATACCTTTGTATTTATCCTTGTTTCTATAAAAAGGCGTACCATGGTATAACGAAAGTCCTGACTTTCTTTTGAAATATGCGTCACCAAAAACAACACCAACATTAGATTCAATATGATTACTGAATACACTTGTCAAGACATTGTCATCAGCAAATGTGTCTCCTGCATTCATAAACAAAACCCAATCACCTGTAGCCAAATTAATAGCCTTATTCATCGCATCAAAGATACCTTTATCAGGCTCCGAAACAAGTATTGATATGTGATCTTTATGCTTATTAATTAAATGCAAAGTACCATCATTACTCTTTCCATCAATCACAATATATTCAACATTTGAATATTTTTGATTGATCACACTCTCCAATGTGTTTTCTAATACATCAACACAATTATAAGTTACTGTTACAACTGTTATTTTGGGAATTGTATTCATATATTGATAAAATTAATATTAAGAAATAAATTGACAAATTCTTAGGTTGCGCCATAATAGACCCTGAAAAAGACAATAAAATATAAGTTGCCATCACACATAAAGCAACTTTATAAATTTGATTTTGTTTCCTTTTCTTATAAAAATAAGTCATAAGACACAGATAAAGACTAAGATAAATAAAACTGCCCAAAAAGCCCAATCTTACCATCAAATCACCAAATGCGATATCGGGAGTTGACAATTGCATAACATTTCCTTTTGCATCACGTAAGCCAGTTCTGAAATTATACATTTTATAGACTAAAGGATCTCCCTCCAATAACATACCTAAACCCATTAACTGTTCTGCCACAGGACGATTTTCCATATAATCATATCTTTCTGTTACCCAAGCCAATCTATATATCATAGTACCATCGCCTCCATGATAGTCTTCATAGTCCTTTGACTGAATTCGGGCTATATCATCAGTTGTTCCACCACCTTCAAAACGCTGCAATATGATATCATAAAAAGGCAATGATATCAGAAGAATCAGAACTATAAATTGAGCAATCTTACCAACTTTTCCATTTAATAAAAGAAGCAATAACAAGCCCAATAATCCTACTAAAATCTGTGTACGGCCTAAAGTACACAACAAGCAGAGAATAAGCACGCATCTTGCCACGACAGCTCTTTTTCGTGGAATAATATCATTAGTCGTAAAACTAAGAAACAAAAAGAAGTATAATAATTCTGGGCTATTATACAAACGAATTAGTCCTGTTGCTTCATCAAAGGAGTATTCCCAAGGATAAGGCAAAAGAGGACGCTTAGCAGGGATTTGCAATATAAATAATACAGATGTTATTATTGTTATATAAAATATAACTCGCAATGCCTTCTTTATGTCAGCCAAACTAAAGTATTGCATAACAAAAAGGCTTAATATCAAGAAATAGCTACGAACACCTCTAAATGCATCTATTAATGGTATATTATAATATTGCCAAGAAAATAAGAAAGAAGCTACCAGAAACACCACAAAACACATTACGACTTTAAAAATGTTATTTCGTTTTAAACTTCTATTTATTTTCCACTTATTGAACGAAGCTATAACAAGAGTATACATCAATGCCAAATCCACATTTTTCACACCGGTTATATCGTCGATAAAAAGACCATATCCATTTAATGTGCCTAGCATAAAACCAATATATAGAACCAATGAATAGGCTCTATAAACAGGTTTGCAATAACAAAATATAGATATGAATAATAAAATAAGACCTAACATTTTCTTATTATTTTAGCAGGATTACCACCTATTATACAATCAGAAGGAAAGCTCTTGGTAACTACAGAACCTGCTGCAACCACACATCTGTCGCCTAATGTTACTCCTTTTAATATCAGACTCTTCATCCCGATAAAGACATCATCACCAATTGTTATTCCTTTGTTTACTTTATTGGCTTGATCTTTTTGAGGTATACGTCTTAGTTCATGGTTAAGACTATGACAATCACTATCAATAATACAAGCATCAGCACCGATTAATACATTATTGCCTATCTTAACAAAATCAGAGGACCAAATGCATAATGAACTAACTCCCACATTATCGCCGATAATTAACCTCGCGTTATTTTCAACATATATGCTACTTTTTAAGTTTCTTAACAAAGGATTTAGTCCGTCACCACTCTTACACAGAAAATCATTTCCTATTTCTATAGTAGCACCAGCTCCTTTGTGTAAAAAAATCTCATTAAACACACGACAATTATGTCCATAGACAATACCCTTCTTATTAAAACGAAGAATATTGAAACGCAGAAAGAACTTCTGCTTTAAACCACTAAAAAACATATTCTTATTATTTAATCCAAATACCTTTAGCTGTTCTGTTTATTATCCTTCTTACTTGCATGGTAAATACTACTACATATAACATATTTATAGAAATCATCGATGTTAAGACTCCATAAACGCCCATATATTTACCAAGCAATAACGATAATGGAATATGAAAGAGCAGACCAATTAAAGTTATGTAAGTTTGTAACTTTATGGTACCGATACCATTTATTAACTGTACGTGTAAAGTTCCCCAAGAATAAACCAACATATATATTGCCACCATAAGAGACATGAGAAAAGCGACATGAGCCTTATCGCCTATCCATAATTTATACACAATAGGAGAAGTAAGCAGCATAAAAACAAGACCTAAGAACAAAAGACCGTATACTTTGGTCATTTTTTTATACACTCCATTCATCCATACGTAATCTTTTTTTGTATATGCGTCTGTCATCGCGGGCCACAATGGACCAACAATAATAGAGAACACCATCATTGCAACTCCTAAATATTTATATGCAATATTATATTCCGTAACAATTTCTGGTCCTGAAACATTAGATATCAGAATGTTAGTACATTGATACATAATAACAACCTGTAGCTGTATAAAGAAAAATTTTCCACCTAATGAAAACAAATCTTTAACATGTTCCCTCCTAAACATTTTTAATTTTGGAGCTATACGTTTAAACTTTCCTCTAAAAAAGAAGATAGATGCTATTAGAGTTATAACAGTAGGCCATAATGATATCGCTAATGCCAAATTAGGTAATGATGATGTGCAATATAAAGTCATACAATATATTATAACTAAGGATATTGCTTGACCTATAACACTAAAAAGAGATGACAAGGCTACTTTCTGATATGCTGCAAGAACAGAAGAAAATACATTCACTATCATATTCATACAACAAAACAAAATCAACAGACTCATTGTCTGACGCATTACTAGCTCATACCTTGCATCAACATTCAACAAAGCTGACAAATCAACAAATGGCAATAATGATTCTAACAAAATACAAAATGGAACAAAAATCAAAATCATTACCACATAAGTAGTAGTAACTAAACTTTTTCCTTTTGCATAATCATTATTGGCTAATGCTTCGGTTAGCTTATTTCTTAATCCTAAAGTAAAGCCACCATCAAAAAAATACATCCACATCATAATGGATGATAATGTCAGCCATATACCATACATTTCAGAATTAACATAACCTAATGTTAATGGTACTATTAATATTGAAATTAAGATACTTATTCCCTTTATTAACAAACCACCAATGATGTTTTTCTTTATAGCTTTGCTTCGGTCTGTTCCTCCTGTTAGAAATCGTTTTACAGATTCAATCTTTACCATAATCTTTCAATAATATATTTATATCTCTAAACTTTAAATGATTTTGTTGTATCCAAGAAATGTCCTTATCCCACCATTTCATTTCAAGCAATCGTTTTATTACATTCTCATCATACCTATAACCAATAACTTTAGCCGGTACACCTCCACAAATACTGTAAGGAGGAACGTCTTTTGTCACAACAGCGCCAGCCAAAACAACAGCTCCATCATTTACTTTAATGCCACCGACAAGAAACGCTCCCTCTCCTATCCAACAATCATTTCCTATTACTACTGGAATATGCTTGTCCTTAATTGCAAAACGAAACTCATCATATAGGTCATCACTTACAAATGTACTTCCCGTCTGTTTTCTTGTTGAAAAAAACATTGGTGATAAAGATACAAAGGAAGTATTTATAGGGTGAATTCCCCAATTACAATTGACCCTTGGTGCTATAGAAGTAAATCTACCGATATATGCATTAAGATTACAGTCTTGTCCAATATAGCTACCATATCCTATTCTTCCAGAAAAAGAAGTTCTTGGATATATAGTGTTAGCTCCCTCAAACACGGTATCTTTATCTATATTACACGATAGCTTTATATAAACCTTTTTATTCTTATATTTATTAAATAAGAACAACAATGAGGACAGTCGTTTAAGATTTGCCCTCAAAATCTTATACAATTCTCTTAATATGTATAAAACAGTTTTCATATGTATTGCGTTAACTTTGCACAAAGCAACTAACTTAAAAATGTGTTTACGGTTGACAGAAATTTATTCCAAAATCCTCCACTCCCAACGCATTCAATATGACACGGCTCGTATACAACGACACCACCATCATAAAGAGCATAAGGAAGTAAAGAAGCAAAGTATTCTTCGCTATCCGCTTGTTGTTATCTGATGTTTGAGGTGACATATCAGTTTTCTTCTAAACTTTATGTTGCTAAATTAATATTTCTCCAAATTATCTACTAATTCTTTCAATGCCTCCTTATATTTAGAGTCATCTCTCATATCCAATCCTTTGCGATTACCTAAGTAATAGGGATAAGATTCCTCCTTACTACCTTTTCTAATAATCGGTATAAACTTGATTCTATTCTGATCAGAAATCAAATCATTGGTTATTAAAGTCGTTTCATACCCTACACCTTTGATACGTCCATCGGCTCTTCTCTTATATTCTGGCGTTGCAATGATTAATACCTTATCTGTATCATTAATCAACGACTCCATAAACTGATTAAGTTCAGTTCCTAAAGGTTGCTTAACATCTATCTTAACCTCAAAGGTTGCCGATAAATCCTCAGCCAACTTGTGAACCCATGTTTTATGTTCATCATCATCCCAACTATAAGATATAAAGACCTTTTTCTTTGGACTAACCTTTGCTGTATCAAAAGTTGTTGCCGAAGCTAATGTACCATCTCCCAAAGCCAATGCCATTTCTTCATCATCAGATTCCTCATTGGTCTGGGAAATATCAGCATCATTATAAATTTCTTCTACTGCTAACGACAAATCTCTTAAGAACAATTCTGTTTCTTCATCACTTAACTGCATATAGAGACTACGATACCATTTGATTCTTGACGTAGGAAGCTCCTTGGCTTTCAGTTCTTTCATATAATCAGAATAACTGCCATGTAGATTCTTGAGATATGGTTTGATGGTATTATAGAAGCAGGGGCCTGATACATAAAACAATGCCGTATCTTCCCTGCCTATCAATTGCCATAACTGCCCAAATCTGGTCGGGCTATCAGCACTCGGCTTTACCAAATGGTTGAAATTGACTTTGTTGTATGGCATCTCACCACCTTGCATATAGTCATAACCATCTTGTGTGAGGACTATAAAATCCCCTTTCTTATACTTCAAATAGCCTTGATCTACCAAATTATAAATAGTAAAAAGCATCTGATTATAATCCTGCGCTGTATATCTTGTACGTTCTGTATTAAGATTTCTATACAAGTATAACCCTTCTCCTTGTTGACATCCATCAAAATAAGAGAAGACTTTCCTTACATAACTAATATAATTTTTGTTTTCCATCATTTAGATACATTCCTTTACTATAACGTAACCAAAGCAAGCATTATTTAAACTTACTTATCGAAAATATTCCAGATTTTCACTGCTATACATAATTCTATTTCAGTCTAAATGAAGCGCTGCTTTGAGTGTATTATACATCAATCTGTTCAAATACTTTTGATATGTCATCAGGAGCCAGAACCCATCTAAAAGCAGGATGAATTTCCCAACCATATCCAAAATCAACATTTTGATATGTTAAATACTTATTTTCTTCAAAATACTTACGTTCAATTCTCCCATCTGCCAATGTTTTTCTAGCAGTTAAGTAAGTGATCTAAATTATTTATATATATCAGTACTAATATGGTTCATTTTCCGTTTTATAGAAAAAGTAGAATTATGAAACCAATAAAAGTACTTGAATTATCAGAGGTTGATCGCCTCAAAT
>OIYH01000177.1_pt1 | contig 55802 bp, 43 predicted proteins | sample 1587911 | NCBI WGS metagenome assembly OIYH01 (sample SAMN03283252) | human gut metagenome | biome: human-associated habitat; material: feces | host: Homo sapiens | place: USA | collected 2013
GATCGTACTTGTGACAAAATACAGAAAACCATTACTGTCTGGAAATGTTTCGTCATGTGTAAAAACAATCTTTTACACTGTTGCAGAAAAGAATGACTGGAAAATCCTGGCCATAGAAACAGATGTTGATCATATTCACATATTGCTGGAATACGATACTACCGAACGCATCTGTGATATTGTAAAGGAACTCAAACAGAAATCAACATATTATTTATGGGAACAGTTTGCCAATGTATTGAAAAGCGAATACTGGAAAAAGAAAATATTCTGGTCTGATGGGTATTTCGCATGCAGTATTGGAGAGGTATCGAAAAGCACGATACAGCATTACATCAAAAATCAGGACTGACTTACAGGTGTTTCCTCCCACGGTCTAAAGACACGTGGGTTTCCACACCATTACTTTTATGAAAAGAATATTTATGTTGAAGCTAGAAAACAAAGCAATCTCACACAGGCAAAAGCAAGTGAAGCAATGCAGACGATTTCTGAAGATCGTTTAGCACGTTTAGAAACAGATAAGATTTCAATGACTCCAAATGATGTATTGGAAATGTCAAACGCATACAAAAGGCCCGATCTTTGTAATTATTACTGCACACACGAGTGTCCAATTGGAAAAAGCACTTTAAGTGAAATCAAGCCACAGCAATTATCAAATATCATTTTAAAAATGATTGCTTCTTTAAATACAGTTGAAACAGAAAAAAATGCATTGATTGAAATTACATCCGATGGACAAATCACAGAAAACGAACTCAAGGACTTCGCCCGCATTCAGATAAAACTCAATGAAATATCTTCCACAGTTGAAGCCTTAAAACTTTGGGTAAAAGAAATGATTGCTACAGGAAGCATTGATGAAGAAGAATATGAAAACGCACTTCAAGAACTCACAAAATAATTGTGAGTTCTTTTTTTGAAATTTTTTTATTTTTTTATTGACACAGCCACAGTATCTTGGTATTATATTTAAGCACTGTTAAGAAACATGGTTCCTTAGCTCAGTTGGTAGAGCAACTGACTCTTAATCAGTGGGTCGACGGTTCGAGCCCGTCAGGAACCACCATAAAGAAAAACTCATTCGAAATTGAATGAGTTTTTTATTGCATTTTCAAAATAAAATGATTATAATAGATAAGCAATTGGTTCCTTAGCTCAGTTGGTAGAGCAACTGACTCTTAATCAGTGGGTCGACGGTTCGAGCCCGTCAGGAACCACCATATGATAAAAGCATATGATTCAGTTTCTTGATCATATGCTTTTTTTATTTTATATCAAAAAGAATGAATCATAGATCCATTCTCATTGATACTTATCATTTTTAAATATGCCATCCAATGTTTCCACTAGATTTTTGATATTTACCGGTTTTGATAAATGTGCATTCATACCAGCTGCCATTGATTTTTTCTTATCTTCTTCAAAGGCATTCGCTGTCATCGCAACAATTGGAATATTTGCTTTTCTTTGGTTTGAAAGACGTCGAATTTCTTTTGTTGCGGTATATCCATCCATCTTAGGCATTTGAATATCCATCAAAATAAGATCATACGCATTTTCATCTAAATCTTTCATTCTTTCTACTGCATCTATTCCATCATTGACACTATCCACAATAAAACCAGCATTTTTTAACATCTCTTCAGCAATTTCACGATTCAATTCATTATCTTCCACAAGCAAGATATGTTTTCCTTCATAATGACTGTGAAGTATTTCATCTGGTTTTTTTCTGACAGTTTTTGGATTTTTTAACACAGAAATCAATTCTGATTTAAATATTGGTTTTGAAATAAACGCAGTTACCCCTGCATCTAAAGCTTCCTGTTCAACATCAGAGTAATCATATGCACTCAAAATAATAATTGGAACTTCATTTTTCATACTGGATCGAATTCTTCGAGCCGTTTCAATTCCATTCATATCAGGCATCAGCCAGTCAATAATAAATACTTCAAATGGTTCAGACTGTTCATATGCTTCTTGAGAACGAACCACAGCTTCTTTGCCAGAGGTTGTCCAGTCTGCACGCATTTGAATATCTCTAAGCATTTTACTAACGCTCATACACGTATCAATATCATCATCCACCACAAGAACTCTTGCACCAGCCAAAGATGAAATCGTTTCATAAGTAGATGCAGAATCATTGATCTTCATCGTTAGACAAACAACAAATTCACTGCCTTCTCCTTCTTTCGAATTCACATGAATCGTTCCACCCAGCATATTTACAAGATGCTTTGTGATTGCCATGCCAAGTCCAGTACCTTCTATTCCGCTATTTGTAGAAGAACGTTCTCTAGAAAAGGAATCAAATACATGTTTTATAAATTCCTCTGACATGCCAATCCCATTATCTTTTACTGTAAATTCAAAATATGCGTAACCTGGATCATCACATGTTTTTTCTTTGATGCGAATATTGATTCTACCACCGACTTGCGTGAATTTAATCGCATTCCCTGTCAGATTCAATAGAATCTGATTTAAACGCAGCTTATCTGTAATGACATCTTCATGAACAATGTCTTGTGTATCAATACAAAGATCTAACTGTTTTGAATGAATACTGCCTTGAATAATTGTTGTCAAGTCATGGAGTATATCTGGGATATGAACTTCATGACATTCAATATTTACAGCACCATTTTCAATTCTACTCATATCTAGCACATCATTGATCAAACTCAATAAATGCTTTGAAGAAATATTGATTTTTGTTAAATAGTTATTTAATGCATCTTTGTTATCTATATGTGTTGCTGCTAAAGCAGTATAGCCAATGATTGCATTCATTGGTGTTCGAATATCATGAGACATATTATTCAAGAATGTTGTTTTTGCTTTATTTGCATTTTCTGCCATCTTTAAAGCATCACGCAAGGCTTTCTCTTGTTCTTCAAGTTTTTCTTTTGCTTCTAATTCTTTCTTTTTTTCTTCATGAATATCTTTTACAACAAACAAAGCTTCTACAACTTTTCCATTATCATCACGTTTCTTAGAAATATACGTTGCACGATACCAGTGATTATTTCTAGATTTCACTTCCATATTGATGGAATTTTTATAACGCAATCGATTCTGCAGCGTTGTAAGATCAAAAAATGCTTTTACTTCTTCTTGTTTTTTGAATTCATCATTCAAATTTCTATCAAACAATATGTTATGCAGGTTTTGCAAAGATTGTTTTGGCTGTGCAATATAAAAACCACTTTTCTGGCCATGAATGACAGAATACTTGTCTTCTTTAAAATCTAATACAACCATTTCCTGATATTGAGATGCAAGTGACTGTATAACTTCTGTTCTAGCTTCCTGCTGTTTCAAAGCATATTTCAATTGCATTTGATATTCATTTTCCTTTTGAACGATTTCATCAATTGGCTGAATTCCAATGACTACCTGAAATCGCTCTTCATCTACATGCATACGAACAATTTTAATATTGAAATATTCTTTTCCTGCTGGATTAGGAATTGTCTGATAGCGGTATTGTAAACTGTCTTGTTTTCGTAATTCGTATATCAAAACTTCTGGGCGCATATATTGCCAGAAATCTTGTTTTCTATCACTAACAATCAGATTATTAAAATAATACTGGAATCTTTTTGTATATGAATTTAAATCTTTTTCTTCTAGAGTGGAATTCAACAAGCTATTATGCGAATAATTTCCCTGTTTGAGTATTTCTAATGTGTCTTTTTTTAAATCACACAAATATACATCTGTATAATCAATACAAAGTGCATTTAACAATGCAGTTCTTCTTTGTTCTGAATTAATATCCTCTCTATATTCTAAAGCAGACATCAATTCATCTTTTGTATCCGAAATATAACAGAGACAATATCCTTTCTGATGTGTAGGCGTAATTTTCAGATGAATCATTGCCCCAAGCTCATCAGAGAATTCCTCTAGTTCAACAGTCTTTCCATCCCATGCTGCTTCAGAATATTTTTTCAGCCACTTATTCTTTTGATTGGGGAATACTTCAGAATACTTTTTCTCGTATAAATCTTCTTTTGTAAAACCAGATAACTCCATTGCTATTTGATTTACATAAACAAAAACCCAGTCTACAGGTTGAGAATGCTCATCTAAAAGAACATGCACAATGTACATTGCTCTTTTTCCTTGATTAAACATTTCTAAAAGTATCTGATCTTGTTCCATTTTATTCACCTTTAGTTTCTTAAAAAAACTATCTAACGCGATTTCGAGAATTTTTTGATTCAACCAGTTGAATACGATCTGAACAGTCTTTCAAACATTGTATTAACACCGGATTGAATTCACCACATTCTCCATTGATGATCATTTCTATTGCCTTTTCATGAGAATACGCTTTTTTGTATACTCTCTCTGACACCAAAGCATCATACACATCCGCAATCGATACAACCTGTGCAGAAATTGGAATATAGTTTCCCTTTAATCCATCTGGATATTCTCTACCATCCCACTTTTCATGATGCCATCTGCAGATTTCATATGCAAACTGAATGAGAGTATCATCCTCTTCCATCTGCACCTGACGAATCATGATTGCGCCAATGGTTGTATGTGTCTTCATGATTTCATACTCTTCCTCTGTCAGCTTTCCAGGTTTATTCAAAATCTTTTCATCAATTCCAATTTTACCAATATCATGTAATGCACTCGCTAAAGAAATCTGTTTTTTATCTTCTTTAGAAAGTTTATACATGTCAGTTAATTCTGTTAAACGATTCAAAATAATTTCTGTTATTTGTTCTACATGGATCACATGCGGTCCACTTTCACCATTACGATTTTCAACAACGTGAGAAATAATTGATGTAACGACTCTAGAATTCTTTTCTCTTTCTTCTACCTGTTCACGGATTTCTCTTTGTAGATTTCTTTGTCTTTGATACAAACGAACGATATTATACACACGTTTTCCAACAACATCTGCAGAGAAAGGACGACGAACATAATCAGAAATACCTAACTCATAGCAGCGACGGATTGCACTGTCTTCATCCATACTGGAAATCATAATGACTGGTAAATCCTGAATCAAATCATTCGCATTCATAAATTCCAGAACACCAAATCCATCCATTCTAGGCATTACAATATCCAGTAAAACAATAGAAAGTTCTTTGAAATGATCTTGAATGATTTGCGTTGCTTCTACACCATCACATGCTTCTATTACATTGTAATCGTCCAGTAAGATTTGCGAAAGAAGGAAACGATTCATGTCAGAATCATCAACAACAAGAACAAGAGGTTTATTGTCATCTCTTTCATTCAAGGAACTAGTTATCTGTTTATTTTCATTCCATTCAGAAGTAACACGATTCTTAGAAGATTTGGCAATATACATCAATCGATCAGCTTTGGCAACGGATACCTCTCTTGCCTCTGTCATCGAAACCACCGCACCGATAGAAATTGATAATTGCAGCTTATTATAGCCTTTCACACGCGCCATACGAACTTGAGAGCGAATTCTTTCCAGTTTTCTTTCAAAACTTTCCTCTTGAATTCCATCCAGAATCAATAAGATTTCATCCCCGCCAATACGAATGATTTTATCATTACTACGAATATTATTTCGAATAATTTGCGTTACTGTCTGTAAAGCAACATCTCCAGCTTTATGACCGTAGATATCATTACATAACTTGAAGTCATCAATATCAATCACCGCAATCCCTGCAGGTGTATTCACATTTTTTTCTACTTTTTCATAATATGCACGATTATATACACCTGTTAAAGGATCTGTATACATGCTTGCATATGTCGCTGAGTATTTTTCAACAAGCTCTTTATATCCAATGGAATCCACTAATACTTTTTCATTAATCTTAACTGCAGTCTCAATCGAACATTCTACCCCTTCTACAATGATATATCGAGCAAAAAATTGATAGCACTGTCCATTAATAAACTCAATCTTTGTAGAATCACTTTTATTTTCCATGACGATCTTAGAAATACATTTTTCACATGGACTATCTTTTTTTAATGCACGATAACAATAGCTTTGCTTAAAATCAGCCGTTAAAGGATGTTTCCCTTCAATTTCATCTTTGGATAAGATACGTACAAATTCCGATACTTGACGCAAAGATTTCACTAAAGCAGCCGCTTCCTCTTTTGTATAATTCTTTTTAAAATCTGGCATACTGCACCTCACATTAAACTATACATTGTAAACATTGGTAAATAGATTGCCACAACAATAAATCCCGCAAACAACGCAAGTAATACAAGCATTGTTGGTTCTAATTTATCTAACGCAGATTTCATCGCAAAATCTGTTTCATTTGTATAATAATCACCAATTGTTTTCAGTGTTGCGACAAGTTCTCCACTCTTTTCACCTACACCACTCATTTCTCTTAAAACCTGTGGTAAATATTTACTTTTATTCATTGCATCACTTAAAGATACACCTGTTTCAACTTTTTCTGCCATTGCATACACTTCACGCGCAATCGCATCATTTCTTAAACATTTTGATGTTACACGCAACGCTTCAGAAACACTTAATCCAGCATCCAGTAACGTTGCCATTGTATTCGAAAATTCCTGTGAAGAAGAAAGCATATTAATTTTGCCAATGACAGGCAGTTTCAAAAGGCATTCACCCTTTCGAATCTTTCCTTCTTCACCACTTGTCATCACTTTGATACCAACAATCAATGCACAGATCATCCCCACAAGTATTATCCAGTACTTGCCAAACCAGTTACTGATTCCTATCAGCGACTTTGTAATAACAGGAAGATCACCACCAAGATCTGAAAAGACACTTGTCAATGTTGGAACGACCATCACCATCACAACAATTACCACAATCACCGCAATCGCGAGAACAAACATTGGATAACTTGTTACTGATTTCAGTTTTTGTGTATTTTTAAATTGCTTATCAAAATATAAATGCATATTTTCAAAAGATGTTGGTAAAGATCCTGAAATCTCACCTGCACGAATTGTTTCTAGAAATACTTCCGGAAGTCCATTGTAATTCTTTCGGAATGCAGCTTCTACACTGCTTCCGTGATTCACATCTTCATATGCCTTTTCAAGCATTTTCTTTAATTTTTTATCTTGTGTCTGGGAAGCAATCATATGTAATGCCTGATTGATTGGTGTTCCCGCAGATAAAATAATCGCAAATTGAGAACACATCACAGACAATGCCTTCACATCAACTTTTTTACCAATTTCAATATTTAAAATATCGTAAATGCCACCAGTCTTCACTTCACTGATATCAATTACAATTGGGCATTTTTCTCTGATTTTTTCAACGGCATGCATTTCATCAATGGTTTCAACAACACCATTGACTTTTGCACCATCCTTACTCAACGCCTTATATCTATAGCTGATCATAATTTACACCTATTGCACGGTTACAACTTTATCTACAACTTCCTGTAGTGTTGTAACACCTTCTACGACTAAATTTCTGCCATTTTCAATCATTGGTGTAAAATTACCTTCTTCTTTTACAATCTTACGTAATTCTGTTCCATTTTTCCCTTCTGAGATTTCATCACGAATACGTGAAGTAACCTGCAGGATTTCAAAAACACCAATTCTTCCACGATATCCAGAATCAAAGCACATGGAACATCCCTTGCCTTCATAGAAATGTCTTCCCATAGGATTGATTTTGGCTAGATCCAGTAAATCTTTGTCTGGCTGAATTTCTCTTCTACAGTTTGGACAGATCTTTCGAACAAGTCTTTGAGATACAACACCTCTTAAAGATCCACCAATGAGATATGGTTCAACACCCAGATCTTTTATACGGTCAATTGCACTTACTGCGTCTTCTGTATGAACAGTCGTTAAAACAAGGTGTCCTGTCATCGCAGCACGCATCGCAATCGTTGCCGTTTCCCCATCTCGGATTTCACCAACACAGATAATATCTGGATCCTGGCGCAAACAAGAACGTAATGCACTCGCAAATGTCAAACCAACTTTTTCGTTGATTGCTACCTGCGTAACACCTTCAATCTGAAATTCCACAGGATCTTCTAAAGAAATCATATTCACACTGTCACTCTTTAACTCTTCAATCATTGTATACAGCGTACTTGTTTTACCAGAACCTGTTGGTCCAACGATCATAATCATGCCAGAGCTATTCTTTAAAATACGAGAAAATCTTTCATTGTCTCTTTCTGTAATGCCAATGCCTTTGCGATTCAAACTGCTTTTTTCACGTGTAAGAATACGTACAACGATCTTTTCCCCATAAATTGTAGGAAGACAGTTCAAACGTAAATCGATTTCTTTTCCTTGTCGCACATATTGTGCTCTACCATCCTGTGGTACACGATGCTCTGTAATATTCATTTCTGACATGACTTTCAAACGAGAAATGACTGATTCCTGTAAAGATTTTGGAATCGTCAGAATACGATTGAGTCTTCCATCAACACGAATACGCACAAGCACATCATTTTCTCTTGGTTCAATATGAATATCTGATGCCTTTTCAGCAATTCCTCTTTCTAAAATAGAGTTTACGAGTTTTACAGTTGGTGCTGAAGAGCTTTGATCTTGTTCTTTCTTTTGTACAAGATCTTCTACGGTCATTTCTGATCCTTTTTCAGCTTCCATCTGTGCAATCGCTATGGATGCACCTTCATTTTCATACAATACAGAAATAGCACGGTCAATTGCTTCAGAATATGCAATATATGGACGAACTTTACACTTCGTAGTCTGTTTTACTGTTTCTAATGCTCTAAAATTCAGAGGATCTTCCATCGCTAAAAGAATCACATTCTTTTCTTTTCGAAACGCAACAACACGATATTGTTGTGCAATGGCTTTTGAAACAACACCAGCCATGTATGGATCAATCTTTGTTTTATTTAAATCAATGAAATCAATACCTAACTGTATTCTCAATACTTCAATCAATTGTGTTTCATTAATAAAATGATTTTCTAATAAAATTGTACCTAATCTTTTGCCTGAATCTTTTTGAAGTGCAATTGCTTCTTCAATCTGCTTTTCACTCAATATACCCGCATCAACGAGCATTTCACCTAATCTTTTATTTTTCATATATTAACCTCTGCTCATTGTGCCTCTGCTAATCCGTTTATATTGACTGCACCATCAGTTGTTTCAAAGAATGTCACTGTCATACTGATGGAAACACTTTCTGATGTATTTACACTCATCGCATCACTGCCAGAAATGGATAACGATGAAATAATACATTTATATTGTAGATTTACAATTTGATCAATGACACTTTCCGCAATGACATAACTTGGAACAGTACATGTAATATCTGCATTTCTTCTAACGATTGTATCTGTTAAATATGGTTCTGCCCACTGAATGGAAACATTTGAAGCAGTTGGCTGAAGTATATTTGCTAATGCATCAATTTCATTTGCCAGATTGTTATATACCGCAACTTCTCCTTGATTTGCATCACTATGTTCTTCAATATAGCTTTTCATGCTTCTCATTTTTGCTTCTTTCACATCTAGAAGATCCATTTCAGATTGAATATTTGTTGTATCGTATTGATGGAATGCTTTCTGATAGTTCTTTTCAATTGCTTCATAATAGAAAATACCTAATGCAAGAATTGCGGCAATAATTACCAGTACCGTTTCACGAAGAGAGAATTTATGTTTTAACATTATTCATTACCTCCTTCATTCTGACATGTAATTTCAATTGTCGCAGACACCTTAGAAGAATCTTCACTGTCACTCACTGTACTAGAAACCGTTACATAGCTTGTTCTTTCATCTTTCTGCAAAATATCAACAACTCTAGAAATTGTATTGAGATCTGTTAAAGATGTATATACACTCATTTTGTTATCATTGATAGAAATATTCGCTACGGATACTTGTGGAAGAATATCTTCATCCACCATCTTTAATAAGTCTGTACGATTCAAACAGTTTCTTTCTCCTTCAGATAAGAAAGCGCCAACAAGTGCATCATATTGTTCTTCAATCGCATCATAGTCTTTTAATTCTTCTTTGAGTGCATCAAGTTGCTTACTGTTTGTCTGATACTGACTCATCAATGCATTTGTTTCACTGATACGATCAATCACACCAATCTTTGTAAATAAGACAAGGAACACAAGAAATACACCAAACGCAATCAACGCTGTACGATTATTTTTTGATTCATTATTTTCAACAAAGTTCATTGTTTTCTTTGAAGGATAGGTGTTCTTTTTTAAAGATACATCTTTTGATAATAGTTCTTTCACACTCATATCATTACTCCTGACTAGCACCATATCCACAAAGTGCATTCATCACATCTGCATCTGTACTCACTGCCTCTACACGTAAAGAAATCGTATTCTTCAATGTTTCAATAAATGGCAATACATTACTTCCTCCACCATAGTAATACAGTGTTTCTAACGTATTTTCCTGATTTTCATATGTATAGTAATTGACAGCACGCATAATTTCTGTCGATAAATAATCATAGAAATCTTTCATCTTTTCACAATGAAGTACATCATTCTTATTTGTTTTTAAATATTCTAATGCAATATGTTCATCGCAATACAATTCTTCAGATGCAATTCTCACCATAGCATCTACACCATATTCAAGTACTCTACCCGTTTCATAGACACCATCTTTAAACATATCAATTCTTGTATGTGTATAGCCAAGATCAACCAAAGCAATATCACCTTTACGTTCTATCAGAATTTTAGTTAATGCCATTTGTCTTGGTAAAGCTGATACAAGTTTCATTCCTGCATTACGAAACATTTCCTGATACCGTTCAATTTGCTGTCGTTTGATACAGCCAATAAACATATCCATTTCATGATCATTTCTTGAAATCAAAGAGTAGTCATAAATATATTGATCTGCATCTTTTCCAACAATTTTAGAGAATTCATATGGAAGATTTACTTTCAATTGCTTTTCACTCATTAATGGTAATGTTGTTCTAGAAAAATATAGATCTTCATCTGGAAGAATCAGAGATACTTTTTTATTACGGATGCCATGTTCTTTCACAGCTGTCTTGAAAATTTCACTCATTCCATCAAAAGCAATAAAATGATCATTTTCAAATACATTCTCTGGCGTATCAATCAAAACACACTGATCCTTTGTAACAAGTTTGATTGCTCCTGTTCCAATATCAATCCCTAACAATGATTTCTTCATATTTTATTCCTCACATTCCAATTAAATGCATATACCAATTGATAAATCCATTCCCATACAACAAGAATATATATGTTGCGATAGAGATGGATGGTCCAAAAGGAATCTTATTCTTTTTCATTCCCACAACAAATACCAGGCCAATCAAACAAGCTAATATTAAATTGAACAAGCTTCCAAGCATTCCTAAATACAGTCCAACAACGAAGAATAATTTAATATCTCCGCCACCCATTGCTTCTTTTTTTAATACTTTTTCTGTAATGAGCGATATCACCAGGACACTTGCCGCAATGACAAATCCACTCATTAGACCTTGTAAAGAGAAGCTGAACAATATCCACCAGACAATTCCAAAAAGAATAAATCCATCTGGAATCTCATAAGATTTTAAATCTGATAATGACAATCCATACAGCACTGTCACAAGTCCTAAATCACGAAGCAGTGTTAGATCTAACGTTCCGTGTACCGCTACCATGATGACAAACAGTATTCCAAGCAATGCTTCACTGCATACATATGTCTTTGACAGCCTTGTACCGCAATATCTGCATTTTCCCTTCAATAATAGATAAGAAAATACAGGAAACAGATCCAAAACACCTAATGTATGTCCACATGCATCACACTTGCTTCTGCCAGTCCACCATTTTTCATGTGCAATGATACGATCACTGACACAATTCAAGAAACTCCCAAATACACTGCCTAAGATAAACGCTGTCACAATACAATAGACAGCTAGAAATGTATCTTCATATATACTCATTGCTTTCCTCCTGTCCACTGTACACTGATTGTTCCATCTTTAACAATCACTTCCAATATCATTTCTCCTGCATTTCCAGAATACTCTTTTCCATGCACTTCTGGATTTTTACGGCTGTTATATCCTTTTGTTTTATGCGCAACGATTGAATTAGATACGCTGTCAAAATAACCGATATATCCATTGGAATGATGATGTACGCAGTCTTCATTTGCATTTGAACAATCATCAACTGGACAATGCATTCCATTCAGACTATTCACTTTCGCTACACTTTCACATGTATTTACATAGTTTGCATCATTTCCTCGACGTACATGAATATCCATCCAGTCATATCCTTTAATACAAAGAAATGCAATTTCACATACAATCAAGACCAAAGCAAGCAATTCAATCAATGTCATTCTTCTCTTCATGCATTCCCTCCATTGATTGTTACTGGATTTAACGCCCTGACCACAAAGTTTTCACTAATCAAAGATCCAATTTTATCTGTACCTATATCCATTGTTACGATGAAACATTTTTGACTTTGATCATATCTCAATGAAGTAATCTTGACACCTAATTCCTTTGCATACGAACCTTTTGGCAAAACACGATTGTATGAAGTTCCATCCGTGAATGACAACTGTCCATATTTTCCATCACTGACCGCTTCATCTTTATCATTTTTCAAAATAGAAATCGCAGTTAAATCATTAGACAAAGCATATGTTGTAGAATAAATCTTTTTCACTTGCCCATTTTCTTCTTCTATTCTATTTGTATACTTTAATTCATTTGTCAGAATTGTTTCAATTGTTAAGTTTAACTGCTGTGCCTCTGAAATACGAATGGAGCGATTATATTGCTTGCTTCCCATAAGCACACCAGTCACCAGCATTGTACTGACAAGCGACACTAAAAGAACCGTACATAACATCTCTGTTAATGTAAAGCCATAAGACGTATTCTTTTGTGATCTTGCAAGTACGTTTTTATTCATAATAGTAATATCCTGTATCTTCTTCTATATATACATTTGCATCATTTACAGCTGTCTTTGTACCATTTCTTTCTATAAACACTTTTACTGTTGCAGATTGCGTTCCTTGATGTTGGAATGGTTTTGTATGATTGATTGCTTTGTTGTTGATACGCGAACTCGCCATAATTGCAGAATTCATACCAACAAATACAACTGCGATGATCAATGTTGAAACCAGTGCTTCTGTAATTGTTTCACCTTTCTTGTTCATACACATTACTCCTTTCCACTTGCCTCGAAGAATGTCCATGAAACAGAGGACGCATTTTTATTAACGTTATATTTCAGGTATTGCTTACTGTCATTGATGCATAATGTAAATACTACAATTGCACGCTGCTCATTATCTTGTGAAACAACCTCATACGATACAGAAACAGAATCATACAATGTGTTATTAGATGTATCTTTTGTTTCCAGAGAAAATGTTCCAATTTCATTTCCACGATTTCCAGTCAAGAAAGCATTTGTCAATGCATTCACTTCTTCCTTGAAAGCACCACCATACTGATTTGTATTTGTTACAGAATATGTACCATCCGTATTTTGAGAAAAAGATACTTCAGAAGCACCTGTATCTGTATTTAATTGTTTCTCAATATATAGTGTTGCAGAATCTAAAGAAAGCAATTCCTGTCGTGTATTTTTTATCGCATGACTTCTTTTCACTGCACTTAAGCTTGCGGAAATGATTGTAATAGAAACCATTGCCGCAACTGCCATTAACAACAATGCAAAAAGGATAGAGACACCATGGGAATCCTGTAATTTATTTTTGATTTTTTTCATCGTATCTCCTCCTTTCTTTTATTGTTGCATTTCTTCATTTGAAGCATCATTCATGTCTTCAGTATCTGATTGTTGTGAATCTGCTGGTTCACTGCTTTGTGTCTCTTCTTCTGTTTCCTGTGAATCAGCTGATGCATCCATTTGTGTTTGATTTTCTAATGGACTTGTAGTCTCATTCGATGGAACGATGAGCGGAACACTAAGTACATAGTAATTTGTACCATTCATGATTCTGATTCTTAAAGTTGCATTTTTTAAAGATGTCGTAACATTTGATGTATCAACAGTAATAGAAACATACTTGTAGTATTCATCACTTGTTGCATCATTTCTTGTAACGTTTGCATTCAATACTTCATTACCACCTGCATCCACAACATTCATATCAACGATATTGTTCAATACATCATTTTCTTCAGCCATACTGACTGGTTCATACAAGAAATACGTAGATTCATTCTTTGGATGCAATTCTTGAGAATAGAATGTATTTTCACCAAGAATATCTTTGGATGCAGTTAGATCTATTGTTGCTTCATTGTAGATTTCACCATTAGACAATCCCACAAAGTCAGCTTTTGTAATCGTAATTCTCTTTGTAGACGTATATGCAATACCTTGATATTGTGTTGTCGCACTGATTAGTACAGTTGCTTCTGTTCCATGAGACGTAATCGTAAACTGTTTCTTCCCATCATTTGTATCAGAAATATCACTGACTGTAATATCTCCACTATCATCAATTTCTTTTGATACTTCAATATTCCAGGAAGAAGCAGGAATTGTAATGTTATTCTCCAATGACTTTGCATACATCTGAATACTTTGCGTATCATTTGTTTTCATAGACAATACATCTATATTATTTGTATCAATAGAGAATTCATCTGTAATACTCAATGTAAAATATGCTTCTTTATATGCTTCTTTTTCTCTATTTTGATCAGGCCAGCTGGCAGTAATCTTTACTGCACCTGCTTTCTTTGCACGAATCGTTACAAGATAATTGCCATCAGTATCTCTAGTAATATCTGCAGACTGCACAGGTTCAATGTATTCTGTATCCCCTGTGATCTGTAGCTTTCTCTTTTGGAATGCTTCCTCAATGGAAGTATCTTGATTCTTCAAGATTTTGAACTGTTTTACAGAAACACCTTGCGGATCAAGATTACTAAACAAATTCATTACTGTAGAACCATTTTCCCAATATGCACCATCAAATGGCCATGCACCATAATGTACATTCACAGGGCCATTTACATCATTCTGTGTAATAACAGTTGGGAATGGATAGTTCATGCCAGATAAGGCAGTATCCCCAGCATTGAAGCTATATTTACCATCAATCTTCTGTTGATTCTGATCAATAATCGTTACTCTATTTTGAGATAAACCATTCTGTTGATTTCTGGATAATTCTTTATAGGAAATTGCATGCAGATCCAGTTTACTTCCTGTACCATTCGAAGAAACATCTTTATTGTTTATCAGTTTATTCATCCATTTTGTATCACCATTTATCATTGCCTGTTGATAGCCAGCATCTTTGATTAAATCAGATGGACATGAGCTATTGAAATAATAGTTTGGTAATTGAGATACATCAAAATTCGCTTTGCTTTCCAGATAATAACAATTTTCAATATATATTTTTTGATTGGTTTTTTCCCCTTCACTATAACGATCTGCAAAACTTGTAATCATTGAAATACTACGAATTGTTCCTCGTATTGCAGGAAAATCCATATATGTATATGAATTCTTTACCGTTGGACTACCTTCTTTTAAACCATCTTGGTTCGTAAAGTTTTGATAGTTCATCGCAAATCCGCTGCCGGAAATACCCGCAATATAAATATTTGTACTAGAATTCGCATTCACCTTACTTTTTTTATCATTATATTGATTAACATATTTACTATAGAGTTTATTATCACCAGTATAGGATTCATTCAGTAGATCTTCATTATCTATATGAATTGATCCACCTGTATAGCAATTTTCAATTGTATATTGTGTTGCACCTGTCAAACCACCTACACGAATAAAATTACCCCATCGTGCTTTTGTGAAATACCCTTGTGTATTCTCATGTGTACACTGAATGATAATATCTGTCACTGCAGAACATTTTTCTAGTGAGGTATTCGCTACACCAATCAAACCACCAATATTTGCTTCCCCAAGTGTCTGCTGGTTGTGACTGTCATCCACAATGCGATATCCAGCAATTGCACAGTTCGTAATTACATTGGATCCTGCAGAAGCATTGTAATCATACGCAATACCAATCAAGCCACCAATTGCATACGCACCAGGTGTATCTGTATTTGTCGTAGAACGTTGAATTGTTGCACCATTCTGACTATACATAATAATATTAGAGATATTGGCACCTGCAGTCGTACCAAATAAGCCAACTGTAAAACTACTGGAAGTAATATTTAATTCCTGGATTTTATAGCTTTGTCCATCATAGCTTCCGCCAAACCATGCATATAACATCGCATTATATCCATTTGTAGATGAAGTACCTTGTCCTGCAATTGGCGTAAAGTTTTGGATAGAACCTGCATTTAAGTCATGTGACTGTACGAATTTTAAATTTACATTGTCTGCGTGTCCTGCATTTTGCTTTGTCTGTGTACCTGTACCTCTTATCGTTGTATACATCAAATAATTGAAATTTTCATATCCGGAAGACATGACGATTTGATTCGTAGATAGAGTACTAGAATTCCAGTTCATATACTGCAGCTGCTGAACACTGCGAATCTGGTAGTTTTGATCAATACCAGGTGTTGTATTTACATACTTTGCATCTACATCTTTTATTGCATAGTTTTTGTCATTCGCAAAAGACATTGCATCCGCAAAGAATGGACTGATATTGAATGTGAATGGATTACCGTTCACATCCAATGTAAATTTTCCATTGATATTATCTCCATCAATTCTAAAGTTTGCATCGTCTGTTTTAAATGGAACAAACGTAAATCCAGGCATTTGTGTTTCCAGTTGCGATTTTGCATTCACATCAACAATATCCTGATTCAATTGAATATTTTCTGTACTTAAAGATACAGTTCCCTCATAGCCATTCGATACAAAATATCCATATCCATAGTCTGTAACCACACCACCATCATCATGGGCACCACAAAGTGTACTCTTTTGAAATAATTGACTGTTATTAATATCCAAACCAAGATAAGAAATCTTATACCCTTCGTTATTTCCACCTTCTTCATGTTCCCAATAGAAAACACCATATATACCTAGTTCCGGTTTCACCAGCCATTCACCATAATGTACTAGATTTCCTTCAATGTTTCTAATCACTGCTCTAAATGGATAATTTTTTTCCTGCTCATTTATTGAATTACCACAATAATTAGAAACGGTTGCCTGACTTCCAGTAGATAACTGTGCAAGTCTTTCATGCGTCACAGGAATACCTGTACTTTCATTGGTATTGATATTTGTATTCTGTAAAGAAGTCCCTCTATCATAAGAATACATATCATTTACAAATCGATAGGTACCCTGAGATAGATAATACGACTGCTTTGTTGTACCATTTCCTTCTTTTGAACCAAATGCATACGCTCTATTTCCACTGCCTTCTGCAGTCATTGCACTTGCACAATAAGACTGTGTAATAGATCCAGCATTATATGCCGCAAATCCAGCAATCACAGTTTTCCCATTGGATGCATTGGAAACAATATGTGTTAAAGCATAGCAATTGAAAATATCACCCTTTGTATCATTGTAACCAACAAGTCCACCAGCATATGTTTTTGCATTATCCATTCTTAGATTCATCATCGGATGATCAGAGCTGCAATTCTTGATTGTTCCTTCGTTGAAACCAACAAGACCACCAACATACAATGAACTATTTGCATAGCCATAGATTGTTCCATTCGCTGTATTTGTTTTTGATAGATAATATCCCGCGGCAGCACAATTCGTAATCGTTCCTTGATTCTTTCCTGCCAATACGCCACCATAAAAAACTTGGTTCGCACCAACTGGATTTTTTCTTTGAATTGTATAGTTCGTTCCATTGCTTGTATACTGTGTCGCTAAAACCACATTTGAAACAGAGCCAGATTTACCAATCTGTCCAAACATACCAAGATAGCTTCCATTTTCAGTATAGAAATTCACATCATTAATTGCGTAACAAGAACCATCATATTTTGCTTCAAAGCTGGAAGATGATCCAATTGGATTCTGCTTCGTCACATTGCCATAAGATGTATATTTTTCCCATTGATAAGAAGAATATACAAGATCTCTATCTTGTTTAAATGTGATTGTTTTCAATGCATTGTATCCATCATCAAAATACTTTGCTAAAGAATACAATTGACGAGGAGAACGAATCGTTACTGTAGAAGGTATTGTATTCACATCAGAAATAGCTTTTGCAAAATGAGGATTAAAATAATATGGTTTTGTTTCTCCTGATGCTTTCGCACTCATTACAGGTGTTAATTGAATTTCTTCATAGAAATGCTCAATCGCATGTTCAGGATTCATTACTTCTTTTGGAAGTGTATAGATATTATATTGTTTTCCGTCGATTTCTTTTGTAAAGTTTGCAGAAGCAGTTTCGATTGTATAGTTACTTCCATCCACGCTAACTCTCACAGAAGAAGGAATACCAACTTCTCCTTGTTGATACATAATTGCGTATCCATCACCAACAATTTTTAAATCTTTACTCAATGTACTCTTTAAGTTACCACCATCAATACCATAAGAACCATCAGAATACTGTTCATAATATACAAGAGATCCAGGAATAAAATCTGCACTCCAGTCACCATAATGAGGAAGATCTTTCAATCTAGCATATTCATATGTTGTTAAAGATTGTCCCATCAAATTGTATGGATCTAATTTCTGTTTTGGATTTATCGCAAATAAATCAGATGGTGTTGTAGTCTTTTCTAGTTGACTTCCAATACCAGAAATATTATCTGTATTTACATTACCTCTTAAATAGTAAATGTCTGAGCCAGAAGCAAGCTGTAGAGTTGCATAATATTTTCCCTGTAAATCCGTTTTGTTTGTATCGATTCCTGCAGTATCTGCATGATTAAATGGTGCAATGATTGTATATGCACCTGTTACAGCTGCCTGTCCATTGACAAGTCCAGCACCGATTGAATCATCCGATAAGTCTAATCCAATAAAACCTGCAGAATATGCATTTGTAATTGTTAAATTTGTAGCAACTGTATTCTTGCCAACTAATCCTCCAACATTTTTTCCATACAGATAACTATCTGCATAAGCAATGTTAATCGTAGCAGGACCAAGATTTTCACCAACAAGTCCACCAGTTGTAGAACCATCACTTCCAAGTACAGAAGAAGCAAAGCTCTTTTCTATGTTTAATCTACCTTCATTTCTTCCAACAAGACCACCAACAGTACTTCCCTGGATCCATCTCACAGCATCCAGATAATTCTCACGAAGAATTGTGGAAGGAATATCATTGTTTTCAGAATCCAGATATACTGCACAATCTGTTAATGTAACTGTTCCACCAGTAATTGTTCCAATAATTCCACCACTGTTTCCACTGCCATATACTCTTTCACCAACCATCTGTAATCCTGTAACAGTTAAATTGCTGCTGACAGTAGAAAATAAACCTGATTGATTTGTGGATAGATTATACACATGGTAATACGCATTCGTATCTTTATTTTTTTCAACAATCAAAGAAGTCAATTGATTGTTATTGATTGATTCAAAGTTTGGAACTGTAATATTTTTCACTGCACCTGTCTGCAGGATTTTTTGAACAGTAAATCGATTATTGTAATAGCTATCTTTGTAGGCATCATAAAATGCACTACCTTCTGCGAAAGAAATATCTTTCATGATTTTCGCTGTTGTAATTTTTTTCGCTATTTCTTTGTTTACACCAGAAGATTCATCAAGATTCTGTAAATGTCTCGCACAAAGAATCTTCGCAGTATCTGAAGTTGTGAAAAGTGTATTCTCTTCATAGCCGAAAATACTATTTCCAATTGTTGATTTTTCATCACTTTTAATTTTCTTATCAGAGCATTCAACTTTCGCAGTCAATTGCAAATCACTGCCCGCAACAAGTTTTGAACTATGATTACTCTTGGAGCCAAACAAGGAATCAAATCTTGTTTCCTGTTTGGATAGATTATCTAGTGTAATTGTAAATACAACATTTAATCCTTTATTCTCAACTTTCAAAAAGTTTTTTGCATTTCCAATAGATGAAGAAACTCCACTTACAACCTGTGTCCAGTTTCCACTCTTATACTGCATCGCATAGGAATTACCAAATGCATCCTTTAAAGTAAAGCTGAATGTTAGCTTATCTGCAGATAAACCAATTGGTCTTCTCACAGTTACAACTGCAGTATTGATTTCATCATTGGAATTAATTTTAATATCAGACACTGTTAAAGAAGAAGTATTGCTTCCACTATTCACATTACTTCCACCATAATAGCCAATCTTACACTCACCATCATCTCTACGATTCTCTTTACCACGATAATCTTCTAAATACTTCTTAGATACTTTTCCATCACTTAGATATGCACTTACAGTATCATCATCACTGTAATACACTCCATACACACTCGCAGCTGTTAATTCTTCTCTTTGATCTGTAGAATTCTTTTCCACTGCAGTTTTTGGAATATATTCAATGACCCATGTACCATTCTTCAAATCGTCACTAATGACACTGTCATCTAAGATAGCTGAACTGACAGTAGAACCCTTCATTACATAATAAATGGATTGTGTCACTTCATCATTTTCATAGTCTCCAGGGACACCATCAATTCTAGATACACCATTGATATCTGGATTATATGCATCTGTATTTCCCTTTGCATATAATTCCGTTAAACGGTTTTGTACCGCAGTGTATATTGTCTCAGCTTTTGCATCCATTTCCTGTTGCTTTAGATTCTTCACCAAAGTGAAAATAGCTGGCATTGCCAAAGCCAGCACGATTAAAAGAATTGCAACAGTCATCAACATCTCTGCTAATGTAAATCCCTTTTTATTTCGTTTGTTACTTATACTCATCTAAACCTGCTTAATGTACATTCATATAGAAATATACAGAGTATATTATACTGAAAAATAACCTTAAATGCATTAGAATATCTGCATATTTATCGGCAGATTGTAAGCGTGTAAAGTAAGTAATCACTTATAGTAATCATCATTTAAACGATTGAAAAAACTTTATAAAACCAGCAATTAAAATAACCTCAAAATAACTAAAAAAGTATTCACATTTTGTATTCACATGTTATAATTCTTCTGTCTTAGACTAGTAGGGAGATATGATAATCATGAAAAAGACAAATAAAAAGGGTTTTACATTAGCCGAATTACTCGTTGTAGTAGCAATTATTGCCGTTTTAGTTGCAATTGCTATTCCAATTTTCACATCACAGTTAGAAAAATCTCGTGAAGCAGTTGACGCTGCAAACATCAGAGCTGCATATGCAGAAGTAATGACAGCTGCCGTTACAGGTGACGAAGATCATTATTCTCAAACAGTTGATATCAAGCAGAAAAAAGCAGATTGGCAGACAACTATTGATTGGCCTAAGGACATTGCTACAACTGCAAATCAACCAGTGGTAGTTGGCGGAAAAGCAACAATCACATTTACAGCTGCTGCAGCAGGCGAAATTGGTGGAACTGTTGCAGTTTCATATTCAAAGTAATTCATAATATTTCTATGAAATAAAAAGTGAAGCTTCTAAAAAGTTAGCTTCACTTTTTATATTCGTTGTTATTACCTCATCATTTAACTCTTAAGTTCTTTAAACGCTTTCTACACAAATTTTAATGATCATTTCATCTCACACAGTATTTCGTTCCTCTGCCATTTCCTCGAATATCCACAAATCCTTGTTCAATCATATCTCTCAAAACATATAATAATTTAGATTTAGAGAAAGATGTACTCTCAGATAATTCTGATATGGACATCTCTTTTTGTTTTAATTGCTTGTATATTATATTTTGATCCTCACTCATATCACACCTCTCTTGTAAGAGAGGTAATGATATGCGAATAACATGTTCAAAAATCTCAAATGTAGGTTTCTGTATATTGTCTTTATAACATTCCATGATTCTTCTGATTCCAGTACCAAAACGTTCAATTAAATTTAATCGAAAGAATATCATTCCAATAATTGGATTTCTTAAGATAGAAATACCACCCTGTAAATACTCTTCTTTTGTAATTCCATTTGGCAATGTTCCGGGCGATACAATTTCAATATGGTTTTTTTGCATAAAAACATTAATATTGGAATCCACATCCCAGTCTCTATGCACCAAAGCATTCGCGATAGCTTCTCTAAATGCTTCTTCTGGAACTAATTCAATCATTTTTCTTTCAGCACCATCGATTTTTTCATATTGATAGTATTTCCTGAACATCTCTAAAGATAAGTCAAACTGGCTTAATATAGATTGATTATTGTGTGTTTCTCGATCTAGCATAATATTAATGCTGTCTCCAAAACGAACAATATCAATTCCTGAAAAATGATTTGTATCACTCAATACTGCTGCTGCATTGTTATATCCATTTGTATCAGAATACAACTCCAACGTTTTCAATACATCAACATTTAACTGTTGAATTGATAATACTTTCTTCAATTTATCTTCTAATATATGAAACGTTAAATCCTGATTCTTAGTTTTTAATTCTTCATACGAAAGATTTTGACCTTCTAATACAAGTCTTGTTAATTCAAGCCGATCCACTTCAATTGTTGAAGAACCATTTCTTTTATAAGCTCTATTCTTATAGAAATATGGTTTATGCAAACCTTCTTGTACTGTTAATGTAATCACATTTGTTTTTCCATCAATTTTTAATGTGTAGTCTGGTTTTGGATCAATATTTGCATTTATCAGATTTTCAATATCCAGACATTTAACCTTTGGGCAATCAATCCCTTTTATAGAGCCATCATCATTGATTCCAAAATAAATGATACCTGAACCGTAATTTGAATACGCAGATACTGTCTTTAAAAATGTATGTGTTACTTCAGCTTTAAATTCAATTGATTTTGTTTCTCTCATGATGATTACCTCCAGTGGTGATACTATAACACAAATAATCGTAAAATTGTGCGTAATTATTTTCGCACAATTTTGCACTTAAATATAAATTGCATTAGACTTATTTCATTTCGCTTAAAACTGTTTATCTAATATTTCTTTACATAGAAAAAGCGTGCAACACATAAGTTACACGCAATTTTTATTATTTAATCTTCTGGCAACAACAAGGAACAATCGCCCTTGCGACATGCATATAGTAAGTTATACCCTTTTTTATTTTTATCTGGTGCAATCCATAAACTTCCTGCTTTCAACTCAACCTTTGCTCCAGTCAATTCAAAGGATGTCAGTCCATTTTCGCCTTTACCGTCCCACTCGTTTAATTTTGAAGTATCAACCTTTTCTGTTTCCATGAACTCATGTTGAAGTTGTGCATAATAACTTCTCACATTTGCCATGTCCGTTGCCACCTGCGCTTTATGCAGTTGAGATGTAAAGATAGGAATTGAAATCGCTACAAGTACAGCGATAATTGCCACAATAACTAGTAATTCAGCCAATGTAAAACCTTTATTTTTCTTATCCATATCTTCAACTCCTAACAAAAACTACTACATTATAACTTTATTTACCAATTTTTTCCATTGCCTGGATTTCTTTTTCAAGAGAATCTTTGTAGTAGTTTAACTGTTGTGCTCTAGCATCTTCATAAACTTTGATTTCTTCACTCACATCATCTCCATCTTCCTTTTTGAGTAAGGAAGCAGTAGCTTCTTTTGTATTTGTGAAGTAGAATCCCTTGTCATTTCCCCACCATTTGTTATTATCAACAGCTTTATCAGCATGTGCGTCAATCTTAGCTGCAGCATTTGGTGAGAATAAATAGTAATTATATTCACATAGACCATTTAACTGATATGCAACATCTAATGCATCACTTATCTTGTTATCATTTAAATCATCAATGACTTCATCCATGTATTCAATGTTATTCTGATAGCCAACATGCTTCATAACAACATCGCTAGAGAATACAATACCAATAAAGTTATCCTGAACATACTTAAATAACTCTAATACTTTCTTGTTATAAGCTTTTCCTTCTTCCTGGATTGCTTCTACATCAGTCTTAGAAGTCACAGCCTTTACATATCTCTCATTGATATCTTTACCTTCAGCATTCAATGCATCAACTTCTTTTTGGAATACTGAAAGTGCATTTTCCCAGTCTTCTTTAGATACACCTGCTTCTTCTGCCAAGTCTTCATTGAAGCTTTCAGAAAGATCATCAATTGTAGCCTGCATATCTAATGTCATTGCTGGTAGCTGATCGATTGCAATCGCAATACTACCAAATACCGCAATATTTGCCTTCATGACTTTTTCACTATATGTATCTGTATTATCAGATTCTGTATGATAGTGTAACTGTGACCATGTATATTCGCCATCTTCACTTTCAGAACCAGAACATGTATCCGTTGTATTCAAGAAGTAAGGAACACCTGCACCTCTATAAGAAATACCATCTTCCATTGTTGTTGTATCAAATGTTTCTGCAGAAATACCCTTTTCATAGTCTTTTACAGCACCATCCAATACACCTTCATCAACTAAGTTCTTTACTAAAGCTGCATATTCAGGAACACTTGTGATCATGAATGTATCACCACCGTCATCAAATGCATCCAATTCAAAGTTGAACATTGCTAATGTCTTGCTTGCCCATTCAGGGTGAACATTGTTAATGAGTTCATATGCACCTCTTGTCCAGTCAAATTCTGTACCTGTTGTACCCCATTCTTCTGCACCGTGTGCTACTACAACAATGTCATTTTCAGGAACATAGCCACTATCAATCATTGTTTTAGCCATCGTCATGATTGTGCCAATAGCACTGCAGTCATCCTGAAAACCTGTGAAATACATGTCATAATGACCCGCAAAAATAATCTGCTGATCATGAGACTTGCCAGGAATATAGCCAACAACATCGTAGCTTGTTCCCTTGCCTTCTTCCATGACACTGTCAATGACTAAATTTGCTTTGTTATGACCTGCATCCAATGCCTTTTTGATTCGCTTGTATTCACTCATTGTGATAATTGCTGCAGGCATAATATCTTCAGCACATACATCCTGAATCTGATGATCATCATCACTGTATCTGCCATAGCCATCTAAGTCATATGTAACTAAAGCCTTTGCTCCATGTTCATATGCTTCATAAATATATCCGCCAATCCAAGATTCGTTATATTGGTCAACACCAACTAATGCAATCTTTCCTTTGACATCTTTATCTTCATAATCTTCCGCAAAACCAGTTCCACAATCAACGATTTCAGCTGTAATACCTTTTTCATCTGTACCGTTAACCATATAAGATACAGGCATCAAGTCAATATCTGTACCATCAATTGTTAAAGAAGCATCATTGTACTGCCACTTATCAACTGTTACCGGAACTTTTTCTACATTCTTTAAACCAATTTCTTCCATCTTTTCTGCAAGATAATCTGCAGTTCTATGTTCTGCATCAGAACCACTTGTTCTAAAACCAAGTGAATAGTCATGTAGTAATGGATCCAATGATAATGTTTTTGTGAAATCATATGCATAATCCATATTAATTTCATTCACATATGCATCAATAGCATCTTGATAGAAAGTGTTGTTTTGCGCACTTTGTGTTGAAGATACGGGAGCTGCTGTAGATTTACATCCAACTAAACTCAACACTAATACTGCACTAAGGCTTGCTTGCAATGTCTTTTTCATTTTTAATTCATTCCCCTTTCACAAACAAAAAAGATAGATGCGCAATACACACCTATCTTCACAATCTACCTGCATACTTTCCGTTACAGAAATTCCAGCTTATTGACCATTTCATAAGGTATATATCACACATAACTTTACAAAACTGAGCTTTTAACTCAATCAATAAGGGTAAACACCCTTCCGTATTCCCTAAATACGGTTCTTGCTTCTTCAACAAGTCTTCGGCATTTGACCCGGCCGTCCGTGTAGCCTTAGCCTATTTCTAGGCGGTCAATTTCTGTACGATTTGTACTGCAATAGAATAAAGGAAAAATATATTTATTGTCAACGATTATTTTGTGAAATTTTCAAACAAAAAAAGTATTTCCAAATATAGAAATACTTAAAAATAGAATAAGTAAGATACAAACAATACCCCAAAACAAGCACCGCCAAGATGTGATTTCCATCCAACTCCTGGCATGAAATTCATCCCTAAGTTTAATAGTAATGCAGTCAATAGTGAAGGGCTTCCTGTAATTCCTTCTATTCCATATGTAGCGAAAATCAATGTCACTTCCACTGCAAGCAACCCATAAATTCCACTGCTCATGCCGCCTGAAATGGAATACTCATCTCCCATAAGATATGCAAATATATTTCCTGTAATGATAGAGCCAAACAGTAAGATACAGTATCTCACTGGTCCTAGCATCATTTCCATACTTGATCCCATTGACCATAAGCAATACATGTTAATGAGTAGATGTGCTATTGAGAAGTGAACAAATCCTGCAGTTAAAAATCTATAGAATTCTTTTTGAATGTTATAGGATGGCTTTTGTAGAGCACCGCATTCTACAAGTGCTATGTCATATGTCTCACTCTTTTGCTTTTGTACAAGACGTACATAATTCGCAATACAAAGAATAATTACCACAAGTGTTATGATCATCGTAAATACCTCCACATGTGGAATATTTTACCATACTCAGCATAAAGAAAACCACCTGCCAGGAATTCAGCAGATGGTTGATAGTCATTTTAAATTGATACGGATCCAATTATCATCACCCTTAGTTTCTGGATTAGGTGCTGCCGTTATTCTACAAATATAAACACTTCCGTCTTCGTAAACAAACAAATCTCCTTCCTTCTGACTTTTGATTTTATTTTTACCATTTTCAACATAGAAATAATTTGTATCAGACTTCGTAATAATTGTTGGATTATCTGTATCGATGAATATTCCTGCATTAACTACGCTTGGATCCTCTTCCCAATATACTGAATAAGTAGCGTCCTTAGCGGCAACATAATATTTCTCATTATACTTATAAATATTTCCCCGAACAATTGATCCAGGATGTGTTCTTGTTGGCCAGTCTCCTCTATTATTAGCTTCTGCCCATTTCGAAACATCTAAATTTGGTGTTGGTTCTGGCGCTGCTGAAGGTGTAGGTGAAATACTTCCACCACCTTGAGAGTTTGAATTTGTACCCACTGGTACCCAGCTTGTAGACATTACAGTTCCATTATTTCCAACAATGACTTGAATGATATTCCTTGAACCATCTTCACTCACAGGTACACCAACATCTGCACCTGTTTGTTTTTTATATGGTTCTTTTGTACTCTTTCCATATCCAGCAATGCCTTCACTATTATTCTTATTTGCCATTGCAATTCCAGCATCAAAATAATAAGTGATCGTATCATGACTGTTTGTATCTAAATATTCTGCAACTGCAGATGCTTTTGCCGCAGATACGTGTGTCTGGTCTGCCTGCAGATTTGCTTTTGCAATCTGTGATGAAAACAACGGCAATGAAATTGCCACAAGTATTGCAATGATAGCTACAACAATAAGTAATTCTGCTAATGTAAATCCTTTATTCTTCTTTTTCAACATGTTTTTATTATACCTGTAAATGAATGCAAAAAGGAATCTTTCGATTCCTCTTAGTCCAATTTTTTAATTTCAGCAACTGTATTCTCATAAGTTGTTTGAATCTTTGAGAATAGTTCATCTGTACCTTCAAGTTTCCCAGTTCTTAAAATTTCTGTAATATTAACAACATCTTCTGTCAGCTGAGAAAAGCCAAGATTCAAGCAGATACCTTTTAATGTATGTGCTGCACGAAATGCTTTTTCAGCATCTTTGTCAGCTAAACTCTGCTTTAATTCTGCATAGCTTTGATCAGATTCAAATTTCTTAACAAGTTTAATAATCAATGCGTTATTTCTAAGGCGAGAAAAAATATCTTCATAATCGCCATGCATTGCTTCATAGCATTCTTTTATATCCATACAATTGTCTCCCTATATCATTGTTCAAGAGGAAAGACTGGTTATTATTAAAAGGAAAATATAACTAGAGATTCCACCAAATATTATAACAAATATATAACCGAATTACCATAGCTATCTGCACGCATTTACCTATATATTTCCTTAAATTTTGCTTTATTTATGCTATTTACAACTTGGAATAGGATGGAAGCTTAATTTCATCAAAAGAGTTCATTAAACTTTCATACAATTCTTCTGCCGTCATTTGATCTGCGTCAACTTCATGATTCCAAATTCTAATGCATACTTTCTGTTCTGTGTTCATATATGTGTCCTTCTTTCTTTGTACGCCAATACTTTAGCATTCTCCTTTATTTTTACTGTCCGTTTTTATGGACACATATACATTTTGCTGTTTTTGTTTTTTAACGTATAGAAATAATAGGCGTATAATACTAATCGGAGGTACCTATGAGTCAAATTGATACTAAAGAAATTCAACTACATAATGGCGTTGTGATTCCAACTCTTGGATATCGTGTAGATAAAGATCATGGTGAAAACAACTATGAAAGAATATTAAGTGCAATCAATGTCGGTTTTAGACATTTTGATATTTCTCCAGAAAGCATGACAGAAAAAGCAGCTGGAAGAGCATTCCAGGATTCCAAAGTCAATCGAAGCGAACTTTTTATCACAGCGAAACTAGATAATGATAATCATGGATATCAACAGGCATTAAGAGAATTTGATCATACACTAAAAAGATTACAGACAGATTACGTTGACCTCTTCTTAATCAACTGGCCAAATCCTTCAAAATATCGTGATACATACGAAGAAACTGCAATCGAAACATGGAAAGCATTAGAAACGATTTATAAAGAAGGAAAAGCTAGGGCAATTGGTGTTGCAAACTATGAAGCTAGACATATTGAATTCTGTCTAGAACAGTCAGAAATTGCCCCCATGGTAAACCAGGCTAGAATCTATCCAGGATTTCCATTCAATGACAATTTATATTGTGCAAATGAACACAACATTCAAACAGAGGCATTTTTACCTCCTATGAATGATGTCATTCTTAATTCAAACGAATTAACAATTTTTGCAAACAAGTATCACACAACTCCACGTGCAATTGCGACAAGATATCATCTTGAAAAAGATTGTATCTCATTATGTTCCGGAAAGAATGAAGATGAATTAAGACAATGTTTTGAAGCATTTAATTTCGATATCAGTGATACAGATATGAAATTCTTAGATGCCATGAAAAACTATGGACCAGAAAATATTAATCCAGATACTTGCAGCTTCTAAAAAAAAGGATTCTGAAGTCAAACTTCAAAATCCTTTTTTTATGCTTGTAATTGATCTAGGTTTGCCCTGGATTTCATTTCTTGTTCCAGGTGTCTGACAGTTAAAATACAAGCTGGAATAATGTATAGACATCCGCCAACCCATGCAACCTGATCACAGAATGTAATCGCATCATAATGGAAGAGTGGAACTAATAAGATTGCTACAAAGCATCTGCAGAACATTTCTGCAACGCCAGCCATGACAGCTCTTGCAGCATATCCAAGCCCCTGTACAGATGTTCTTAAAACATTCAAGATTCCAAGTGTCCACCAGAAAATTCCCATTCTTCTTAAATATAATGCACTCGCATCTAGTACTGTTGCTTCACTGGCTGAAACAAATAACATTGATAATGTTCTTCCAAAAAAGAATAATATAATACCAGCAATTGCACCATAGCCTACGCCAATTGCCATACCCTGTCTAATACCAGTTTTAACTCGATCCATCTTGCCAGCGCCATAGTTCTGGGAAGCAAATGTAGAAACTGCTGTAGCAATAGCATCGAAAGGACACATCATAAATGCCTTGATTTTCATTCCTGCAGTAAAGCCTGAAACATAGATTGTTCCTAAGCCATTATTTGCACTTTGCATAACCATGGAACCAATCGCAGTAATAGAGAACTGCAGTCCCATTGGCATTCCCATAACAATCAAATCTTTTGAAATTTTACCATTCATATGACGATCTTCTTTATGAGGATGGAGTATATGAAACTTTTTAACAATTAATAATAAGCAAAGAATTCCAGAAACGCCTTGTGAGAATATCGTAGCAATTGCAGCACCTGCAACACCCCATTTCAAAACAACAATACAGAAGAAATCTAAAAAGATATTTAATACTGCAGACATTGCTAAAAAATAGAATGGTGTTTTACTGTCGCCAATTGCACGTAAGATACTAGATAAATAGTTATACAGAATTGTACAAGGAATTCCTGCAAATATGATTGCTAAATAACTATATGCCTGTGAAAAAATATCTGCTGGCACTTGTAATAATTCAAGAATCAAAGCACATAATGCAACTGTTCCAACAGACATCACAACTGCAATGACTGCGGATAAAATACCACCACAATACACATACTTCCTTAAACCATCATAGTCTTCTGCACCAAATCTTTGTGCAACTGGAATACCAAATCCAACACATGTTCCCATACAGAATCCCAACACTAGAAACTGCACAGAAGAAGTTGCACCAACAGCTGCCAAAGAAGAAGAACCTAATGTCTGTCCTACAATAGCAGCATCCACCATGTTATATGTTTGCTGAAATAAATTACCTAGCAACAGTGGCAAAGCAAAATTCAAAATCAACTTCAATGGTTTTCCATTCACCATATTTCCTTTCACTCGCATCACCTCCTGAATAATAAATAGTATTTTACATCATTTCCACTATTAATGAACAAAAGGATGACCGAAGTCATCCTATGTTCCTCAATACTGCCGTGGGCCCCCCAGCTATCAAAAATAGCAGACCCCACATATCGTATCATCAGCTGTCCAGGGATTCTTTCAGCCTCGCAGTATTTGTTATTTGAAGTATATACTACTTTCGGATATCAATCAACAGATTCTTTTGTCCTTTATAACGTGCATATGCTTTCATACTTTTTTGTTTTCGTCTACCATGATAATTCAAATGAACAATATATTCACTTTCAACATAACTTGGTTTATCTATCACAATATCGATTCCATATATCTTTCCAATTTCATCTGAAAATTGTTTAAAAAATCGATAATCTTGATTTCCAGAATGTTCACCTTTCATCAAAATATCGTACATATCAATTGTATCTTTAATTGTTTTATAAACGTGCACTGAATATTCTTTAGAATGTCTGCTTAAAATGTATGCCATGTTAGATCGTGTCATGTAAATCATTGCATCTACACCAAATCCTTTTAGAATGTCTGGTGTTTTCGTTACAATGTATTTTTCAGCGAATCCTTCATGCGTAAGAATTATTTCCCATTCTTCTTTGGATAAGTCGCCATCCAATTTTCTTAGATGATTCATTTTCCCATCAATAAATCGCATATAATCTTCCAAAGTTCCAATTTCATTCTTCATGTGAATATTCCTATATATTAATATTCACAGATTTTTAGACATTTCCCAAAAAAAAGGATGACCGAAGTCATCCTATGTTCCTCAATACTGCCGTGGGCCCCCCTCCCGCTTTCGCGGCGCACCCCACATATCGTATCATCAGCTGTCCAGGGATTCTTTCAGCCTCGCAGTATTTGTTAGAAATAGTATAATATGTTTTACTATTTTCTCAAGTAAAAAACAGACACTTTTTCACAAGCATCTGTTTTAAGCATGATTCTATGAATTAGCCAACGTAGTCAGCTGCCTGAGCACCAGCAATTCTACCGAATACTACGAAGTCAGCAACTGCGTTACCACCAAGTCTGTTTGCACCGTGTACACCACCAGTAACTTCACCAGCAGCATATAATCCAGCGATAACATTATTATCTGTATCTAATACTTCTGTATTTGTATCAATTACAAGACCACCCATTGTATGGTGAACACCTGGCTGAACCTTAATTGCATAGTATGGAGCTGTATCTAACTTATCAGCGAATGTAGTTCTGTTGAACTTTTCATCCTTCTTGCTTTCTACACACTTGTTCCATTCATCCATTGTGGAAGCAAATGTCTTTTCATCCATTTCCATAGCCTTAGCTAATTCTTCATATGTTTCGCCCTTTTCAGCATATCCCTTGTCAATATAGCCCTGGATAACTGCAGAAGCATCAGCCATCTTCTGATCAACGATCAACCACGCATAGCCACCTTCCTGGCTATTTTCAGCAGCACTTACAACGTCTCTTGTACCAACTTCATCTGTGAATCTTTCACCAGACTGGTTAACTAAGATAGCACCATCACCACGAAGACCTTCTGTAATTAATACAGCATTGTCTCCTTCAACATGTACTGTTGGGTGTAACTGAATCTGCTTCATATCAACTGTAGCTGCATTTACATCAGCAGCAGTAGCCATTGTGATACCTTGACCCTGTGCACCGTTAGCATTTGTTGTAATATAACCCTTGAGATCAGGATTCTGTTCAGCAACCATATCGTTGTTAGCACCGAAACCACCAGTAGCAAGTACAACAGCCTTAGCATTTACAGTAACCTTGTTACCTGTCTTGCCTTCAGCTTCAATACCTGCAGCCTTACCATCCTTCATAATAATTTTGTTAGCTGTTGTGTTATAAAGAACTTCTACACCTTCTTTTTCAACCTGCTTTTCAAGAATTGGAATCAAATAAGAACCTACAGAAACAACCTGTCCCTGATCATTCACTGGTCTATGAATTCTCTTAACAGAAGCTCCACCGAACTGACCAACATTCTTAAGATCAGCACCAATTGTGGATAACCATTCGATAGAATCAGCACTGTTTTCAACTAATGTCTTAACAAGATCAAAGTTGTTAACAGCCTTACCACCGATCATTGTATCTAATTCCATTAATTCAGTTGAATCAAAGTATCCTTTAGGATCCTTCTGATATTCATCCCACTGCTTCTTAACTGTTTCTGTTAATGCAGCAATGTCTTTATTGTCTTTATATGCTTCAGCTGCTGCTAATGTCTTTTCAACACCAGCTGATTCTTCAAATGTATTTTCATCTTGGTAAGTTGTCTTAGCAGCGTTCATTCCACCTGTTGCTCTAACAGAGTTTCCGCCAGCTGCAGACTGACTTTCTACAACAACTACATTTTTACCTTCATTTGCAGCAACGATTGCAGCTGTCATACCAGCACCACCAGCACCAACGACAACGATATCTGCATCCTTTGTAACGTCTTCTTCTTTCTTGCCAGCATTTGCTGTTGCATAGTCATCAGGATTGAGACCAGCACTCTTTAAAGCTTCCTTAGCTGCTTCCTTAATAGCATCAGAAGTTACAGTTGCACCAGAAACACCATCAACATTGATTGTATTTCCTTCAACCATTTCACCAGGTAACTGTTCAAGAGCTTTTGAACCAATTCCTTCTGTTTCCTGTTTTCCTTCTGCCTTAACATCAGTAATGACAGAATCTTTGAGTGTTAATGTAACATTAACATCACCACCAAGACCTTTTGCTGTACCAGTATATTCACCTGATACACCTTTTCCTGCTGAAGAACATGCAACAAGACTCATCGCCATCATTGCACTCAACAGGAGCTTTCCAATCTTTTTCATTTTCATTCTCTCCTTTGGGTATCAACCCATCGTATAGCTTAGCATGCTTATTTTTTTATTCAACTGTTGACATCCATTTTCAAGAAAAAAGACTGTTTCCAGTCCTATTCTCTATTCTGTAATAATGCAAAGATTTGATCCTTCTGCTTTTCCATATCAGAATATCCTAACTGATACAATTCCTCACAAGTTGCAGGATCACCTTTCCATCGAGATACCTTCAGTGTTTTAGAAGGATAGATGTTAATTGCATTGCCTTTTTCACACATATCATCTATGATTTTTCTTTGCTTGTAGTAATTTAAATGTCTTACTTTGTAGTCTTTTGCCATTTGAGGACATTCTCTATAAATCAGTTTCATTAACCAGCAAATGATCTTAGATGATGGTTTACGCACATAATCTTTTGGTTTTGTTGTAATAACAAGACATTTTGTACAGTTCTGTTCAAGTGCTCTTTCAATTGGAATCATTTTTGTAATGCCACCATCCATCAAACGATAGCCATTTACATCAACAACTGCAGATGCAATTGGAAGCGCACATGCACCACGAATAATTTTCATTTCTCGATCTAATTGTTCTGCATTGAAGTAAATTGTTTTGCCCTGCGCTAGATCATAACATCCAACTTCCATAGGAAGGTTTTCTGAAATGATTTTATCAACATTCATACCTTCTTTTTTTCTCATATCTTCTTCAAATACACGCTGATAATCAACATAGTGACCACAGCGTAACAATGCTTTCAGTCCAACGACATCCTTTTGACATGTATAATATGTTGCCATTTTATGTGCAACTTCTACACGATCTTCCAGATAAAAAGATAGATAGGCAGCTCCGCTTGAAATACCAACATAATAATCAAACTTTACATTGTTATCTTTCAGCCATTCCAGGGCACCAGCAGTATATGCACCACGAATACCGCCGCCTTCTAATACAAGACCTAACTTTTCCATAACTTTTTTCTCCTATACCAATGGAATCATAAGATTCAATACTGCTCGAATCATTCGAACAATGACATTTGTTTTATGAATTTCATCTAATGTAACCAAATGTGATTTCTCACAAGCATCTAAAAAGTTCTGTTTAATCTTTCTGATTTCACTTGTTTTATACATTAAACAGCCATTTTCATAATGCAGGAAATAACTGCGATAATCTGTATTTGCACTGCCTACGATTGCAAGAGAATCATCCGCAACAAAATTCTTTGTGTGATTAAATCCTGGTGTAAATTCATAGATCTTTACACCTGCTTCTACAAGCTGTTTATAAAAGCCACGTGTTATTTCAAAAACGATTTTCTTATCAGGAATATGCGGTGTCAGGATTCTTACATCAACTCCACTCTTCGCACTTAAAATCAATTCTTGTTTCATCGTTTCATTCAAAATCAAATATGGTGTATCAATATACACATAATCACGGGCATATTTTACCATATTCAAATGCATGTTTAATGCAACGCTTTCTTTATCTGTAGGCGTATCAGACCATGGCTGATAATATCCATAATTTTCTTTTACAGAATAAGGAATATGATACTTTTCATAATCAACTTTTCCTTCCTCTTTGCTGCGAACATAGGAAAGCATTCCCATAAACATGACTGTATATGACCATACTGCTTCCCCTTCAATCTTCATGGCACTATCTTTCCAGTATCCATAACGAACAATGCGATTGACATATTCATCTGCTAGATTCACACCGCCAATAAATGCAATCTGATTATCAATCACAGTAATTTTTCTATGATCTCGATTATTCATCTGAATGATAAAACGTGCTCTTACATGATTAAATCGATGTGCTTCAATGCCTATTTCTCTTAGCTGTCTTGAATAGTGATGTGGAAGTGTAATGGAACCAAAATCATCATAGATGAGCTTTACTTCCACGCCTTCTTTTACTTTTTGCTTTAAAACCTCTAGAATTTCATCCCATACAGAACCTTGTACGATAATAAACGTTTCAATGAAGATAAAATGTTTTGCGTTTTTCAAAGCTTCAATATAATGTGGAAACCATTCTTCTCCTGAAGCATAATACTCACTAGAAGTGTGGTTATAGACTGGCAGCCCAAGTCGATTGACTCCATAATGGAATATCTTTTTTGCTCCTGCATCAATATCATTATGGGTATCTATATCTACATTTTCCTGCAGGAGATGTTCCATTTTCTTGTTTGCCCGAATCGTTCCATAATACAGTTTCTTTGGAACATGTCGGTTTCCAGCTAAAACATACAATGGAATACCTATGACTGGAGCACCAAGAATCACTGCTATCCAGGCAATTTTATAGGATGGATCTTCTTCACGATTGATAATATAAATGCAAAATAAAATAGCAATCAAAGAAATAAAAGGTAATGCTTTTTCTGTATATGCAACACTATAAAAAAGCAGTGCAAAAAACACAAACTGTAATATTACAAGTGGTGCCACAATAAACAGACGGCTTGTTAAGATCTTCAATATTCTTCGCATGCCTTATATTCTATCATTTCTATTTCAAAAGAGTAAATAGTGTCAACAAATGTCATAAATTGTATAATTATTTGTTCTTATAGCTCATATTGATAAATACACTTTACTGTCTCTCCTCTTTGATAAAGCCAATGACTTTCCGGTACATCAACAGTTTCTAATAGTGTTCCATGTAAACGCTGCAGCGTACATAAAGAAGGAATATTATCTGGGGAACAAGTAATGATCAATTCTTTCATTCCATATTCTTTTTTTGCTATTTCAAATAACTGCAGACAAGCTTTGTATGCATAACTGTTTCCACGAAATGGATAATAGATGCGATACCCAACCTGTCCTGCATAATAAATTTCATCATTCATTCCTAATCGAAGATCACATTCACCTACTTTTTGATTTGTATGTTTTTTACAAATTGAAAAATGAACATCTTTTACCCAACTTGTAGAATCAGATGCATCTTCCGTATAATTTAAATGTAATGATACTTCATCAAGATTTCGATGAAAAAATGGAATATTCATACTCTTATTGTAGATTCATTTTAAACAAATAGATACAAAAAAAGATTAGATATCAAACAATCTAACCTTTCATAATTGTTGGGAAATCTGCATATGTAATGATTCCTAACGGTTTTTCATTTGTTTTTCCATGTTCTGTAATCAATATCGCAAGTAATGAATTTCCTTCTCTTACCGCTCTATCAAATCCATGAATTGCTAACTGAACATTTGAACTCTTAGGAAGAAACAGCACTCTTTCATTCTCTCTATGTATCATTGCATCTTTTACGCAGCCTTCTTCCTGATGATATAAAGCATATTTTGCAATCATAGGTGCTGTTAATAGACCGACGTAGCGATTTTCTTCATATACTGGAATCTTACTGGAATCCATCTGCTCCATTAAGGAAAATGCATGTTTGATAGAATCTGACTTTCTCACTGTTTTTACAGGTGTACGTGCAAAATTCAGTATTGAATCATCCATATCTAATAAACGTGCAATTCTTTCAATATTTTCTACAACAGAATCACAAGGCTGTGCAATGATTTCCTGCTTCACACCACGCATATGTACTAATGCATTTCTAAGTTCACTATATTCTCTTAGTTCTTCCTGATTATTTGCAATGATACGATTGTGTGGTGCTAAACGAGATAATAGTTGTGAAAATGGAACATATCTTGTCTCTTTGGCAAGTGAAGCCATTTTTGTTTCCAGCTGTGCATACGCATCTAGAAATCTTTCCGCATTACTTTTCAATTCCATAATAGTTTTTTATTGCCTGATAGTAAGCTTCTGCAGCTTTTTGATATCCTGCTTCATTTGCCCACGTATCAATATCCGTCTGATTTGTTACATAGATTTGATTACAGATCACAACAGGAACATCACACTTTTCCATCATATCCCATGTTTCTAATTGATAATCATTCGTGTCATCACTCGCTACTGTTTCAATCTGATATGAATCATCATCAAATGGCTGATAGTAAAGATAGTTGACGGAAGGTGTCCATGTATCACTTGTAAATGCATCATGGATGCAATTTGCCAATTTCAAAGAAGCATCGTGTGTTGTTTTTGTTGGAATGTCTGCATAGATCTGCTGCCCATTTCTTGTTGCATCTGGTGTACCGGTTGCATGAATACTCAAAACAATATCTGCACCATCCTGTTTGATCTTATTCACTCTATCTTCAACAGTCGCAGAAGTAGAAGCATCATGTGTTAATACAACATCAAAATGACCATCATCTGTTAATAATACCGCAAGCTTTTCGACAACGCTTTCTGTAAAGTCAGCTTCATTGATAATGCCTTGATACCCAGTATCTTCTCCACCAAACGCGGCATCTAAAGCAATCACTGTTTTCCTTCCTCTACATCCAGAAATTGCAGTACCGCATGTCAAAAAGATAAGCAATGCAGCCAGAATAATGATCATAGGATCTTTTAAATTTTCAATCAGTTGATTACGCTTCATCACTTTTCCTCATACTTTTTCAATACTTCATCGGCTTTCATGTGGTCTAGAATACTCTGTACGATCTGTTCCATTTCACTTCCACTTGAATAATCAGCCTTTGCGATATAGTTGACTCTTCCAACATCTTTGAGTGACTTTGCAACTGCATCGTTACTGGAATATACCGCAATAGATTTACCACCATATTCTTTCACAAGACGCATGCAAGGAACATCCGTTAAGCCATCTGCAATATAAATCATTCTTTCAAATGGAATTGGACGTTCTGTCTTTGGAACATACTTGTTTAAGTCTGCATCATCATTCACATCTAATACCTGTTTATTGATACGGAAGATATATTGTGTTTTCGCTGTATAGTTGACAACCTGTGCAGGCCATGTCGCTGTATGTGTTTCATCATAATAGTATCTACATGCATAAATTCTTTTAAATTCATCTGCAATCGATGTTGATTTTATGATTTCTCTCATTCCAGAAGAAATAATGTAGTGTTCTACTAGAAACCCAGCTTTTCTACCATAGTCATTGATTCTTTTAAACCATGTATCCACACCTTCAAACAAGACAATATCTTTTCCTTTATCATAAAAATATTCTTTTCTTAATGGCTGTCCAGCTTCCAGGAATTTTTTCGCTAATAAATACAAATATGCAGAAATAGAATCCATTTCATTTCTAACTGCAACTTCAGTAACTTCATCCCAGAAATCACTTGCCTTAGAATAACCAAGAGATGGAATTAAAGAATATTCCTGCATATCTTTTGTGCATAATGTTTTATCAAAATCATATACAATTGCTATCTTTTTCATATGGACAATATTATATCACAAACAAAAAGTGCTCTTTACAACAAAGAGCACTTATCATTAAAGTTCTAATAACTTCAAGATTCCAGCAACATAGATTTCAACCTGCTTTACAAGATCATCTACTGGACACCATTCATTTGCATTATGAATCTTATAATCCACATCAGGGAATGCACATCCAAAGGCAACAGTATTATTGATACCCTTTGCATATGTACCACCACCGATAACAAGTGGATCACGTTCATCACCTGTCACTTCAGTATATGCATCACATAATGATTGAATGAGTGGTGAATCTGGAGAATAATACAATGGATCATGTGTTGAATCAACGATGATTTCTCCACCTTCATCTTCCAGATACTTGCTGCATGCTTTTACAATCTGCTTGCCAGTCATTGTAACTGGGAAACGAACATCAATATTACCACTGATAACACCATCATTCATATGAATATATCCACAGTTCAATGTTAAATCACTGTATTCATCTTTGAGATTTAAACCTAAGCCTTCCCCATTTGTATTTAAACCAATTCTACTGCAGTAGAAATCTACAAATGGATCCTGGAAACCAGCTTCTTTCAAGCCTGTCAGCAGGTAAGAAATTGCATTCACTCCAAATGTTGGTGTGCTGGCATGTGCAGCTACACCTTGTACTGTAATCTTTACAGCTTCATCCTGATCTACAACTTCAAATTCAATGTTGTTATTGTTGAAATAATCTTCCAGCTTTTTCTTAGAGAAAGAACATTTTTCAACAACGATATAACAGCTGCTGCAAACGATGTTTCCTGCAGTACCACCATCAATATCAATAATATTTGTTTTTCTGGAGACATAGTGTGCACCCATGATACCCTTTTCACCATTGATACATGGGAAATCACCATCTGGTGTAAAACCATAATCTGGCTGTTCATCATGATCAACATAATATTTCAAGCAGGCAGAACCTGTTTCTTCATTACATCCCATGATCAAACGAATTCTCTTATTCACTGGAATATTCATATCCTTGATGACTTTCATTGCAATCATGCTGGCAACAACGCCACCCTTATCATCAGAGACACCTCTTCCATAAAGAATGCCATCCTTTTCAACCATTGTATATGGATCTGTATTCCATCCATCTTCACGACGTGCAGGAACAACATCAAGATGACCAACAATTGCAATCAACTGATCTCCTTCACCCATTTCACCATATCCAATGTAGTTATCTAAATTCACAGTCTTTAATCCATCTTTTTCAAGCATATCCAACGCAGCATGTAATGCTTCTTTTGGACCTTTTCCAAATGGTGCATCTGCTTCTGCTTCTGACTGTTCACTATTAATAGATACCAGTTCACCTAATCTTTTAATGATTTCCTCACGGTATCCTTCACACATAGATTTAACATCCATATTCCAAAACTCCCTTCCTAGAATTTTAATGGCTCTATTTTACTCTCTTTTTCAAAAAAGTGATATATCTAATCCAACAGGACAATGATCACTACCTTGAATTTGATCATAAATCATTGCATCCTTTACATTTTGATGAATTCGATTAGAAACAAGGAAATAGTCAATACGCCATCCCGCATTTCTTTCACGTGCCTTAAAACGATATGACCACCAGGAATATTTTACTGTATCTGGGTAGAGTGAACGAAATGTATCTGTAAATCCAGCATTCAGCAGTTCACTCATCTTATTTCTTTCTTCATCAGAAAATCCAGCATTTTTGCGATTTGCCTGTGGGTTTTTAATATCAATTTCTTCATGGGCCACATTTAGATCGCCTGCGTAAATCACAGGTTTTTTTTCATCCAGTTTTTTCAAATGATTTCTTAAAAGATCTTCCCACATAACACGGAATGGAAGTCGTGTTAAGCCATCTTTTGAATTTGGAACATATGCACACACAAAGTAGAAATCTTCATATTCAAGTGTAATGACTCTACCTTCTTTTGTATCATCACCTTCAATCCCATAAATACATTGGATTGGTTCTTTTTTTGTATATACCAGAGTACCAGAATACCCTTTTTTCTCAGCACTGTTCATATACAAATGATACCCTTGTGGTTTCATCGTTTCTTCCAGCTGTTCTAGCTGCATCTTTGTTTCCTGTATCGCAAAGATATCAGCATCTACCTCTTGAAAGAAATCCATGAAGCCTTTCTTCATGCATGCACGCAATCCGTTTACATTCCAAGAGACACATTTCATTTTACGATTTCTCTTGTTTCATTCTTCAGCCAGGCTTTTTCTTCTTCATTCAAGAATGGAGACAGCTTTTCATATACCATCTTGTGATAGTCATTGATTACCTTGACTTCACAATCTTCTAGATAGTTTACATCAATTGCATCAAGATCATATGGGCAGTATGTCATTGCTTCAAATTTCAGCCACTGGCCATAGAAATTCTTGGTATCCTTAACAACTAAAAGATCATTTTCAATACGAATACCTAATTTATGTGGCAGATAAATACCAGGTTCATCTGTAACGATCATGCCATCTTCTAATGGTACGGATGGTCTAGCAGCTGTTGGCATGCCCCAGCGAATACCATGGATACCTTCATGTACACCTAATACATGTCCTACGCCATGACCTGTTCCACACTGGTAATCAATGTTAATATTCCACATTGGTCTACGTGCAAGAATATCCAGGTTATTTCCTGTTGAGCCCTTTAAGAATACAGCTTCCTGTAAATCAATATGTCCCTTTAAAACAAGTGTATAGTACATCTTTTCTTCATCTGTTAAAGGACCACATGCGATTGTACGTGTGATATCTGTTGTTCCATCTTTGTATGTTCCACCAGAATCTACAAGCAGGAATCCCTTTGGATGAACATAAGAGAATTTTTCTTCCGTAGCAGTATAGTGCATCATTGCACCATTTTCCTGATATGCTGAAATTGTTGTGAAGGATGGTTCAATGTAATCTTCCTGTGCTTCACGTAATTCATACAGCTTATTCTGTGCAGATACTTCACTCATTGTATCTTCACCAACAGTATCTTTGATCCACTTGATGAACTTCACCATGGCAACGCCATCTTTTACTTGTGCATTATGCATCACTTCAATTTCAGTTTCATTCTTAACAGATCTGAAATGCATAATTGGAGAAATTTCATTTACGATCACATTATCAGAAGCAATATTTGTATATAGCTTAACATTTAATGAACTTAACTGAACCCAGATTGTCTTGTTATGTAAAGAAGCAATATCTTCACTCAAAGCATTGTAAGCCTTGCATGTAACACCATTTTCATTCAGGTAATCTTTTACATCGGCAATCTTTTCTTCATCAACATAATAGAAAACATCATCATTTGTTACCATAGCAAATGCATATGTTACTGGAGTACATGGAATATCATTTCCACGAATATTTAACAGCCAGCATGGATCTTCCAATAAAGTCAGAATCAATACGTCTGCACCTTTTTTCTTCATTTCTTCACGTACCATTTCAATACGCTGCTTTGCATCTGTTCCTGTATATTTTGTATCAAGAACATAGACTTTTTCCATAGGAAGAGATGGACGATCATTCCAGATCATACCAACAAGATCTTCATCAACATGCATTTTTGCATTCTTCTTTTTCAATGCATCAGAAATCATCAATGCATCTCCACTAGAAACAACAGAACCATCAAAACCTAGAAGACCATTTTCTGGTGTATTCTCGATTGCAAAAGTAACTGCTGCAGGAACACCTTCCTGTCCCATACGCATTAATTCAACACCTGTTCCTTCAAGTTCATCTTCTGCCTGTGTAAAGTATCTGCCATCTGTCCATAGACCCGCAAAATCCTTTGTGATGATTGTGCATCCAGAATCTCCAGAGAATCCAGACATATAGCTCTTGCATTTAAAGTAGTCAGCCGTATATTCATCAGATAGATGATCATCTGCATTTGGCATGTAATAAACATCAATGCCTCTTTCCTGCATTAATTTTCTTAGTTGTTCAATTCTTTCTTGTACTGTCATTTTTTATACCTCACGTGACTATTATAATCACGAAAAGAAAAAGATTCTACACACAATAGAATCTTCTTACCCTATGACACCTTTATCTGCGTTTTTCAATACTTCAACTTCAGCTGCATCTACATCATCAATATGTTTTCCTGCATATTTCTTTGTTTCTTCTACAACGATTCTGCTTAATAAAAGTACCGCAACAATATTTGGAATTGCCATTAAACCATTCATCAAATCTGCAAAATCCCAAATCACATCAATCGAAGTGACTGCACCAATAAATACACAAACAACCCAGATGACTTTATATATTTTGATTGCTTTTTCACCAAATAAATACACAGCACATCTTTCGCCATAATAATACCATCCAAGAATCGTTGAAAAGGCAAACGTGATCAAGCCCAACACAAGAATTGGCATCCCAATGACTGGTATTGTTGAAAAAGCCTGTGAAGTTAGTAATGCACCATTTCCACTTAATGCATCAATACCTGGATAGCGAAGAATACAGGAAACAAGAACCAGTCCAGTTAACAGACAGATAACTACTGTATCCCAGAATGTACCTGTCATTGAAACAAGTGCCTGTCTTTTTGAATTTTTTGTTTTTGCGGCAGCTGCAATGAGTGGAGCACTCCCCATACCAGATTCATTTGAAAATAATCCTCTAGCAAATCCATATCTGCAACATACACTGATTGTTGTTCCAACAAATCCGCCACCAATTGCATTTGGATCAAATGCACCTTTTACAATTGTTACGATTGTTTGAGGAATATATTGAATATTCATAATAAGAATAACGAAACATCCAATCACATAGAAACCTGCCATAAAAGGCACCAGTTTTTCAGAAACTTTAGAAATACTTTGAATTCCTCCAAGAATGACAAGAGCAACAACAACTGTTAATACAATTGCGGCAGCAATCGATGGAATTCCAAAATTCTGATTCAGATTTTCTGCAACGCCATTCGACTGCACCATACATCCAATACCTAAACCACACACTGCAGTTAAACCAGCGAATATGATTCCAAGCCATTTCATATGCAAGCCACGATCTAAGGCATACATTGCGCCACCAATCATGCTTCCATTTTCACTTTTCACACGATACTTCAATGCAATCAAAGTTTCAGAATACTTTGTTGCCATTCCAAAAATACCCGTGATCCACATCCATAAAACAGCACCCGGACCACCTAAAGCAATCGCAGTTCCAACACCAATGATATTTCCTGTTCCAATCGTGGAAGATAATGCAGTTGTTAAAGCACCGAATTGTGAAATTTCTCCATTTTCTCCATCATCATCAGTCACTGATAATTTAATTGCATTTAAAATTTCTTTTTGGATGAAACCCGTGCGAATCGTCATGAATATATGTGTGCCAATCAAAACCAAAATGAGTGGCCATCCCCAAAGAAATGTATCTAACGTATGTATCAAATTTCCCATAAAAACCTCTTTTTAATTTTAAATTATACACTTTGATACTGCAGTTGTAAAAAAACCAAGTCATTTCCATTTAAGGAAGCATCCTTGGTTTATAACATTATTTGTTACATTTTAAATCATCCAGGAAATATTCTAATATATTTTCTTGATAACCACTTTTTTTAACTTCTCGCATTTGAAGTGCAGTTTGTTTTAAAACAACATTTTCTAAATGATCTAATTGTTTCAATCTATTTTCAGATATTGTTTCTTGAGATATGCTGTTCTGGTAATCACTTGGCTGCATTCTCCAGACATGCAACTGCTTTGGATACTTTTGAAATAATTTATCACAAATCATCAAACCTTCTGGATCACAATCTCCACTGTAATAGATTTGATTGTTACTTTCCGCAAGTAAAGAAATGATTTTTTGAGCAGTAGAAGACAATTGTCCAGAAGTACAAATGATAGCAATATGTTTATTTTTCATTTCTTTCACAAGATATGAAAATACCATTTCATTCTCAACTACATAAACTTTGTTTTCATCTGTTGTAATTGCATTTATATCCATGATATTGGCATACGAAGCCATAAATGGTTGTTCATATGCATAACATGCTTCACTCCCTTTATGAAATCCATCTACCCTGTTTAAATGCACATTATAAATTGCTGCACTGCCTGCAATTTCATCTTTACTTAAACCTGCTTTTTCCATCAATGCATACCAGTCTTGTGCACTTTTTATTTGTTCTATTTGGTAAATATATGTCAAAAAAGACACAAACAGGTTTGCAGATTCACTGCCTTTATCAAGAAAATGAGGGTTTCCACTGATTCGTGATGCGAATACCGCGATAGGAACATTGGTCTGATTTTCTAATACAGCTTCCGTTCCTAAAATAATACTTTTAAAAATGTCATACACTCTTTCTTGTTTTTCCTTTTTCAGATGAACAAGAATTCTATATCCTGATTCTTTATCAGAAAACAAATGCTTGAACCAGTCAAATGTAATTTCATAAGTACTATTATCTTTCAGAATTTTATATAAATTCGATTGAAATTGATTTATTTCATCTTCTTTATTTTTCTGCAAATCATTTTTCGTTATGATCGTATAACCAAAGTAACAATCTATAACTTCTTTTAAATCTAATGGTGCAAAATCACTTTCCTTCAAAGAGTTTTCAAAGTCTTTTACAGATAATTTAATCTTATCACGCTCAAAACGAATACCTGTAATTCTAGTCAAATCATTGATTTCTTCTTTTGTAGCATCTAAAATCGTTATTTTTCCTGTAAATCGGCCATAAGAAATCCATCGCTTTTTAATCTCATTCATACATCTTCCAACATTTTTCGTCAGAAGATATTCTGCACATTTCTTACTACCTTCCATTTAAAACTTTCTCTTTTCCATTCCACAAATAATTGACTACAGTAACAAAATCAGCATTGAGTGGTCTTAATAACTCACTAATATGCAGCCTCTGAACGGTTGGATAACATCCCCACAATACTTGCGAATTCATAATATAGTCAAGATCTAATGCTTCCACCATTTCAAACATACTTGCTATATTTATTTCATCTACACCAGCGAAAGCTTCATCTAATGCAATCAACCTTGGATGATCATCTTTTTTACACTTCTGATATTGTGCATTGACAGAAGCAAACAATGGAACATACATTGCCATTGCTTTTTCACCACCGGAAAATCTATTAAATGCAGCATTTGTTAAATCCTTCTTTGGTTCATTTTTTCTTGTATAGCTCATTCTAAATGTATACCATTTGCGATAATCTAAAGCATTTCTAACAAGTTCCATATAATTAACAATCAAATTATTCATTTCTAATTGTTGTTTTTCTCTTTGAATAATACTTCTAAAATGTTTAGATACACGTGTTATATCATCCGAAGTAATCAATTGTTTGTCACGAATTAAAATTTTCTCAAGTTCTCTAACATCCATTTCATCAATATCTTCAGGTGTCTTTTCTTTCCACTCCAAGGAGAAAGTCAACCCCATTGAAGTGTCCATTTTTTTCATCAGACGCGACATTTCTTTTACCCAAGTTCGACTTTCTTCAATACGATCCGTTAATTTTTCAGAAATCGTTTGAGATAGTATTTCTTCAAATATCTTTCTATCATTTTCACGAATTAATTCATTTTGGTTTTCTATTTTCAATCCTAACTCTTCTATAAACTTTTGCAATCCCAGTTTTTCACCACTAACAACACCTTCTACGATGAGTCTTCTACGATCTGTTTTTTGTTCTTGTTCTTCTGCAAATATTGGTGTAATTGTCACATTGTAGTTCACAAGATTACTTGTGTTTCGTTGTGAAGTTTCACGTAATCTTCCATCCATTTCTGTCGATGGTTTCATTATGAAATTCTTTTCTTCCTGACTAATTGCCTGTTTTGCAGATTGTTCAAGAGATTGTTTCTGATCAAGGATAACAAATTTCAATTCTACTTCTTCTTGGAAATATTGTTGTACAACTGCAAGATATTCTTGTTTCTCATTCTTATCGTTTTCTTTTTGATCAATCGTATCTTTAGATTTATTTAGATCATGTTCTAAAATTGCAAGATTTCTATTTAAATTTTGAATTTGCCCCTGCAATGTTTTTTCTTGTGCTCTCAAGGCTTTCACCTTACGAGCATTCTCTATGATTTCTGGATTATTCATCAATTCTTGAATTTGAGATAATTGTTTTTCACAATATTCAATTTTTGATTTATAAATATCTCTTTCAAGGCACAAATCATCAATTTCACTCAGAGCTGTATCTCTAATTGATTGCTGCATTTCTATTTGTGCCATATAGCTTTCTTTTTGAACGAGAGTTTCTGAAAGATCATGAACATATTCTTTATAAGAATCTATTGCATTTAAAATATCTTCATAAGTATCTATATTTCTAGCATATGGCAACGCTTTACAGATAGACAACATTTCACGTTCTGCTTCCTTAAACAACTGATACGAACGATTCATTTTTTCATCCAGTTTATCTTGTTTATCATGCAAAACCTGCAATTGTACTTCCAATTTATGAATGCAATCTAATATAGAATTCAATCCTTTTGTATCAGGTATCAATGAATATTCTTGTTGCATCTCAAGTAAATCATTTTCTTCAGAAGCCATTTCTGCTCTTTTGTCATCCAAAAGCTGTTTTATTTCATTGATCTGTTTTTCAATATTTAATAATAATTGTTCCTTTTTCCTTTTTCTTGCATTGACACCAATATATTCACTACATTCTTTTTTTACATGACCTTCGATCATCCCATGACGATAATATCCATCTTTTTTTAAAACAAGTGTTCCATTATCATTTGTAACATTAGATAGTATGTTTTTTACAGATTGCTTTACTTCATTTGGAAGATTTTCTTCAACAGTAAGATCATGAAAAACATTTTTTCCGAAGCTTTCTTCATAAATCAAAGTATCTATCAGTTGTGGAAATTCATTTTGAATACGTAGATAATCATATTTAGATACAACTAATGCATCCAATAAACCAGCTTTAAATAATTGTTGTTCCAAAATAGCCTGTTCACTCTCAGACAATGAATCAGAAAATTCTACTGTTTGATAAAAAGGAAATGCCTGTATGCCTGCCTGCTTCAATTTTTCTCTAGAAGCAATCGCATTTTCATCACGGTAAGGCTCAACTTCTTTTTGATTTTCAACTTCTCGATATTCGTCTTTCTTTTTATTGTATTCAGAAAACAATTGTTTTTCTTGAGCTTTTAATTGTGCAAGATAATATTTTTTCTTTTCTTGTTTTTTGGAATAGTCATTATAGAAAATTTCTATCAGCTTTGTTGCATCAGATGGTACTTCATAATCTTCAATCACTTTTGAAGCATCCCTCATTGTCAGATCATCCAAATGCCAGAAATGGTTTCCTGACAATTTAGAGATATCCAGCAATAATGCATCTTGCACCTTTTCTTTATCATCCGTGAACTTTTTAAATTGAAACTCTGCATCATTATATAATTTTCTGTTCAAATCATTTTCTTCTTTATCTGATGCATATTTTTTCTCTAAATCATTTGATTTTCTCAATAAACTGATTCCTTGTTTAACACTATTTTTTAATGCATCTAACTTTGATAAATATAGTTGTCCATCAAATGCTTGATGTGTTGAGAGCTGTTCTTTTAAAGAACAGTGGAAATCATCTTTTATTTCTTCATGTATTTCTTCTAGATAATTGATATCATCATCAATCTGTTTTTGTGAATATTCTTCAAGATTTTTGAATTTTTTCATTTCCGATTCAGCTTCATATACTGAATCATTTTTCTGTTGAATTTGTTTGTGTTTATTTTCAATGTTTCCAGTATATTCATCCAATTCTTTTTTGGCGTTTTGATATTTTATATCAAGATTTTCAATTTCCGGATCAATACATTGTTCGATTTGCTTTTGTACAAAATCTTCTTCTATTTTTAAATCTTCTAATTCTTTTTTCTTTTCTAATTGATCTTTTTTCCATTGTTCCACTTCACGAAGAATATCAAAGTACTCTTTTTCACTTGCTTTTGATACTTTTAATGCTTCCAAATAATTGTGTGCTTTTTTTGAAATCATATAACGATTGTAATGGTCATATTCTTTCATAATTGTATTTGCATCAGCATACGCTCTCTTCAACGCTTCTAATTGCTCTTGGATGTAATCCATTTTCTCCATCGCATCAACCATTGGACGAAGGTCATCATCACTCAATACTTGTAACGACTCATTCAAGATTTCATACATCCTAGTTGGTTTGAATGTATTTGATAATTTCGGAGCTCTTACCTTGATCAATAATTTTATATATTGATCATATTGCTCAATTCTATCAAAGCCGAATAAATACTCGTTTACAAAAGATTTATATTCTTTTGGAGAAGTAGTAAATGGAGTATCTTCAGATAATGCCTTTTTCATTTCTTGTTTTGACAAAGGAATTACAATATTATCCCCTGATTCTCTATATAATTTCAGATCTTTTCCTATTCTTCTTCCATCCAGTAATACAAATCCCCAGAATGTCATTGGACGACCTTTATGAGCATTTTGTCCAATTGCAATCGTTCTATATTCATTTTCTTTTTCAAACTCTAAATATAAATATCCTGTGGACTCTTCTTTTTCATTGTCTCCTAGAAAATAATAATCCATCGTTCTGCTTCCCGTACCAAATGGATCCAAACGTGAAGGAGATCGATCACCATCCAAAATAAACGGAATAAAACTTTGTGTTGTGATTGATTTGCCAGATCCATTTTGACCACGCAAAAGAAGTTTTCCATCTTCTAGTTCAAAATCTTCATCGTCATATAGCCAAAAATTCACGAATCCAATTCGATTCATTTTCCATCTTTCACTCATGTATTTTTTCCTCCACATCTTTTGTATAATTTCCACCAGTTAGTACACATGCTGGATAAATTATTATTTCTTCACCATTTTCTTTAACCATCATCCATTTCTTCATATATTCTTTAACAATCAAAACAAATTTTTCATTTTGAATTTCCCTGAATTCTTTTGTCCACAGTGTTTGATATTCTTTCTTCACTTTTAAAAGAATATCTTGGAATCTCTCTTTAGAAATAATGATTGTTTGATCTTCATTCAAGGTCATCTTTCTTTTATCTATAGATGCTTCATGAATCCATTGTGAAATCAGCAATACGATTTCACTAATCATATTTGTCCTTGGATGAAAATCACCAACTGGTTGTGCGTCCACATAAACAACTGATGCGTTATGAGAATTCACTAATAAAGAAGCCTTTAAATAGTGCATCATTTCTCTTTGGATAAATTGTCTTTTTGTCTTAACATACATTGCTTCTTTTTCATTATCATCATTCCAATGCATAGCTGGTGATGTTATCAAATCTTGAAATACAGCTTGAGAAGTTTTCTCATTTTTTTGATCATTACTATTTTCATTTTCAAAATCAGTCCAGTCACGCATATTTTTTATTGATGAGGAAAAATTAGTGGCAAAATACCTTGATACTCCTGTATTTTCATACAAGACCTCACTACTAGCCTCATTTGAATAATCACTTACATTTCCTTCATAGTTTTTCAACATATACATTTTTTCTGCATATTGAAGAACACGTACCAATGATTTTCTTTGATTATATACAGTCCAATCTACTTCCATATAATCTTTCATTACCATTTCAATATAGTGAATTAATTCCGATAGCAAAAATTGACTATTCTCTTCTTTATCTTCTAAAAACATTAATAATGCGCATAGAAAGCAATAATCCTTCACTTCTATAAACTCTTGAATTCCCATAAAGGCTTTTGCATGTGCTGGACATTTTTCCATTTTAATCAACTGTTCTGTATGAATTAATTTCCATCCGAGAACTTCTTGAATAAATCTAACTGTATTTTTATCAGATAATTCTTTTTTTACCTGATAATACTGCTCTTTGTTTTCATTTCTAATAATCCAATATTGTCCAAGTAATATTTCTAATCCACTCATTTTTCAAACTCCAATATATATCTTGGCATTGTAATATCGCCATCTTCACAATGTAAAACGCAATTTCCTTCTTTTCTTTTCAAAATATATTTTTCACCAAATTCTGTATTTCCAGTTTTTGAAGGACTCATATTCGCAAGTGAAATCCATTGTAGAATCGAAATCCTTAAATCTGAAGAAATGACACCATGAATTTCTTCAATGCACAATCGATTATCCTTAATATACTGATACACTTGATTTTTCTTTTTATTTGCGGCTTCTTCATATTCTTGAAGCGCTATTACTTTATCCATTGTTCTACGGATCACACCTTGTTTCTGCCTTTTTTCACGATAGTTTCTTGAATGAGACTGCAATTGGACAACATCACATTCTTGAATATATGCACTTTTTTTAATATCTTCTGTATCAATAGATTGGTACATTCTAAAATGTTCAATATTTTGAATTCCGAACACATGTGCAGATAAACAATGTGCATCATCAATGTTGTTACAATTTCCAAACATTTGGATAAATTGCTTGTAGTCATCTTTTCTACTAACTCCATAGTTGGATAATTGTACAATCATATTTGCATTTTCAATAACTGATCGAATTATTTCATTTGTGATATCTAATATTCTTTCACACTCAGCTTTATGTCCATCGATTGCGATAAACCATTTTTCAAATGACATCCATTTTTTTTGAATCGTTTCTTTCAGTAATTGTTCATTTTGGATTTTATTTCCTAGATGAGGAATAGCCATTTCGCTCTTCACAATTTTATTTAATAAACTTGTTCTAAATAAAACTTGAATTGTTAAAATTTGATTTTTAATTCTCTTAGATTTTAATTGCATCTGTCTAATGAAGGTTTGAAGATATTGAATCAATTTATCCTTATGTAAAATAAATTCAACAGATTTCATCAATGTCATTGTATCTGCAGAATAAAATTCTCTTAAATAACTTTTATAGTTTAAATCCAGGTTCTTAAAATCGTCTTGCAATAAATGCCACCATTCATTAATTTCTTGTAATGAAAGTGAATTAACTTTTTCTGCATTTTTCAATGCATCTTCAATTCTCTGGAAATATCCAGTAGATAAGCTACTTGTTTCAATTTCAAGATTTTCCAGACGAATTGTCATTCTTTCCACTTCAATCGCTCTTTCACTCATAGAATAGCGATATTGTCTATTTTTATATTCTGCAATTGTATGGACAGTTCCAGGATCTTGTATTGCAATTAAATTACCCCATGTTACTAATTGATCTAAATCTTGCCTCATATCTTCCAAACTATAATCTTGAAATTCTGAATCCTCTTTTAATTTCTGAAATATTTCTTCTTTATATAAATGATTATTCATTTGTTCACTTTCAAGAAACATAACGCGCATAATACTTCTATAGGTTACATAATTAGGTGCGGTTAAATAGGAAGATTCTAATATTTGATTTTGATAAATTGCCATTTTATTTCCCCACGATTTCATCATTATAAATGATATGAAAATCTTTTTATCTTGACACTATTATCGCACAAATCCAAAGATTTTAATGTCCGTTTTTTTAGACAGTAAAAACCTTTTCATAATAAAAGCTACTCACTATCTCATTCAGTAAGTAGCTTCATTTTGAATATAATACATCATTTTTAGAAAGAAGATAGACACAATACTGATTCATACTTATTCCTTCTCTTTGAGAATGTTCTGCAAGCGATTTATGAAGGCTTTTTGGAATTCTCAATTTAAATTGCCCTGAATAATCATCTAAAGAATCCGGTTCATTTATCTCAATACCTTCTTCTATTGCAGCTTCAAGCCATACTTCCTTTGCATCAATTGCATTTGCCACTGCACTTTCAATTGTCTCTCCACAACTAATGCATCCAGGCAAATCAGGATAGGTAACAATAAAACCGCCTTCATCCTTATCTTCAACAATTTCCATACGATAAGCTTTTTTCATATAATCATCTATCGTTTTCATGTTTCATTTCCTCACTTTCTACAACTTGTCGCACCATTTCAACATATACTTTTTTTATTGGTTCATGTTTTGAAATTGTAATAGGCATACATCCTTTCTTTCTGAATGTATAATGACTGCTTCCATTTTTTGGTGCTCTCATTTCATATCCATAGCTTTCCAATACTCTACGCAATTCTTGAAATCGGAGATCGTTTGATAATTTCTGTATACGCATTAATAGCTTTTCCCATTTCGACATCTTCAACCTCCTACCCAAATAATAATTGATACCATATATGGTGTCAATGCTTTTTATAAATAAAAAAAAGCTACTCACCTAATTATGTGGCAAGTAGCAATTTCTCTAATTATTTTCTTCAGCTATCAAAAGCTTTTCTTTAGATACTGTAATCTAATTGTCATCAGGAGTTCTCCTGAATCAGGAATCTATTCAGTTTTTCAGTTTAGACTGTCCATTGGTCTAACTCTTATGCAGACTTTTCTACTTTCTATTTTCTGTTACAGTTCTTTTTTTGATCTTCCATTATTTGTGAAAATCAATGGTTCTAATGATTGTTGTCCTTCTGGATGTTCCTGCATTACATCTAGAAGAACTTACTTAATATTCGAGTAGAATCTCCTTCATATGAATTCCTCCTTTTTCTTTTTAGAAGTCCTTCTTGTTTGTACTTATAATATAGATCATATTTTCTATAAGAATAGTCTATAATTTAAAGTTTTTTTTCTGTATAATTATATTATTGAGGGTCAAATAAGACAGTATTATGTATCAAACGATTCAACCACATCATTTCTATAATCACTACGAACCAGAACTTCCTGAAAAGGGAGATATTCTTTTATCGTATGATGGAAGAAATATTCTTCTAAAAAACGATATGTCATTCTTTCACTATGAAGATATTTCTCAAGAAATACAGCATCGTTATCTATTTAAGATTGATGATACTAACTTTTATCTATGTGATCTCATGTTCATGCATCCAATCTCTCTGGATATACAGACAATGCGTTCCTATCAGCCGAAAGAATATGCATTTGCAGCAATTACAGGCTGGCACTTGTATGACTGGTATCGTAATAATGTTTTTTGCGGAAGATGTGCTTCAAAAATGATCGAAGATACAAAAGAACGTGCAATGCGTTGTCCAAATTGTGGTAATCTCGTTTATCCAAGAATCAATCCTGTAGTCATCGTTGCCATCAAAAACGATCAAGATGAATTACTTGTTACAAAGTATGCACATGCATCATATTCCAAATTTGCACTTGTTGCGGGATTCATTGAAATTGGTGAAACAAGTGAAGAAGCCGCAATTCGTGAAGCAAAAGAAGAAACAGGATTAGATATCACTGATTTAACATTTTATAAAGATCAGCCATGGGGATTCTCCTCTTCTTTGATTTTTACATATGTTGCAAAAGCGCATGGAAATCAAAAGATCACACTAGAAGATCATGAATTAAAGATTGCACAATGGGTAACTCGCAACGATACATATGTAGATCCAAAAGATGATGCAAGTATTACTTCTGAAATGATCCACAAGTATTTAGAAGGAGAATTATAATTTATGGATTTCAATCAAGTTGTTTATCAAATCTATCCGCTTGGTTTCTGTGGAGCACCAAAAGAAAATGATGGTATTTTATCCCATCGCATTTTAAAAGTGATTGACTGGATCCCACATTTCAAAAAAGCAGGAATCACTTCAATCTTATTCAATCCTGTATTTGAAAGCGATCGTCATGGATATGATACAAGAGACTATACAAAAATTGATTGCCGACTAGGTACAAATGAAGATTTTCAAAAAGTATGTACCGAACTTAACAATAATGGCATTTCTATCATCTTAGATGGTGTATTCAACCATGTCGGAAGAGGTTTTCCATACTTCCAGGATGTGATTGAAAAGAAATGTGATTCCCCATATAAAGACTGGTTTCATATCAACTTCGATGATACAAATCATGATGATGGCTTCTGGTATGAAGGATGGGAAGGCCATCAAGAACTTGTTAAATTAAACATGTATAATCCTGATGTTAGAAATTATTTAATACAGTGTGTTGATATATGGATTGAACAGTTTCATATCAGTGGATTACGTTTAGATGTAGCGTATATGGTAGATCGTAATTTCATGTGCGAACTCTGTGATCATGTACGGGCTTCACATCCCGATTTCTTCTTTCTTGGAGAAATGATTGGTGGTGATTATAACGCCATTATGAATGATCATTTATTAGATTCCGTAACAAACTATGAATGCAGAAAGGGTCTCTACTCTTCATTTAACAGTAAAAACCTGTTTGAAATTGGATATTCATTGAACCGACAGTTTGGTAAAGACCCATGGTGTTTATATACGGGAAAGCATTTATTAAGCTTTGTAGATAACCATGATGTTGATCGTATTGCTTCCATTCTAGAAGACAAAGATGATCTTCCACTGATTTATGCATTAATGGAAGCAATGCCTGGCATTCCTTGCATCTATTATGGAAGTGAATGGGGCTGTGAAGGAAAGAAAACAAATAATTCCGACGATGATCTTAGACCATGTTTTGAAAAAGCTGAATGTAATGCATTAACAGATACTATTCAAAAACTCAATACATTCCATACTTCGATTTCAACATTTACATACGGTGATTATACACAGCTATACATTCAAAATAAACAGATTGTATTTAAACGATGTGATGAAAATGGTCAGCTCATTTTCTGTTTAAATATCGACAATGATCCTGCAAAAGTTTATTTTGATGCAGGATGTGAAAGTGGTATTGATCTATTCACAAACAAAGAAATTGAATTTAACGGTTCATTAGAACTTGAAAAAAAATCATTCCAGATCATTTATACAAAATGGTAAGTAAAAGGCGCTACAAAATTGGAGCGCCTG
>OIYH01000184.1_pt1 | contig 54496 bp, 61 predicted proteins | sample 1587911 | NCBI WGS metagenome assembly OIYH01 (sample SAMN03283252) | human gut metagenome | biome: human-associated habitat; material: feces | host: Homo sapiens | place: USA | collected 2013
AATAAAATTATAATATCATTATTCTTTGATCCATATTCTTTATATTCCATCTTACTCCTCTAAATTCAGATTTATATTCTGAATAAATTATATATATGAACATTTAATGGATTGTGATTGTCAAATAAATACCGTCTACAAAAATATCTTATATTCACTGTGCAATTGGCCTCTACCATATTTGATCACAGAAAAAACTGTTAGTTTTCCAAAAGGCAGAAAAAAAACAGTTTACTTCTCTTCATTATTATATTTCCTGTTTTTGATAAATCAGTTCTTTCTGCATATCAACTGCATTTAATAACATACAATCCATCACTTTGGTAATTCTTCTAGTATCCATTTACCATTGTCATATACAAATCTTGCTATTGATGCATTCGGTATCAGTGTTGCTAATATATCAGAATTTTCTCTTTCAAGTTCGTCGAGATCTTTTCCAAATAACGCTTCCAGCATGTAATAGAAATATCCTCTATGACTTACAATCAAAACAACATCATGATCATCACACATATCTACAATCTTTTGATATGTGTCTTGAATTCTCTTTTCAAACGATTCACGATTTTCACCTTCATATTCTGTGAAATCTTTATTTTTCCAGCAATTTGACATATCTGTATCACCTACACCAGATGCTTCTAGATATCCAAACGACATTTCTTTGAGACCTTTCAGTGGAACCACTTGATTTTGATGCCCTTCTAGAATGATATTTGCTGTATCTAATGCTCTTTCAGAACTAGAAGAAAATACCTTATCAAAACAAATATCTTTTATTTTTTCTTTTGCCTTTTCAGCCTGGTGAATACCATTCTTTGTCAAAGGGCTATCACAAGATCCCTGAGACAAGTTTTTCACATTGAATATCGTTTCACCGTGTCTTACATAATAAAATTGAATATGTTTCATCTTTCCTCCTATGAAAATAAGGCTGCATGAAGCAGCCCTATCAAATTACATTTTCTGAATTTCTTCAGCCATGAATCCACAGACTTCTTCTGCCTGTACTGTTGAACCAAGATTATCCAGAAATCCATGATCACATCCACAATACGTTACCAGTTTTACAGAAACGCCAAGTGTATTGAATCTTCTGGCAGCATATTCTGCGCTCATTCTAAGATAATCAAATTCAGAATTACAGATAACCATTTCAGGAAACTGCTTCAAGACTTCTTCACTTGCACACATTGGTGAAATCAGAGGATCATCCAATGTTGTCTTGCGCTGAATATACAATCCATCTTCACTTGCTTTTTCATGTCCCAGGCGAATACGATCAATACGACTGTGAATTACATCTGCCTGTTCATCCAGCATTGGATAAGCATCATATGACCATGTAAATTCTTTTACATCTCTTGGATTTCTTGCATCGAATGAAGGATACAATTCAAACACTTTAGAAATGATCTTTCTGTCTGAAATATCTTTGATGACACATGAATTTGTCAATCCTCCACCAGCACTGTCACCGGCAACCATGATTTTTGTCTGATCAATGTTTAATTCATCTGCATGATCATAGATATAATTCACAGCTGCATAGCAGTCATCGATTGGTCCAGGAAACGGGCATTCAGGAGCGAGACGGTATTCAGGAAATACGGTTACCACATGTGCCTTTTCAGCAACCAATCTCATCTGTTTTTCATAGAGATGAATATCTCCAGCAGTCCATCCACCGCCATGCAGATAAATCATTACCGGCAGTTTCTTACCTTCATCATCTTTTCTTCTGTACATGAAGATGTCGATCATATGATCATCATTTACTGAAATCAGTCTTTCATCTGTTTCAATTTCAGTTTCTGTCAGTTCATATGTCACCTTGTCTGGACGATATCTTTCATTCAGCAAACTGTATCCACCTTTGGCGCGCTGATTGAACATTGCTTTTTTCTTTTCAGCAGTTGCATACAGACGAGGATCCATTACATGCCTGCGGTCATCATCTGGAACCGGCTTGAACAGGATATCAATTCCATCTACATTTTCTACATATTCTTTTCTATGGATTGCATCCACTAATTCTTTATCATATTTACGATTATCTGTCATATCAATTCCTACTTTTCAGCTTTGATGACTGACTTCATATCACTGTCATCTACTACAACATTCTTATATGCATCCGGATTCAGTAAAATAGTGATTACTGTATCATCAATACCTTCTGTTTCAAACATTGCCTTCTTATATTCAGCTATTTTTTCACCAGTTCTGACTTTCATGCCTGGCTTTACAAATGTACGGATTCCCATACCATTCAGTTTCACGGAATCCAGACCAATGTGCACCATTACCTGTTCGCCATTAGAACCATAGATCGTAATTGCATGCTTTGTTGGAGCAACACTATTGATAATTCCTGTGACTGGAGAAGTAATTACATTATTTGATGGCTTCATTCCAAAGCATGTACCTAATGCACCAGAAGAGAAGATCTCATCCTGAATGTCTTTCATTGCAACATATGTGCCTTCTGCAGGTGCAGCAATTGATGCATCTCCTGTAACAACCATTTCATCTGTTGTACCAGGTAAAGCTACTGGAGTATCGTCATCATCTTCTCCGTAGATGGAATCATCCCACTTTGTTGCAAATACGCCTACAAATGACATTACTGCCATGATGGCAAGAACAATCAATGCATGAATGAAGTTTGAAACATCCTTTTCAGGTCCTAAGAATAACAGAACATTTGTTAATGAATATGCACCAAATCCATAAGATTTCAAGCCAAAGATACCAGATACCAAACCGGCAGTTAAAGCTGTAACCGTATATACTCCATAGATTTTTGGCATTTTATAGTTGATGCCATAGACAGTTGGTTCAGAGATACCGAAGAATGCAGATAATGAAGCCGGGAATGCAATACTCTTTAGATTCTTGTTCTTTGTCTTCAGACCGACAGCAAGGGCAACAAAAGCTGGAGTCAATGTGCAGCAGTAGAACCAGATATTGATCAGATCATCATATCCAGCGTCTGCGATAGAAGCCATTGCAATTGGCATCAGTGCCATATGGAACCCAGGCATGAATACACCGACTGTAGAACTGAAGAGAATAATAGCAAATACACCAAGCCATGGAACTGTATTTCTGACCCAGACCATTCCTGCATAGATATAATTTGTAATGAATGCGCCAAGTGGAGCAAGCAGTGGAAGCGTGATTGCTGACATGATCAGCAGCAGTAAGAATGGCTTCAGAACATGTCTGACAGAAACTGGAAGGGCCTTCTTCAATAGTACATCGATTTTTGACATTACGAATACTGCAAGTACTGGCTGAATGACACTGCTGTTATATGTATTCAGCATTGTTGGAATGCCGAAATAGGAAGTGAATGTCTGACCTTCTGCAGTCATAGTGTTTACCATATCTACCCATCCAGGATATACAAGGAATGCGCAAAGCACCATCGCAAGTACCGGTTCTGTATCAAACTTCTTTGCGGCAGTATATCCAATATAGACTGGAAGGAAATAGAAAATCGTCTGCTGAAGATTTGTCAGGATCGTAATCGTAGAACTGTCCGCAGCCATTCCACACCACTGAAGGACCAGAATAAATACGCCAAGAAGACCTGCTGCAAGCAGTGCTGGAATGATTGGTGACATGATACCTGCCATCATCATAAGGAAGTTTGCAAATTTACCAAGTATTCCTTTACCGGAAGATGAAGTTCTCTTGGATCCTTTTAGATCTCCTACCTGCTTCTGTACAGCAGAGAATACATCTTCAATTGTCTGTCCAATGATTACCTGAACTTCTTTGCTTGTTTCCTGAACTGACAGTCCAAGAACACCTTTTGTTGATTTGAGACCATCCTGATTTACTCTAGACAGATCTCGTACGTTTACACGCAGTCTTGTTGCACAGTGATTTACAAATTCCAGGTTTTCCTTACCTCCCAGAAGAGTAATGATCGTTGTTGCAAGTGTGTCAAAATTAGAATTGTTCGACATATTTTTATCTCCTCTCATTGTCCTATATCGAATTATTTTTTGAAACCTTCATCTGTGGAAGATATCCTTCAATATCATGCATTGTGATATCTTCGATTTTGCTGGCTGTAGCATTACCAGCTGCACCGCCCCACTGCAGTGCTTCTTCACTGGAATATCCCTGTGACAGCTTTCCAATAAAGGAAGCAAGCATTGCATCTCCTGCACCTACCTTATTGACAAGTACTGTATGAGGCTGATCCAGTTTGAAAATACCTTGTGCGTTTGATAATGCAGCACCATCTTTTCCTAAGGAAACAAGGATATTCTCAATTCCTAATGAATTAGCTTTTCTTAGATATTCATCAATATTTGATTCATTGATTTCAGCATTTTCAAACAGCAGCTGAAACTCATACAGGTTAGGTTTGATCAGATATGGTCTGCATTCTTTCAGCTGTTCCATTGTGATCTGTTCCATATCGACCACAACTTTTGCGTTTCTCTGATGTACTGCCTGAGCCAATACAGTAACAAAATCATCCGGAAAGCCATGCATCACAGAACCAGAGATGATCACAATATCATCCGCATTGATCTTTGCGATTTCATCCAGCAAAAGCTGGACAGTACAGTCATTTGCTACTGGTCCACTGCCATTAATACATAATGCTTTCTTTCCATAGTTTGCTTTCATATTGATTCGATTCATTCCATCCACTTGAATAGGAATCATTTCAATATTTGTATCCTTTGCAAAGGAATCCTGAATGTACTGACCAGTAAATCCTCCAAGTACTGCAATTGCCTTAGATGGAATATTCATTACACTTAGGATCTTAGAAACATTCAGTCCCTTTCCGCCTGCCTTGTAGATTTCGTGACTTCCTCGATTTACTTCATCTACCAGCAGTGTTTCATTCAATGTGATGAAATAGTCGATTGCAGGATTTAATGTAATTGTATAAATCATATGAATCCTCGTCTTTCTGATTCTATTTTACGTTTCATATCAGCTATTTCAATCATATTGTGACTGTTATAATCAATTACTCATTACTTTTTGCGCAATAAGCATTTATAATGATTATATCAATCAAAAGAATGATTATTTGAAGGTGGAATATGAACAAACAGCTAAGATGGTCTCAGATTACAGACCTATGCAAACAGAAGGAAATCGTGTCTGTCACGGAAATTGCAGATGCACTATTGATTTCTCCAGCGACCGTAAGAAGAGATCTTCAGGAAATGGAAGATCTTGGCATGATTATCCGGACTCACGGAGGCGCTAAAATTACTGGAGATCAGACAGAAGAGCCTTCCATGATACTGAAAGCAGAATCCAACTCATCCGAAAAAAAGCAGATCGCATATGCTGCAGCAAAGCTTATCAAAGACAATCAGATGGTATATCTGGATGCAGGAAGTACTACATACGCAATGATTGAATACATTACTGCCAAAAATATTACGGTAGTCACTCCAGGGATTCCTCATGTAGAACTTCTCGGAAAGAAAGGAATATCAACGATCATGCTTGGAGGAATCGTTCGATGGAGCACACAGGCCATCACGGGAAAACAGGCAACAAAACAACTGAATGATTACTATTTTGATGTCTGCTTTATTGGAACAAACGGCATTCATGAACAGATTGGTTTTACAACAAGCAATGAAATGGAAGCAGATACGAAGGCTCTGGCAATTCATCACTCCAAGCAGGCATATATTCTTGCCGATGAATCAAAATTCAACAGGTTATGTCTCATACAGTTTGCTAAACTAGATGAAGCCATTGTCATCTGTAACAATACAAGAAATTTTGACGAACAGAAAATAAACTGTATAAAACTGCAGTAACAATAGTACACAGCATGCTTTAGATTACCCTCAATTTGAAAACCAATAAATTTTGATTATGAGGATTGAAGTCAATGCTCATTTCTTTTCCTGAAATCAGCATGAGAAAAGCATCTGTCGGAAATGGCAGGTGCTGATATACATCTTATCGGAGATGCTGCAATCGGTGGAATGGGTGCAGAAAACTTAATGCATTACAGTGAAGTCATTCGTGGAAAACGTCATACAATCTTGCGTATGGCTAGATCTATCTATCGATAAAACAAAATATATTAAAGGCTTGAGACTACAAAGTTTCAAGCCTTTTGTTTGTTATTCTTTCACTCTATACTAACATTTTATTTTCCAATATCGATCAGTACCGCTCTGCATGGAGACCCATCTGCACCAGATAGATTCAATGGAGCTGCATTCAAGAAATAAACTCCTTCTGAAACTTCTGATAAACGAATTCCTTCAAGCAAAACTACATTTGCTCCTAACAATATAAGATGCACTTCCATTGGCGCATTTTCAGGACCAACCGTTTGAGATTCATTCCCAAGCAGTAAGATTCCATCCTTAGCAAATACTTTAGCTGCTTCTGCTGAAACTTCAGCATCACCTTTGATTAAAATTCTCTTAGCAGCTTGTGGATTCTGATTCTTAGCTTTTTCAAATATTTCTACAGCAGCTTCACCAGAGACAATTCCATGATGTTCTACAACATATGTCATTCCAATAAATGCGTCTAAGCTGATAGAGTCAACAGTTTTTCCATTCTTGATGAAATGAAACGGTGCATCGATATGTGTACCATTATGTGCACACATACTAAATGCTGTTAAGTTATACAAGTCACCATTTTCCATTGAACAAAGAGTCTTTTTTTCAGGTATTGGATCACCAGGATATACCTGACAATTGAATATTTCTTGGGAAATATCATGAATTTTCATTTTCTATTCTCCTTCAAGCACTCTAATTCACCTGACTATGATGTGTTCAAAATATCGTTCTTGAAATTTCACCAAAGCATTGATTGCATCATCAGAATACTCTTTATTTTTGGAAACTATGATCAATTTATCGTCATCATCATCCATTCTATGGATAATGGCAATACATTTTCCCTTAAACGCCTTCACAGGTTCAAACACACCTAGTAAATAACAATCCAATTCTTCCCCATCTCCACTGGTAGTGTCTGGTACATATCCATAATTCACCGGATAAATAAATCCATATTCAGGATGTTTACTGCCAAGTTCTCGATCAATTACGATATTTAATTCTTTTCCTAGATATTCTTTATGATTCATATGATTTTTTCATCCTTTTGAGTACACTTTTATTTATAAAGTATGCATGAATCATTCATAGCATTAAATAAATTTGGAAAGTTAACGGTTTTACTTTATTTTTCTTCTATTTCAACCATATTTTCACTATAGCTGTCTGCAATATTTTCTGATGCAATCACACTGAATACAACAATTGCCAAGATATAAAAAACTACAATTACAAACAAAATAATACAAACCACTTTCCAGATTGTTTTACTACGTTGATTCTTCATTGCCAGCTGTTCACTGATTTTAGCTAGTTGCTGAGCAACTGCACTCTTATCTGTCTCTTCAACGATTTCTTCTCCAAGTAATGTACTTACATCCGTATCCAAAACATCCGCAATTTTACAAAGAACATCTGCATCAGGTACAGAAAGTCCTTTTTCCCATTTACTGACTGTCTGACGCACAACATTCAGCTTTATCGCAAGTTCTTCCTGTGTATATCCTTTTGCTTTTCGCATTGTTTTTAGATTTTCATGAAACATATTCAAAATCTCCTTTTTGTTAGTATCATCCTATACAAATATGCCTGTTGCCAAAAGCAACGCATAGTAACATTTGATTCAAGCATTTATCAATTTCAAGAATTTCTTTTCATTCATGATTTCATTTGTCAGATATTCACCACCATAAAACAATGCATATGTTGTAATTGGAGATGGAACATTTCTAGCCTGTTCTTTCCTTGTAATATGGATTACTTTAAATGGGATATTATTTTCTTTCGCTGTCTTTGATACAATTGGAACATATTTTGCATTGAATGGGCATTGGTTAGTATAGTAAAGAACATATCCACTTTCATTCACTCGAGGATGTTTTGCATATTCCATAAACTTTGGTTTTTCTATATCACTAAAAAAAGGTAAATACCATAGCTGAATTCCATGGTCTGTTTCATCACATACTATAAAACCCTTATATTTCAAAAACTTTGGATCCGCTAGATATGGCTTTTTCTTTGCAGAACTAAGAATACATAATCCTTTTTTACCTTTTTCTTTACTGTCTTTGATACATGCTTCCAGCAAGTCATTTGCATATCCATGTCCTTTCAATGCACCAGACACCCATAAACAATCAATATACATATATCCTTCAGCATCAATTGGATTCCATGCATTCTCTGCAGGAATATATTCAATAAAGCATTTTCCACGCTCAACACTTTTCAAAAACACAAGACCATCATCAAATCTATCAAAAAGCCATGCTTTTTTAGAAGATACTTGAATATCTTTATTATTAGAGATTGCACAACATATATGTTCTTTCTCTATATTCTCTTTCGTAACTTTAATATATTCCATATATAGCCAACACTCCAAAATAAAGTATATGAGATTTCTTATATTTTTTAAACAATCCAAAAAAGGAAAGCACCTCGCTTTCCTAAATGAACTTACTTTATAAAATATAAATCTTCAAATTCATCCATTGGCCACATTGGTCTAGCAATCATCTTAAATGGAATTCTTTCACTTCTTTGAATTGTTGGACCATCTGATAAAGCCATGATATGGAATTTCGTTTCAGGAATTAAATATGTATCTAAGTAACCCATTTTCACAACTACAATATCATAATCGTGGAAAGGTGCATTTGCAGCATCAAACTGTTCCATCGTACCATATTGAATATTATCATTCATAATAATTGCATCAATATTAGTATCCTTGATATTAAACAAATATGATTTACCTAAATCAAAATCTGAACTAAATCCTTTTTGTTGTTTACCGATTGTCTTTAATGTTCCTTCTAATGTAGTAGACTTACTATTCTCATCTTCCTCAACCCCAACATTTAAAGTCAGTTTATCACCAATTTTACATTTGGAAATGATGTCATAGCTCTTAGGATCATTAATACCTGCAAATAAAACCTTCTTATCCGTTTTATGCTTTAGCATTTCTCTTAATACAATTGTATTCTGTCCATATCCGCCAGCACCACAGTTATCTCCAGAGTCAGTAATCACGACTGTCTTCTCTGGATAATTCAATGCAGTTTCAACAGATTTATCTACTTCATCAAAGTTACCAGTAAATTTAAATTCATGACGATGATCCCATGTATACTGACTGATTCTATCCGCAACTTCATTACAGTAATCAACATCATTCATTGTATTAGGAACTACAACAACCGCAGCACCAAGTTTATCGTCATCGTGTCTGATAAATCCTACATGGAAGGAAGTAGAAAATACTCTTGGATCCTTTTCTGCTTCATCAAGCAATCGGTTGATTGATCTAACAGGTTCATTCGCAGAAACACTTCTTTCACCACCTACCATAATTGGAAGTTTTCTGATGATAGGTTTCATCACTCTACGATGCAGCATTAAATCACATAACAGTTCTGCCACTTTTCTTCTTGTTTCAACTGTATCAAAATGAGGTGATTCACGGAAGCATCTAACAATATTTAATTGATTCGATAATTCTTCTGTTAAATTACCATGAGGATCCATGACCATTGCAATTGGCATATACTTACCAACGATTTTTCTCATTTCTTTCACTAAGTAATGTTCCCCAGAAATACAATCCAGTCCTTCTACACCACTTGCTCCATGGAACTGTAGATAAATACCATCAATTTCAGATAAATGTTCTTTTAATGGATTCAAAATACAATCACAAATATAATCAAATGTTTCTCTACCAATCATTCCATTAGGAGAAGTATTTGCATATAAGGAAGGAATTACTTCAATATCATTCTTGTTAAAAATATCTTCTACTTTCATTGCTTTTACACAATCATCTCCATACAGAAAATGGAAGTCATCTCGATTCACAATATGACTAATGTGTTCATTACATTCTGCATTAAAATGCGCTACAAAAACTTTCATTATTATCTTTTCCTCTTCATTTTTATTTAAGAAATATCTTTATCATTATTATAAGATATATTTATCGCTGTTTTCTACCACTCTTCCACTAATTTCAACCCTTCTTTAATAGCATTCTGTACTTTTTCTTCAATCTCATCTAAAGAAACATAGTCCATATTCTGTGTTGCAATCACATCCATTGGACCAATGCCCCATAGCCAGCTAAGTGCTTTTAAATGTGGGGTGGCCTGTTCTAAAGGATCACCTGTAGCGATATCCATGCCACGTGTTGTAATGTATAGAAGTTTCTCAGCACGACAGTTTCCATAGCATGTTTTATCATTGCTTTTAAAAGTGACATCAAATATTGAACAAAGTTCTAAAAAATTCTTTAAAGCTGCTGGATATGACATATCCCAGAACGGTGCCGCAATCACTATTCTATCTGCATCTCGAATTGTTTCTGCCCATGACAGTGACATAGAATCATAATCACCATGTGCTCTTTTTTGAATCAAATCTTCTTGCACAATTGTTAAAGGAAGCTGATTCAAATCATATTTGATTATTTCATATCTTTCAGAAAGCTTATCAATGATTGGTTCTGCAATCCTGCGTGTTCTAGATTCCTTGCCACGCATGCATGCATCAATAAAAACTAAAGATTTCATTATATTTGTCCTCATTTCTCTCTATCATTTATTATCCATTATTCCATCGATAATGTCCTCTAATATCATCATGTTTTTCTAAAATATCTTCTTCATATGTTTTCTGAAAAGGATTGGCATGATGAATAACATAAGGAACGCCATGTACATTTCTTCTATCAGATACAATAGCAATATGATTTTTGAATATGACAATATCTCCACCCTGCCATTCACTGATATCTTTTAAATCTGTAGATAAGCTTTCTGCATTCAGATTAAAAAATACATACAGATTTTTTACTCTTCTAAAATCTATATTCCGATCTGGAATTTCAATATCATACATATCCCCATGTATTTCAATATCCTTAGATACAAGTTCCATTAAATCATATCCAGCAGCTTTCAATGCATACGCAACAACATCTGTACAGACACCATATCCATCATTAGGATATCCACCAGCATAATATGCACTCTTATACTTTGGATGTGTATTTACATAATTGATAGCGCCTTCTAAGATATCCTCTTGATCATCCATTCCATCACCATCTTTATCCAGTGGACTATGATATTGCACAATGACATCTCCTCTCCAACGTTCAGCTAATCTTTTAGAAGATGTATGCTGATAACGCATACAAAAAAGAGCAGAACACAATAGAACTACAATCAACAAACACAAAAATACATTCCTAATCATTATTTTTTTATTTTTCATACCAACCCCCATTTTTCATCTATGTATCCATCTTTTTATAATTCAAATTTTCCAAACAAAAAACGCAGTGTCTTCCACTACGTTTATCAATTACTTTGCTGCACTGTCTGCTGCAATCACAGATTCAATCTGCTTCATTAAAGCATCATAGTTTTCCTGATTGTCAACACCACCAAGTAATGGATCACCTACGATCTTGCCATTTCTATCAACAAGAACTGTTGTAGGGAATGCCATGATATTAGATGCATACTGACCTACATCACAAGAAGAATCAATTGAAAGATTACGATACTTTGCACCCTGCTGTTCCAGAACTTTCTTAGCATCTTTGATTGCAGATCCACTTCCATTAAATGTATCTGTATTGATGCCTACAACTTCTCCACCCTTTGCCTTGATTGCTTCATTCAATTCATTCAACTTTGGAAGTTCTTCAACACAAGGTTTGCATCCAGTAAACCAGAAATTCAAAACTGTTACTGCATTCTTAGAGAAAAGACTCTTATCTACTTTATTACCATCAAAATCTACACCAGACAAATTCGCAAATGAACTTTCACTGGAACTTTCTTCACTGGATGCAGATGTACTCTGCTTGCTTTCAAGTTCAGCAATCTTCTTTTCAATTTCACGGATCTTTTCAAGATCTTCCGTTAATGTTTTATATTCTTCTTCTGTAAATTCATCTTTATTTCCTTCTACTGCAGATGCTAAGTATTCTGCATAATCTGCATTAGGATCCGCATTTCCCTTGTTCATCATATTAAACACCTTATCCCAAGCTTCTTTATGATCCGCAAACAATTGATTTTCCTGCTGATATAAATCATTCAATTCAGGATCCATTTCTCCTGCTGTTTCAGAAGATGAGGAAGATTGTGTCGTACTGCTTACAGCACTGTTTGTTTTTGTGGAACAAGCTGTAAGTGCTAATACTGCACTTAAAGTAACGATTTTAAAAATGTTTTTTGATAAATTCATGTTTTATTTCTCCTTTAACTTATTTTTTATCTTTTGATACATCTTTTCCCATAAATTGATAATGGATTGCATTTTTCGGACACACTTTCATACATGCCCCACATCGAATACATTCCGGATGATTTGGTGTCTTCAATACATTCACGTCCATTTTACAAGCTTTTGTACACTGCTGACATCCAATACACTTATCATGTTCTACCTGAATGCTAAGCAATGACACTTTATTAAATAAAGAATAAATTGCCCCAAGTGGACAGATCCACTTACAGAATGGACGATAGAATAGAATACTCAACACAATCACACTCACAAGAATCACACTCTTAAATGTGAATAATTTTCCAAGGGCAGAACGAATTGCCGGATTTCCAAGTGATAAAGGAATTGCCCCTTCCAATACACCTTGTGGACAAATATATTTACAGAAGAATGGATTTCCCATGCCAATAGAGTTTGTCATCAGCACTGGAAGAAGAATCACGAACACTACAAGGATAACATATTTGAGATATCGCAATGTCTTAAGTTTTTCTGTAGAAAACTTCTTTGTTGGAATCTTATGCAGTAAATCCTGAAACCATCCAAATGGGCAAAGAAATCCACAGATAAATCTACCAAGCGCTACACCAAGAAGAATAAAGAATCCTGTGATGTAGTATGCAAATTTAAAATGTGATGATCCAACAACTGCCTGAAATGCCCCAATTGGACAGGCACCGCTTGCCGCAGGACAGGAGTAACAATTCAATCCTGGAACACATATCTTCTTTCCATTCCCTTGATATATTTTCCCTTTGAAAAAATTAGGAAGATGAATATTTGTCAATAATGTTGCCAATCCCTGTATCCATCCACGAAATTGCGCTATTTTTTTTGATATCATTGTATTTTTCTTATCCAATTCCAACACACTCCAGACATATTTTTACTGCTTTGTTCAGCACAACATCAACTTCACCTCTAAAAACCCCATATGTAATCATCATTACACCTGTAATCAATAATACAATTTGTATTGTTTTCTTACTTTTCAAGATATTCATGCTCCTTTCTCTTTTCATTGACCTATTATGTTATACACTATAGAGTGTAAAATCTGTGTTAAGCAAATGGAGAAAATATTTTGAGATTATTAATTGTTGAAGATGAAAAAGAATTATGCGATACAGTCGCAAAAAGATTATATTCTGCTGGATATGAAGTAGATACATGTTATGACGGTAATGAAGCATCTGATTATATCATGGCAGAAAACTATGATTTGATTGTTTTAGATTTAAATCTACCCGGAAAAGATGGCATGGATATTTTAAAAGAACTAAGAGAAACAAACGAAGAAACTAAAGTTCTGATTCTATCCGCAAGAAGTCAGATTGCTGATAAAGTAGAAGGATTAGATGCAGGTGCAAATGACTATCTGGAAAAACCATTTCATTTACAAGAACTAGAAGCACGAATCCGAAGCCTGACAAGACGAAAATTCGTACAAAAAGATGTATGCCTCCATTGTGGTGAAATCAAATTCAACACAAAAAAACGTGAAGCGTATGCAAAAGATGAATTTGTTTCCTTAACAAGAAAAGAAAATGGAATCTTAGAATATCTGCTTCTGAATCAAGGTCGCCCTGTTTCTCAAGAAGAACTCATTGAACATGTATGGGATGCATCCGTAGATAGCTTCAGTGGTTCTATTCGTGTACATATGTCATCCCTTAGAAAAAAACTAAAAACAGTTCTTGAATATGATCCAATCATCAATAAGATTGGTGAAGGTTATACAATCGTGGAGAAAAAACAATGAAAAAACTATCCCTGCAATGGAGACTAACCATTATAACAACTTTATTTATTGCATTGATCTGTGGATGTCTAACAATGTTCATTTACCAGAATGGTGTCTACTACATGGATGATCTACAGAATACAGTAGAAGGCAGTACAGATAAAAATTCAAACAATCTTTACATCAGCATTCCAGATGATGTATGGGATGATTTCGCAGACAATTTTTCCATTCAGGTAAACAACAATAAGACAGACTACAGAAATAAAAGTTTACTGATCTCATCCATTCTGTCTCTTCTAGGTGGTGTCATTACATATTTCATCAGTGGACGTGCCCTCAAACCACTTTCAGATTTTTCCAATAAAATTGAAGAAGTTCAGGCGCAGAATCTATCTGATTCAAGAATTGAAGAGAATAAAGTCAAAGAACTCAACCAGCTCAGTGTTTCCTATAACAAAATGCTAGATCGATTATCTGCAGCATTTGAAGTTCAAAGACAATTCACAGCCAATGCCGCACATGAACTTCGCACACCGCTTGCTCTAATGCAAGTCCAACTTGATGCCTACAATTCAACAGAACATCCAGACAATGATGCCTCTGCAAATCAAACAATTCAAATGGTCACAGAACAAAATGAACGTCTAACTAAAATGGTAAAAACACTTCTAGATATGAGTGAATTACAAACGATTGCACGAGATGAAACCATTGATTTAGATGCTCTGATTGAAGAAGTACTTGTTGATCTAGAACCACTTGCACAAGAAAAAAACATTACGCTCAACAATCAATGTAATGAAGTAAAACTCTTAGGCAGTGATATTCTCATCTATCGACTAGTCTATAACTTAGTAGAAAATGCAATCAAATACAATCGAATCAATGGTTCTGTAACTGTTAAAACATTTACAAAAGATCAACACATTTATTTAACTGTTGCAGATACAGGAAATGGTATTCCAAAAGATCTAAGAGAAAGAGTATTTGAACCATTCTTCAGACTAGATAAATCAAGAAGCAGAGAACTAGGTGGTGTTGGACTTGGTCTAGCTCTCGTACATGAAATCGTAAGAGTACATGATGGCACTATTCAAGTAAAAGATAACCCTACCGGTGGTACAATTTTTGAAGTTATTTTTTGAAAAGCCTGTTTGAGACATATTTTTTCCACTAGCATAGCTAGTGGTTTTTCTTTTTCGCGTATAGCTTCTCTTTTCGCATAGAAAAATACTTTTCTTCTATACTTTGGCGCAAATACAATGTGAAACTTACAAATCCATTTTGTATGTGATAAACTGTGTAAGTCATTATTAAATGACACATAAAAAATCCTCCTTGTTTAATTTTGATGCAGTTTGCAGACCACATACAAAATTATATGCAAGAACGATTCTTTTTCATTATCTCTGCGCTAAAGCTTAGACTGACCCTAGACAATCTGGGGGTTTTTATTATCCAAAAAGAGAAGAACGCTTGCAGACAGTTCTTCTCTTTTATATAACTGCACTTCCTGTATTGCTTGCATCAATACATTCAGCCAGTTCACTGTATCCCTATACAACAGCTTTATGAAAGAAAGGAGATCTGAATTTGTAACAAGGATTGGAAAAGTTAAATTTATTTCTACTAGAATTACTCAATTGGTTTTAAATAGAATCCACCGTAGAAGTTCTCTGTCTTCATAACATTCACAATTACATGTGGATCAACACTACGCATCAAAGCAACAATATCACTCACTTCATAGCTGCTGACAACTGTATGAAGTAAAGAAATCTTCTTACTAGAATAACCACCAATACCATCTACACGGCTCAACCCATGACGATAGTTTTTCACAAGAGCACTAATAACTTCATCTGGTTTTGCAGTAGTAATCTGCAGCGTAACACGTGCATAGCGATTATAGAAAGTATCAATTGTTTTTGTTGAGATAAATTGGAATAAAATAGAATATCCAGCATCTTCCCAGCCAAACATCATTCCAAATATCATCAATAAGATTGCATTGAATATAAATACATAACTGAAAATTGATTTATTTTTCTTATTACTGATGTACAATGCAACAAAGTCAGTTCCACCTGTTGATGCATTTGCCTTTAATGCAATGACTGTCATCAATCCATATAAAAGTCCACCAAAAATAATATTTAACAAGCAATCATCAAATACTGCTTCAAAGTGTAATACTTTCAAGAAAAATGATGCTAAAGCAACTTGCAGCAATGAGAAAAAAGTAAATCTTTTACTAATGCTTTTACTACAGAATAAAGCAACTGGAATATTCAAAGCCAACATACCTAATGATGTTGAAAATGTAAATCCAAAAAAAGTACTAGTAATTTTCTCAATCAAGATTGCTACGCCAGTAAAACCTGAACTCAGTAGATTTAAAGGTCTCATGAAAATCTGAATGATTGCAGCCTGCATAAATCCTGCCAATATCACCGCAAACAGTGTCACCAGATTTCTAAATTCCTTATACTGATTCAGTTCTTTTAACATACACTGTTCACAATCTTTCTAACAAGTTCTTCACTTACAACATCATAGTCATTTTCATGTGGTGCAGCAGCATAACAATAATTCACATCCTCACCACTTGTTGTTGGATCATTTCTCCAGCTCTTGCATGAACTATGTACTTGAGAAATGCCCGTTTTTTCCATCATTTCAAGCGCATTGGAAGCATTCATGCCACTACCTGCAAGAATCTGAATTTTGTCACCATACTTTTCTTGCAAATGTGCAATCATGTCAATACCATCCATTGCTTTTGCTTTTAAACCACTTGTCAATACACGATCCACATGTAAGGAAATCAATATTTCCATTGCTTCATCTGCATTCTTTACACAGTCAAATGCACGATGGAATACAACTTCACCATTGTATTCTTGAATAATATCGATGATCTGCTTTGTCTGTTCGACATCAATTTCACCATCTTTTGTTAAACATCCAAAAGCAATACCATCTGCACCATTTTCCATCATCAAACGAGTATCACATAACATTGTTTCAAACTCTTCATCTGTATAACAGAAGCCAGCACCACGTGGTCGAACCATTGTAATGACTTTTAAATTTGTATTCTTCTTTGTCAAAATCAAAGAAGCAAGAGATGGTGTTAAACCACCCAGATATAAAGCACTGTTAAGTTCGATTCTCGATGCACCACCTCTTTCACTTGCCAAAGCGTCATCATAAGAACCACAACAAACTTCAATCATTCTTTCCATACTACCTCTTTTTATCAAAACTTCATTCCATGCAGGGTATTATAATCCCTGCATCAATTCATATAATGCATACGCATAAATCTGTGTATTCTTTTCAATATCACAGATACGCATCCATTCATTTGGAAGATGTCCAATGCCCTTCTGTCCCTTAAAGCTAGGACCAAATGGGACGATATTCTTTACAACCTTGGCATATGTACCACCAGTAGTAGTAACAGCACTTCCATCTTCATCCATAATCGTTTCATATGCTTTTTCTAATGATTTCACTAAATATGTATCTTTAGGGAAATATACTGGATCAATATTGCTGAGAAGCTTCACCTTTAAATGTTCACTCTCTAATTTTTTCAAAGCAGTTTCCATTTCTTCTAAGCTATATCCAGCAGGATAACTAGAAACCAGGCTTACACCAACTTGATCCTCATCACGCATCAATTCCACTTTACGAACCTGATTCTTGCCAAATTCTTCATTGCTGTAATCAACACCAAGACTGATTGATAGATCACTCTGATTCAAAATAAACTGATTCATGAATGTAAATAATTCATCAATATGTTCTTTTTCTGTTGTATAAGCAAATTCAGCTCTGCCACGTTCTGCATACACAACAGGATACTTACAGTCAGGTGTCCATCCCATCAAAGGATATTTATGATCCTTGAAGTACCATTTCATATCTTCCATTCCTGTTTCTTCATTTGTACCGAAAATAATCTTTACTTTGATTGGAAATTCATAATTTAGATCTTTCAAAGTCTTCAAAGCATACAGGCAGCTGAAGATTGGTCCTTTATTATCAAGAACTCCTCTTGCATAAAGATAACCATCAATTTCTGCTGTATGGAATGGATCTGTTTTCCATGTTCCATTAATATCAACAACATCTAAATGCCCAACACACGCAATATAGTCTTCTGTATCTGGTCCATAAGAAACAATACCAACCTGATTACCAACATTTTCAACTTCAAATCCAAGAGCAGAAGCAAGTTCTAATGCTTTATTCAAACAATCAACAACTCTTGTACCAAATGGACAGTCTTCTGTTGCGGTGTCTCTTCTAGAATCATAATTACAGATTGTTTTAATATCTGTAATCAATGATGGAAGATTCTCAGCAACCTTCGCAATAATTTTCTCTTTCATTATTCTTCAACCGGTGCCATTCTTACACGCATATATTCATCAAGCCATTCTTTGCTTGCTACTTCAAATGTGCAATGTCCATCTTCTTGACGTGTAACAAGATAAACTGTAGGTTCTACATCACTTGTCGCAACGGAGAAAGAGAATCCTTCAATATTTGTAGCACATCCAAATTCACCCTTGTTGTTCATCGCAACAACAGATAAATCACCCGCAACTGTTCTTCTCTTCTTCAGACTTGCATCTAAGTCATTCACTGCCTTTTCGCAAGCTTCTTGTGGAGTTAAACCTTCCTTCATTAAACGAACAATTTCATAAGAAATACATCCCTTCATCAAGTCTTCACCTAAACCAGTAGCAGTTGCACCACCAACTTCACTATCTGCATAGAAACCAGAACCAACAAATGGAGAGTCACCAATACGACCTGGCTTCTTCATAAACAAGCCACTTGTAGAAGTACCCGCAACAACTGTACCATTCTCATCAAGACAAACCATGCCTACAGTATCATGTCCATCATATGGCTTCAATTCCTGTGCCTGCTGTTCCAATTCCTTCTTCTTTTTACGATAGAAAGCTTTTGCACGATCTGTTAACATTTCTTTTTCTTCAAAGTGATGTTCACGTGCATACTTTTCAGCACCATAACTGACAAGAATATTATTTACTTTTTCTTCACTTAATTTTTTAGCAATACTGATTGGATTTGCAAAATCTTTGATTGCACAGATAGCACCAACATCAAATGTATCACCATCCATATATCCAGCATCCAATTCAACAACCTGATCTTCATTTGGAAGACCACCATATCCTACAGATTTATAGTACGGGAAATCTTCAACAGCTTTAATTGCTGTTTCGATTGCATCAGATGCTTTTCCATTCTGATTTAACTGTTCAAATCCTTGTTCAATACCTTCCTTAGCCATACGCCAAGTCGCAATAATTCCATGCATAATTTATATCTCCTTATTTCATCGATACTTGATCGAATATTTCACTGTTGATTTCTTCAACCAGCTTCGTTAATAATATAATACAATTCTCAACATCTTTCATACTGATCATGCTTGAATTTGTATGCATATAACGAATCGGAATCGATAATGTCATGTTAATAACACCTGCATTTGTTTTATGAATATTTCCTGAATCTGTACCGCCCTTATTAAATACAGCGTACTGATGCTGAATGTCATATTTCTTACAGATATCTTCTACATACGCAACAAGTTTTCTAGGTGCAATCGAGTTAGAATCAATCATACTCAATACCACTCCATCCCCTAAACGACAGATATTTGAATCCAGTGGTGTATCCCCAGCTAATGTTGTATCAATCGCAAAACAGATATCTGGTCTAACACAATCCGTTGCTGTACGTGCACCTCTCAAGCCTGGTTCTTCCTGTACTGTATTGGCAAGATACAAAGGTGTATGTTTTTTATTTTCTAATGCCTTTGCAACTTCAATCATGATATATGTACCAACTCTATCATCAAATGCTTTATTGACGACACGATCTGTATGATTCATGATCTGAAAGTGAGGCATTGGAACAACCATATTTCCTTCTTCAATCCCTAGATCAACAAGCTGCTGTTTATTTTCTACACCCATATCTAGATACAGTTCAGAAATATCCATTGTCTTGCTTCTAAGATCTTGCGGTAAACCATGTGTAGCTCTGCTGCCCATCAATCCATAGAACTGTTCTCCATTGCGATTAACAACTTTAAACCATTGTCCAGGAAGCATATGGCTCCACCATGATCCAATTGGCTGAAGTCTGATAAATCCTTGATCATCAATGGATTTGATCATAAATCCAACTTCATCCATATGTGCCGCAATCATCACTTTAGGACCATTTTCATCTGCACACTTTTCACCGACAACACTGCCAATTCCATCCTGGTAATACTTAAGATTTAATTTCTGATATTCAGATTTCACAATGCTACTGACTTCATCTTCATATCCACTGATACCAGCCGCACTGCTGATTTTATCTAATAATTCTAGATTAGACATGATGTTCTCCAAATCCAAAGTCAGTAATCATTTCATTATTTAAATGAAGGATATATTCAGTAAGTGTATGAACAAGCGCATCAATATCATTGATTGCAACCATTTCATTTGCACTGCCAGTATTGCCACATGCAATTCCTACAGCTACTGTTGGGCAGCCTTTCACTGTTTTATGGATAAAAGAACTATCATTTCCAATCATTCCAAAGTATCCATTCGCACTTGTGAATCCCTTGAAATCATTGATTAATCTTTGGCTAGGAATCATACCTTTATCATACATTCCAACAACAACGCCACCATTCAATTTTGCATTTGGCTTTCCATTATCAAACACGCACAATGCCAATGCTGCATCTGGCTGAATTGTATATGTTGCTGTCTTTGTTCCACGGAAACCAATTGTTGATTGACTCATTGCACCAATTGCTAAATTGAAATCTAATTCATGTTCTTTTAAGTTTTCAACAACTTCCATACATACTTCATTTAGTACTCTAGGATTCAAAGCCTTTGCATACACTATATTATTTTCAACAAAGAAATTAGAAGCATAGCTTACTAAATCACCAGGCAATACCTTAAGATCAGCCTTATCTGTATATCCACAGTCAATCACAAGATCATTCAAGCTCTTTGCTTCACTTCCACCTTCTAGAACATTTTTTCGGTTGGTAATCACACCTGTGATCATAGAATGATCACGACATAAAATCGTTACTCTCTGGTGAAGTAAAGAAGATACCGCAATATCTTCCAATGTAATAAATGTGAGTGTACCATCATCATTCACTTTAGATACCATCATTCCACATTCGTCCATTGGACAGGCAATCATAAATGTTTTTGCATTTTCATTCTTGCTTTGTTTGTAAGCAAAAATACTGCCTAAATTATCTCTAACAATTTGATCAGCATTTTCTTCAAATGCCGGTTTCATGATTTCAGCAATATCCTGTTCATTGGAACTTACACCACAACAGCTGCATAACGTTTTCAATCTATCTAAATTCATTTTATCTCCTTCGAAAATAAAGGCCATATGATTCATATGGCCCTTGTAATAATTAATAACAAACTTTAGTTTTAATTTCTGCTAAGTCACCGCTGTTATTAACGCTTGCCTGCATTAATGAACATAAGTTTGCAATACTATCATTTAAGCCCGTTCCGCCCTTTTTAGGCATAACTACAATTGGAGTTTTGTCTTTGTATTCAGCGATTACATCGCTTACTTCTTTACTCATCATCGCACATGATTGAACGGATGTGTGTGTTAAGATACTTGCACTGATTTCAGCAGCCATCTTTCCATAGTCAGCATACTGGAAGCAAGGTCCGCACAATACGAAGTCCGGATTCAGCTTCTTGACCATAGCTGTCATCTTAGTAACGACTTCTTGTTCGTTTGCTAAGAAATATTCATTACCACAATATAATGTAGCGACTACCTGTGCATCAATCTTATTGAAGTGTGGCTGTAAAGAGGATGCGAATCCAATTCCGCCCTTTGTTGCTGTTAATCCGACATTTGGATTTGTTTTTCCACCGGCTCCAGCTAAGCCCTGGTCAAATATCAATATTACTTTCATATCTTTTCACTTAGTCTAAGCTTAAATCATCGAATGATAGATCATCTAATTCGTCTGTCTGATTCTTTGTTTCAGATTCTTCAGATAAATACTTAGAATCAAGCATACGGAAGAATGGATAGTAGATAGCGAAGTCCATTGCTAACATAACAAGCTGTACAACAGATCCCATGAAGCTTCCTGTTACTAACCAGCCAGAGAATACGATTGGAGTTGTCCAAGGCAGCTGTGCACCATTTGTAATTGGCATGATGTGTGTAACTGTAGCAATATAACCAAGAATTGTATTTGCAACAGGTGTCAAGATGAATGGAATAGCCATCAATGGGTTTAATACGATTGGTAAACCGAAGATGATTGGTTCGTTAATACCGAAGATGCCAGCTGGAAGAGAAAGTTTTCCAAGAGTCTTCAAACGACTTGACTTTGCGAAGAAAGCCATCATGATAACGAGTGCTAATGTGGATCCACCACCACCAAAGTTACAGAAGAAATCTGAGAATCCAGAAGTGAAGATGTTTGTCATTTCAAGACCAGCCTTAGCTGCTTCGTAGTTTTCAACAGTTAATACCTTGTGAATAGGAGCGAAGATTGTGTTTGTAACTGCTGGACCGTTGATACCGAAGAACCAGAATAATGTGGATAAGAACTGGTAGATAACTTCAAATCCGCCTAAACGCCCTAAACCAACAAGTGGTGCCTGTAATACCTGATAAATGAAGTAATGAGCATATTCGAAAGATGTGAAAGAGAAAACAATACCTAATAAGAAGAATACGATCATTGTAATTCCTGCAGGAATTAATGCTGCGAAAGATTCCATAACTGCTGGTGGAACACCATCAGGAAGCTTGATTACAAGATTCTTCTTCATTGCCCATGAGAAGATTTCTACTGCGACAATCGCTGTAATCATTGCTAGGAACATACCAGCTGTTCCTAGGAATGTGAACTTGAATCCGCTAACTTTAATTGCTTCAGAAAGACCTTCAGCTTCAACCATTGAATACTGAGGTGTGATAATCAAGAAGGATACTAATGCAACAACTGCACCAGCAATTCTGTTTTCTAGACCCTTTTCTCTAGAATAGCAGTAACCGATACTGAGTACGCCTAATAAAGCAACACAGTCAAATGAGATTGCTGTTACGCGACCAAGATATCCATCCCAGCCAGCACCGAAAATACCAGCCATGAATTCTTCATATCCCGCAATTGGGAAGTTAGAAATAAGCAAGAAGATTGAACCAACAATTGTAATTGGTACTGTAATTAAGAAACCATCTCTGATTGCTGACAATACTTTATTCTTTGACAAAACATTGGCAACAGGCATCAGAAATTTTTCTAGTTTTTCCATCATAATTTATTTTGCCCCCTTTTCCTTGTAGAGTTTGAGAGCTCTCTTAAGAACTCTTTCTCCATCGACGTTTCCGTAATCAACGCTGTCAATTACTTCAACGATGTGTTCTGCACCATATCTTTCGTTTACTTTTTCATACAAATGCTTAACCTGAGGTCCCAATAGAATAACTTCTGGATTGTATTCATGAACTACTGTGTCCATGTTAGAATCTGAGAAAGCCTTGATTTCAATTGGTAAGCTGTGTGCGTCAGCTACTTTTTGCATTCTGCTTGCCAGTAAACTTGTAGACATGCCTGCATTACAGAATAAATAAAATCTTTTCATAGTATTACCTAACCTTTCTACATATATCATAAATTTTTAAGAGTGATTGTTTTCACAATCTATTTCCTATTAGCTAGGAAGTTTTGATACCCCTTACATTCCTTGTGTGACTATGCGACTAGATCAACGACTTTTGTTTGAAAAATCAAGTCATGCAGTAAACGGAAATCTCTCCATTGCAGTAAAATAAAACCTAGATCCAATGCAGATAATACATTGATCAATAATGCGAAGAGCTTCCATGCTTCATTTGGATATATGAGCATCAATACACTTCGAATGTTTACAGATGGAATGTAAAATGCACCACCAATCAATAAACATCCAATAAAGAAACGTAGAAATGTTCTTTGAAATGAAAGTTCATTTCCTTTTGTATCTACAGTCTTTAAATGCATTGCACGCATCATGAGTGTCTGTCCTTTCCATACTTTCAATGGAACAAGAACATAGTAGACAAATGCAACAAGCAATGAAGCAATTGCCAATGCAATATGTACAGAATATTCACCACTTGTAAAATGACCAATTGCGTTTGTCATCAAATTAATAAGGACAGCTGAAATATACCAGTCTGTCCCAAAGGCGAACACTCTTCTTACAACGTAAGCAAAAGTTTTCATATTTTATTTATTTTTATATAAGTTGATCAATTTTGTAGCTAAAAGCTTTGTTGTTTCTGCAGCCATCAACTGGTCTTCAGCATGCATCAAAAGTAATACAACTTCAACTTTTTCGCCGCTAGCTTCCTGCTGAATCAAAGAAGCATGTACCTGGTGTCCTCTTGTATAGCAAGCATCACCTTCTGCAATTAATTCTTCTGCACGTTCGAAGTTACCCTTTTCAGCTTCTTCGATTGCCAGGATATAATCACTCTTAGCTTCTCCTACTGCAGAAATAATCTTAAAACAAACTAATTCCATATCTTCCATAACATATCCTCCTTTACTTTTCTATTACCATGCTATGTGAAATAATATCGTGAATGGCTGTACCTTTTTTCACAACCATATAACAGGAAATGATCAAAATAGCCACTTTCACCCAATTCAATACCGTTCCAGCTACATCAAACGTGTACATCGTTATCATCTGCGTTACATAATTTCCAGCAAGCATCAATGGACTCTCTAAAAGCAGCAAGCCAACAATCTGTCTTTTTGCTAGATCTTTTGCATTCAATGTTTCTCCATTTTCATCTGTAATTTTTAGTGATAAGAATTTCTTGCCAAGCGTCTGTCCATTAAACTTCAAAGGAATTACGTAATAATAAACAATCCCAAATAAGATTCCCAATACACCAGCCAGCAAACCATATGGTTTTTCAAATAGCAGAATATCTGTATTGATTGTCTTTTCTCTTGTCAGAACATTCCACAGCCATCCAACTGGGATTGCCGCAAATACCCATCCAAAATACCAGTCAATCAGAAATGCGAAGATTCTTTTGTTTAATGGAGCTTTTTTTATTACTTTTCTTTTTGCCATATATCTACCTACTTTGTCATTAATTCCATCAATTCATTTACGTTTTGCGCAACTGTAATCTGTGATAACAATACTGGATCATCACAGACATTAGAGAACCAGTCAAAGAAGATACGTAAGATATCTTTATCTTCTTCTTTTACTGCTAACAGCATTACAAATTTAACTTTAAAATTTCCCCATTGTACTGGTTTTTTCAAAGAAGCAACCGCAACAGTTGTTTTAATCGTAGAATACTTCAGAGGATGCGGTATCGCAAATCCATAGCTCAATGAAGTCCATGCCATTTTTTCTCTTTCAAATGTAGATTCCTTAAATACTTCACTGACTCTGCCTGCACCATATAATGCATCGCAAAGCTGATTGATAACATCTTCATAAGATTCACATTCTAAATCCTTAAAGAAGAATTCATCTGTCAATAAATGCTGCATCTGATCACTAAACTCTAGCGCCTGTCGCTGATGATCAAGATCATTGATTAAACGGAATATTTTATATTCATCATCTTCATTAAAGAACATGCCTATGATGACCGTCGGAATATCCAATGTATGCTTTACATTCACTGTACTGATAATGATGTCTGGTTTTAATCGCTTAATAACATTTTCTTCATACACTCTTACAGTAGCATCAATGACCAGTCGATCTCCAAAGCGATGTTTGATTTTATCTGCACACATGCTTGTCATCAATTGATTGTTTGGCTGAATCAATACCGCATGATAATAGTGCTGATGAAGATTCAGTCTGTCATATGCTGCACCTAAATGAATTGCCAGAAAACCAATTTCATCTTCCACCATCGTTACATGCATATAATCTTCGATGATCTTTCCAACAAAGACACTGACATCAAATACCATCGGATATTGTTTTTTCACATCATGCAGATACACATTTTGAATTGTTGTATTTGTCTCCAGTCGTTTTAGAAGATGCTGAATATGAATCAATAAGCCATCTTTGAAGAACTCGTCATTTGAGAAATCAACATCATACACTTCATTAATACCAACAATAATTCGATTCAGTAAGACAACTGAGTTATCCAGAAGACTTATATCACTGATATATCGATTATGTTGCCTTCCCATCAAAAGTCTTGCCAGTAAAACAATTTCATTCTCATTGATTTCACATCTCAGAAATTTCGTAATCTTAGTAAAAAATTCATGTGCAATCTGATACTCAACTGTCCCTTTGATACGCTCATCATCAGCACCCATATCAACACAATTGAAATCCATCATTCTCTGAATTCCTACACCAATATGAATCATTAACATAGGAATTGTTTCTGCACGCAATTTGTAATTGTATGTATTTAAAGTTTCCTCTAGAACTTTGGACACTCTCAATAAATCGAAATCCGGAAATAATCCAGCAATCTTATTGATATTAATAAAGTCACCTTTTGTTTCATGTACAAGAATATCTTTATGAAACTGTCGTTTGCTTTCTTCACTGCCTTGCAAAGAAATGACTTCACCATTTTCAACAATCGATAAATCTGGATACGCTTCTAACATTTTACGAATATGTTTGATATCATTACGAATTGTAAATGTGCTGTAATAGATTTCATTCTGCAAATCAATGATGTTTATTTTTTTATAGCGGAATAAACGTTTGATTAGAAAATTACAGCGTTCTTCTAATGACTGTGGTATCAGATCATCATTCTGTATTTGATTCACTCCAGAAGCATCTTCTTTCAAACGATAGCCATAGCGAACACTCGCTTCAATTGCATCTTTTAATTCACAATTGATTGCATTAATATCACTACGAATTGTTCGATCAGATACTTCTAGAATCGCTGAAAGTTCTTTTCCAGTTACCCAGTCTTTTCTCTCACTTAAAATATCAACAATTTTAATTTGTCTTGTTTTCATATATGCATTGTAAAACGATTTCCTGATATGCTTTGGTTACATTTTTCCTAGCAGTTAGGAAATTTCCTTCTCCATGAATCAGTGTAAATGAAAGAATTTCTAAAAAGAATACAATAATTAAAGCATTTTCTTTGATTTTTATAGAAACAAAAAAAAGCACATATCGCATCATACAACGCAATACATGCTTAGAAATTTATCGTTTATTTACAAGCTTTTCCTCTTGCATAAGTCTGTACAACATCATAGTTGTCATTCAATACCACAAGATCAGCATCATATCCTGTACAGATCTTTCCTTTATGATCATCAATCTTTAATGCTCTTGCAGGATTTAATGTACATGCATTAATTGCATAATCTACAGGAACACCAGCCTGCTCAATAACGATCTGAAGCCCACGGTTAACACGCAATGTGCTGCCAGCTAAATTCTTAGCCTCTACTAGATGTGCAGAACCATCAGGGTATACTTCAATTTCCTGCCCACCAAACATCATTCTGCTTCCAATTGGACAACCCTTAGCCATTAAAGCATCAGTAATCATAATGACATGATCTCTTCCTTTAGCCATGAAGAAGTTATTCAAAGAATTCACATCAGAATGACATCCATCACAGATAACTTCACCATATACATCTCTAAAACGCATCGCAGCACCAACCAATCCAGGATTTCTATGATGGAATGGTGTCATACCATTAAATACATGCGTCATTGACATAGCACCATGTGCAATTGCCATTCTAGCTTCTTCAAAAGTAGCACCAGAATGCCCTTGAGAAACTAATACACCATGTTGTGCACAATATTCAGTTAATGCAAAATCTTTATCATGTTCACAAGCCATCGTAATAACTTTGATCATGCCTTTTGCATCTTCCTGATATTGCTTAAATTCTTCAACATTTGGTGCAACACAATACTGTTCTGGCTGTGCACCCTTATACTTTTGATCCAGATAAGGTCCTTCAAAGTGAATACCAATAATTTCAGCACCTTCATATCCTTCTTCAACAACTCTAACAACATTCTTCAATGCATTTGATAATACTTCATGACTCTGTGTAATTGTTGTAGGGCAGATACTCGTTACACCTTCAGAAGTGATTTCTTTCATCCAGTGACGAAGGCCTTCAGGTGTACCATCATTTGTATCCCATGTATGGTAACCATGTGTATGGATATCAATAAATCCAGGAAGGATTCTATCATTATCATAGTCAACATCCACTGCATTTGTACCATATGGATAGATATCAATAATTTTCTTATCCTCAATTTTCACTTGCGCTGGCATAAACTGTCCAGCAATCCAAACTCTTTTACTTTGAATAATCATATGTATTCCTCCAGTTAATTTCATTATACGCTTGAAATCTTTAAATATAACCCATCCTTCCTTTAAAAAAGCTATAACAGCTTTGAACAATCTGTTCTACTGTTATAGCCTTTTCCTAAAATGAAAGGGATTATTAAGCAATAATACTTAACTTATTTGCAAAGTTTCTTGAATTCATCAGCAACGAACTGTACCTGCATACCAATAACTACCTGTACATTGTTCTTGCCTGGGTGCATAACACCAGAAACTCCTGCAGACTTGATTTTCTTATCATCAACAAGGCTATCATCCTTAACTGTTAAACGAAGTCTTGTGATGCAGTTGTCGATTGTAACAACATTTTCTTTTCCGCCAAGACCTTCAAGAATTGTCTGAGCAACTGCTGTGAAGTCATTGTTAGCAAGTGTAGCGCTCTTTTCAGCGTCATCTGCTTCATCATCATCGTCTTCACGACCAGGTGTCTTAAGATCCCACTTGAGGATAGCGAACTTGAATACGAAGTAGAATACTAAGAATGCTGCGATACCTAAAGGAATGATCATCCAAGTATTATGAGCTGCTGGTAAAGAAGCAGAGAAGATTAAGTCAGTTAGACCTGCAGAGAAGCTGAAACCAGCTCTGAATCCTACGAAGCATGTAATGACTGTGAAGATACCATATAAAGCTGCATATACAACATATAGAGCAGGTGCTAAGAACATGAATGCGAATTCGAATGGTTCTGTAACACCACATACGAATGCGGAGATAGCTGCAGACATAACGATACCAATAGCAATCTTCTTTTTGTTATCCTTAGCTGTCTGAATCATAGCTAGAGCAGCACCAGGAATACCGAACATCATACATGGGAAGAATCCAGACATGTAGATACCAAGATCCCAAGAAAGATTAGCAGAAGCTGTTGTATCACCAGCCCAGAAGTGATTAAGGTCACCAAGACCGATTGTATCAAACCAGAATACGTTGTTTAATGCGTGATGTAGACCTGTAGGGATGAGTAATCTGTTGAAGAAAGCATACAAGCCAGCTCCAAAGTAACCCATAGAAGCAATACCATTACCTAATGCAACTAAGCCATTGAATAAGATAGGCCATACGAATAATAGAACTACAGAAGCAAGAATTGAAACAACACCAGCTACGATAGCAACACATCTCTTACCAGAGAAGAAAGCTAACCAGTCAGGAAGTTTAGCGTTCTTGAACTTGTTATAGCATGTAGAACCGATGATACCAGCAAGAATAGCAATGAATGGGTTAGCAATCTTACTAAATGCGATTGTTGCGATTTCATCCAATGTCATGATTGTGCTGACTGTACCAACAGCGAGTAAGTTAGTGATCATAAGCCATGATACTAATGCAGCTAATGCACCAGTTCCATCATGGTCATCAGTCATACCGACACCAATACCGATAGCGAATAGCCAAGCCATGTTATCGATGACTGCGCCACCTGCCTTAACTAGAAAGAAACCGATCTGCTGTAAAAGACCAACAACGTCTCCGCCTTGCATAGTAGATGGGCATAATGCATATCCAAGACCCATCAAGATACCACAGATAGGAAGACATGCTACAGGAAGCATTAACGCTTTACCTAATTTTTGTAGAAATTTCATTATTCCACTCTCCTTTTCTTCTTTTGAATGCTTAATTCCCTTTTTTATACTCAAACGTAAATATCTACGCTTTGTATACTTACTTTGTGATGGAGATTACTTCATCTCCAACCTTTACATCTTTACCAGCAAGTCCTTCAACTGCTGTAAAGCTAGGTGTATTTGTAATAATAACTGGAATAATTGTGTTGAATCCAGCTTCTTTTACCTTATCTAGATCAACTTCAATCATTAGATCTCCAGCCTTCACTGTATCACCCTGTTTTACGTGACCAGTGAAGCCTTCACCCTTCATGCTGACTGTATCAATACCAATGTGTACCAATACTTCAACACCATTTTCATCAACCAAACCAACGGCATGATTTGTTGGAAATACCATTGAGACTGTACCGCTTACTGGAGCAGCAACTTTTCCATCTGTCGGAATAATTGCAACACCTTTACCAATCATTTCTTCTGCGAATGTTGGATCTGGTACATCCTTCAATGCCACTGTTGTTCCGTTTGCAACTGCGTATACTGAATACTTTGTTTCTTTTTTCTTAAAAAAATTAAACATTTGTTTCACTCCTTATTTGTATTTAACAATCTGCGAATATGGATTGCCATATAAACCATTTCTGCTTCTGTCAGTTCTTTTCCTGTTGCTTCTTTTATAGAAGAAGATATCTTTCTGCAACAATCAAATTCTTTTTCACACTGTCGTTTTATTGTCTGAATGATCAACAGATCTTCATCTTTCAGCATCTCATTTCGATATACTCTTTGCAGAAGGAACTTCACATGTGTCAGTAATCTTTCATAGTTCAAAGATTTTTCATCAACCTTAAGATTAAATTCATGATGAATCAAATCCAGGATCTTATGAATTTCTGTTGGGAATTTCGCTGCATCTGAGATCGATGTATCGTACTCTGAATTCACAAAGTGCAATGCGATAAATCCAGCTTCATCTTCTGTCAATTGCACATCAAATCTTTGTTTAATCAGATCAAGTGCATAACATCCAACGAGAAACTCTGAAGGATAGTAACGTTTGATTTCCCATAATAATGGATTTGTAAAATCAATGTTCTGCTTTTGTCTTTCAATTGCGAAGTTAATGTGATCTGTTAATGTTACATACACACTGGAGTTTAAGTTCACCGCAATCTTTTCCTTTGCGTAACTAACAATATCCCCTACAACTTCTGCTTCTTCTAAAGGCACACGAAGTAACAACTGCTTTAACTGCTCAGCATCATTTCGATCCTCTAATTTAAAGATTTTCTCCACTTTGCTTTCATCAATATCATTTCCACTTTTCGTGCCAAAGCCAAGACCTCTACCCATTAAAATGAGTTCAGCACCTTCATCATCAATTGTAGAAACGATATTATTGTTAATCACTCTATCAACAATCATATCTACCCTTTCAAACTTATCAGGATTATTATAACGAAAAAACCAGATACACGTACTCTAAAACTAGCACATCGATATCTGGTTTTGCCTTCTTCAGTAACAATCCGAATAACTTTGTTACACATATTATACACATATTCTTCACATCAAAATTATGAAAAATTATCTATTTTTAATGAATTTTTTAGATTTTCTTACTATTTTGAAAGCGAATTCATTTTTTGTCTTCATATGAATAATCCCGATTCCAGTATAAGAAATAATTCAAGGCTGACATCACACCACTCAAAATCAGAAATGCAATGATAATAATGATTCCTTCTTTCGAAGAAAACAAGTCTGATCCTCTTGTAACAAGAATAAATACCATCCACAAGATTGCAGGCCAGAAAATACGCAGGATTCTGATCCATTTTTTACGACCATGCTTATATTCTTTTTCATCACTATATTTTCTTGTGCATCGAATCACAGCTACTGGTATCCCAGCAACACGTGTATAGTTTCTTTCTGCTGTATACGTAACGCCATCCATCACGAATTCAGGATACATTCCTTCTTTTGTAATTATTAATTCTTTGTTTTCTTTCATTGCATATGCATATAATGCATTTGCAAAACTATAGCGATCTGTGATTTCTGTATCCGGAGTAAATGTAAAAACTCTTTCATGTTCATGCTGAATGACATCTTTATAGTCATTGATCCAGTTTTTGAAGAAATGAGATGGCTCTTTTGACATACTCTCTAGATATTCATCTACATTAATATCATTGAGTGTCTGACTGGATTCTTTGATTTTTTTACACACTTCAATTGCATATTTTGTTTCTGTTAGTTTTTGCTTCAATAAATATTCTTGGTCTTCCAGTGATTGATTCAAGTCTTTTTCATTGTGCAGTATTAATTTGATTTGTTCCACAGGCATATCAATCATACGCAGCATTTTAATGATCTTTAGTTTTCGAATATCCTCTGCGTTATATTCGCGATATCCATTATTTGCATTCCGTACAGGTTGAACAAGTTCATATTTTTCATAAAATCGGATATTCTGACTTGAAATTCCTGTGATTTTTTCAACTTCTTTGATATTCATTTTGTTGCCTCCATCTTTCGACAACCAGATCCTAGACCTTCTACAAAGTATAAGGTCAATACTTTTCTACTCAAATTATAGAAAAAAGTCCATAAACATCAAGTTTATAGACTCTAATTCATTTATTCAGTAATTTCAACGTAACCATCTTCTGCTTTAGAAAACAATGGTAATTTCTTCAAAAACACAATATCATCTCTATTTGCGGCATTTCCTTCCGCAAGCAAAGCTGCTTTTTTAACAATGACTGCTTCTGCATTCTGTGCAAGTACTTCTAATGCATGCAATGATTCCCCCGTAGAAATAACATCATCAATAATACAGATTCTCTTTCCACGAATCTTATCAGCATCCACACCATCAAGATATAAATGTTGTTCTCCAGAAGTTGTAATAGAATGTACAGATGCTGAAACAACATTCTTCATGTATGATTTTTCACTTTTTCTAGCAACGATAAATTCTTTCAGTCCAAGACACTTGCTAACTTCATACGCTAATGCAATGCCTTTTGCTTCTGCAGTTAAAACTGCATCCACATCACCAATCATTTCCGCCAGCTTTGGTGCACATGCTGATACAAGTTCTGTATCTCCCAAGATAACAAAACTTGCAAATGCCATTGTTTCATTGATTGGAATAAATGGCAGTGTTCTTTCAACACCACATAATTCCATTGAATATTCTTTCATGCTTTCCTCCATCACTCAGCTTAAATACCAAGCATTCTTACAACAATACCCGCAAGCATGCCTAAGAATGGGTTTGTAACTGCAGTCACAACAAGTGTAGAACCACCAACAGCAGCATTTGCTGCTAAAGCAGCAGGTGCATCCAATGCAACTGTCTTGAAGATACCAAGAACAAACAAGAAACCCGCAATTGAAGAAGCTGGAACATATTTACTGATCTTAGGTAAAATACCAGTAATCAGAATCAAACCAATAATGACCATCATTGCTACACCAGCCCATACTGGATGAGGTGCGCTTGCAGTTGCAGAAATAATAGATTCTACAGGTGCTCCACCAAAGAAGGAAGAACCCATATCTGCTAAAGAAGAAATAACTGTTAAGTGGTCAACATTATAATTTCCACTTGTAGCCATACTCGCTGTAATAGAACCAAATGAAATATTTGAACCAATATTCAAGCAAACCATACCAAGTGCTCCCATAATCACATTTGCATTGATTGTGAATTTCTGACGAATAAATTTATCATCAACTACCACTATATTTTCTTTATCTTTTTTGAAGATTGCATTCGCAATACAGGAAGCAACGACAGAAATAACAATTGTATACACCAAAGTATTTGGATTATTTCTAGTAATGAAATACGTAACTAGTGCAGCAGTTAATGATACACCACCCGCTAATTTATCTTTCTTGATCATATCAATTGCAGCTTTTGTCAAGATGATACCAACACCAGCCATCATACCGAATGAAATATCTTCACCTACAAAATCAACGATTTTTGTTAATAAGCCAAAAGCACCAATCACTGTCATAATCACAGCACCAAAGAAAATCATTGTACAGCGTTCAGAACGATCTTTTCCTGCACTTCCCGCATACGTAATTGTTTCAGCCTGGAAAGAAATAGGTGCTACGCTTTGCGTAATTGTATTACCAAGTGCACCAATGAAAAAAGCCATCGCTGTTGGAATGGATGCAAATCCGAATGTCAAAGCCAATAATCCTTGTGGAAGTCCGTTCAAGACAACGCCAATAATCGCAAGAATGTCTGTTAAGATGTTTGCCATAACCCCTCTTTCTGCATGTTTTCATGCAATCTTCTCTAAACAAAAACATTTGTATTATAAGCAAAACAAAAATATAATAATATTACTATTTTTACTTATAAAGTATAATATTTTTATTATATATATTAAAAGGAGAATCCAATGACGTTAGAATCCTATCGTAACTTCGTTGCCATTGTTGACTGTGGAAGCATTTTAGCCGCATCAAAGCAGTTACTCATTGCACAGCCTTCTTTAAGTAATCAATTAAAGAATATTGAACGTACCTATGGTGCACAGCTCATCAAACGGGGAAGCCGTTCAATTGAACTCACAGAAGCCGGACGCATCTTTTATACAAAAGCACGTGAAATCTGTCGTATTGAAAACAGTATCAGCACATCTTTACAATGCCAGCAGACAGGTTACACAGATCAATTGAAAATATCCATTCCTGCAGGAAATTCCATTCACTACATCCATAACTTATTTGAAGATTTTGTTAGTCATCATCCAGAAATCAACTATGATGTATATGAAATCGCAAGTGACTTCGTTGTTCCAAATGTATTAAATGGAATTACAGAAATTGGTCTTGTTCGTGCAAGTATTCCACAATTTGGTACACTAGAAACTTTCCCATATGAAAAGGATGATATTGTAGCTGTCATACCACCAGATCATCCTCTTTCAAATGAGATGAAACCAATTGAAATCACCGAATTTTCAGGTCATCCGCTTTCCATTCCATTTGATATTTCAAATATCATATATACAGTCTTTGGTCAACATGCTTTAGCACCAAACATTTCTATCATCACATCAATCAATGAAACTGCTATTGAATGGGCAAGAACATTCAATACAGTTGCACTCATTCCATATTCAGATGCTGATATCTCAAAAACAAGTGATATGGTTGTACGTTCAATCAATGATCCCGGTATGTTCATCACAAGTGTATTTCTCAAGCGAAAAGATCATACACTATCAAAAGCAGGCAAACTATTCTTACAAGAAATCGGAATATTATAACAAAAAACCGCACATGCGGTTTTTTCATCTTTTACTCAAAGCTTTCTGTTATCTTTCTAGCAACATACACACCACTTGCACTTGCATGTGATAATGAATGCGTAACACCAGAGCAATCTCCAATCACATATAAGCCTTTATGCTTTGTTTCAAGATTGTTATCAACATCAACATCCATGTTATAGAATTTTACTTCTACACCATATAACAATGTATCATCACTCGCTGTTCCAGGAGCAACTTTATCTAATGCATAAATCATTTCAATAATATCATCTAATTGACGCTTTGGAATGACAAGAGATAAATCACCTGGTGTAGCTGCTAATGTAGGCGTCAAGAAAGAACCTTCAATACGATGCTTGTTAGATCTTTGTCCACGAATCAAATCACCGAATCTTTGAACAATGACGCCTCCACCTAACATATTAGATAAACGTGCAATACTTTCACCATATTCATTAGAACTCTTAAATGGCTCAGTAAATTTATTAGATACAAGTAATGCAAAGTTTGTGTTGTCTGTATATAAAGCTGGATCATTATAAGAATGTCCATTCACAGTCACAATCCCATTTGTATTTTCATTTACAACAACACCTCTAGGGTTCATACAGAATGTACGCACTTTATCCTGGAATTTTTTTGTACGATACACAATTTTGCTTTCATACAATTCATCTGTTAATTGTGAAAATACCAGACTAGGAACTTCAACACGCACACCAATATCCACACGATTAGATTTCGTTTCAATACCTAAATCAGAACAAATCGTCTGCATCCATTTACTTCCACTTCTGCCTGTAGAAACAATACATTTCTTGCCAAAATAAGAAGTTCCATTTGTGATTACTTCATATTGATCATCTACATGATTGATTTTATCAACTTTAGACAAGAAATAGAAATCGACCTTGTCTTTCAATTCATTGTATAAATTCTTTAATACAATGTAGTTAATATCTGTACCTAAATGACGAACACTCGCATCTAATAAATGCAGATCATTCTGCATACACAGCTTTTTGATAGACGTGTTCGCTGTTGTATACAATTTTGTATCTTTTCCACCATGAGAACAGTTAATTTCATCTACATAATGCATTAGATCTAAAGCTTCTTTTCTGCCAACGTATTCATATAAATTTCCACCAAATTCATTTGTAATGTTATATTTTCCATCACTAAATGCACCAGCACCACCAAATCCATTCATGATGGCACATGTTTTACAATGAATACATGTCTTAATATTTTTTCCATCAATTGGACATTTTCTCTTTTCTAAAGTATTTCCTGATTCAAACACCGCAATTTTTAAATTGTCGTTGTTTTTTACAAGCTCATACGCAGAGAAAATACCACCAGGCCCTGCCCCAACGATCATTACATCATATAGCATAGATTTAACAATTCTCCTATTTATCTTCAGATTTTACTTCCATATTTTTTGGAAGAATCAAATTTAAAACAATCGCTACTACAAATACTACTGCTACAACATTTGTTGCAAATACAGACTGCACAACTTCTGGAAAATATGCCCACAGTCCAATTTCACTAGATGTTGTAAATCCAATACCAATTGCTAACGATAAAGAAACAATAATGCTGTTTCTCTGGTTGAAGCCAGCTTTTGCCAGCATTTCAACACCAGAAAATAAAATTGTTCCAAACATCATTAGTGTACATCCACCCAATACAGATTCGGGCAAAGATGCAAAGAAGTTTCCAATTGGCGGAAGCAATCCAGCTAGAATCATAGCAACTGCACCAGTAGCAATTGTAAAACGATTCACTACTTTTGTCATGTTAATTAATCCAACATTTTGTGAAAAAGAAGTTACAGGCGGACACCCAAACAAGGAAGAAATCGTTGATGCAAATCCATCACAAGCCAAAGAGCCCGAAATTTCATGATCCTGAATATCTCGATCTAATCCACCAGCAACCAATGCAGTTGTATCACCAATCGTTTCAGCAGCAGATACTAAGTAAATAATACAAACAGAAACAATTGCACCAATATTAAATACTGGTTTAAATGGCAAAAATTCAGGTAAAGAAATCAAACCATCCGCAAAGATAATACTTAAATCAACTTTTCCCATAAAGATTGCAACAATATATCCAACTGTTAACCCTGCTAAAACAGATAACTGTTTTAAATATCCTTTTGCCTTGATATTCCATAAAAGACAAGTTGCTAGTGTAACTGTTCCTAAAAGCAGATTCTTAGGTGCACCAAAATCATCTGCATATCCACCACCAAAAGAACGCGCACCAACAGTAAATAATGAGAAACCAATCGCAGTAACAACGCATGCGGCTACAATTGGAGAAATCAGTTTACGCCAGTATTTTGCAAAAAGTCCTAATGTTCCTTCAAAAATACCACCAATCATAACACATCCAATGACTGTTGGATAACCATAGTTTGCAGCAATCGTACTTAAAATTGTAACGAATGTGAAACTTACACCCATAACAATTGGTAATTTAGAACCAACTTTCCACACTGGATATAATTGAATCATTGTAGCAATTCCCGCAACAAACATTGCATTCTGTACCAGCATAGCAATTTCAGCTGTACTTAGAGCAGGCTGCGCAGCTGCACAAATAATTGCAATTGGAGACAAGTTTGCCACAAACATTGCCAAAACATGCTGCAAGCCAAAAGGAATCGCTGTTTTTAGAGGTACTTGCCCATCTAACTGAAATACATTTTCGATTTTTTTATCACTCATATAATCCCCTATTCCGCAAATGTGATCTTTCCATCATCAAATGAAGTAATGTTAGCTAAAGAATAGAAATCATACCCTTTGTCCACGATATAGTCATGTCCGGACTGGAATGATTTTTCAATTAAAATACCAACGCCAGCAAGTTCTGCATTTGTCTGTTGAATAATTTTTTCAACACCTCTAAATGCTTCCCCGTTCGCTAAGAAATCATCAATAAACAATAGCTTATCGTTATCATCGATAAAACTTCTTTCAGCACAAAGAGTATACTGTTTGTTTTTTGTATAAGAAAATACTTCAGAAGTTAAAGGATTTGCCATTGTACTTGGCTGTGCTTTCTTCAAGAATAACAGTGGAACATTCAATTTCAAAGCACACATCATTGCAGGAGCAATCCCGCTAGATTCCACCGTAATTACTTTTGTAATTCCTTTATTTTTAAAATGGTTATAGAATTCCTCACCTATTTGGTCCATTAAAACCGGATCAATCTGGTGATTGATAATCGTGTCCACCTTTAAAATGTTACCTCCCAATATCTTACCTTTGTCTAAAATCGCATCTACCAATAATTTCATATCTATACCTCCACATTCAATTTATAGATACATCCATATTTGCATTTCAAATGACAAGTGTATATACAAAAACGAAAAAAACTTCTGTAAATACAGAAGTAAATGAAAAAAGTTCCATCGTAGTCAGGCTATTACGGCAGTCTGGTAGAAACGCTTTCACCACATCTGAAAGTATATACGACTTGTATTCAAAACATGAAAATTATAAAGATTCCACTAGCAAAAGTAAAGAAATACATTGCATTGCTTATCTCAAAAAAAGTCACTTAATGTCCAGGACCATCTAAACACATTTACACAAAAGCATTTAGGAAACACGATGAATATTCCATTGATTAAAAAGAAGACTGCCAATACAGTCTCCTTATGGTTTTACTTATCATGTTCCTGTGGCTGTTCAGCAGTCAGATTTTCTATTGCATACAGTGGCAAATTCAAAAGCCAGTCTACTTTTTTATAATCCGACATTGAAGTGCGAATGGAAAGTTCAGGTTCAAACCTTTCTTTATATGTTTTAAGACTTTTAGCCCTGAGGTTCGTTTCAGCTTTCACTTCAACAGGAATGACTTGTTCACCTGTATCTACAACAAAATCAATCTCACATGTCCCCCTGTCATTGGTATAGTAATAGACGCCCAGATCTTCAATCGTTTTAAGTTGCTGACAAACATACTGCTCCGTAAGAGCACCTTTAAACTCAACAAAAAGAGAATCACCATCCAACAATATACGCTGATGAAGACCTGTCTGACACCCAAGTAGTCCTACATCCAGCGAAAACAGTTTAAATGCTTTCAGATCTTCATACGCTTTCAAAGGTATACATGCAGAATTCACACGGCTGACCTTATGAATCAGACCACAGTCGGACAGCCACATAATCGCAGTTTCATAATCTTTTGCTCTGCTTCCTTCACGAACAAGACCATAAACAAATTTCTTGTTTTCTTTTGCGAGCTGCGATGGAATACTATTCCAAACCATTCGTATCCTTGGAACAATTTCATTAGGAGCATGTTTAGAGAAATCCTGTTCATAAGCCTCCAGAATTTTTTTCTGAATTTCACGTACTTCATTAAAATCTTTATTTTCGACAAAGCTTTGCACTGCTTCAGGCATACCGCCCACAAAATAGTAGTATTTTAACGATTCAATATATGTTTGTTTAAAACTTGTTATCATTTTATAGTCACGTTTATTCAAAAGTTCAGCAAAACGTTCCTTACCTGTTGCCATCAAAAATTCACTGAATGACAGAGGATACAGTTTTAAAAAGTCTACTTTGCCCACTGGAAAAGACGTTCCTTGATGTAAAGCAATTTCCAAAAGGGACCCTGCACATACAATATGATATTGCGGTGCATTTTCGCAAAAATATTTAAGAGAAGTCAGTGCTCTGGGAACTTCCTGAACTTCATCAAAAATCATAAGAGTATTATCCGGATTGATTTTATGACCACAGTATAGTTCAAGGCCCATAATCAGACGATCTATATTTAAATCTGAAGCAAATAAATCTGCCATTTTTGAGTTCGAATCAAAGTTTATATACACAGTCTTTGAATAAGCCTGATTTCCAAACTCTTTCATAAGCCAAGTTTTTCCCACCTGTCTTGCGCCTTCAATAATTAATGGTTTACGACGTTTACTTTCTTTCCATCTATATAACTTTTCAATTGCAGCACGATACATAAAGCACCTCCACATTTTCAACTAATAGTAATATATCATATTTATACAAAATATACAGTGAACATATGGCTTATTACACATATTTTACAACGAACATTTGGAGTTTACGACATTTTTTACAGCGAATATGCAATTTCTGCTTCATAATTTCAAATACCAAAAGCTCTATTTGTATTATATTTCAAGGATTATTCGTAAGCGTCAAATAAATACCGTCTAGATAAAGAAAAAGAGGATATGTACTATAGAGGTGTTCTTAATGAACAAATAGTATATATCCAGCTTTGCTTTCATCTAGACACTCCTTTGTTCTTGAATTTTGCATATGTTTCTAGCATCTGCTTTCCGATGGCTTCCGGGTCAGAATTGTTTGCTTCGCAAATCATTCTCAAGCCATCCGGTGTAAGTATTCTTCCGTATGTCCTGTCTTCACACAGTTTATTATAATCTTCCAACTGTTTCTTTGTAATTGTTGGCATATACAAGACCTCCGTATAAAAAATAAGCCAGTACAAGACCGTCACCTCAAGGGCTATGCAACATTAAATTGTATTAAATAGCGAGTCTTACTTTCACAAATTGTTTCTTTTGGAGTTGGTTTCATCAGTTCAACCATCATTCGAATAATATGTCTTGGTGTTGTGAACTGTCTACTCGGTCATTGAATGGCCGAGGATTCTCGCTTAGGTTCCTAAATTGACCATTTCTGCCAGCTGTAGATATCTTAGATAATAAATATTCATATACATCACCACGAATATCGATTTCTGTTGATTGTCCCATTAATGCATGAATTTCATCTAATGAATCAACAACTTTAGATAATACCAATGGTGTAGATAATTTAAATATCGTATCATCCATGTATTTCGAATACACACTATTCTTATCAGAATGTAGATTCTTAATAAATGGGAACACCAATTCTTGAATTGTTTTATACATTTTGTTTGCTGAAAAATCTCCAAATGTAGACCATTTTAGCTGTTGATCATCAATAGTTCTTTCACCAATCTTAACCTGATCCGAAAAAATACTCTTAAATGGCAAGCCGAGCATTGCGCATTCTTTTGCATTTTTATTATCCGTATCATCCAAATCATGAATGAACATCAAATAAGTAATCTGTTCAATTACTTCAAGTGGATTCGTTAATCCACCTGCTGCGAACACATCCCATAAACTATCGATTTTGTTTTTTAATTATCCTGTAATCATTATTCTTTCTCCTCATTCCACACGTATGAAGTATATCTTCCACCACTTAATTTAATAATTTCATTATTTTTCAGCAATTCAGTCAAAGTTCTTTGAATTGTAGTATCACTTATATCTGGACATTTCTCCATAATTTGACTTTTTGTGATTTTGCCTATGTGTTTTCTTATAACTTCACGAATTCTTTCTGGTTTACTCATTCCAGATTCAATCAATGTCTGAACTCTACTAGAAAATTCTTTATATGCCGCAATAATTATTCCAAGATAATATTCTACAAATGGCTCATAATCATTTTCATTTTCATGCCATCTATATGAACTAGCTTGTAATTGTTCGTAATAAGTATCTTTTGATTTTTCAATCAATTTTTCTATACTTATATATTTACCAACTATATATCCAGATTTATACAAAAGAAGTAATGTAAGTAGTCTACTCATTCTTCCATTTCCATCATTAAACGGGTGAATACACAAGAAATCCAATATAAACATTGGCATTAGTATCAATGGATCAATTCCATCATTAATGGCATCGTTGTATGCATTGCACATATTAAGCATAGCTTCTGGTGTAGCCCAAGCCTCAATAGGCTGAAATCTTGTTTTTTGATTCCCACTAGAATCAACTTCTGCAATTACATTATTTGTAGTCTTAAATTCACCTCCAAAGCTCACGCCATTATACTTATATAAGTCTCCATGTAACTGAAGAAAATAATTTGCATTAACAGGAATATATTCATAATTCTCATGAATCGTATTTAACACATCACGATAACCCGCTATTTCCTTCTCATTTCTACTTTTTGGCATTGTCTTATCCATAACAAGTTTCTTCAAACGGTCATCTGTCGTAATAATACCTTCAATCTTATTTGAAGCTTCGGTACTTTGGATTTTAGCTATTTCTAACAGTTTAGTCAGTTTATCAGAATTAGATTCGATAAATAAATTTTGTTCCCCTTTATATTCATGAATAGAAGTCAAAAGTGAAACAATGTTTGGAGTTAAGAGTTTTTTCCAACTTTCTTTATATTCAAATTGTCTCATTGTGCCATCCTTTAAAAATATTATAATTTCAATTTGGTCATTCTTCAATTCAATTTAGTCATTTTCATAAAAAAGACTAAATTGAAACGCTTATGACGTAATTGAAATTGTATACAAATCAAAATTTCTTTGTTTCCATCAGAAAAAAATCTGAGAAATCTTTAAGGTCTCTCGGAAACTAATCTTCTCACTCAAATTCTACAGTACCTGTAGGCTTTGGTGTGAAATCATACAATACACGGTTGATACCAGCAACTTCATGAGTAATACGGTCTGTAATATGAACCATAACTTCATGTGGAATTTCAGCAACAGTTTCTGTCATAACGTCAATAGAGCATACTGCACGAACAATACAGCACCATTCAAAAGCACGTTTACCATCTTTAATACCAGTAGGCTTTCTTGCTTCTTCCTCAAATACTTCAATGAATTCTCCACCAATGATTTTTCTCTTAGTTTCTGGATCTGCAACGCCTGCTAACTTATCAAGGAAACGATCCGTTGCATCAACATAGATTAAGTTTGCATTCATTTGATTACGAAATACTTCAATCACCTGTTCAGGTTCACCCTTACGAAGTAAACCATGGTTTACATGAACACAAACCAGCTGCTGACCGATTGCTTTGATTAAAAGTACTGCAACAACAGATGAATCAACACCGCCAGATAAAGCAAGAAGAACTTTCTTATCTCCTACCTGTTCTTTAATTAATGCAATCGCTCGTCGATAAAAACTTGTGCGAGTTCCGGTGTTGTAATTCTTTCCATATATGCCAGACGTCTAATTTCAGTGACATTCTTTGAAAAACTCCTCCTTATATTTTTTCTTTTCAACTTGTTGACTTTTCAACAAATAGTTCATATAATCAACAATGTTGTTTTTTCAACAATTAAATAACAAAAAACAGAGGATTATATGAAACTACTGAAAAGATTATTGATTATTTTTATGAGCATTATCATTCTGGCTGTTGCTGGAATCTATGCCATCTGGCATAACGAAATCGCTACTCTATCATCCATTACTACAATCATTAATCAAGATTTATCACATGATGATGGATATACATATGAAATGACTGTATCTGGTGATTATTACTTTGATGAATTCTTAGAACAAGGTGGTGCAAGCAATGATGACGAATTAATTCAATTCGTCACAGACAACATCACAAAAGGCTTGATTCCAATGACAATCAAGCCAAAAGATATCGCATGTTCATCATTTACTGCATGGACGCAAGACAATCAATTTGTATTTGGAAGAAATTATGATTTTTCACAAACAAATACCGCTATTGTTCATACAAATCCAAAAGGAAGACATGCATCTATTTCAACAATTGATCTACAATTTCTGGGCATTAAAGAAGAAACAGGGATTACAGGTATCAAAGATAAAGCATTACTGCTGGCTGCACCATATATTCCATTAGATGGTATCAATGATGCTGGTGTTGCATGTGGTATTTATATGACATACCAGGGAGAACCAACAACACCTACAGATCAGAATACAGATCGACCAGATATTACTTCAACAACACTGCTCCGTTTAATTCTAGATTATGCAGATAATGTTGAGGAAGCAATTGCATTAGCTTCAAAATATGATATGCATGACTCCGTAGGCACTTCATATCACTATATGGTAGCAGATAAAGAAGGCAACAGTGCAATCTTAGAATGGGCAGGTACAACTGATGGTACAGATAATGATGGCAGCAAGCGTGAATTCAAAGTCACAAAGAACACACAGCCATACCAGGTCGTTACGAATTTCATCGTTCAGCCAGATTATTATCCAACACTAGATGAAGCAAAAGGATATGATCGTTATCAATTTTTATCAGGTAAGTTAAGTCCAACAAACGGAATCATTGAGAATGAACAAACAGCAATGGATTTGCTGCAAGGCGTAGGAAGAAGAACATGGGTCGTTGAAGGAGACCAGACAAAAGGCACAACGGTTCATAGTGCAGTGTATAACTTAACAAATTTAACAAGCTACTGGATTGCAAACGAACATTGGAGCAGTCCAGAACATACATTCCACTACAGTTTAAAAAAGTAACGTCGAAAAGATCAGGGTATCAAACTCCTGATTTTTTTATATAACTTTCCTTTTCAATCAATTCTTCCTGTAAAGTTTTATTTATTGCTAAAGTAGAAACAACTTGCTCACCATATATCAATGGCTGATCACCACCTGTAACACTCACATAATACAGTTTTCCATCTAATTTTATATATGCTTTATAAAACGAACCAAGAGAATAGATATTATCTCCCTCAAACCATGCATCTGAAGACTGCACAAAGAATTCTACTCCAGATGGAAAGGTTCCACATATTTCAGTAAAGTCCAATATATGATTTGCGTACATTTCTTCAAATTCATCAATGATTTCTTGTGTATAATCACCATAGTTCCAAATACTTATTTCCGTCATATCGTCATAGCATCGATAAATTTTAGCTGCTATTTGTTGGGATCCATCTTTCAATACTCGAATACCAATATCGTTTTCTTTATGATAGAACTTATCTGTAGAAGGCATAGAATATGTCAATTCACCTATATGTTGTATGTCTTGAACAAGTTCTCCCCTGGATTTCTTAACACGAAGATACGAAAATCCAAAGAACAGTGCAACAAATACATATACACAAACTGCTACAATCACAATACGAGAGAATCTTTTATGTGCAAGTACAAGATTTTCATTCACACGCGACAACTGCTCAACAATAACTTCATTCTCCAAAATACGTTCTGCATTTCCATCCATCAATTCTGAAACAGATACATCAAAAATAACAGATAACTGCTTTAAAAGATTTGCATCAGGAACTGATTGTCCATTTTCCCTTAGTTAAAGATATTGTTGGGTAAAAAAAGATGTGTCAGTCGATTTTGCCTATAAAGCGATAGAAAATCTCTACTTCCTGCTCCTGGCTGCCGTCCTCGCCCTTAACCGCTTCATGCGCAAAAATTTTTTCAATCAGCGTATTCAGCAGTTCGGCGGTCAGCTCCGTAGGGTTGACATACTGCCTCATCAGCCCTACCCACTTTTCAGCATCAACGGCGGTCTGCGCAGCGGCTTCCATCGCTTCGTGAAGCTGCTGGATTTTCTCGTCCAGCTCCTTTTGTTCGCCCTGATACTTCTCGGACAACATATTGAAGTTGTACTCTGTAATGCGTCCGGCAGCCCAGTCCTCGTACATCTTGGCAAACAGCCCGTCAACCTCTGCTTTTCACTTCTCGGCTTTTTTCAGTTCGGATGCCTGTTTCTCCCTCGCAGAGCTGCGTTCCTTATCGCTGGCGTTGAGCAGCCTTTTCAGAAGTTTGTCCTCGTCCTGCTGGGCCTGCTGTGACCAGTATTGCAGGCGGGAGAGGACATAGGCGTAAAGCACATCATAGCGGATGTAGTGCATGGAGCATTGGCGCAGTCCCTGTCCGTTCTTGCTGCAATGATAGTAGCCATACGGGGTTTTGTTCTGCTTATTCTCGCCGTATGCCAGCGACCAGCCGCAGTCCGCACACTTTACCAGCCCTGAAAAAATCTGCGTTGTGCCGTCCTTTTGCCGTCTGCGTCTGCTGGCAATCTTCTCCTGCACCTGTCGGAACACATTTTCGGAGATAATCGCTTCGTGGGTATTCTCCACACGATACCATTCCTCTTTCGGCTTGCGTACCTTTTTCTTGTTCTTGAATGAAATGTTGCTCTGCTTATTGTGTACGCTGTGACCGATGTAGGTTTCCTCTTTCAAGATGCTTTTGACCTGCGCTATCGTCCACGCATAGGCTTTTTCCTCTGGCGCTACGGCATAGATATTGGCGAAAGTGCCGTACCTCTGGAAGTTCAGCCATCCGGGGGCGGGTACTTTTGCTTCCACCAAAATCCGTGTGACGCAGGCCCCGGATTGCTGATGCTGTCAGCGGTCAGGGGGCGGCTCCGCAGGACGCACGATACATGGTCGTCAGACTATGTATAGAAGTGCGCCCTTTGTTCCAAAGGGATTTCTGCCGTTTCCGGCTCTGCTCCGTTTTCCCTCTTTTTTTCCGCTCCTTTGCGGGAACGCTTGGAAAGATACTTCGGACATTCGATCACGACTGCCCGGAAGCTCTGCTTGCAGTCACGGCAGCATCTGCGGCATAGCTCGTTATAAGTGACACGGCTGCGGTCATTTAAGAAGAAAGACCACTCCAACCGGCGCTTCTTGCTCATTCTCGGCGTAATTGGCTCCTTTCCCCGTTTCTATCCGACATACGCAGATAGACGGTTTTGGTGTAGCGTTTCGGTGTCATTTTCAAGGTTTTTCCCCTCTGTATGCGCCTTTGAAAAGGGCGGCAGTATTCCAGATAGGGAAAGATACCATGCGCTCATTTGTTGCCTTTCGGTACGGTTTCCGTACCCTTTTCCATCCAGTCAAAGAACGCCTTTTTACTGACCTTAATCAGCCTGCCGCTTCTGAACGCCGGAAAACCGGGGGTGTGAACCAGCTCATAGGCGCTCACTCTGGAAATTCCCATAATGCGCCGGATGTCCGCCACGTCCAGCACCAGCGGAAGATCATCATAATTTTTTAATCTCTTGTTATCGCTCATTTAGTTCCTCCCATATTAAAATCAATTCTCTTGCTTCCTGTTGCCGTTCTACCCAAAAGCCGTTATCCTGCCCCATTCCTGCGGTGTTTCCTTGCATTGGTGCGCCGGATGCGTCACTTCTCCTGCCGGTCATATCCCTTTTTGACGGTCATTTACTTGCCAAAGTACTACATGGAACGAAATTACCATGTGCAATTATCATAGCGACTTCTCCTTGACGAAACAATACTTTTACGATACTATGAGTGTAACTGATATAACAGAATTATAAAATTACCATAAGCAAAGGTAGGAAAATAGAATGGAAATGGAATTTGTGCGGCATGAGCCGTGTTATGACCGGATTTTGTTCGTCCTGACGCTGGACAGGAAGAAAATGAAAGAGCGGATTTTAATTGGGGAAGAATTACAGGTGCGCTTTCGATTACAGGGGGATATGGATGCGGATGTGCTGTGCGATACAACACGCCCGCTTGGAACGTTCCTTGCAGAGTTTGAACATGACCCTGACGGGAAATGGAACCGCTTTGGCCTGGCTCCGCTGAGGGATGCCCTGCACTCAAACCGCTGGAAGCAGCCAGCCTTAGAGCAGGCCGCAGGGGAATTTCTGAAAACAAAGTTTGATACCGGCGATCCGCTGCGGATGTATGCTGCGTTCCGTATCTGGAATGGCTATCTGCTGGCAAGGGAACCGGCGAAACGTGCGGAAGCCTGTGACCGCTTCATGGATAAAATGAGTCACTTTACCATGACCTTTCAGCAGAGAAGCCCGCTTCAATTTGACAGCGATACCGGCAGGCCGCAGCCGTTCCATATTTCCAGCCGGATATTCGGCTCCGTACCGGCAGCGGAAACACGGCTTGACCTTTGGTATCCGGACAACCGGCGTACGACAGAATGTGTCGCGGCCTATACCACGTTCTATCCGCTGATAACCTACTATCTGAACCGGCTGAATGATTGGGGGTTGTGCTTCCGAAAATGCAAAGTCTGTGGACATATCTTCCTCGCAAAAAGCCAGCGGTACGAACTGTGCAGCGACAAATGCAGAAAGAAACAGGCACTTCAAAACAAGAGGGAGTTTGACGAGAGGGCAAGAGAAAACAACTACGATTTGCTCTACAAAAACGAGTGCCAGAACTGGCGCAACAAGATCAACAAGGCAAAAAGGACAGCGGGCTTCCCGGCTGACCGGCTGGAAGAAACGCTGACCGCTTTTGAAGCGTTCAAGAAAGAAGCGTTGCAGAGAAAACGGGCTGTAAAAGAAAGAACAGCCAGCCCAAAAGAATTTACGGACTGGTTGTATCAGCAGAGTAGTATTATTGTAGAATTGGCCGAGAAATCCTCTTGAAATCCCTTGCTTTATTTCGCTCAAACGAATATAATTATATCAGTTTTCAAAATCCAAAATACAGGTTCGAGGTGCCGCAAGTGAATGGGTATATAACAGTTCAGGAAGCTGCTGAAAAATGGGGCGTAACGCCGCGTCAAGTTCAAATTCTTTGTAAAGAGAACAGAATTGTTGGCGCTATGCGTATGAGCCGCATTTGGATTATTCCTGAGAATGCTCAAAAACCGACCAATACCAAACGAACTTCAAATAAGACGGGAGGAAAAAAGTTTGCTGCAACGCACTCTGTATAAAAAACAAAATATCGACTTGTCCTCCGCGCCTTGGACAATGCATGAATTCTTTGCCGGAAGCGGTTTAGTCGCCTACGGCTTAAAAGGTATGTTTGCACCAATTTGGGCTAACGATATTAGCGAACAGAAAGCGGCTGTATATGAAGCTAATTTTGGTTGCGAACATTTTGAACTTGGCGACATAAAAGATGTGAATGGTAGGGATTTGCCTTTTGCTCATTTATCTTGGGCCAGTTTTCCATGCCAGGATTTGTCTTTGGCTGGTTCTTTAGGCGGTATTCACGCATCCAGAAGCGGATTGGTGTGGGAATGGCTACGTGTGTTGGATGAGATGGAAGAAAAGCCACGAATATTGACTTTAGAGAATGTAACCGGCTTGCTTTCCACAAATGGTGGCGATAATTATCGGGTTCTCCATATGGCACTTGTGGAGCGTGGTTACGACTGTGGAGCTATCGTTTTAAACGCTTCCCATTTTGTTCCGCAGTCAAGACCGAGGGTTTTTGTTATTGCTGTGCAACATGGATATGCAATCCCGGCGTATCTGACCGGAGATGCCCCTTGCTGGCTGCATAATAAAGCTGCCTCTGATTTGGGTCGGTCTTTACCCGGATGGATTTGGTGGCAAGCGGAGAAACCTCTGCGCCGCCACAGCACATTAAAAGATATTATTGAAGAAGAAACAAAATTTGATAAAGATACTGTCCTGCCGCTTGTTCCAGAACGGCACCAGATCAAGCTAAATGAGCATGACACGGTTTATGCTACGGGCTATCGCCGAACACGTCATGGAGAGCAGCAGCTAGAATTGCGCTTTGATGGTATTGCCGGTTGTTTACGAACGCCAGAAGGCGGAAGTAGCAAACAGTATTTAGTTGTGAAAAAAAATGATGAGATTCATGCTCGCCTATTGACTGTTCGTGAAGCCGCTCGATTGATGGGAGCGCCGGATAGTTTTATTCTCCCCGGTAGCTACAACGATGGTTATAAAGCGATGGGAGATGCTGTCGCAATGCCGGTAGCTCAATTCATAGGAGAAAATTTCCTAACAAAACTTGCGGAGGCCGTATACGATGATTAGTACAGAAGAAAGATTAAAAGCATTTCAAGAGGAAAATAATATCTATACGAAAGGGCCGCTGTCGCTAGTAGTTCAATTTACTCGACTTGTTCAGAACAAGGATTTTCCCTTAAATCCAGACGATTTTCAAACAAGCAGTAAAGGACAGGTTGCTGGACTTGGCGGCGGTAATCTCAAAAAAATATTAAAAGAGCATGGCATTACACAACAATTATCCGCAGAAGGCGGGCGCACCAGTCGCGGAAGTATGGGGTTAATGATAAAGTACGTTGATTTTCTCAACGCATGGAACGAAGAAGAAACTGTTGATTTTTCAATCGTGGAAGAATTTTGGGCGGAACAAGTTAGAGAATATTTCAGAAATCAGCCGTTTGTTTTGACCGCCGATACTTCCAAAACTATTGGAGCAAACTTAGACGAACTATTTGAACAGGCTAAGAAACGTCAGAAACAAAATCCGGGAACGCAGTATTTGGGAACGGTTTTGCAGCACTTAGTAGCCGCGAAATTATGTCTTATTATGCCTGAAAATGCATTTGAGATTCATGGCGCTTCTGTTGCGGACGCGCCAACTGAACGAAGCGGCGATTTTGTTATAAACAACACGATTATCCATTGTACAACAATGCCCGGCGCTTTGCTGATTGAAAAATGCAAGGCGAACTTGCGCGGCGGATGCCATCCTGTCATCATTACAATTTTTGAGCGTGTACATACAGCATTAAATCTTGCGGAAGATGCGGGCCTTGCCGGGCGCGTTGAGGTTTGGGATATTCAGCAATTCCTTTCGTCCAATGTATATGAACATAGCCTTTTTGATGAAAGCAAGAGAAATTCTACGCTTTCAGATATTATTGGTCGTTATAACGAAATTGTTCTTGAGGCTGAAACTGATCCGAGCCTTCGCATTGAGTTTGAGGCGAGATGATTTATCATGGCGAATATTTTTAATAATGAAAAACGCTCTGAAATCATGCGAAAAGTTAAATCAAAAAAGAACAAATCAACAGAACTGCGATTGATAGACATATTTAAACAGAATGGTATTACTGGATGGAAGCGCAATTATCCGGTCAAAGGACATCCCGATTTTGTGTTTCTAAAAAAAAAGTTGCAGTATTCGTAGACGGTTGCTTTTGGCATGGTCATGATTGCCGAAATACACGCCCGGCAGAAAATAAGGAATACTGGCAAAAGAAATGCGAACGTAATATGAAGTACGATAAAGATGTGACTGCCATGTTTGAGGCACGCGGATGGAAAGTTCTGCGTATTTGGGAATGCGAATTAAAAAAGAGAAACGAAACTATATTAGTCGAAAAAATTCAGTCAATATTGAGTCGTTCTTCTGAAAGGACACAACGATGACAATTAAAGCTGTTGATTTATTTTGCGGCGTAGGCGGGCTTACCTATGGTTTGCAAAAAGCGGGAATTCCAGTTGTAGCAGGAATTGATATTGATGATTCTTGCGAATACGCTTATACTCACAACAACAACTGCACATTTATTCATAAAAGCGTTGAAGATGTCACAGGAAAAGAAATACGCGCCCTTTTGCGAGGCGCTGACGTTAAAATACTCGTCGGATGTGCGCCATGTCAACCTTTTTCAAGCCATCAAAAAGATAAGCAAAACCGTTCTAAACATAAAGACTGGAAATTACTATACCAATTTGGGCGGTTGGTGGAAGAAACTCGTCCCCACATAGTATCAATGGAGAATGTGCCAGAATTAGAAAAAGAAAAAGTTTTTAAAGATTTTGTTTCCACGTTAGAAGGCTTGAATTATATTGTAAATTATCAAGTTGTAAATGTCGCAAATTATGGCGTACCGCAACGGAGAAAAAGGTTGATTTTGCTTGCGTCGCGTCGCAAAGAAATAAAACTTATTGATGCAACACATCAAAAACATCTGACAGTTAGAGACGCTATTGGTAGCTTACCGAGAATTTCCGCTGGAGAGGCAAATGAAAACGATAGGCTTCATATTTCGCCAGCACTCTCTCCTATCAATTTGGAACGAATACAACATTCCGTTCCCGGCGGTACATGGCGTGATTGGCCTGAACGTTTAGTATTAAACTGCCATAAAAAAGAAGGCGGAAAAACTTATGCATCAGTATATGGTAGAATGAAGTGGGATGATTTGTCTCCTACTATCACCACACAATTTATCGGTTATGGAACCGGACGTTTTGGACATCCAGAACAGGACAGGGCGATTACTTTACGGGAAGGCGCTATTTTACAGTCTTTTCCTCCTGATTATCAATTTTCGCCTAGCAATGTTGAAGTTCCGATAAGGAAAATAGCACGCCATATAGGAAATGCTGTTCCGCCTCGTTTGGGCGAAGTGATTGGAGAAAGTATAATTAGAAGTTTACCTAAAAAGAGACAAAAGAAAGCGACGATTGCAAATGAAAGAGAAAGAATACAAACTTAATATTGATCCCCGTATTTTGGAATTATTAGGTCCAAGCCTGTATACAAACATTTATTATGTGCTAGCTGAATTAATTGCTAATGCTTACGATGCAGATGCCCACAATGTATATATCATTGCTAACAAGGATGATATTACCGTTGAAGATGACGGCAAAGGAATGTCATATGCTGACGGCGATATCCAGAAATACCTTAATGTTGCCGCGGTTTCTAGAAATACCGATGCCGAATCTCTAACCCCTATGAAACGGAAGAAAATGGGGCGTAAAGGCGTAGGAAAACTAGCTGCCCTATCGGTTTCTGAGAACGTTCTTATAAAGACGATTTCAAATGGAGAAAAATCAGGGTTTGTATTATCTCGCCATATAGACGACAATAATTTACTTGTGCCGCTCACTGACGAGCAAATTTCTTTCGAAAGAGTATCTGGCAACGGTACTTCTGTCGTTATGCAGAATCCGCAGTACAAACTTCATAGTACATTAAAGGCAATTAAACGCAATTTACTTAAGATATTTCCGTTAGTAAATGAGAAGTTTAAAATTCACCTAATTCGGGGAACGGAAGCGGAAACCATCGAGAACTTTGATAAGGAAATGATTTCAGAACTCTCTACTCTAATTACTTTAGGGGATGAATTCACATATCTTAATGATTTTTTCCAGACACCATATGGAAATGAAATAGCAGAACTCCGCAAAAATAAACCTTTAGCAACAATGCCCATTAGTATGGATGACAAATCTGGTGTTGAACATACATATAACGTAGAAATCAAAGGATGGATAGGAACTTATACATCAACTCGCGGCAGAAAAGTAGAGTTAACGGATTTTCCTGATAATTTTATTTCTCTGTATGCCAACCAAAAAATGGGCGAATTTAATATACTTCCTGTTGTTGGACAAAATAAATTGAATGAAGTCTATGTCGTAGGTCAACTTCATGTTGATATTTTTGAACTGACGGAGTTACCCGATATGGCTCTAAGCAATCGTCAAGGATATAAAACGGATGATCCTCGCTATCAGGCGGTACTAGATTATGTTAGAAAAACTTTATTGCCTGATATCTTGAAAATGCGAGATTTGTTTGTGTCTTTGGGCAAAAAGAAAAAAGAAGAAAAAAAGCTAGAACAGCAACGTCAAAACGAAGCTTCATTTAAAAAGTCGGTAGATACTTTCAGAAAAAACACCGCTAAGAAAGCAGCTCAAAAAATTTCTTCTCGTTTAGGTATTAGTACAGAGCAAGCTGATGAAGTAGAGGCAATACTTTCTGATGAAATAAACACCAACAGTCCGGATATGGGGATTAAAAGCATTATTGATTCTCAAAAGAAGAAATTGCTAATTAGTCAGACATATCGAGACAAGGATTTGGCGGATATTATTTACAATATGTTGGTATTTAACAACGTACCGCCCGAAGATATAATTTATACAAACTGTGATGATGAAGTATCACGCATCCCAGAAGGCGACGTAGGAAAAAGTGGGATATACGACTATTTGCGAGATTTCTTTGTTGATAGTTATTCTACGCAAAAGATTTATGTTATTTTCGTTACAAGTCATAATACGAAAAGTTCATGGGGTGCATTGATGGAAGTTGGCGCAGCATGGATAACTCAAGTTGAGCATAAAATATTTAACATTTACGATTTTCGCCCCGAACATCCTTTAGACGATGAACAGCAATGGCATTCAAGTTCTAGAGATGATGAAGGTAATCTTTATATGTCAAAATTGAGCGTAGACATTTTTGCTCAAAAAATCGAATATATATGCGATAAATTGGGCTATAAAAAAAGAACCCGTCAGGAAAACAAGGTAAGCGTCAAATAAATACCGTCTAGATAAGGAAAAACAGGATATGTACTATAAA
>OIYH01000201.1_pt1 | contig 50891 bp, 42 predicted proteins | sample 1587911 | NCBI WGS metagenome assembly OIYH01 (sample SAMN03283252) | human gut metagenome | biome: human-associated habitat; material: feces | host: Homo sapiens | place: USA | collected 2013
AGTATATTATCACATTAGGAGCTTCTTTTCTTTGCTCACCGCTTAAGCTCTTTTTAACCCCGCCACAATGGCGGGGTTTTTGTATACAAAAAGCAGCAGCTCATAATGAACTGCTGCAAGTATTACTGGTTGGAAATCAGCAAGCTTCAATCTTGGCCAAAAGCGCCTCCTGCAGTGTTTGGCTGAAGTTAACGCCGATAGCCTCGGCACGGGCATTGAGCCAAGCCGGAATCGTGCAATTTTTCTTCACAACACGTGTACCGTATTTTTTCCTGTACTCATCAATATTTACATCAACAAAGGTTACTATAGCATCCTTGCTGACATTAAGCTCTATCGACGCAGGCTGCGGAATACTTTTTCCGGATTCCTCCAAATCAAGCAACCATAAGCAAATCAAATCACGTGCCATTTCCATAGCGTCCGCTATATCTTCCCCCTGTGTATATCTGTCAATATCAGGTACAGTTACAAAATAACCATCAGCTTCTTTTTCTAAAATAATAGGATAAGCTACGCTTTTCATGATAAGTACCTCCGTAAATCCCTTAAAAAGCAGGGCCATTAAAGACCCCACTTTTTAATCAGTGCTTTTGCCAAACGCTCATTGATATCAGGATGACGTGGAACAGCTTCACTGTCAACGCCATTTGTATAGATATCATGCTGTGAACCATTACGTTTCAAATACCAGCCAGCTTTAGCAAAAAGCTTCAGAAGTTCGCGTCTTTTCATTAGCTCCCTCCCTGTTATCATTATACGTATTAATGCGCATATTGTCAAGATGAAAGAAAAACCGCCACACCTAAGTGCAGCGGCTCATAAATCAACCTTTATTTGATATACTGGTCCTCCAGCTTATCAAGCGTACCATCCATATCCTTTTCTTCCATAAAGAAGTTTACGTAGTTCAACCAATCCTGGTCACCTTTAGCCATCAAGATACCAAAGTGATTTTTCGTAAACGGATCATCTAGCAGAGGTGCTGCCAGACGGGCATCATCACGCACATAGCGACGTGCTTCCATAGTTTCTGTAATCATAACATCAGCCTTGCCTTCGGCAATCAGTGCAGGAATCTCTGCATTTTGCGGATGTACCAAAAGTGTGCAGTTCGGCAGATTGCTCAGAGCAAATTTTTCATTTGTGCCGCCGGGATTAACCATAACGCGAACACTCTTCTTATTCAGGTCCGCTTCAGATGTGAATTTCTTTGCATCAGCCTTGCGACATAAAATCGTCTTACCGAATGTCAGATAGCCATGAGACATATTCATTTTTTGCTCACGGGCAAAGGTTCTTGTAACCCCGCACATAGCAATGTCAAACTTTCCGGCCATAGTGTCAGCCTGCAGTGTTTTCCATGTAGTCGGTACATATTGCACCTTAACACCCAAGGATTGTGCCAACAGCTCCGCTACCTCGACATCAAAGCCTTCATACTTGCCGGTTTCTTTATTAAGATAGCTCATAGGCTTATAATCGCCGGTACTGCCGACCAGCAAAATACCTCTAGCCTGAACATCTTCAATTTTTCCTGCCTCTGCGCTCGGAGTCAAAGCACCCATACCGCAAATTGTCGTTGCCAACAGCGCACCTACACATAATTTCTTTAAGTTTACCATACTACCATCCTTCTTTCTTATCTGTTATGCAGCAGATATTTTGGATGTATTATACAATATTTATCGCCGCTTAGCTAGAATTTTATCACTTTTTTGCAGAAATGAAATTAATTAAAAGAAAAGTGTTAAGCTATTTACACAAGCAAGCATCTAATACCATTTGCTTTGCACACGCACCCAGGCAGCGGCTCCGCCTTTGCTGCGCACCTGCAGCCACGTTCCTTCATCAACCGGCTGCAGCAAGGCCTTGTCAACCTCCAGCTTAGCAGTTGCTCCCTTAGTAGTCTGCACCTCAATCACGCAAGGGGTATTCGCCTTATCCATACGTGCTTCCGCCAGCTTATAAACATCACCCTCACGCAGCTGATATTTAGTGCGGTTTTTATCCTCTACTATCTTAGTCTGCAGCACCTTCACCGCATTAGGTTCTGCAAGCTCCAGCTTATCCGTCACATCCAGCTCCTCGCCTTTGGCAAAGCCGCCTGCCGGCTGAGCAGTCACAGAAGGCTGACTGTAAAAGCTGTCGCCCTCCTTCACACTGTAGCTTCTGTCCTTCAGTCCAAAAATATTCATACCGATTGCAAAGCCCGCCAGCAGGCAGAGCAATGCCGCAATTCTCATTACCAGCTTATTACTCATCATGCCCACCTCACATCAGCTTCGCATCCGAAAGCGCATTGTATTTCACAAAGCCCGGCTTGCCGTTGAACTCAACCTTTTTCCACTGTCCTACATAAGGAAAGCGCAACAGATTGGTAGAAAAATCAAGGTCATATTCCTTGTCATCAACCAAAACACGTCCCTTGGTTTCACCGTTGCCTCTGTCCGGCTGCAGCACAAGTACCTGCGTACCGGCAGGAATAATATGCCGCCTTCCGAAAAACTTGCGAAACTGCATCTGCTGCTCCGTAACAGCATAGCGTTCATCCTTATCCTGACTGGAAACTGTATCAATATAATCCAGCTTAACACCGGCAGACAGATAATCAACAACCTTTCCATGCAGACCTGACGGATCACTGTACATAGCAGCCTTATCCTGCAGCACAACGCACTGCAGTCTGCCTGTTTCTACCTTAGCATAATGCAGCTCTCCCGTAAGCTTCGCCGCATTGTAATGCGGTGAGGTTTTATTGCTGCTCCAGGCATAGCCTGCCCCGGCAATAAAGCCTGTCAGCAGCGCCGCCACACACACAGCAGCAGTTTTCCTGTTTATACTCTGCAGTTTATCAAAAACCATAAGCACACACTCCCTTAGATATTATTGTCAGAAGCTCATACTATGCTTACATTTTCTCATACTTACAGAGCTTTCGCAAGCAAAACAAAAAAGCCCAAGAGCCATGCTCTTAGACCTGAGATTTAAATGGTGCGGTAGAGAGGATTTGAACCTCCACGGGGTCTCCCCCACTAGCTCCTGAGGCTAGCGCGTCTGCCGTTCCGCCACTACCGCATACTGTATTCAGTTCGTTGCCGTCATAAGCAACATATATATAATACCACAAACGGCATGTCATGTCAACACTATTTTTAATTTTTTTCTGCAAAAATTTAAATTAAATCCGAAGACAGCATTTGAATGTAAGAGGCATTCCTTTGAACCATACCATTTAGCGCCAGCAGCAGAATTTATTCGCCGAATAAATTCTTGATACTTAAGCAAACCTAACAAAGCTGACTTCTGCATATTGCAGCTACATTCTTACAATATCGTAAAATCACAAAACAAAAAAAGACTCATGCGTTAACACAAGTCCTCATTAATTCAATGTTGGTGCGGTCGGTGGGATTTGAACCCACACGGGATTTCTCCCACCACCCCCTCAAAGTGGCGTGTCTGCCGTTCCACCACGACCGCGTCTTTGGGATAAAGTTCATAAATAAAAATGGTGCGGTAGAGAGGATTTGAACCTCCACGGGGTCTCCCCCACTAGCTCCTGAGGCTAGCGCGTCTGCCGTTCCGCCACTACCGCATGCTTTATTCACTTCGTTGCTGTCATAAGCAACATAGATATAATAGCATACTCTGACACGTTCGTCAAGTAACCTTGTGAAAAAAATTTATAAAATCTTCTTTTGCTATTACTTTATCCTATCCTTATAAAGCAGATAATATTTATCTCTATCCTGCATGACCTTGGCAACATATTCACGGGTATCAGGGTAAGGAATAGATTTTATATCATTGAAATTATAGTCCCAGCCGTTTTCCTGCATCCATTCATGTGTCTGTCCGCGTCCCGCATTATAGGCCACCATCAGCAGTACCAGGTTATGCTGAAATTCGTGCTCCAGCTCGCCTACGTACCAGCAGCCCATGCGGATATTTTTTCTCGTCTGGTACAAATCACTGTCCTGATAATTCTCCAGTCCCATCTGCTCGGCAATCCAACGACCTGTTTCCGGCATAATCTGCATCAGGCCTACTGCTCCGACTTTGGAAACAGCATCATGCTTGAAGTTGCTTTCATTTTTGATAATGGCAGCAACCAGAAAAGGATCTACATTATTTTTCTTACTGTAGGTCACAATATCCTGCTGATAATCCCACATATAAACGAAGCGCATCTGTACAGTATCGCTGCTCCAGATCTTCCAGCCGCCGAAGCCTATAACAAACAGCATACCAAGAAGCAGCAGCCATCTGTACAGCCTTCCGTGTGTCTTAGTCCGTCTGCTGCTGGCTTTGCGCTTACCCTTCACTGACGCCACCCAAAAGCAGCTCCAGCTGCGAATGCACAGCCTGCATGGTTTCCGCCTGACTGCCACTGTTGTCCAATACTACATCGGCATATTTTTTCTTTTCTGCCAAGGACATCTGCGCTTCAATGCGCGCATTCACCTCATCTGCTGTCATACCGCTGCGCAGCATTGCTCTTTCAACCTGCTGCTGACGGCTGACGGATACCAGCCACACGCTGTCCACATTCTTATGCCAGCCGCATTCAATCAGCAGAGGCACATCCAGCACCGCTGCCTTATGTCCCTGTTTGCTGCTTGCAGCCAAAAAGCTTTCTGCCTGTTGCCAGACTATTTTATGGATAATCGCCTCCACTGCCTTCAGCGCTTCTTTGTCATGAAAAATGCGCTCGGCAACCTTGGCTCTGTCAAGTGTTCCTTCCTCGCTCAAATATTCCTTGCCCAATACGGCAATCACCTGCGCCAGGCCTTCGCTGCCTGCAGCTACTGCCAGACGTGCTTCGGCATCCGCATCAAAAACAGGCAGTCCCAGGCTACGCAGCTCTGCCGAAACTGTACTTTTACCGGAAGCAATGCCTCCCGTCAAACCTATTGTTATCATTATTCTCCACTCCTACTTTTGGCAATGCTCACAATAAACCGTGCCTCTGCCGCCTACCTTGGTTGTCTGCAGCAGCGCACCGCATTTTTTACAGGGCTTGCCGCCTCGGCCGTATACCAGCAGATGATTCTGGTTATCGCCCTTATTTCCTTCGCCGTCCTTATAATCACGGAAGGTTGTACCGCGATTTTTGATGCCCTGCGCGATTACCGCATTGACTGCCTCACACAGGCGCCCTACCTCAGCAGCGCTCAGGCTGCAGGCTTTGCGCATAGGCAGAATGCCGGACAGAGCTAGGCATTCATCGGCATAAATATTGCCAAGGCCGGCAATAATCTGCTGATCCAGAATAAAGCTTTTGATAGCCTTCTTGCTTTTTTGCGCCAACGGCAGCAGATATGCAGCATTAAATCCCTCGCTCAGCGGCTCCGGTCCCAGCGTTTCAAAGCCTTCAATATATGTATCGTTATCGGTTACCAGATACAGCGTACCGAAAGTACGGATATCCGTAAACCACATCGTCACGCCATCTGAAAGCGTAAATTTTATTTTAGCGTACGCCGGTGCAGGTGCGGCGGACGGCTGCGCCAACAGCGCGCCTGTCATGCGCAAATGCACTATCAGCTGCTGATTAGGTGCAGTCTGCAGCACCAGGTATTTACCGCGTCGGCCCACGCTGCTGATAGTTTTGCCCACCAGTCCTTTGATAAAGGCATCAGGCTGAGGATATTTTATCAATCGCTCCAAATATATTTCTACTGCTAAAATTTTCTTTCCTTCTATATGAGGCGCAAGTGTTTTGCGCACCTGCTCCACCTCAGGCATTTCCGGCACAGGTCTTCCCCTCTTTCCATAAAGTATCCGTTATTTTGTTTCCGCCCAGTCACGACCGCAATTAACGTCGGCCAGCAGCGGAATATCCAGTGACGCAGCACCTTCCATGGCTGTTCGCACCAGCTGCGCTACCTGCTCCTTCTCATCCTCAGTAACTTCCAGCACCAGCTCATCGTGTACCTGCAGCAGGATTCTGCTCTTGCACTGCGCCTTATCCAGCTCGCGCTGCACGGCAATCATTGCCTTCTTCATAATATCTGCGGCAGTTCCCTGAATCGGGGTGTTGATAGCGGTACGCTCCGCAAAGCTGCGCAGATTAAAATTACTGCTGCGGATTTCCGGCAGATAACGTCTGCGTCCCATCAGCGTGCTGACATAGCCTTGCTCACGTGCCTTGGCTACAATATCTTCCATATATTTTTTTACACCAGTATAGCGCTCAAAGTAGCTGTCAATATAGCCTGCTGCCTCCTTGCGGCCGACATCCAGCTGCTTAGCCAGACCAAAATCGCTGATACCGTAAACAATGCCGAAGTTAACAGCCTTCGCACGGCTGCGCATTTGGGGCGTTACTTCTTCAAGCGGCACACCGAAAACCTCGGCAGCTGTGCGTGCATGGATATCCTGACCATGACGGAAGGCCTCCAACAGCAGCTCATCCTGCGCAATGCAGGCCAGAATACGCAGCTCAACCTGCGAATAATCACAGCTCATCAGCAGATCATAGCCTGCTCCCGGAACAAAAATACGGCGAATCTGTCTGCCCTCCTCCGTGCGTGCAGGAATGTTCTGCAGGTTAGGGTCCGTGCTGGACAAACGGCCTGTTACCGTTACAGTCTGCTGGAAGTGCGTATGAATGCGTCCCGTTTTGGGATTAATCAACGGCTGCAGTCCTTCCAGATAGGTGGATTGCAGCTTCGCCAGCTTGCGATGCTCCAGAATGGTAGCAATCAGCGGATGCTTGCCCTCCAGTGCTTCCAATACCTTGGCATCGGTAGAATAGCCTGTTTTCGTCTTTTTGATTACCGGCAGCTGCAAGCGTTCAAATAAAATCACGCCCAGCTGCTTTGGAGATTTCAGGTTAAACTCTTCGCCCGCCTGCTCCTGTGCCAAAGCCTCCAGATTTGCAATACGGTGCCCCATATCTTCGTTCAGCTGCAGCAAAAGCTCCTTGTCCGGAGTAATACCGGCAAACTCCATCTGCGCCAGCACCGGTGCCAACGGCAGCTCAAATTCTTCGTACAGCTTGAGCTGCTGCTGCTCAGCCAACAGTCCGCGCAGCTTAGATGCGAGCTGCTGCAGATTTTCGCAAGGCGTTGCCAGTACTCCCGGCAGATTGCGGCGGCTCAAATCCTCCAGGCTGTAAGAGCTGTGGCCGGGGTCGGCAACATAGCCTGCCAAAGCAACATCATCAGTTATTCCCTGCACCTTCACCTTGCGGCACAGGCAGCATTTATAAAGCTCCTTGCTGTCTATCGTTATCTTTTGGCAGCCTGCGTCTGCCAGCCAGCTGTCGAATTTATCCCAACAGCCGCTTTGCGCGTCCAGCACATAAATTTTATCATCAACCAAAATTTCGGCACTGCTGAAATACAGCTCCGGCAGCTGTCCTGCTACCTGAGCATGCACAGCAACAGGCTGCTTTGCTTTAGCCAATGCACCAAAAAGCTCCTCTGCCAGCTGCGGCGTATTTACAGCAATCTGCTGCAGGCCTTCCTGCTCAACAGCTTCTCCGAAAAGGTCAAAGCTGTCCTGCGCACCGCCAAGTACCGCGGCAAAGCGCTCGTACATATTGCGAAACTCCAAATCCTGCAGCAGGGTGCGTGCCTCCTCCTTCATCGGCTGCAGCTCGTAGTTCTGCACAGCGGTATCAACAGGTGCTTCCGTGCAGATTGTTGCCAGCTGCTTCGACAGCAGAGCAGATTCCTTATTGTCCGTCAGCTTCGTCTTTAACGATTTGCCGGAAACCTTGTCGATATTCTCCAGCACCGTTTCCACATTGCCGTATTCCTTAATCAGCTTCATGGCTGTTTTAGGACCTACGCTGGGCACGCCGGGAATATTATCCGAGGTATCACCCATCAGGCCTTTCAGCTCGATAAGCTGCTTAGGCTGCAGGCCCTCATAATTGGCAGCAAATTCCGCCTCATCAAAAACTTGAATATCGCTGATGCCGCGCTTGGTATAAAAAACCTTGGTACGCTTATCAATAAGCTGCAGCTCATCGCGGTCACCGGTAACAATGATAACCTCAACCTCCGGCGGTGCCTGCACAGCAAAGGTGCCGATAATATCATCTGCCTCATAATCATCCAGCTCCAACGTGCGGATTCCCATGCATTCCAAAACCTTCATCGCCAAAGGAAACTGCTCGCTCAGCTCGCTCGGAGTAGGCTTACGCTGCGCCTTATACTCCGCATACAGCTTGCTGCGGAAGGTTTTGCGCGATTTATCAAAGGCAACAGCCATATAACGCGGCTTCACCTCATCCAAAAGCTTCAGCAGCATATTGCACAGTCCGTACACTGCTCCCGTATGGATACCCTGACGCGTAGTCAGCGGCGGCAAAGCAAAAAACGCTCTATGTATTAAGCTGCTGCCATCTATTACTAAAAATTTATCTGCCATAATTGCTCCTCCTCTATGCCGCTCACATAGAATAAACATTAATGTAATTATTATATCATAGCGAGGCAAGAAAATATGTAACTAAAATGTAAGAAAGGGCAAAGTTTATACCGGCCTTCAGCATATGGCGTTGCATTATAAAAAAACCCGACAGTATCACTTGGCGATACTATCGGGTTCTGTTGAGTTATCGTGAAATACTAAAAGGAGCGAAGAAAAGCAGAAAGAGATGCTGTCAAGCTATATTTAGCAAATTTTATACTTAGCATATCTGCCACTTTGAGAAAGCTCAATTTCCCCATTAGCTGTCATTCGTTTAATTAAGTTATATGCTAACGTATCAGATAATCCTAATAATTCCATTACATCTCGTTTGGTGAAAATACCATTCTGCGTTCTAGCTAATTTTATAACAAGTTCTTCGTGTCTAACATCATCTATGCCTGACTGTCTAACATACTGCATATTAGAATTATTGTTATAATAATATCTTTTACACAACATAAAGCTACGCGTTTTACCTTTACCAACTGCTTCAATAGTTCCTCTTTCTACCAATTGTTCTAAAGATACAGTCAGCTTATTCTTCGGCAATTTAGTTAATTCCGCAATTTGATCTAAACTGCTCCGTCTATATTCTCGCAAACAAGATAAAATCATTAAAGCATAAATTGATAAACCTTTTTTATCACGTTTTTTTTCTGATGTAATCAATTTAGCAAACGCAATGTCAGCTTTAGCCCTTCTTAAATATAACCTTACATTTCGGCTTGTTGATTCAGAATAATCAGGCAAAGGTCTGCCATAAACTATCGAACCTTCAAAAATTCTATCAATACCTCTGCCTGTTTTCTCTGCAAGACCTATACGTTTCAATGCGTCAGTTAAAGCAGGATTCCTACCATGTGGTTCAACTATAAGCAAATTGTTTATATTTACACCTTCAATAAAGCCTCCCGGATTTGTAATAGACATTCCTTCGTCATCAATTAGAACTCTTACATTTCCCAACATAGAATAATCTCTATGACAAAAAGCATTTATTAAGCCCTCACGAATAGCAGCATAACTAAACTCTGGTACAGGAATTCTAAACAAATCATATTCAAACTCATTCTCCGAATTCCAAGGCTTAATATAACTTTGAAAAAGTTCCAAAACTTCTAATATAGGTTTTGATGTTTCTTCATTAACTTTAACATTAGTTCCCTCTAAAACCTGAAAAGTTGCTTTAGCAGTCGGCACTAACCTACCCAAAGAATCTGATTTACCCAACAACAATAAACCTGTCATTGTTGGTATCAACTTATCACCATCTTTAGAAATCAACCTTAAAGCAAATTCTAATTCTTCATCAGTTAACTCTAATAATGTCTTTTCTCCACCTGGATTGGACCTTATGATTTCTTTTAGCCTGTTCAATTGTAAAGGATCAAAATCATCTAATGTTGCCCCAGCTATTGGCTGTGCTGATACGTCTAACAAGCTTAACTCTGATAACCTGCTTGTTATTTCATATGCGTACATAGGTACTGCTTCTGGGCTACCATCAAGCTTTAATCTTCGCTTCAATATTTTTCCTGAAGATGTAGAAATGACTGCCCTACTCATAGGAATAGCTATTTTCATTACGTTATGTTGATTTTCAATAACTATTTCTGCCCTAACAGAAACTGATGGAATAGTATTATTAGCTATTAAAGCAACCAAACCAATAGCATCCATATGACTTTTATGTAATCCCGTAACAATACCATTATCTTCAACACCTAAATACAAGATGCCTCCATTAGTATTCGCCATAGCAGAAACAGCTTCAATTATATCTTTATCAGGATAACGTTTAACGTCACTTTTAAATTCAATTTTCAAAGTCTCCTTTTTTGGTAACATAATTGCACCTTCTTTCTAACTCGTTTTTAACGCATTAAAATTGTTCTCTATTTAATTTTAACTCGTTTAACTCGTTTTGTCCAGTTGGTATCACATGAAGCAATCAAATAAATATATTTTTACAGCTAACTATTTGAGTATTATTGTAATTACATAAAAAAGTTAATCAACGCCATTAGCCAACGATATCAGATGAATTCGTTTCTAACTCATTTTAACTCGTTTTAACTCGTTTTATTGAGTTAAATTTGGCAATCATAAACGAGAACCGTAAAAGCAGCCTTATCCTAAGCAAAAACAGCACGACAGTATCACTTGGCGATACTATCGGGTTCTGTTGAGTTTTTGTGAAAACCGAGAAAGGCAAAGAGGAACAGGTAATACCGTATTGCGGCGCTAGTGTGCCTGGTGAAATCTTAGTACTGCTCAATCTAATTCAGTTCTAACTCGATTTTAATTCATTTTTAACTCGTTTTATCGAGTTAAAATTACTTTTAATTCGTTTAATTAATTTTTGCCGAATTAGAATTTTAGTAACGTCCCCTCCTTTCACAATATAGCAGTATTATTCTGCTTTCTTGTTCCCATTATGGCAAAAAAGCAATAGACAGTGAATAAAAAGCGCAGAACTGTCCGCATGCCGTGTTCTGCGCTGAGCTACTGCTTAAAAATATATTTTTTCTGCCGGATAATAGTCATGCAGTATTTTCCTTAAAAGTGAAAAATCATCCGACTTAAACTTCACCAGAGAATACTTAGTTTGAATATAATCTATAAAATCCTGTAAATTATTACATTTAATATAATGCTCTTGGGAATCATCCCTGATATATTTGCCGATTACATCATTTATAAGCTTAATCGTTTCCGGAGCAACGTCTGCCTCCGGCACGAGATATAATTGCGAAATAATATTATTGAAGCTGTAGGCCATAGGTTTATGCCAACGGCTTTGCGACAGCATAAACAGACGGGCAAAGGCGATAAGATTACGCAAGCTTTGGTTGGCACGATGTACATTGCCTTCCTGTTTACTTTCCTGCTCAAACGCAGTCAGCTTCGGCGGAACTGCCATATCCCAGCATTGGAGCAGCTTGAGTCCTCTTTTTTCCGGAAAAACCGGATAATAGACAACTCTCTTTTCCAAATCGCACACTTTGAGCATAATAATATCATCCTTCAAAAAGCGATCGCTGCCATCAGCATTATAAACAAAACTCCATGGCGGCAGTTCCTCATAAGATTCTACCTGAACGCGGTGTTTATCATTCATTCCTATAGCTGCTGACAAATTCTCGCAAAACTCTTTTTGAAAAGCAATGATTTCCTTAGTGCTTGCTTCTCTGCACTTATACATTGCATCATCCCTTCCTTAATCAAATTAATTGTTTACCTTATTTCTCTCATGCCCTTCAAGGCTGTTCTCCTTTCCCAGATTATAGAAACACTATATTTTTGCTTACCCATCTATCATAATTTAAAAATTCTCTATATTTAGATTCTTTTCTTTATTCGCAAAATTCATCGCTATTTTTTACGGCTATTTGATGAGCTTCACGAATCACAAATAGCCGTAGTAAAGATTCCGTTCCCAGAGCTGTTTTATTAACTAGTCTTTATATGCATAATTATACTATACCACATTATTTTTGTCTAGTGTTTTTTAAAAGTTAATCCGATTTTTATTTTGTCTTTAATTATCTTTTGTGTTGTTATCAGATTCATTCTTATTTAAATTGCTTATCGATTCTTTGCTTCTTTATTCCTTATCGGAGCGCTCATTTATTCCGGCACAAAGCAAAGTCAGGGCACCCAAGGTCCAAAATAACAATCCCATCTGAGTATTGAAATAAACATGGTCAGTCAATCCGCCAATAATAATGCCTACTGTTGCCAGCACATAACCGCGTCCCATAGCCTTCAGCCACAAGCTGCGTCCATGATATGCCAGCTTCCAGCCTGCAGGCAGAAAAATGCCGAACCAGATAACAAGAAAGGCCAGCAAACCATGCGCTCCAAGCTCCGCCCAGATATTCAAGAAGATATTGTGACAGTGGTACATGATAACGTTCTTGTCCGCCAGATAGAAATTATACGTCGGATATACAAAACGATAGCCATACCAGCCTACACCAAACGGGAATTCCTCAATAATCCACTTGGTGCTCTTCAAATAAGCCATGCGCAGAGCAATAGAGGTGTCACCACCATAGCCGCCGCGAATAGATTCCAGACGCTGCAGCACTGCCTGCCCGCCAAGCGCCAGAGCCGCCGCACCGCCGCCAAGGACAGGAATAAAAGCCTTACGGCAGAAAAGCACACAGAACGCTAGCAACATCACAGCGCAGGCTACCCAGTTACCGCGTGAATATGTATAAAGCAGGCAGACTGCTGCCAAAAGTCCCGTAACAAGAAACGCCAGACGCCATTTTTTATACGCCTTCGTCTGATTGAAAAAGGCTGTACTGTAAGCAACAACCAGCACAAGATAGCCTGCCAGGATATTGGGGTTAACCAGCGTAGAGAAAACGCGCACCTTCAAATCAGGGAACTGCGCCGGGTCCACCCAGATGCCCTCAGCCGTAACGCCGAAAATCTTCTGCGCAATACCGATGGCACTCACCAGCATCGATACACCTAAAAAAGCACCGATGAGCTGCAACGGACGCGGCAAAGTGCCGAAGCGCTGCCACACAAGCGCAAATTTTTGCTTAGCGTCAGCATTTTTCCAGGCCTCGCTTTTCGTCAGCTGCTCAGCCTCGAACGCAGTCAGATGTGCCCTGTCCTGCTCACTGCTGCGGCCGTAACGCAGCAGCACAAAAAACAGCGCCGCATACTGGCCTACAACATACACCAAATTCCAGAAGGACAAAAATCTGTCCAAAGAAAAATATACCGAAACAACCGCAATCAGCAAAAGAAGATAAAACGCTCCCTGCTGCCACGGCTTCAGCACATTCTCCTGCTGCGGGCGTCCCTTAACATGCGACACAATCACAGCACCGATAAAGGTCATCGCCACACAGAAGGAGGTGAATTCCTGCTCCAGAGGAATAACCGCCACAGTAAACAGCAGCATATACCATATTTTATTTTCGAGATAATTTGCCAGTTTTGTCATGATGCACCCTAACAAAAGATTCTATTTTCTTAAACAAGCCATTAATATATCGCAGCGCAACATTTAATTGTGACGCAGATACTCGTTACCGAAGTCAATAAACCTCAATATCGCCTTCAGTTCATCGCACGCTTATCCGCCAGCAGCATCTTCTTAAACTCGCCCACCAGATACAGGCTGCCACAAACGCACACAACACCGTCAGTGCCTGCTCCGCGGATAGCAGCATCATACGCCGTAGCAAGATCAGCCTCCGCCACAGCATTGCTGCCCACCAGCTTCGCCAAATCCGCAGCCTCCGCAGCACGCGCACCCTCATCGGCACGCACTGTGTAAACAACATCATCCTGCTTAATCAGCGTTTTGATAACACCGCTCATATCCTTGTCACCCATCATGCCAAAGACAAACTGCACCTGCTTGCCGGGATAGTATTTATCCAAAGCATTACGCAGAGCCTTGGCACCGTCAGGATTGTGCGCACCGTCCAGAATAATATCCGGATTCTTGTGAATGCGCTCCAAGCGTCCCGGCCAAACGGTGTTAGCCACGCCCACATGCAGCGCCAGCTCGTTAATGCGGTCATCCTGCTTGCTCACCAGCTTAGCAGCAACAATCGCTACGCTGGTATTCTTAATCTGATGCTCGCCCGGCAGCTTGATTTCATAATCGGAATGATAAAAATCACCTGCATGCAGAGTAAAGGTCTGGCCCTCCATCGAGCTTTTTACCTCCGTGCCGTGAAAAGCCTTGCCGTAAAGATAAACAGGCGCTTCCTTAAACATAGCCAGGCTCACAATAGGACCAAGAGCTTCATTGCCTTCGGCAGCGGTAACCAGAGGCACCTTCTCCTTGATAATGCCTGCCTTCTGCATAGCAATGCGCTCCAAAGTTTTGCCGCAGCGGTCTGTATGGTCCAGCGCAACATTGGTAATAACGCTGACCACCGGCGTAATTACGTTGGTGGAATCCCACAGGCCGCCCATGCCTACCTCAATAACAGCATAATCAACCTTCTGCAGATAAAAATATAAAAATGCTGCCGCCGTCAGAATCTCAAACTGCGTCGGCTGCTCGCACACGCCCTTTTTGACAACGCTGTCGGCAGCAACCTTTACCGCAGTAATCGCCGTGGCAAAATCCTCGTCGCTGATATCCTTGCCGTTGAGGTTGATGCGTTCGTTGTACTTCACCAGATGTGGGGAAGTGAACTTGCCCACCTTCAAGTTTGCTGCCAGCAGAATATTCGTAATCATGCTGGTAACAGAGCCTTTACCGTTAGTGCCGGTTACATGCACTGTTTTAATCTTTTGCTCCGGGTTTCCCAACTCCCGCAAAAGTCCTTCAATACGCTCCATACCGAGCTTAATACCAAATTTGCCCAGGCTGTCTAAATATGCCAGGCTTTCTGTATAATTCATTGTGCTTACGCCTCCATTAATAATTAGCTAACAGTTTATTATAACATAGTTTTGCGCACTGCGTCTTGCGAAAAGCACAAAAATAGCCGCTGCGTCCCCAAGAACGAGCGACTATTTTGCTAAGTGGATATCACCATATTTTATATACTTATAGCAGTCCTACTGCTGCAAAGGGTCGTCCCCATATTCGTTCGGCCCCTCCGTTCCCTTGAAGAACAAAAGATAAAGGCAGAAGAAAAGATTAACCAGCGGCACAATCAAAAGCAGCATCCACCAGCCGCATTTATCCAAATCATGCAAGCGGCGCACGCCCATCATAATATTAGCTGCCAGCTGGAATATGCCGAGCACAAAGGCAATAATCGAAAAGAGAAGATCAAGAGCGCCGAAAGTTTCGGCTGCAAAGGTCAAAATCCCCTGCACTACCAAAAGCACAATTGACAGGAAAAAGCTTCTGTAAATATATGACTTGCGGTTCAAGCGTCCCTCAGACGTAAAGAACAGCTCCTTGAAAACAGCTTCCTTATCCGCACTGCTGTCCTTAAACAGCAGGTCCAAGCCCTCGCCAAGATTCAAAAACTTCTTACCTGCTCTCGGTGGTGTATTATAAGCGGCAGAACCGTTATCATCCTTGCTGCCAAAACGTTCCTCCGCAAACTTTTGCTGATTATCGGCAGTAAAATTATTATAGGAATTTGCCTGACTATCGGTATTATGATTTACCTGCGCAGCATCAGCCTTAGCTCCCGACTCAAAATTATCGTGGCTGTCGCCAATGCTTTTTTTATAGCTTGTATCGGCACCGGAAGCAGAACCGGCTGCACCAACAGCTCCGGCAGCCGCGGCAATTCCGCCTGCTCCCTCCTGCGGCTTTTGCTCCTGCTCCAGCTTTTGTCCGCAATTCTCGCAAAATTTGGCACCTGGTTTAATTTCACTTCCGCAATTAGTACAGAATTTAGCCATTTTCATCGCCCCCTTTTTCTTTTATTGTAACCCAAGAAGCACTGCAATTCAAGAGAGTAAAAAGCTTACAGTGCCAAACCTTCACAGCTTGTTCGTTGTACACTTTCCTTTATATATGTTAAAATATTTTTATGGTGCTTCCATAACGGTAGGCGGTTGCCCTCTGACGTGATAAATTCAGTTTCACTGAAAATCCCGCAAGAGGGAGGTGTTACTGATGAATATACTCGAAGTTATTGCTTTGCTGAGCTTATGCATTGCTTGCATTAAATTAGGTATGGAAATCAACAAAAACACAAAAAAATAACCGCCCAGCCTCGCAAACTGACGGTTATTTTTCATAACTAAAAGTTTTAAGGGCAACCGTCTATCGGAAGCACCATTTCTATATTTATAATAGCACAAACACAAGCTTTTTGCAAGTTCAGGCAGGCCTACCTGCCAAAGCTGCGCAAATACTCCTTCAACAAAAAGGTGCAGAAATAAGGAAACGTATAGACATTATTATTGCAACCTATATTACCACCTACAACCTTAATCCCGAATCTTATATCAGGATACTTATCGCTATTAATCAAGGTATTCAAGGAGCGGGCCATGTTATTAGTCGCTTTAACCTCAACCGGCACAAGATTGTCAGCAGTACGCATAAAGAAATCTTCTTCCAGCGTAGAATCATCCTTTTTATAATAATACAAACCACAGCCGGCTTTTTTCAACGCCTCTGCTGCAATATTTTCGTACAACGCCCCCTTATAGACACCTAAATTTTTATAGGCACGCAAATCCTCCTGCGCCTCATCGTCAAGCATGGCCACCAACAGACCGGTATCAGCCATATACAGCTTATATTTCGTCTCATCATAATTGCCCTTGAGCGGCAGCTCAGGAAAAGACAGACAGTAGCAAGCATTAATAATCCCTGCATCACACAGCCATTCTATGCAGCCACGATAATCCTTAAAGCGTGCCCCCCTAGCTACCTTCGTTATCTGAAACTTTTTATTATCCTTCGCTAACTGTACAGGTATATGCTTGAATACATTCAGAATACGTGTCTGGTCCATGCCATCGGCATACTTACGTATATCCTCCTCGTAATCCGCCAAAAGCTGCCTTTGTGTTTCCAGCGAACCGGCAAAAGTTCCCTTCTCTATATATTCGCTCACCACAGCAGGCATGCCACCTAAAATGCAGTACTCTGTAAATAATTGCATGAACACCTGCATTTCGACCTCACTAAAAGACTTAAGCGTGCGCATATGCTCTAAAAAGCTGTCGCGCACCGATTTTTGATGTCCCTTGGCCCACAAAAATTCCTCAAAATCCAAGGAATACATTTCGTAATCTGTTTTATAGCCTACACTGTTGCTTTCAATCCTTTTGTAATTGATACCAAGCATGGAACCACTGCAGATAACATCAAAACGTCCATCAAGCTTAAAAAATTTTAACGCTGTAGCAATTTCAGGAAAATCCTGTAATTCATCAAAGAAGATTATTGTTTTCTGCGGCTCGAATATTTTACTTGTATCCAGCAAGGAAATATTTTTTATAATCGCATCTGTATTATAGCCATCAGCAGTAATCATCTTGTACTTGGGTTCTTCAACAAAATTTATGTAAATAACATGCTCGTAATTTGCTTCAGCAAAACGTCTGACAGATTCAGTTTTGCCTACCTGGCGAGGACCTTTAACAATCAGCGGCTTATGCTCTTTTTCCTGCTTCCACTGCATCAGATAGGTATCTATTTTTCGCTCCAGATAAGTCATGCCTTCACTCTCCTTTTGTGCTCTTTTTTCTATTATACAACGTACGCAATACTCCTTCAACAAAAAATGAGCCTATTTTTAGGGGTTCATTACAATTTCATGAGGATATTTTGAAGTGTCAACTGCAATTTCATGAGGATATTTTGAAATTCGCCAGCTCAATACCGTACACATGCAAAAAACCGTACAGTCCTAAAGCCTTGTGTGGCAAGGGGTTGTACGGTTTCATCTTTCAGAACAGCTCCGGATACATACCATGAGCAAATTTTTTAATACCTTCGCCTGTTTTGATAGCACTGTTATACGTATAATTCAAGGATATACCATATACCTTGCCTTCACGAACAACCTTAAGTGATTGCAGGCCAGCATGCTGACGGAAAAAATCCGCTGCCTCCTCAGGATTACCGCCACTCTTCACAACAAAAAGCACGTCAGGATTCTCTTCGATAATAGTTTCCAAGCCTATCGTTCCCGAAGAAAAGCTGGGGACATCAGCGCCTAATTTAACGCAAATATCGCCTGCCAGCTTGGTCGAATCATAGGCAACAATGTTCTTGCCCAGCATTTCGATAATCATTACCTTAGGCTTTGGCATATTCTGCGTTTTTTCTCTGACCACAGCGATATCCTGCTGCATATCGGCAACAATTTTCTTTGCTTCGTTTTCCTTGTCAAAAATTGTGCCCAAGCCCAAAATAAAATCGCATTCCTGCTCCAAGGTCTCCTTTTTATTATGCGAGGTAGGAGAATTGGCATTGGTGGAGACATAGGTATGAATACCACGCTTATTCCAAAAATCCGTGCTTTTGAGCGCCTTATCTGCATAAAGCACCTGGCCGGAAATAATCAAATCAGGCTGCATGGATAAAACGTTCTCCATATTCAGGACAACGTTGCGCTGAAACTTGATTTTGTTATATCCTGCAGCATACTGTGGTTCAGGTGTATAAAAGGGGTTGCCATAACGCACCGGACAGATAACATTCTGCTCCACGCCTAAGGCTACCAAGGTTTCATTAATCTGCTCACCGACAGCGATGACTCTTTGCGGCACCTTGTCATAATAAGAAACATTTTCCCCCAAGGCATTATAATTCTGCACTCTGACATTTTTTACAGCTCTTACGCCATAGGCAGATTGAGCGTGCCCAACGGGACGGTTAGCGTTAAACGCCTGCGTCTGCGTAAAAGATATGAATGCACAAATACCAAGTACTATAGCCAAGGAAACCAAGGTAAAGTGTTTATTCATAAGTATACTTCCTTGGATGCCGGGTGGCACCGCTATGTGTTCCCCAAACGATTTCCATACCATGGTTATGGAAAATATCAACCAGTCTTAAAGCTTCCGGACAATATTCGTTATCATCTGTACGCGTCTTGCAGCAAATACCAACATGAATGACATCAGGCTTGATACTTAAAATTCTTTCAATCTTTTCCTCTAACCCGCTGCTATCGCCCAATGTGATTTTACGGCAGCCATTGCAGGCCATAAACGCCACCAGTTGGATTTCTTCGTCACCATAACGCGCAAACTGCGCGCTACGATTATTAAATACCTGAAAGCATGCCGCTCCGGTACAATTTTCTTCTGAGCGCAGGCAACGTAATATAACAATTTTTTTCAAATTATTCCCTCCAATGCTTTGGCAGATAAATAATATTTATGCGTCCTGATTCTGCATCGTAAGCCACTTTACTGTGCACACTATACATATCATAAATGAATTCTTCTGTCAATAATTCCTGAGGCGTTCCCATTCCAACCACCAGGCCATTCTTGATTGCTATCAGCCTGTCACAATACATAGCCGCGATATTCAAATCATGGATTGCTGCTACAACGGTAGCATGCAAGCCTTTGACTATATCCATTATTTCCATCTGATATTTAATATCCAGATGATTCGTCGGCTCATCCAAAACAAGACACTCCGTCTGCTGCGCCAACGCTCTTGCCAAAATAACACGCTGCTGTTCACCGCCGCTCAGCGTAGAGAACATGCGCTTTTCAAAGCTTTCCATACCCACTTTGGCCAAAGCGCTTCTGGCAATTTTAAAATCCTCCAGATTATCACGCTCCAGCATTTTTTTGTGCGGCGAACGTCCCATAAGCACAACATCCAAAACTGAAAAATCAAAGCTATAAAAATTATGCTGGGCAACAACCGCCAGCTTTAAGGCCGATTCGCGATAAGAAAGCTCATCCAAATGCTTGCCATCAAAATAAATATCACCACTAGTCGGCTTTTGCACACGATAAACGCATTTCAAAAAGGTGCTTTTGCCACTGCCATTCGGCCCTATAATACCAAGAAACTCCTTGTTATGCAAAGAAAAATCAATTCCCTTCAGAATCTCCTTTTTCCCTACAAACATTTTGACTGCTTCAGCTAATATTTCCACAATCAGTTACCTCCAAAGCCATAGGTACGTTTTACCATCAGATAAACAAAGCAAGGAGCACCAATCATCGCTACAAGAATACCAATCGGCAGCTCTGCTCCGGGAATCAGGATACGGCAAAGCGTATCAGCCACAACTAAAAAAATTGCTCCGGCTAAAGCTGTTACAGGAACAAGCCTTTTATGATCCGTTCCTACAAGCATTCTGATAACATGCGGAACTATTAAGCCTACGAAACCTACTGTACCGGCAGCATAGACAACAAAGCCGACAATAATCGAGCTGATTAAAAGATAAAATTGCCTGTAGACATGTAAATCTGTACCCAAGGTCAGCGCTGATTCATCACCAAGAAGCATAAGATTCAAAATACGGCTCTGACTCCAAAAAAAGAGCACTGCGACGATTACTATCGGCACAATAACTATCAGGTTATCCCACTTAGCTCCGGAAAAGCTGCCCATCATCCAATAGGCGATGGTCTGCATGCCTTCTTTGTTGTTGGCAAAGTAAACTATAAAGCTTGAAAAAGCACTGCACACGGCACTTAGAGCCATACCTGCCAGCAAAAGCTTTACCGAGTTACTGCGTCCGCCAAGGTTCGAAATAAATAATACCAGAAGAGAAATAGCAAAGGCACCGGCAAAGGCTGCCAGCCCAATAAAATTTTCACCCAGTCCTGCGCCTATACCTAAAAGGATTGCCGCCGTTGCGCCCAAGGAAGCACCGGAGGAAATGCCCAAGATATATGGATCTGCTAAGGGGTTTTTAACGATAGCCTGCATAATGACACCACTGCTCGCCAAGCCTGCGCCGACGGCAGCAGCCAAAACGATTCTCGGCAGGCGCAGCTGCCAGATAATGTCATGCACAGAGCCTTTAAGCGCATTATCAAGCGAAGTGCCGCTTTGCAGCTGACTGATGATTACGGCATAAATCTGCTCCAAGGGTATTTGCACCGTGCCGACGGAAAGTGCCAAAAACATGGCTGCTATTAAGACAAGCACCAACGCAACGCACACACACACGCCGTTTATTTCTTTAAAAAAGCTAAACATCATAAAATTTCCTTACTGTACAAAAAGATACCAAAGTACGCTCATTAAAAATTAATGAGCGTACTCGGTTAAAAATGATGAGAGTATGATGTATGAAATATATTGAGTATATGAACTGAATTTAATTAGATATCAAATTCAGCGGAGAGCATAAAGGTTCTCGGACCACCAGAGTGCAGTGTATTGCCGCTAGGTGCCCAATACTTTTTATTAGTAACATTATAGCACATTGCTCGTAAGGTTACAGGAGTGCTGTTAAGAGAAGTTTTATAATTTACACCTGCATCCAGGGTGAAGTAGCTGGGAACGCTGTATTTTTCATCGCGTACATAGGAAGAACCAACATAGTTACCACGCATTAATACGGAGAAATCATCGGAAGCCTTATATTCTACGCCCAGGTTTGCGCTCCATTCAGGCACGCCGTTCGGACGCTTGCCATTAGTAGCTGCGCTGGTAGTTTTTTGTTTAGCATTCAAGTGCATAAAGCCGCCAATCAGGTTCCATTTTTCTGCCAAAGTGCCGGTTGCTGTCTATTCAAAACCTTTGTGTCTACGTTCACCATCAGCAAGCTTATATTTAAGACCGCCTTTGTAAACATCTACAGCATTAGCTTGCTTGATATCAAAATAACTGATTTTATGGAAGAAATCACCGGTTTTAAACTTCACACCAATTTCGTTTTGCTTTGTTTTATAAGGATCTAAAGTAGTTCCTTGATTTGCATAGCCTTTACCAGTAGGAACCATACCGCCTTCAACAAACTCTTCGGTATGATTTGCATAAACAGCTACACGCGGATCAAAGGTGTAGTTGATACCAAAGCTTGGGGATACGTCATAGTAATCGCCGCTTTTTGCTTTATGCGAGCCATCTTTTTTGTAGCTATCCTTAGCGATAGATTTACCGTTCAGGCCAACCAGGATATTCAGTTTCTCATTACCCGTGGTAATAGAATCCATCACAGACCAGCCGCTGATGCGTGCATGTGTTCCATAGTAGGCATCAACTTGCGCAAAGGTCGGCGGAGCAAAGCTGCCGGTATTAGGATGATAAATATTACCTGTCCAGCCGGTTTCTGTTGTATAGTCAGGACCGCCATAATAGTGCCACATTCTGTCTACAGCTGCTACCCATTCATGCTTCAAATCACCGGTTTTAAAATCACCCTTCAAGCCGATTTGTGCATAATCACGTTTTTCCAGCAGAGAGTAGTTGTCAGAGGTTGCGCTAAAATCGCCTGCTTCATTCAACAAGGTCTTGCTAAAGCCAACGTAATAATACCAATCCTGTTTAAAATGACCTGCGTTCAGGAAAGCCTTTAAATGGTCATTGATTTTCTGTTCATGGTTCAAGGTCATAACAAGGTTAGTGTTTTTATCACGACGCCAGGTTGGATTTGTATTGATTTTTCCGTCAGGAGCGCTCGGTAAAGCATTGCCAATAAAATTACTGCTAACAGATAAACCATAAGGTCTGCCTTCACTGTCAGTATCGGTATAGCCAAACATAAAGTTAGTCTTGCTGTTTTCTGTTTCCTGATCCAGGTTGATATAAATATTTTTCTGCTTCAGGTTCCAGTTTTCAATAGAACGCTCGCCATTGGTATTGCTGGCATTAATACGCACGCCATAGCTTTTATCCTCGCCTAAGCGAGTGCCAAAATCTACATATTCCTCATGCGCACCTTTAGAATGATATTTAATGCCAACCTTACGAGTATCTTCATCCATTAAAGCCTTTTTGCTGTTAATGCTGATGGTACCGCCGGAACGGGTATACATACCGGAACCGTTAATACCGGTTGCGGGTCCCTCGATAACATCAACAGATTCAATGTAATTACTGGATTGACGTGTCATAGCCTGCATACCGGGAATGCCATTGATGACAAAGCCGCGTCCAGTATCCTCAAAGCCTCTGATAGAAACGCAGTCTACTGCTGCATCATAGGTTTTGACAACAGAAGGAACAAGGCTCAGCGTTTTGCTTAAGCCCTCGGTAGAGGACAAGAAGGTTCCTACAGCCTTTTCCGAAATAGTAGTTGTACTAATAGGACTCTTCATAGCATCCTGCTCACCTAAAATACCAACATTAGATGTTGCACGAACAAATTCGCCGGCAATGTAACGTTGACCGTGTACAACAATCTCGGCAAGATTGAATGACATTAAATCATCATCGTTTTTTTCTGCAGCAAAGGCATTACCGACAAAGCCTACGTTAGCCAACGCCATACAGATTGCAGCAGCTAAAGCTACATGTCTTTTCTTCATAACTATACTCACTCCTATATAATTTTTATATCTCACATAAGGTATCCTTGTTTCCCTTACGCAATATATCAGCTTAACAGCTCTCATACACAACAAAAACTCATTGCTCTTGGCATTCATTGCAAACACACTATGCGTGTGATATAATTAATTTATTAAGTGACTTTTTTGGCATATTAGTACCAAGTACTGTTACATTATATCTTGATGCTACGTATTTAGCAAATACAGATATTCTATACGCATATTGATGATTTTAATATACACCACAGGAGGCAGGCTATGCTTTTGCGTCAAATGAAATATTTTCTGGCAGCAGTATATTGCAAAAGCTTCAATGAAGCAGCAAAGCAATGCTTTATCTCACAGCCTTCCTTCTCTCTACAGATAAAACAGCTTGAAAAAGAGCTTGGTGTAAAGCTCATCAACCGCAACAATTGTAATTTCAGTCTTACACCAGCAGGCGAAAAGTTTTACGAGCCTTGTAAACGCATAGTCGGAGACGTGCAAAATTTAATGCAAAACATGCAGCATTTTGCGGAAACCGACCAGGTACCGAGCTATATCATCGGCTGTAAAACAGGTTATAATGTCTGTCGCCTGCTCAACGTTATCAATATGCTCAACAAGAACAGTCAAACATATCATCTGGAATTATTGTACGGTGACCATGAACAGCTCCTGACAATGCTTGCAAACAAAGAAATAGATATGCTTATCACGGAAGATCGTGAAGCTGATAATAACTTTCTTGCGGGAGAGCTTTTAGAAATCGCAGATTTATGCATTTGCGTACCGAAACATTCTTTCCCACCTAAAATCAAAGCCCTTCATATCAGTGATTTATCAGAGCAGACATGTGTCATTATCGCCAACAGAGATTATGTTATGCAGGAGCAGGAATATTATGCAAAATGCTTAGGCTTCCATGGCACCTTTTTCACCGCCAGAGATATTCCCACTGCACTTACCAAAGTAATTGACGACAAGGTAAAATCCTTTCTGCCAGTAACGAGTAATAATGACGCCCCATTCTATTTCAGTAATTTCACCAGAACCTTGCCATTATTAGCAGATAATGAGCCAGTAGAAATTTACTATAACATTTTTTGGCAAAAGAATAATCCCAACCGTAAGATAGCTGCTATCGCTCAGCATATAGCAAGCCTCATGCAAGACCATTAAAAAAGCTTACAACGCTCTGTCCGTCGTAAGCTTTTTTTATTTAAACTCAATACCGTACACATGCAAAAAACCGTACAGCCCCAAAGCCTTATGCGGCAAGGGGTTGTACGGTTTTGTACGGTTTTATCAGAGAGTCTTCAGGTATTCCAGGCGCTCGTTAATCGCAGCCTTTTTACCATTCAGCTCTTCAGCCTTAGCCTTTTCCTTTTCGATAACAGCCTCGGGTGCTTTAGCCAGGAAGCCGGCGTTGCCCAGCTTGCCTTCAACACGGCTCAGCTCCTTGTCGATAGCAGCCAGCTCCTTGTTCAGGCGGGCATTTTCCTTCTCGACATCAATCAGGCCTGCCAGCGGCAGATAAACCTCAATGCCTGCTACAACTGCAGCCATAGCATTTTCCGGTTTAGCAGCATTGTCAGCCAGCACAGTCAGCTCGCTGATAGCGCCCATAAGATGGATGTAGTCAGCGTTAGCCTCAATGCCGTCCTTAAGGTCGGCAGCAGCCAGCATGGTTGCCGGAACCTTCTTCCCGGGCGGTACGTTAACTTCTGCACGCATGTTACGGATAGCCTTGATGCTTTCCATAATTGCGCCCATCAGGCGTTCAGCCTCATCGTCCATCAGAGCTTCGTCAGCCTCAGGCCACTTGGAAATCATAATGCTTTCTTCTTTATGCGGCAGGCATTGGTAAATTTCCTCGGTGATGAACGGCATGTACGGATGCAGCAGCTGCATAGCGCTGGTCAGTACGGTTGCCAGAACATGCTGTGCGGTTGCACGCTCTTCGGCGTTTTCTTTATTATACAGACGCGGTTTAGCCAACTCAATGTACCAGTCGCAAACCTCTCCCCAGATGAAGTCGTAAATCATGCGGCCAGCTTCGCCCAGTTCAAACTTCTCCAGCATTTCGGTAACGCTCTTAGCGGTATGCTGCAGACGGGACAGAATCCATTTATCAGCCAAGGTATACGGAGCCAGCTTAGCGTTGGCATCGTAGCCTTCCATGTTCATCAGAGCGAAACGGGAAGCATTCCAGATCTTGTTGGCAAAGTTACGGGTTGCCTCAACACGCTCCCAGTAGAAACGCATATCGTTACCCGGAGTGTTGCCGGTAATCAGCATGAAGCGCAGGGTATCAGCGCCGTATTGGTCAATAACCTCCAACGGGTCGATGCCGTTGCCCAGAGATTTGGACATTTTGCGGCCTTGGCTGTCGCGAACCAGACCATGGATGAATACCTTGTCGAACGGAATCTCATGCATGAATTCCATACCCATAATCAGCATACGTGCAACCCAGAAGAAGATGATATCGTAACCGGTTACGAGCACGCTTGTCGGATAGAATTGCTTTAAGAGCGGAGTCTTATCCGGCCAGCCCATGGTAGAGAACGGCCACAGAGCGGAGCTGAACCAGGTGTCCAGTGCGTCCTCATCCTGATGGATATGTGCGCTGCCGCATTTCGGGCAGACAGTCAAATCGGTACGGCTGGCGCTCATTTCGCCGCAGTCATCGCAGTACCATACAGGAATGCGGTGGCCCCACCAAATCTGACGGGAGATACACCAGTCGCGGATGTTATCCATCCAGCCGGTATAGGTTTTGGTGAAGCGTTCCGGTACGAACTGAGTACGGCCGTCTTCAACGCAGTCAACAGCAGCCTTAACCAAAGGCTCCATCTTAACGAACCATTGGGTGGAAACCTGGGATTCAACAGCATGGCCGCAGCGTTGGCAGTGACCTACAGCATGGGAATGCTCTTCAACCTTAACCAGATAGCCGTCAGCCTTCAGGTCGGCAACGATAGCCTTACGGCATTCCTCACGGGTCATGCCTTCGTATTTGCCTGCTTCCTTAGTCATAATGCCATCCATGCCGATAACAACGATGCTCGGCAGGTTGTGGCGGATACCCATCTCATAGTCGTTAGGATCATGGGACGGAGTAATTTTTACAGCGCCGGTACCAAATTTGGTATCAACATAGCTGTCGGCGATAATAGGAATAATTCTGTCGGTAGTCGGCAGACGCAGGGTTTTGCCAACCAGGTCGCCATAACGCGGGTCCTCCGGATTAACTGCTACTGCAGTATCGCCGGGCAGAGTTTCTGGACGGGTGGTTGCAATCATCAGGCTGCGGCCTTCTTCTTCAACTACGGGGTAGTTGATGTACCAGAGATGGCCCGGGTCATCCTTATGCTCAACCTCGATATCGCTCAGTGCAGTGTTGCAGTTTACACACCAGTTGGTGATACGGGTGCCTTTGTAAATCAGGCCCTTTTCAAACAGCGTGCAGAACACCTCGCGAACAGCCTTGGAGCAGCCTTCATCCATAGTAAAGCGCTTACGCTCCCAGTCGCAGGAAACGCCCAGATGCTTCAGCTGGTTGATAATGCGGTCGCCGTATTGCTCCTTCCATTCCCAAACGCGTTTCAGGAACTCTTCGCGTCCCAGGTCATAACGGGTTTTGCCTTCCTCTTTTTTGATAACCTCTTCAACCTTAATCTGGGTTGCCAGGCCTGCATGGTCATAGCCGGGCATCCACAGGGTGTTGTGGCCCATCATGCGGTGCCAGCGGATCAGGATATCCTGCAGGGTATTATCCAGTGCATGGCCCATATGCAGCTGACCGGTGATATTCGGTGGGGGGATAACAATACTGAAGGCTTCCTTGCCCTCTTCTACTTCGGCATGAAAATAACGATGCTCTTCCCAGAATTTATACCATTTCTTCTCTACGGAAGCAGGATCATAAACCTTAGGGATATTATGCTCTTCACACATAAAAAAATTCCTCCTTAAAATAAACAAGCCCTGTCCTTTACGGACAGGGCGAATAATCGTGGTACCACCTATCTTCCTCATGCTCTAAGGCACAAGGCACTCAATGCACGTAACGTGTGCGCACGTTTTTGCCTACTGCAATGTTCAGCAAAACAGCTCCCGAGCTACACTCACCTCACCGCCACACAGCTTGCACCAACCGCTGCTTCTCTTTAGTAGCTTTACGGAGATAAGCCTCTCGTTCCTCGCCTGTAGATATTTTGTTATACTCTATATCTTAGCAAGGAAGAGGTGGGATTGTCAAGATGATTTTAGTAAAACAGCTCAATCGAATCTTTTGTTCACAACATATGTAGTTTTGCCATCAGGAATATCAGGATTCTGCTCAACAATAGAGCATCTTACAGACTTTAATTTATCGGTAGCGGCATCTGACTGCATATAGATGTAGTAAACCTGTTGCTGATAAACTTCCCGCCCTTTGGAATTTTTAAACTTTATCTTCTCGTTATGATTGGGACCAATGGCATACAGATAAACAGCATGATATTTTTCATTAGGATTATTTATCTTGGAATCATTGACGAATTTACCATTGTAAGACGGGTGAAATTCAAGCGTCGAGGCAAAATCATCAATGTACTTAACTATTTCAGGTGTCATCTTCGGTGTTTCCGTCACATCCTTAATGTAACTGGGATATCTGTAATATTTTCCGTCCTGAGGTTTTACTACAACATTCTCCACCTTCTTATCGGGCTCAGGCGCAGGCTTTTTATCCTTGGCATCATCACCGCAGCCTGCCGCCAAAAACAGCGCTGCAATCAAGCCTGCCGTTGCCAGATACTTAAAATGCTTTTTCATAATCTACTCCCCCTTTTTTACATCTGCTTAAGCTTTTTGCTTTTCTCTACGCTTATTATATGCCAGGGAGCGAAAAAGCGCCCCACCCCAAATTCTATTTTAGGGTAGGACGCTCAAAATTTTTATCAATTTATGCTAAAGCAGCTCATTTAAAAACCTTCTTCATAATTGTTCTGCTCTTGCCGTCCGGAATGGCCTCATTCTGCTCATAAACAGAATACTCAACATATACAACTTTATTGGTATCTGCCTTTACAGACATACGGATATGATAAACCTCCTGCTGATATACTTCCTTCCCCTTAGAATTTTTAAATTTGTTATTGCGATTATGATTGCTGCCATTGGCATGCAGCCAGATACGATGATATTCTTCATTAGGTCTATTAATGCGTGAATCATTAAGGAATTTACCTTTTTCAGACGGCGCCAATTTTACGGTCGAAGCAAAATCATCTACATATTTAATCATCTCAGGCGTCATTTCCGGCGTTTTGGTTACATCATCAAGATAGGAAGGATATCTGTAATATTTTCCCTCTGGCGGTTTAACTACCGGTGCTTGGGCTTTTTTATCTACCTTCTGCTCTGTCTTGATGTCCGGCTTATCAACTTTCTTCTTGTCCTTGGCATCATCCCCGCAGCCTGCTGCCAAAAGCAGTGCTGCAATCAAGCCTGCCGTTGCCAAATACTTAAAATGCTTTTTCATAATCTACTCCCCCTTTTTTACATCTGCTTAAGCTTTTTGCTTTTCTCTACGCTTATTATATGCCAGGGAGCGAAAAAGCGCCCCACCCCAAAACACGTTTTAGGGTAGGACGCTCAAAATTTTTCGTTTTTTTAGCTAAAAAAGTTATTTTTCAGTGGAAATTGCTTCTTCAGGCAAAAGCTCAGGCAGTTTTGCCCTTCAGCTTAAGCACTGCTGCCAGCAGCAGGCTTACTACAAAGCAGGCACTGAAGAAATACAGCGTAAAGCTGTAGCTGTGCGTGCGCTCATAAATTACGGATAAAAGCAGCGGACCGGCAATGCCTGCCAAGCCCCACGCTGTCAGAATACGTCCGTGAATCGCACTCAGCTGCTTCGTGCCAAACAAATCGCTCAAATATGCCGGCATGCAGGAGAAGCCGCCGCCATAGCAGGTGATGATGATGAACACCAGCAGTTGGAACATAAAGCTTTCATTTACGCCACCCAAAAGGTAGAAGGCCACAATCTCAATCACGAAAAATGCCAGATACGTATTCGCACGGCCAATATAGTCGGAAACAGTGGACCACACAATACGACCGCCGCCGTTCAGCAGGCCGATGATACCAACCATAGACGCCGCCGCAATCGGAGACATACCGATAACCTCCTGTGCCATGGGCGATGCTACAGCCAAAAGACCGATACCGCAGGTGATGTTCGTAAAGAAAATCCACCACAAAGCATAGAACTGCCAGGTGTGCATAGCTTCCTTTACGGTATACTGCACATGCTCAGGCATCTTCGCCTTAAACTGTCCCTTGCCTGCTGCAGTTTCCTGCTTAGGCGGTTCCAGATAAAGTGCGGAAGCAGTCATAACTACTGCGTAAATGCAGGCCAGAATCACAAAGTTTTCTACCAGGCCGTATTTAGCAATCAAAATCTGCATCAACGGACCTGCAACGAGGCTGGCAAAGCCAAAGCCCATAATCGCCAGGCCAGTTGCGAGACCACGATTATTGGGGAACCACTTTACCAGTGTAGACACCGGGGTAATATAGCCTGTTCCCAGACCGATACCGCCGATAACGCCGTAAAAAAGATATAACAGCAGCAGGCTGTGCTGTGTCAGTGCATAGGCTGTACCCAGCAAGCCGCTTACGAAAAAGCACATGGATATCAGACCGCTGCGGCGCGGACCGTATTTTTCTACATATGTTCCCAAAAAGCCTGCGGAAGTACCAAGGAACAAAATCGCCAGTGAAAAGGTCCAGGTAACCTCCTTCAGCGAAAAACCCATAGCCTGCATAATAGGCTTCGTCAGTACGCTCCATGCGTATACGCTGCCAATGCTGATGTGAATGCCGATGGCTGCCAGCACGATCAGCCATCTGTTTTTTGTCTGTTGCATCATGAATACCTCTCTTTATAAGTATTACCTAGTCACCCGGGTTTTCCTTTTGCTCCTTATAAAGAAAAAACGTCTGGGCGATTTTGCCCAGACGGTCGGCGCATACATTCATCTGCCTCCACGTGGTCAATTCCACTCATCCGTCAGGAAGCAGACTGCATTAGGTTATGACTCTATTATACACAAAATTCCGCAATTGTCAACATATAGTGTTTTGTTAATATTTTGTTACTATATAGTGTAGGAAATTTTCCTTTTCTCCTCACTTCGCTCGGCACCTTCCCCTATGGGGCAGGCAAGAAAAGTTGGTAGAAAACCCTAACGAGCAATTAATATATCGTGTAAGGAATAGCAATTTTAGCAAATAAGTGCTTGGAAGCACAGGAACAAGGGTACGTAACTTACTGTTACAATCTGACAAATTTTACCGAAGTTCCGTCTTGCTTCCGCACGAAATTTGCGTTATGCCCTAAGGCATAGAAAAATTGCTCCTGACTGAAACGATATTTAATTGCGATGCTTTTGCTTCCCCCTTCCGCCTCACTTCGTTCGGCACCTTCCCCTATGGGGCAGGCAAGACTAATAGCTTTTTCGTTAAACTTCATTAGCAAATTCTTGCTTCCCCCTCGGGGGACAAGGTGAATTGCCCGTAGGGCAAGAGAGGGCGCCCTGGGGCGACTGTCGCGTCAGCGACTAAAGGGGGATACATATAATAACGCACAACTCGCCAAGCGATTCGCGGAAAAATTTTTCGTTGCAACGCGATATTAAATTACGACGCTGCAAGCACAAAAAGGAGCCGCGCTAACGCGCGGCCCTTCAAATACTCATCAAGCTAAATTTATTTCTTACGAAGATTTACAGTTGTCGTATGCTTGCAATGCGGGCAGCAACCCTTACCGCCACCGGCATCACAACCAATGCAGCCACCGGTTTTATGTGCCTTGATGACCTGCTTGGATGCCAAATACACACACCCGACAATAATCAGACCAATAATCCAGGTTGCCATACGAAACACCTCTTTTATTTTGCATCAACGCTCATAACAGTCTCTTTATCATACTTCTTAGCGGGACGGAAGAGCAGATACAGGAACGCAATCAGGAAAACAACAGCTACAGCAGTACCGAAGCTGAACGCTTCACCGCCGACAAACACTCTGCCGAACTGGTAGACCATCAGGCAGATGCTGTAAGCATACAGGTTTTGGAAGAGGATAGTTGCCCAGGTCCACTTCTTGCTGTTCATCTCCTGGCTCATAGTGGAAATCGCTGCCAGGCAGGGAGAATCCAGCAGGTTGAACACCAGGAAGGAGAACGCTGCAACAGCACTCGGGAAGAACGCCATAACAGCAGTCCACAAATCAGGCTCATCCTCAGCTGCATCAGCCAGACCGGAAAGAATAGCCATCGTGCTGACGATAGATTCCTTAGCCACAAAGCCGGAGAAAGCAGCAGCCACAGCCTGCCAGCTGTCAAAGCCCAGAGGAGCGAAGATAGGAGCAAGACCGTTACCGATGTAGGCAACAAAGCTCTTTTCAGTATCAACCATAGCAACAGAGCCTTCATCAATACCAAAGCTTGCCAGGAACCACATAACAACGCAGCACAGGAAGATAATAGTACCGGCTTTTTTCAGGAAGCCTGCAACACGCTCCCAGGTATGCAGCAGCACGTTCTTAGCAGCAGGCAGATGGTACGGCGGCAGTTCCATAACAAACGGAGCAGGATCACCGGCAAACAGCTCAGTCTTTTTCAGAATGATGCAAGCAGTAATTACAGCGAAGAAGCCAACGAAGTACATAATCGGAGCCATGTACCAGTCACCACCCATAATAGCGCCGGAAAGCAAAGCAATAACAGGCAGCTTAGCACCGCAGGGGATAAAGGTGGTAGTCATGATAGTCAGACGACGGTCGGTTTCGTTTTCAATAGTACGGGAAGCCATAATACCCGGTACACCGCAGCCTGCAGAAATCAGCAGAGGGATGAAGCTTTTGCCGCTCATGCCGAACTGACGGAAGAAACGGTCCATAATAAAGGCCACACGCGCCATATAACCGCAGTCCTCCAAAAAGCTCAACAGCAGGAAGACAATCGCCATCTGCGGAGCAAAGCCGATCGGTGCGCCAATACCGCCGATGATACCGTCAACAACAAGAGATACCAGCCAATCCTCACATTCGGCAGCCTCCATGTGCTCCTGCACCCAAGGCTGAATCCATTCGCCAAACAATGTATCATTCGTAAAATCGGTTACAACCGTACCGATAGTTTCTACAGCAATGTAGTAAACAAGGAACATGATAATCGCGAAAATCGGCAGAGCCAGGAAACGGTTCGTTACAATGCTGTCGATTTTATCGGAAATAGTCAGACCGGTATGGCCTTTGACAACTGCATTGCTCATCAGCTCGCCAATGTAGTTATAACGCTCGTTGGTAATAATGCTTTCGGCATCATCATCCAGCGCTTCCTCGCAGGCTGCAACGATTTCTTCAATCTTAGCCTGCTCGCCTTCGCTCAGGCCCAAAGCATCAGCAATCTTCTTATCACGCTCAAACAGCTTTACCAGCAGCCAGCGCTCGCTCATACCGTGCACCTTGTTGCCGGCTTCGCGGGCAATCGCAGTCAGCGCATCCTCAACCTCGCTGCAGAAGCGCATATATTTCGGTGCAGCACCGCCGACAGCTTTAATTGCTTTTTCGGCAGCCTCACCGGTGCCTTCACCCTGCAGTGCGGAGGTTTCCACAATCTCGCAGCCAAGCTCGGCAGCCAGCTTAGCTGTATCAATCTTATCGCCGTTCTTGCGCACAATATCAATCATATTCAACGCAATCGTTACCGGATAACCCATCTCCATAACCTGAGTAGTCAGGTACAGGTTACGTTCAATGTTAGAGCCATCAACCAGATTCAGTACACCGTCAACATCATTTTGCAGCAGATAGTTACGGGAAACAACCTCCTCCAAAGTGTACGGGGACAAGGAATAAATACCGGGCAGGTCGGTAATAATTACATCATCGTGACCTTTAAGGCCGCCTTCTTTTTTCTCTACAGTTACGCCGGGCCAGTTACCAACATATTGGTTGGAACCGGTCAAATCATTAAACATTGTTGTTTTGCCGCAGTTAGGGTTACCAATCAGGGCAATCTTGATCTGTTTCATCTTTCCCCTCCAATTATTCTACAACGATATGCTCGGCCTCGCCGTTACGCAGTGTCAGCTCATAACCACGCACAGTTACCTCCACCGGATCACCCAGCGGTGCAACCTTACGTACGAATACGCTCACACCTTTAGTCACGCCCATATCCATAATACGTCTTTTTACCGCACCCTCACCAACGAGCTTGGTAACGGTAACTGTTTCGCCAACAGGAACTTCTTTTAATGTTTTCATAACATCCTCCACTTGCATCAGATAAATATTTTGGCTGCCATCTGCTTGCTCAGGGCAATGCGGGCATCCTTCACATTGACGATAAGATTGCCGTCAATTTCAGAAATAACAGTTACAGCTGAGCCTTCTACAAAGCCCAGGTTAGCCAGAAAGCGTTTGATTTCATCCTTGCCGCGAACAGCGCTGATTTTGTTAGTCTCGCCGCGACGGGCCATTAATAAAGGCATCATAATTCCCTCCAAAGAATTTGTTAGCAGATACTAACTTGACACGATTTTTTTAGTAGTTAGGCATTCCTAACTACTATTGAAAGTTTACGTCAGCTATAATTTTTTGTCAAGTATTTTTTGTGAAATCCTACGCTAATTTACAAAATTAGTTAGCTTATGCTGTTATGTTTACAAAAAATATCGGCTGACCTTATAGTCAGCCGACGTAAACAAAATCAACATATTAGCTATAGCTTTTTATTATATCTTTTTGTAGAGAATACGGATAGAATTCAGCACGCAAAGCAAAGATACACCGGTATCCGCAAAGACTGCCGCCCACATGGAAGCATAGCCCATGAGGCCTGCAATCATAATAATAACCTTCACGGCCAGAGCGAAAATTACGTTCTGCCAGGCAATCGTACCGGTTGCACGCGCAATAGCAATCGCCTGCGGAATAGCCTTCACTTCGGAATTCATGAAGACAACATCGGCAGCCTCAATCGCTGCATCTGCGCCACTGCCCATAGCAGCACCGGCATCCGCACCGGCTAATACAGGCGCATCGTTAATGCCGTCACCAACGAACATAACAGGGCCGTACTTGTTGCGCAGCATATTCAGCTCGCTGAGCTTATCCTGCGGCAGCAGCTGAGCACGTACCTCGTCAATGCCTGCTTCCTTAGCCACAGCCTGCGCTTCCTTCTGCGCATCACCGGTGAGCATAGCAGTTACCAGACCTTGTGCCTTCAAAGAAGCAATTGCTTCCTTAGCATCTTCCTTCAAGGTATCGTTAATCAGCAGCTGGCCCATGTATAAGCCATTGTCGGCAACAAGCACCTCGCTGCCGCTTTCGGTAGGAGTATAGCCGCCGTATTCAACGTTAAAGCGTTGCAGCAGCTTGGTATTGCCGCACAGAACCTTGCGTGCGCCAAAGTACGCAACCAAGCCTTCGCCAGCAATTTCTTCAAATTTATCAGGGCGTACCAGCTCAAGCTTTTCAGCCTTAGCAGCCTCTACGATGCTTACGGCAATCGGGTGGGTAGAAACAAGCTCTGCACTTGCACACAGGCGCAGCAGCTCGTCGGCATCCATGCCTTCGGCAGCATTAACCTTCTGCAGTACGAAGTTACCCTTAGTAACAGTACCGGTTTTATCCATAACTACGGCAGCAATGTTTTTCAAAGCCTCCATAGCAACGCCGCCCTTAAAGAGAATGCCGTACTTGGAGCCGGCGCCGATGCCGGAGAAGAAGGCCAGCGGCACGCTCAGCACCAGTGCGCAGGGGCAGCTGATAACGAGGAAGGTCAGCGCAGTATAAATCCATTTATTCCAGTCGCCGGTAATCAGGGACGGAATCACGGCAGTCAGTACTGCGGCAGCAACAACAAACGGAGTATAGATACGTGCGAAGCGGGTAATGAAGCGGTCGATGGTCGGCTTGCTGGCAGCAGCGTTCTCCACGCTGTCCAGAATACGGGTTACCATGGACTCTTCTAGAACCTTTTCTACACGGATTTTCAGCATACCGGAGGTATTTACGCAGCCGGAAACAACCTCATCGCCATATTTGCGTTTTACAGGCACAGGCTCACCGGTTACCGGGGAGGTATCTACCAGGCTTTCGCCGTCGATAACAACGCCATCCAGAGGAATACGGTCGCCTACGCGCACCAGCAGAATGTCGCCTACATGGGCATCAGCGGCAGGAATAACCTTCACCTCTTCGCCCACCAGCAGGTTGACAACCTCCGGACGCAGGTCAACAGCATCCATAATCTGGCCACGGCTCTTTTCTACCGCACGCTGCTCAAAATATTCGCCCACGCGATAGAAGAACATAACGCCAACAGCCTCTTCCCAAGCCTGAATAGCAAACGCACCTAATGTTGCAACAGTCATAAGGAAGTTTTCGTCAAATACATTACCCTTTGCAATATTCTTCAAGGCAGTCAGTACAATGCGTCCGCCCAGCAGAATGTAGGCAAAAATCAGGAAGTACATATGGTACGCTTCCGGCACCAGTCCCAGCCATTCGGTGATGATGAATACTGCACCGCCAAGTACGATTTCGATAATTGTCTGTTTTTCGCTCAGCTCGGAGAATATACCGCCGGATTTTTTGCGTTCCTCCAGCTCAGGAGCCAGAGAAGGCTTGCTTTCAGCTTCCAGCAGTACAACGCCTTCTTCTACCTTATCGGTTACAGCCTGCATTTTCTCCAGCAGACCGTTGTAATCCTTAGCGCTTACGCGCAGCTTTTTCGTAGTAAAGGTCAGGGTAGCTTCATCAATCTCAGGCATAGCGTTCAGCGCGCGTTCAATCTTGGCACCGCAGTTAGCGCAGTCCAGATTTTTCACCAGATAAACTCTGCTCTTGCCGCCTAATTGCGGACGGCGGTCACGCGGTACTACCACTACGTCGGACTCAATGGATGTGCAGATTTTTTGAATTTCCGGCAGCAAAGCCTCATGGTCTGCAGCGCTGAGGCGCAGCTGCTTGGTAGCAAAGCTTACGTTGGCATAGGTTACACCCGGCAGCTCTTTAATTTTATATTCCATTTTGGCAGCGCAGTTGGCACAGCCAAGGTTTTGCAGAATATATACGCGCTTAATTTTATCGGCATCCGGCATACGGCAGGTGCAATTAGCCAGGCTTTCGCCGCATACATCGCAGTACTCCTCATGCGGATGGCAGATTTCGCAATTACAGTCAGCAGGATGACCGGGAACGTGATGTCCGTGTGCATGAGCATGTTCGTGGCCATGGTCGTGTCCGCAACCGCATTCGTCGCCGTGTGTATGGGAATGTTCGTGAGCATGCTCGTGCTCATGGTCATGGCCGCAGCCACATGCGTCGCCGTGTGTATGGGAATGTTCGTGAGCGTGCTCGTGATCATGTCCGCAACCGCACTCGTCACCGTGTGTATGGGAATGTTCGTGAGCATGCTCGTGCTCATGGTCATGTCCGCAACCGCATGCGTCGCTGTGCGCGTGCGCGTGTGCGTGCTCGTGCTCGTGGCCGTGATCATGTCCGCAACCGCACTCGTCGCCGCGTGTATGGGAATGTTCGTGAGCATGCTCGTGCTCATGGTCATGTCCGCAACCACATTCGTCACCGTGTGCATGAGCGTGAGCGTGTTCTTCATCTTCATGCTTATGATCATTGCCACAGCAGCAGTCATCGCCATGCTCATGGGAATGCTCTTTATGGTCATGTTCATGATCGTGCCCGCAGCCGCAAGCATCACCATGAGTATGCTTAGGTACATGTCCCATAGTTTTATGATCATGGTCCTTGCCGCAGTGACCGCAGGTGCAGCCTTCCGGATGCTTACTGTAATCCTCTACGCTATTGATATGACCGTCAATATGACGAAATGCTCTTACATCACCTGCACCGTTACGGATATCTTCCAAATCTTTCTTCATTATATTTACCACCTTTCTTTTCAGGTTTTCTCACTCTTCATATGAGTATCTATTCATATATAATGTAAAAAATAATAGGAAAGGTGGCAACACCTTTCAGTAAATTCTTTGATACCTATATTATAACACAAATAACGTATGAGTCAATACTCACTCGTGAAATTAGTGATAAAAATTCCTAAGAAAAAAATGGGTACAGCATTCGCCGTACCCACTATAGAAATTGATGGAGAAAATTACTTTCAAAGAAGCTCTATGCTTACGCATATCGCTTCAGGACTATATTAGTCAAACAGATGGCAGGCAACCCAATGGCCGTGCTCAACCTCTTTCAGCTCAGGCTTAACCTGCACGCAGTGCTCGGTGCAGTGCTCGCAGCGGCTGGCAAACGGGCATCCAGGCGGCAGGTCCAGCGGACTTGGGATTTCGCCTTCCAACGGCTCAATCTTTTCGCCCGGCTTGAAGTCTACCTTAAATACAGCACCCATAAGTGCCTTGGTGTACGGATGCTTGCAGTGTTCTGCAATGCGGCCGTGCTCCAGCCATTCTACTACATTACCCAAGTACATTACCGCAACCTGATGGCACATCAGGTCTACCAGACCGAGGTCATGGGCAATGAACAGATAGGTAATATTTTTTTCTTTTTGAATGCGGCACAGCAGCTCGCAGATTTTTTCCTGTACAGAAACGTCCAGCGCACTGGTCGCTTCGTCGCACACGATAATCTTCGGTTCCAGTGCCAGAGCGCGGGCAATGCCCAGACGCTGACGCTGACCGCCGGACATGCTATGCGGATAGCGGTCCTTGAATTCAGCAGGCAGCTCAACCATTTCCAGCAGCTCTGCTGCTTTGGCGTCTACCTCGCTGTTTTTAATCAGGCCGAAGTTTTTCAAAGGCTCGGTGAGGATATCCTTAACAAGCATTTTCGGGTTGAAGGCAGCAGTAGGATCCTGGAACACCATCTGGATGTTCTTTCTGTCCTGACGCAGCTGTTCACCCTTGGACTGCATCAAATCATGGCCTTCGAAAATTGCTTCACCGCTGGTAGCAGGGTGAATACGCAGCAGAGTACGCACAAGAGTACTCTTGCCGCAGCCGGATTCACCGATAATGCCAAGTGTACGGCCTTCGTATGCACGCAGGTTGATGTCATTGCAGGCAGTCAGAAACTTGCCGCCGTCAACTGCGAATTTTTTGGTAAGGTGGTTAATCTCCAGTACCAGTTTAGTACGTTCATAGGCCGGTCTTTCATTATTGCTCATAATATGTCTTACCTCCTATGACCGGAACTGCCCTCAGCAGCTGTTTTGTATAATCATCCTGCGGATTAGCAATAACGTCCTCACGCTTGCCATATTCCACAACATGACCGCCCTTCATAACCATCAGCTTGTTAGATACATAGGAAGCAACGCCCAGGTTATGCGTAACCATAATTACGGCAACGCCGTATTCGTCACGAATATCAACAATCTGACGGATAATCTGAGCCTGAGTAGTTACGTCCAGGGCACTGGTAGGTTCATCGGCCAGGAGGATTTTAGGGCTGAAAATCATGGCCATAGCAATACCTACACGCTGACGCATACCGCCGGACAGCTCAAACGGATAGCTGTTCATGATATTTTCCGGATTCGGCAAACGCACATTAGTCAGCATATCGCAGCACATCTTGTAGGCCTGGTCCTTGGATTTGTCCGGCTGATGCGCCTGTACATAATCTATGAACTGTTGGCCGATACGGCGGATAGGATTAATCATGTTGCCGCTGTCCTGGAAAATCATGGACATCTCGCTGCCATACATTTTGCGCCATTCATCGGGAGTATTTTGTAATACATCCTTGCCATCAAAGATGATGCTGCCGCGGCTAACGCGGCCGGCACCAGGCAGGCAACCCATAATAGCGCGGATAACGGTAGTTTTGCCACTGCCGGACTCGCCGACGATGGACATAATCTCGCCTTTATCCAATTCTAAGCTGGCACCGGTTACGGTGAGCTTGTCACCGTAGCTGATGTCTAAATCTTTTACTTCAAGTAGCATTAAGCGTTACCTTCTTTGTAAATTATTAGTTAGCAGATTTGATATCTTTGGTCAGCCAGTAGTAATCGCAAGGCAGGATTTCTGCGTTAGCAATAGATTTGTTGGAAACCATGTTGGTTTGCGGATGACCGAATACCAGGGAAGCTGCATCGTCGAGGATAAGTTTTTGCATTTCGATAACCAGCTCACGACGTTTAGCCGGGTCAAATTCTACGCCCAGTTTATCGGACAGAGCATCAAATTTCGGATTGCTGTAGCCGGAACCGTTTTGCTCTTGACCAGTCTTGAGGTACATGTTCATGAATACTTCAGGATCGCCGGCCTGCAGAGTCAGTACGTTGGAAATCAGCAGGTCATAATCACCTTTACGGCCGATACCATCCAGTACGTTGTAGTCAACGTTCTTCAGGTTAACTTTAATGCCGACTTTCTTAGCGTCAGCCTGGGTAGCTTCTGCATACAGAGGCAGCTCAGCACGGCCGCTGTAGAACACGAAGTTCAGTTCCAGGTTTTTGCCGTCTTTATCAACAAAGCCGTCGCCGTTGGTATCCTTCCAGCCAGCTTCAGCAAGCAGCTTTTTAGCGCTTTCAACATTGTATTGGTTTTTGTCGTATTTGTACAGTTCGTCATAACCATAGTCAACAGAAGGCGGCAGGTACGGACCACCGGGAACGAAGGTGTCTTTCAGCAAAACCTTGTTGTAGGTTACACGGTCCAGAGAACGCAGCAGAGCTTCGCGGACTTTGATATCGCCCAGCGGTCTATCCGGACGTACATTCAGACGAGCAAGTACGTCACGCAGAGAAGCGATGTTGGAGATGTTATATTTATTTTTATCTTTGAACAGCTGCAGGTCGCCTGCTGCAATGTTGATAGCGAAGTCAATTTCGCCTTTTTGCAGAGCCATAGCACGGGTGTTAGGATCGTCGATGGTCAGGATATCAACCTCTTTGAACGGAACTGCGCCATCCCAGTATTTTTCGTTTCTAACCATTTCAGCTTTAGCTTTGCTGTAGGATTTTACTGCATAAGGACCGGTGCAGATAGCGCCTTGTTTTGCGGTATCGCGGTCTTTAATGGTTTGGGTATCAACGATGATGAACAGAGGATCACCGAGCATACCGGGCAGAGTCGGTACCGGAGTCTTGGTTTTGATAATTACGTTTTGGCCTTCACCTTTGATGGATTCATATTCGAACATGGATTTTGCACGAGCTGCTTTTTCAAAGGTACGTTGGATAGAAGCTGCTGCCAGTTCGCCGGTCAGCTTGGTGCCGTTGGAGAAGCAAGCCTTATCGTTGATGTGGAAGGTCCATGTCAGCTTATCATCAGAAATGGTCCATTTATCAGCCAGCCAAGGAACAGCATTCATTTTTTTATCGAATTTAACCAGGCATTCGCCCAGGCCGTAACGCATTACAACCCAGCCAAAGTAGTTATCGGTAGTTTCCAGGGAGTCAGCGAAGTTGGTAACACCAAATTTTACAACTTCCTTGTGCTCAGCTTTTTTGTCGCCGCCACAGCCTGCTGCCGCAAATGCCAGTAAACCGATCATAGCCGCTGCTGCGGTAGCCTTAAACATTTTTTTCATTTGTCATCTCTCCATTTCATATACTCATTTAAACCGGCAGACTTCTGCCGGATATCAAAAACTAAAGCAAAAATAATTAATCCTGTACGTCATTACGTGGGTCAAGCACATCACGCAGATTATCGCCCCAAAGGTTGAAAATCATAACGGTAACAAAGATTGCCAAACCGGGGAAGAACATCAGCCAAGGAGCTGTCTGCAGCTGCTGACGACCTTCATTCAGCATCAGGCCCCATTCAGGAGCAGGCGGCTGGCTGCCGAAGCCCAGGAAGGACAGACCTGCAAGCTCCATCATCAGAGCACCGATATCTGCTGCTGCAGTGATAACCATCATCGGCAGGATATTCGGCAGAATATGTACCCACAAGATATGCGGCGAGGTACCGCCATTAACGATTGCTGCTTCTACATAGTCACGACGTTTAATCTGCAGTACCAGGCTGCGGGATAAACGCGCATATTTTGTCCAGCTTACAATCGTCAGCGCGATTACGGCGTTTACAAGGCTGCCACCCATAATACCGGCAACAGCGATAGCCAGAATCATACCAGGGAAGGAAATCATCATATCGGAGATACGCATGATAACCATATCAACTTTACCACCGAAATAACCGGAAATAACACCCATAGAAGTACCAACGATAAATACGCTGGCTACCAGGAACAATACACCGCTCAGGGAAGCACGCGCACCATAAAGTACACGGCTGAAGCAGTCACGGCCCAGCTTATCTGTGCCGAACAAATGGCTTCCGCCAGGTGCCATAAAAGCATCCTGCATCGTTGCATGAGTCGGGTCATACGGAGCAAGAACAGGTGCAGCAAAAGCAATAGCAATCAGCACCAATACCAGAACTGAGGTTACGGCAAAAGCACGGTTGGTTTTAAAACCATTAATAATTGTTTCCATCTGCTCTTACCTTACCTTTCTCAGACGCGGATCAAGATAGTTATAAGAGATATCAACAATGAGGTTGATAACCATATACATCAACGCAATCCACACAACAACACCTTGTACCAGCTGGAAGTCACGGTAGGTAATTGCTTCAATTGCCAGACGGCCAAGGCCGGGCCATTGGAAAACAATCTCGATAACCGCAGCACCACCCAGAAGGTTACCTAAAGACAGACCTAAAAGCGTAATCAGCGGCAGCAGAGCGTTCGGAAGAACCTCTTTCCACAGAATATGGCTTTCACTCATACCACGCGCGCGTGCACCGACAACATAGTCCTGATGCAGCTCTTCCAGAATAGCAGCACGCACCTGACGTGTGTACTTGGAAGACATTGCAAAGGCCAACGTTGCCGCAGGCAGGATAATCGTGTCAACACCAATCGTACCGCCGACAATAGGCAACAGGTCAAGTTGCAGACCAAAAATCCACAGCAGCATCAAGCCAACCCAAAAGCCCGGCATTGATACGCCAAGGAAAGTAAAGCTGCGTACTACATAGTCAAACCAGCCACCGCGCTTAACTGCGGAATAAATGCCGGCAGGAATAGATACCACCAACATCATTGCAATGGAAGCCAGAGACAATAGGATAGTACCGGGCAGACGCTCGAACAGCTCCTCAACAACAGGCTTTTTAGCCATAAAGGAGAAACCGAGGTTGCCATGCAGCGCACGGCCCAACCAATCCAAATATTGGAAGAAGAAGGGCTTGTCAAGACCTAATTCTGCACGCAGTGCATCAATTTCGGCCTGACTAACAATAATATCCTCGTTACCTGCAATCATCTGACGAGCTACATCGCCAGGGGCCAGCATTACCAAAGCAAAAGTAATAAAGCTGATGCCCAAGAGGACGAGGATGATCTGCCCCAGTCGGGACAGAAGCTGCTTTTTCGTCAAAGCACATCATCTCCATCAAAAAAATTACCCTTCCTGCAAAAGAGCGCAGAAAAGGTACATATTACAATGTGCACAATTGTAATTATATATATTTCCGTCGCTAGCAGGAATATATCAACTGAGGAAATCAACCTGACTTAGCCTTGCGGCATCACAGTGGCTTGACCGCTACGGATTTGCACCGTATTCCGATTATTACCTGCATAGGCAGGCACCTCAGAAGAGTATAGATTTGTAAAAGTTCCTTATATCGGCAAAAAAGAATAAGCTAACACTTATAAATTTATAATAACACTAGTTCTCATAATTTGCAACAAATTTGTTGCAAAATGGTTGCTTAGGCAAACCTTCTTTTCAAAGAAGACAAATAGAATAAAAGTATTATTGACTGAGACAGCATAAAGCCCAGCAAGGCCAGCCACAGTCCGCTGTTACCCCAAAGCGGCACCAGCTGCCACTGCAAAAGGTAAAATACTAAGAGTGCCATCAGCATCATGTTGCGTACCGGTGCAGTTTGAGTAGCTCCGCAGAAAACTCCGTAAAGCACCATGCCGATACCGGCGCAGACAGGATAGAACAAAACGAAAACATTGTAGGTCATAGCCATCGATACGACCTCTTCAATATTGGTAAACAGGCGGATGAAAAATTCATTGCCCAGATGATAGCCGAGCATCAGAATAGCGGCCAGCACTACCAGCCATTTGAAGGTCATTTTTATGGTAGCGGCAAACAGCTTGCCGTTCTTTGCACCTACCGCACGGCCGCTGAAAATCGCCGCGCCGTTCGCCATACCATCAATCAGGTAGCTCATTATATCCTTGAGCTGCAGCAGTACAGCGTTGGCTGCCAGCACCACAGTACCGAAGGAAGCTCCGACTGCCGCAATAATGTTATTTACAGTCAGAAGGCAGGCTGTGCGAATCATCAGGTTGACATTCACCTGCAGCATGCCGATAAACTCACGCCAGTCCAGCAGCTCGCCCCAAGGCAGCGCCTTGTAATCAAAATCACCGTAATAGTACATCAGTACTACGCTCAGGATACCGCCGTAAAGCTGGCTGAGCAAGGTAGCAAGAGCCACTCCCGTAATATCCATATGCAGCCAGAAAACAAACCAGATGCTCAGCGCCATATTCAGCACGTTCATGGAAACCTGCATAAACACACTCGCCCGCACCCGCGTCTGCCCCATAAGCCAACCAAGGGCTACATAATTACCCAAAACAAGCGGCGCACCCCAGATAAGAATGTAATAATAATCGCGGCACAGCTCGTTGACCTCGGGAGCAGCACCAATCATAGCCAAATACAGCTCTAATATGGGCTTTTGAAACAAAATACAGCAGGCACTGATGAGCATTGCCAGAACCAAGGGCTTAAAAAAGGCGAGCATACCAAGTCTTTTATCGGCAGCGCCAAAGGCCTGTGCCGCATAACCGGTAGTACTCACACGTAAAAAACCAAATAACCAATATAAATTGTTGAACAAGATAGCTCCAAGAGAAACTGCTGCAATATATTTAGGGTCCGGAAGCTGTCCCATAACTGCCGTATTCACCGCACCCATTAAAGGCTGCGTCATTGTCGACAGCATAAACGGTACTGTCAGTCCCAAGTATTCCCTATCAGTCAGAAGGTTCACTCTATCTGTCCCCCTTGTTTATTCGCACTAAATTTTATTTTAAAAAACATCTTGTGTGAATAGCTTATCATATGTTATAATTTATTGCAAGTAAAAAAAGTAGCAATTGCCAAAAATATTTCTGCGGAAATTTTGCCATTCTTCGCAAAAGAAAAATTTATACGCTATTGCTTAATTTTTTAGGCTTCAGTTAGCTGACGCTAATAGAAAAATTATTTTAAAAAGTATGAGAAATATATCAAAGGAGTGAGCACATGTCTGAAACACTAAATATATGCGGACTAACTATCGAACGCGGCACTAAGCTGCGCACATACCTGCCCGTACCGGACACCAATGTAAAAATCCCCCTGACTATTATCAACGGCGAAAACGATGGCCCTACACTGCTTATTACCGCAGGCATACATGGCGGAGAATATCCCGGTATCGCAGCAGCAATGGAGCTGGGCCGCGATATTGAGCCCGAGCACGTTACCGGCTGCCTGATTATGATGCACCCTGTCAATATCCAGGGCTTTTGGGCACGCCGCGAAATGATTGTGCCCGAAGACGGCAAAAACCTGAACCGCGTTTTCCCGGGCGATCCAACGGGAACGCTTGCCGATAAAACTGCATATTTAATCAGCAACAACTTTTTCCCGATTGCTGATTTTTATGTAGACATGCACAGCGGTGATATCCACGAAAGCCTGCATCCCTACGTTTACTATCCCGGCCAGCCCACTGCCGAAGTAGAAAAGAAATCACGTTCTGTAGCGCGCGTACTCGATATGGAATATATGGTACGCTCGTTGGCAACAGGCGGTGCCTATAACTACGCCGCCAGCACCGGACTGCCTTCTATCCTTATTGAACGCGGCGGCGCCGGCCTCTGCCTGCACGAGGATATCGAAGCCTATAAGGACGATATCCGCAATATCCTGCGCAAGCTGAAAATGTTCTCCCTGCCTGTAAAGCCACGCCATCACTCTCCGCGTGATGTAGAAAACCTTATTTATTTGGAAGCGTTGGAAACAGGCTGCTGGCTGCACCATATTCACAGCGGCGACTTTGTTGAGGAGGGCCAGGTTTTAGGACGCATCACCGACGTTTTCGGCAATACGCTGACAACCTATTACGCAGAGCAGACAGGTGTAATCCTTTACGTCTGCCCGGCACTGGCATCTCCCAAGGGCACCATTCTCGTAGCCTACGGCACCATCAAGGAATTTGATGACGAAGAGTAATAATTAATTTTTCCGGTCTGTTAATACAGACCGGATTTTTTTATAAGTAACAGCTTAACTGCATAAAAATGCGCAACAGACATCAGCATCTGTTGCGCAATAAAATCAACAATTTAATAGCTATATGACAGCTTAAAGCTTAATTACCAAAGTAGGAGCTGTAAATATTTTTGTATTCACCGCTGCGCTTAATTTCTTTCAGCGCGTCGTTGATCTTCTTCACCAGCTCACGGTTGCCGCCGGCAACCGCAATACCATATTTGTCTTTACTAAGTACAGTGTCACCAGCAAATTTAACCTTATCACCATAATTATGAGTGATGAAAAAGCTGGCAACTATTTTAGAAGCAACGAGTGCATCGGCCTTGCCCGCAGCAACAAGCTTAATACCTGCTTCCGTATCGCGCACAGGCACAACCTTAACATCCTTAGCATTAGATTTCAACAGATCTTCAGCATAACTGCCTTCCTCAGCAACAACGGTCTTGCCTGCCAAGGCTGAAAAATCATCCCCCAGCTTGGAATTTTTGCTTACGATAACTTTATAGCCGTCCTCTGCATAAGCTTCACTGAAATCAACCAAACGCTCACGCTCCGGTGTAATACTCAAAGCAGCAACAGCCATATCATATTTTTTATCCTGCAGGCCTGTTAAGATATTCTTAAAATCAACATTTACAAATTCAACCTTCTCATAACCCATCTGCTTAGCCACTGCCTTTGCCAGTGCAATATCAAAACCTGTATGTACCTTGCTTTGCTCCTGATAAAATTCGAAAGGCGGAAAGTTCGCATCTGTTGCCACCTTCAGTACCTTGCATTCCGGTGCCTGAGATGCGTTTTTCTCATTGCTGCCGCCACAACCGGCCAAAGCAAAAGCCATAACAACACAGAACATCAGCATAAAAAATTTCTTCATACCATTACCTCCACTACTATAATATTATTGATAAGCTATACGATTTGTACTAATACCCTTATTATATCTCTTCTAAACGATATGTCAACATTTATTCATATCTTTGTATGATTTTCTTGCTGCTAGCCATTATCCAATAAAGTAAACCTTTGTTAACCTCCTGCTTAAGTTAGCACTTAATCTCTATGCAGGAATTTTTTCTCTGAAAAATGTAAAATATTTTGCAAAAACCGCTTGACAAAGCCTTTGCTAACCGCTTATAATTCAGATAATCTCTTTGCACTGCAATTTAGCTACAGTACAAACTGATCAGGCGGTAAACCTTCTTCCGGGTTTTTGCAGCCGGGCCCTTTGGGCAGCAGACCTTGACGCAACGTCTGCGGGACAGTTAACTACTATCTCGCAGGCGTTTTTTATATGTGAAAAGGCCTGCAAAAATGCAAAGACCACTTTAGGAGGTTTTATTATGAAATTTGAAAACGATGCTGAAAGAATCGCTATGATTGTTTCCATCAACAGTATTATCGGTAATCTGCTTTTATCATTGGGCAAGCTTATTGCCGGTTTCGTCGCCCAATCCGCTGCCATGGTTTCCGACGGTATCCACTCTGCGTCCGATGTTTTCGGTACCCTCATTGTTATGGCCGGCGTAAAATTTTCCAACAAGGCTTCGGACGATGACCATCCTTACGGCCACGAGCGTATCGAATGCATTGCAGCTATTCTTTTGGCAATAATCCTGACGATTATCGCCCTGCTTATCGGTTACAGCGGTTACGAAAAAATCGTAGGCGACCCGGCTGAGCTGGAGGTCCCCGGACAGCTTGCTCTGTGGGCAGCAATTATTTCCATTGTTGCTAAGGAAGCAATGTTCTGGTACACCCGCAACGCCGCACAAAAAATCAATTCCGGCGCACTGATGGCGGAAGCATGGCATCACCGCAGTGACGCTATGAGCTCAGTCGGCGCTTTCATCGGTATTTTGGGCGCACGCATGGGCTATCCTATTTTAGACCCGATTGCCAGCTTAGTAATCTGCGTGATGATTTTATATGCTGCCTACGAAGTATTCAAGGATTCTATGGATAAAATGGTTGACCGCAGCTGCGATGAAGAAACTACCATCGCAATGGAAGACCTTGTTTCCCGCGTTCCCGGCGTAGAGCATCTCGACAGTCTGCACAGCCGTCTTTTCGGTAGCCGTATCTACGTTGATATTGAAATCAGCGTCAAGGATAACCTTACCCTGCTGCAGGCTCATCACATCGCAGAAATGGTACACACCGCTGTTGAAGCAAACTTTCCGCTGGTAAAGCATTGCATGGTGCATGTCAACCCTTTGAGCGAGGACAGCCACGAAGCCTGCACTATGCTGCCGCCGGATTTACGTCCGCACAATCCGCATAATTAAACAAACGCTTCTTAATTATATCCACAATAATTTTTAATAATATTTTTTTGATATACCCTCTTTACAAGCTATCTTAAGGGGGTATATAATTTAGGCAATTAATGAGTGGTTGCTCATATGTATTATCGAGCATATTAATAAATGCATGGAGGTATCTGCTAATGAAAAAGATGTTATTTATTCTTGTCAGCATGCTGTGCCTGCTTTTATCAGCCGGCTGCGGTAGCGACAAACAGGCAGCGCAAGCACCTGCCGCCGACAAGGTGTTGCGTGTGGCAACATCACCTGCTTCTCCGCCCTTTGAACTTTATCTCAAGGAGCAAAATAAATTTACCGGTTTTGATATCGATTTAATCAATGATGTAGCCAAAAAAATGGGCTATGACAAGGTTGAATTTATCAATACCCCGTTCGACGAGCTTCTGCCCGGCCTGAATCACAAAAAATATGATATTGCCATAAACAACTTCAGTAAAACCAAGGCACGTTCCATTGACTATGCTGCAAGTGATTCCTATGCTAAAGCTGCTTTCTCCATCGTTGCCAAAAAAGGCAGCAACCTTAAAGCAGACATCGACAGCATGAACGGCCGTAAGGTTGCCATCAAAAAAGGATCTTCCTCTGAGCGTGTTGCAAAATCCTTCCCCGGCAGCATCATTGTTGAATATCCGGAAAATGCCAGCGCTTTACATGCAGTAGAAACCGGCGAAGCAGACTACGCTATCTGCGGTAACCTGACCACTGCTTACTATATGACTCATACCGATGACGACAATTGCCTGCAGGTTGTAGGCCATTCCGAACGTCAGGATGACCTTGTTGTCTACGCTGAAAAAGGTAATGAAGAGCTTATTAAAAAATTCAATGTTGCTTTGAGCGACTATAAAAAGAGCGGCGAATACAAAAGACTCATCAAATTCTACTTCGGCGATATCGAAAAACAGTCCTGATACACCCCTAACTCAGCTAAAAGCTAATAGCTTATATATATCACACCCCTTACAATACTCTTTTTATAATACTCCTTATCAGCCGGCACTCCTAAAGCCGGCTAACAAACACTCAACTCATCAAAAAGCAGAAAAGCCTTGCAGTAAGTCCAAACTGCGAGGCTTTTTTGCTGTATTTTTATATTTAGTTTAATCCTCCGGATGCAGCTTAATGCAGGATGCACGCACAGCCCTGTGCCAGCCGCGCAGCAGATGATTACGCTTTTCTTCATCCATATCGGGCATAAAGGTCTGCTCAATAACGTGATTGCCCTTAATCATTTCCTTGTCATCCCAATAGCCTACTGCCAGACCTGCAAGATAAGCAGCGCCCATAGCCGTTGTTTCAATGCAGCTCGGGCGTTCCACCTTAACATTGATGATGTCCGCCTGCGTCTGCATCAGGAAGCTGTTGGCGCACGCACCACCATCAACCTGCAGCGAGCTCAGCTTAATACCGCTGTCCTCTTCCATAGCCTTCAGCACATCGTACACCTGATAAGCAATAGCTTCAAGCGTTGCACGCACAATATGATTACGGTTAACACCGCGCGTCAGGCCGACAATCGCACCGCGCGCATATTGGTTCCAATGCGGCGCACCCAAGCCTACAAAAGCAGGAACCATATAGCAGCCGTTGGAATCGGGCACAGACTTCGCCATCGCCTCAGATTCGGCAGCATTGCGAATCAGTCCCAGCTCATCACGCAGCCATTGGATAGCAGCGCCGGCAACGAAAATAGAACCCTCCAGCGCATATTCTACCTTGCCGTCCACACCCCAGGCGATAGTTGTAACAAGACCGTTTTTGCTGTCTACAGGCTTTTCACCGGTGTTCATCAGCATAAAACCGCCCGTACCATAGGTATTTTTTGCTTCGCCTGGTGCAAAGCAGGTCTGTCCGAACAGCGCACATTGCTGATCGCCTGCAGCGCCGGCGATAGGAATCGATGCCTCAAACAGCTTGGCATCGGTGGAGCCGTATATGCAACTGGAGGGCTTAACCTCCGGCAGCATTTGGCGCGGAATGCCCAAAACAGTCAGGATTTCGTCATCCCACTGCAGAGTATGAATATTAAACATCAATGTACGGGAAGCATTGGAATAATCCGTAACATGAACCTTACCGCCGGTCAGCTTCCAGATAATCCAGCTGTCAATAGTACCGAACAGCAGCTGGCCTGCTTCCGCACGCTCACGTGCATGAGGTACGTTTTCCAGAATCCAGTGCAGCTTGGTACCGGAGAAATAAGCATCCAGAACCAGGCCTGTCTTTTCACGGAACATATTGGCATAGCCACGGATTTTCAGTAGATCACAGTATTCTGCGGTACGACGGCACTGCCAGACAATCGCCTTGCAGATAGGACGACCGGTGTTCTTGTCCCACACTACGGTAGTTTCGCGCTGATTCGTAATACCGATGCCGGCAATATCAGCCGGAGTAACATCCAGCTTGCTCATTGCCTCGTACATCAGGCCTACCTGAGTAGCCCAGATTTCCTCGGCATCGTGCTCTACCCAACCTGCCTGCGGATAATACTGCGTAAACTCCTTTTGTGCTACGCTGCAGATTTCTCCATGCTTGTCAAATAAAATACAACGGCAGCTGGTAGTTCCCAAATCCAGTGCCATGATATATTTATTTTTCATGCTTTCACGACCTTTCCTTGATATTTTTAAGTATAACACAAAACATAAGGAGCCGCCACTTTCGTAGCAGCTCCTAAAAAAGCATATTTAATTATATGTGATTGGGAATCCTGATAATGTATATGGCGCCTTATCGCACGTCCGCAAACCTTCGCCAAAGACGTGGGAGAAGGTGACGGAGACGAAGAAGGGTGACGACGGCGTACTTTTAGTACGTCTAGGAATCCTGATGAAGTATACGGCGCCTTATCGCACGTC
>OIYH01000203.1_pt1 | contig 50504 bp, 43 predicted proteins | sample 1587911 | NCBI WGS metagenome assembly OIYH01 (sample SAMN03283252) | human gut metagenome | biome: human-associated habitat; material: feces | host: Homo sapiens | place: USA | collected 2013
GAGCAGGGGACTGAAAATCCCCGTGTCAGTGGTTCGATTCCGCTCTGAGGCACCACTTGACATCATGCCCGCTTCGCGGGCTTTTTTCGTAATAGAATATTTTGCTGAGAGGGAGTAGCTCTTAAGGCACAAGTCAACATACTGGCAGACACTGCCTGGCTTGTGAATTGACACGGCAAATGTCAAAGCGAGACTTTCGGTACAGTTCATCCTGTGCCGAAGTCTCGCTTTTTTTATATATGTGTATGTATCTTATCATTGTGGAGCAGGATTCAGGAGGGTTTTAGCGTTTTATGGAAGCATTTTGGGCATCGTTCCTTGTGGTCTTTTTGGCCGAACTCGGGGATAAGACACAGCTGATTGTCATGGCCTTTGCGGTCAAGTACAATTGGAGGTCGGTATTTTTGGGCATGACGCTGGGGATATTCGTCGTGCATTCGCTGGCCGTGGCTATTGGCTCGCTGGCAGGTGAGCTCATACCGGTGCATCTCATGACCATCATTGCCTCGTGCCTGTTCATCGGTTTTGGTGTCTGGACACTGCGCGGTGACGACGAGGGAGAGGATGAAGATGAAGCGACGAAATCATCGCGTTTTGGTCCGCTGCTGACGGTTGCCATGACTTTCATCATCGGGGAAATGGGCGACAAGACGCAGTTCGCGGCGATGACGATGGCCACACAGTATGAATCGTGGTGGCTCGTTCTTTGCGGCGCGGTCCTTGGCATGGTGCTGGCCGACAGCCTCGGCATCATCGCGGGGACTTTCCTGCACCGCAGGCTGCCGGCAAAGAAGATGCGCTACCTCTCAGCCGGGATTTTCCTGTTATTTGGCGTGGCCGGCCTTCTGGAAAGTGTCTTTCAAAATATATAAGAGCAGGACCTTTTCCTTGTATTTTCCAGATTGTGATGTATAATTGGGATTAGTAAGAAGCATGGTCATAGGCCATGCTTTTGTAAACGATAATTTGTCTATGATATGATTTCATCAATCACTTAGAAAGGAAGACTTGCAAGTATGGAACAGTTTTCGACGATGTTCTTGGAGTTCATTGCTTCTTGGGGGTATTTTGCCATTGCCATCCTCATGGCAGCGGAGAATGCCTGCATCCCGGTGCCAAGTGAACTCATCCTCGGATTTGCAGGTTATCTGATTTTCTCGGGCCAGCTGACGTTTGCCGGCGCTCTGACGGCCGGCATGATTGGCGGCATGGCAGGTTCTATCTTTGCCTATCTCGTCGGCCATTATGGCGGCCGCAGATTCGTGGATACGTACGGCCATTACTTCTTCATCAAGAAGTCGCATGTCGATGTCGCACAGCACTGGTTCGATAAATACGGCCTCAAGGCCGTGTTCTTCAGCCGCATGCTGCCGGTCGTGCGCACGTTCATTTCGCTGCCGGCTGGCTTTGCCCATGTCGACATGAAGAAGTTCTTGTTGCTGACGTTTGCCGGTGCCCTGCCTTGGACGGCGCTGATTCTCTACGCCGGCATGATGCTCGGTGAGAGCTGGAAGGTCCTTACGCAGATTGGCCACGAGGCCAGCATCGTGTTTGTCGTGATGGCAGCCCTGGTCATCGGCGTGCTCTACATCCGTTACAAACGTAAAAAAAAACGCTCAGGAAAGTATTGACGCTGACTGAGTGCTCATAAAAAAGCCTTTCCCATATTTGCTGTGGGAAAGGCTTTTTTGACCGTATGAAATCTTTTTAACGCAGAAAGAAGAAGAGTGCGGGGAAGATGGCCAGCAGGAAAGCGCCGGTCGTGATGACAAAAGAGGAGACGGCGAGGTCTGTGGTCAGATTGTAAAGCCTTGAGGTCAGCACGGCATTGATGGCCGTCGGGCAGAACGCGCAGATGAGCAGCGTGCCCTGTACGACCGGGTCGTCGACAAAGAGATAAATGAGAATGCCGAAGACAACCGGTGTGATGATGAAGCGCAGGGCCGTCAGGGAGCGGACCTTATGCGCATAGCGGCGGACCTGATGGAAGTCGATGAGGAAGCCGACGGGCAGCATGGCAATCCACGCGCCGATGTGCACGAGACTCTGGAAAATCGGCGCGAGTGCTGCCGGACGAGCCACGCCAAAGGCATTTAAGAGAAGGCCTGCGGCCATGCCGACGAGGCTCATCTGGTTCAGCGAGAAGAACATGTCGCAGAAGCTGCGCAGGCGGTTGGTCTTGCGGATGGTGTGGGTGTGCTTCATATAACAGTACTGTGCCATCGGGAAGATGACGAGCACGAGCAGCACGTTCTGGCACGTGCCGATGAGCTGTGTGTAGGCAAAGCCCTGTTCATCGTAAAGGATAAAGGCGCAGACGCCGCCGAGTGTGCCGAGATTGGCGAGCATGGCGCTCGCGATATAGGCGCCGCGGTCGAGCCAGCTAGAAAAATTTCGCACAAAGAACAGCGTGCCGATAGCTCCGGGGATGAGCACGAGCAGGAAGCCGAATATCGGGACCGTGATGAGATTCCCCGAGATGGGCAGCACCCAGAAACTCAACAGAGACAGGATGGTGTAAATGCAGACGACATTGAAGCGGATGAGTTTATTGATGGCCTCACCGGAAACAAGGCTGCGCTGGTGCAGATAATAGCCGACAGACAGCGGTGCGATGAGGTCCGTCAGGACAAAAATCAGCCGCAGGTTTGTATTGTCCATACGTTCACTTCTTTCTGACATAAGAAAATGTGATATATTGGTATATATCATGGCTTCATCCTATCACTTTTGTGGTATGATGTAAATCGGTGTTAATATCATAGTTACTATCATGGCAGATACTGAGATATAAGAATATCGGAATATCTAATATCGGAATATCTATAGAAAGAAGGAGGGATATCTTGCGTAATCTTCTGCTGGGCTCCTTTTTCCTGTCGCTGGCCGGCAGTATCTGGGGCGGCATGTTTATCGCGGTGCGTCTGTCTATTTTTACGATTCCGCCGGTGCCGCTCGTCTGGATGCGCTATGGCACGGCGCTTGTCGCCCTGATTTTCCTGATGCTTGTCACGCACAGCCCGTGGCATATCGAACGCAAAGACTGGAAACTGCTCATTGCTTCGGCCCTGACGGGGCAGGTCGCTTCGATTGTCACGCAGGAGACGGGCACGATGCTGACGTCGGCGCAGACGGGCTCGGTCATCACGGCGGCGACACCTGCCTTTATGGTGGTCTTTGGCTGCTGGCTGCTGCAGGAAAAATTGACGGCCGGACGCATTGCCTCGGTCATCCTCGCCACTGTCGGTGTGTTCTTTATCGTCTTTGACCCCGATAATTTTCAGGTCAATGCACTTGGCGGCCTGTCGCTGACCGTGGCGGCGGTGACGTGGGCGCTGATGTCGGTGCTTTTGAAATTCCTTTCGAAGTACTCCGTCATTACGATCACTTTTTATTCCGTGCTTATCGCGTTTCTCGTACTCGCGCCGTATGGTGCTTACTGGCTCGCGACGGCCGCCGACTACGAGGCCATGGCCGCACCGACGGTCTGGGGCTCGGTGCTCTACCTCGGCTTCATCTCGACGACGGCGGGCTTCTGTCTCTGGAACAAGGGACTTCTCTATATGGATGCATCGATTGCGGGGCTTTTCATGTTCTTTCAGCCGATTGTCGGGACGTTCCTCGGCTGGCTGCTGCTCGGCGAGCCGGTGACGCTCTATTTCTGGCTCGGGTTTACGCTCATTGCGGCCGGCGTCGTGCTCGCGCTGCGCGGCGGCAATACGACGGCGGCGGAAAAAATCGCGCGGAGCCACGGGGCCTGAAGATAAGCCGCTGGAAGCTGAGATTTTCCTTGCATTCAGGTCCTTTTCGTGGTATACTTGTTTAGTCGCTGAAAAAGCGAAGGAATAACTCTGCTCCTCATCGTAGGGGAGCCAAAGACCAAAGAGGGAGGTGATTTCGTGAGAAAGTACGAAGTCATATTTATCGTGAAACCGATGGAAGAGGATGCAACGAACGCTGTCATCGAAAAGTTCAGCAACCTGATCCAGAACAACGGTGGTACCATCGATAAAGAAGATCGCTGGGGCAAGAAGCGTCTTGCTTATGAGATCAAAGACTGCACGGAAGGTTACTACTGCCTGTTCGACGTTACGTGTGAACCGGCCTGCGTTGCTGAGTGCGACCGTGTCATGAAGATTACGGACGAACTCCTCAAGCACATGATCGTCAAATCCGACGAGGAGTAAGATTCAAGCATTCTTTTTAAGATGTACTACACCATTTGGGTGTCAGGGAGGCATACCTCATGAACAAGGCAATACTGATTGGACGTCTGACTCGTGATCCTGAGGTCCGTTATACGCAGTCTGGTGTGGCTGTTTGCACATTCACACTGGCCGTTGACCGTCGTTTCGCTCGCAGAGATGCCAACGATGGCCAGCCAACGGCGGATTTCATTCCTATTGTTGCATGGCGCAAGCTTGCTGAGATCTGTGGTAACAATCTGATCAAAGGCCGCCGTATCATGGTCGAAGGACGCATCCAGGTAAGAAGTTACGAAGCACAGGACGGTTCGAAGCGTTATGTGACGGAAATCGTAGCTGATGAGATTGAGTTCCTCGATTCGAAGGGCTCAGTTCCGCATGAAGGCGGCTTTACCGGTGCTCCGGCTCCGGCACAGGCTGCCCCGCAGCAGAAGCCAAGCGATGCCGGCAATTTTGGTCCGTCTATCCCTGATGAAGAAATCCCATTTTAAGACTGGAGGGGAATTACTTTGATGAGACGTGACAGAGGCAGAAGACCTCGTAGAAAGGTCTGCTCGTTCTGCGTAGACAAGGTTGATCATATCGACTATAAAGACGTTGCAAAACTGCGCCGCTTCGTTACGGAGCGTGGCAAGATTTTACCGCGTCGTATCTCCGGCAACTGCGCTAAACATCAGCGTCAGGTGACGGTTGCAATCAAACGCGCACGCAATATCGCACTGCTGCCGTTTACTGCAGAATAATGAGGAAAGGGCGCTGTACTTCGGTACAGCGCTTTTTTTGCATTTTGGCATCATAATGAATCAAAAAATGAATCTGGGAAAGAGGTGTTATCATGCATAGGCGCATCGAAAGTGCCATGACGATGCTGACGGACCCGCGTCATTTCAAACTGCGCTTATTTATCGAAGGAAATATCATCGGCGTGGCGACCGGTATGGTCATCGCGCTGTTCCGTTATCTGCTGGAATTATCCGAAGAGGCTCTGCCCGTTCTCTACCGCTGGCTGCCTGACCACATTCTCTGGATTCCTGTCTGGTTTGCACTGCTCGCGGTCTGTGCGTACATCCTCTATCGCATTGTCAGGAAGGACGGCATGACATCGGGCTCGGGGATCCCGCAGATTAAGGGCATCCTGCTTGGCGAGATGGACATGAACTGGGCGCGTGTGCTCGTACTGAAATTCACGGGCGCCGTGCTCGGCATCGGCGCGGGCATGTCTCTTGGCCGTGAGGGCCCAAGCGTGCAGCTCGGCGCCTGCCTCGGGCAGGGCCTCGGCCGTCTCACGCACCGTTCGTATGCCGAGAGCCACTATCTTTTGACGGCCGGCGCCGGTGCCGGCCTCGCAGCTGCTTTTAATGCGCCGCTGGCCGGCGTGATGTTCTGCTTGGAAGAGCTCACGAAGAATTTCTCAGCGTTCGTACTCATGGGCGCGATATCTGCCGCCGTGACAGCTACGACGGTCACGCAGTATTTCTTTGGCATGGAGCCGGTCTTTCATATGGGCGTGGTGCCAGTCATCGATACGGGCAGCATGTACGTGCTGCTCATCGCCCTCGGCGCATTTGTCGGACTTTTGGGGCTGGCCTTCAACCCGATGCTCACGCGTTCGCAGGATTTCTACAAAAAGCTGCCGGCCAAGGTCCGTCCTTTGCTGCCGCTCTTTTGTGCGGGGCTTGTCGGCTTCATTCTGCCGCAGATTCTCGGCGGCGGCAGCCGTCTTGTTGACTCGCTGGTCGTGACGAATTATACGCTCATTTTCCTCATCGTGCTTTTGGCCGGCAAATTCCTCTTCACGATGATCTGCTTTGGCTCGGGCGTGCCCGGCGGCATCTTCCTGCCGATGCTCGTTCTCGGCTCGGTCGGCGGTGCGATTTTTGCCAAAATCGTGATTTTCCTCGGCGTCATGCCGGAGCTCTTTGCCGTCAACTGCATCGTTTTTGGCATGGCCGCGTATTTTTCGGCCGTCGTCAAATCGCCGATTACGGGCAGCATCCTGATTATGGAGATGACGGGTTCGTTTGAGCACATGCTCGCGCTGATTATCGTCTCGATGACGGCATATCTCGTCGCAGACCTGACGGGCGGGGAGCCTGTCTACGACATGCTGCTCGCGCGCAGCCTCGCCGTGCGTCAGAAAATCGCGAGCCGCATCCGTCACCGCCGCATCCTCATCGAGCTCTCCGTCGGTGTTAATTCGGCCCTCGCGGATGCCACGATTGCCGAAATCAGCTGGCCATCCGAGGCGGTCATCGTCAATGTGCGCCGCGGCTCTGAGGAGCTTGCCCCCAAGGACGACCTCCGGCTGCAGTCCGGCGATGCCCTGTTTGTCCTGACCGATACGGGAGATACCGCGGCCCTGCAGGCTTTGGCCGCAGAACATCCCGACCAATAAGATATCCGATGAACGAAAGACACAAAATCCTGCGTTTTTTTACGATTTTCTTGTATGATTGAGAGATTCTTTGCAAAAGGACTTGATAATTCTTTTCGTATCTAGTACAATAATCGTACAACAAGAACAAACAATACATGCAAGTAAGGTGTTTTAGGAGTGAGAGATATGTTTTTGGAAGAACGTCAGGATATTATCCTGAGCATGCTGGCACGCGACGGCAAAGTACGCGTCCGTGACCTCAGCGAGAAATTTAAAGTTACAGAAGACTGCATCCGCAAGGACCTCGGTGCCCTTGAGAAGCGCGGCAAGCTCAAACGTACATATGGCGGCGCAGTCCGCATCCGCGAGAACAGCCATATGGTCGAAGTCAGCAAGCACCGCAACACGGATGTTGAAGCTAAGCAGCGCATCGCGCAGGCCGCTGTTAAACTCATCCATGAGAAGGACATGGTTTTCCTCGACATTTCGACGAGCAACCTCGCCATTGCGGAACTCCTCGTCAAGATGGAACTGGAAGTCACGGTCGTTACGAACATGATTGATATCCTCGTCGTGCTCGCACGCAACCCGAAAATCCGCGTAATCTTTGCCGGCGGTAAGATCAACAAGAGCCGCGACGGTTTCTGGGGCGGCATGACGCTTGACTTCATCTCGCGACTCAAACCGGACATTGCCTTTGTCGGTGCAGTCGGCGTCGATGTCAAGGAAAACAGCGTCTCGACGTACGATATCGATGACGGCATCAACAAGGCTGCCATCATCCGCCACAGCAAGAAGGCCTATGTCGTTGCTGAAGCACGCAAGCTCAGCACGGATGGCAACTACAACTACACGACGCTCGACACGCTGTCGGGTCTCATCACGGACTCGGAACCGGCTCCTGACATCCGCGCAGCTGCAGATTCCTACGGTGTGGAGATCATCCTGCCATGATGCCATCCATGCCCGCACGGCTTCCGCGGTCTTCCCGGTTTTCCTGGCAACATCTGTATATGGGCATCCTGAAAGGACTGAAGGTATTTGTATTTTACCTCGCAGTCCTTTCCGTTTTCCGGATGTTTTTTATCTTCTGGATGGCGTCGTATATGGGGGCAGGGACAGGAAGCCACGATGTGCTTACGGCCATCTGGCGCGGCACGCGCCTTTCCATGCAGACGGCAGGGGCGCTGACGCTCGTGAGCTTTGTGCCAGGCTTTTTGCTGCACTATCTCTGGCCGCGCTGGGAGCGGTGCTGTGTGCTCGTGCTCAACGCCATTCTGCTCGTGCCGCTCTCGATTCTCTACGTCGCGAGCTTCCCATTTTACCGCCAGTTCCATGCCAATTTCAATCAGATGCTGTTTACGGGGGCCAATGATGACCTCTATGCCCTGCTGATTACGATGGTGCAGCAGTATTATCTGCCCGTGCGCCTCGCGGGGGCTCTGCTGCTGGCATATGTGCTCTGGCGCATCCTGCGCGCGTTCCTCGACAATGAATTTTTCGAAAATCTTTTTGTGGGCATGCGCCTGCCGCGCCTCGTGCGCTGGCTGGGCCGTCTGGCCTTCCTGTATCTGACGTACATCGTCGTGCTGCTCGGCATCTTTGGCGGCAGCCTCGGCTGGCAGACCTCGGTGAACTGGGAAAATGCCGGCGTCACGAAGGATGAATTCCTTAACGAAGCCATCCTCGACAATGTGCAGGCCTGCTACCGCGCCTACAGTCTCAATGAACGTATGTTGGCCTGCAACGGCCTTGACTTCACGACGGACGACATTCGGACGCTCGCCGCGAAACTCGCGAACAAGCCGGCGGATACCGATGACCTCGATGTCTACCTGACAAGAGAGGCTCAGGGCGCGCAGATTGAGAAGCCCAAACAGGTCGTCGTCATTGTCTCGGAGAGCTTTGCCAACTGGCCGCTGCTCGATAAATACAAGGATATCCCGATTTCGCAGGGCATGCGCAGCCTCATTGCCGAGGACGACACGGACTACTGCCCGACATTCCTGCCAAATGGCGCGAGCACGGTTTCGGCCGTCACGGGCGTCGTCACGGGGTTTGCGGACGCGAACCTCTACCTGACGACGATGCCGGAGTCCTTTGCTGCGCCGTATCCGACGGCCAGTGCCCCGCAGATGCAGAAGCTCGGCTATGATGCGAACTTCTGGTATGCGGGCCCGTCGACATGGGAGCGCATTGGCGCGTTCACGCAGGCGCAGGGCTTTGCACATTTCTACAGCCGCGGCGATTTCGGCGATGTGCCGGGCAGCGTCTGGGGCTGTGAGGATGAAGTTCTCTATGAGAAAGTTCTCGCGGGCCTCGATGCCGATACGCCGAGCTTCAATGTCGTCCTCAACGCGTCAAATCATTCGCCGTACGACCTTGACCTCGATGCCAAGGGCTTTGACCGCGAAGCGGTCCGCGAGGCCCTGCCCGAGGACCATCAGCAGGATGAAGAGCTTTTGAAAGAACTCGGCCATTACTGGTATGCTGACCGTGAACTTGCGAAATTTGTCAAGGAAATCAAGGAAAAATGTCCGGATAGTCTCATCGTCATCGTCGGCGACCATGCCGACCGCTACAACATCGACAAGACACCGACAACGTATGAACGCTATGGCATTCCGTTCATCATCACGGGCAGAGGCATTCACAAGGGTACGTTGCTGCCCGACTCGGCCGGCAGTCAGATTGACATCATGCCGACCATTTACGAACTTATCGCGCCGCAGGGCTTTAGCTATATGTCCGTCGGCTCGAGCCTGACGCGCACAAATCGTCAGGGCGTCAACTACGGCTTCTTCATCACGCGCCATGCCATCGGCAAGGCCGATACCGTGCCTCTCGTGCCGGAGAGCGTTGACGGCGGCGAAGCCCCTGGGCTTGACCAGCAGGCCATGGAAGATTACATCAACGCGGTGCGCAGTATTTCGTGGTGGCGGCCAAAATACGGCCCCATGCTCGATGAGAGCAAGCTGCAGGACCGTTAATATAGTAGGAAAATGAAACAAAGGTGGATGAAGCAGAAAATATGATTTCCTTGAAAGACTGTCAGCTCTGCCCGCGTCACTGCGGCGCTGACCGCACGCAGCGGGAGGGCTTCTGCGGGGCGGGGGATAAGGCGCGCATCGCACTCGTCTCCCTGCACAAATGGGAGGAGCCCTGCCTGACTGGTTCTGACGGCCGCGGTGCCGGTACGGTATTTTTCTCGTACTGCAATCTGCGCTGCTGCTTCTGCCAGAATCACGAGATTTCGCATGAAGGCTTTGGCTACGAAGTCCCCGACGAGCGGCTCGCAGAAATTTTCCTCGAACAGCAGGCAAGAGGGGCCGCGACGCTTGACCTCGTGACGCCGACGCATTACGTGCCGGAAATCCTGCACGCCTTGAAGCTCGCGAAGGCCAAGGGCTTTCATCTGCCCGTGGTCTATAACTCCGGAGCTTATGAGACGGAAGAGACCATCGAGGCACTGCGCGGCTCGGTCGCTATTTTCCTGCCCGACCTCAAATATGCCGATGAAGAAAGCGCGCGCGAGTATTCTCTTGCGCCCGATTACTTCGCCGTGGCCACGAAGGCCATCAAGAGAATGTACGATATTGCCGGCCCTCTGCAGTTTGCGGAGGACGGTCAGCTGCAAAAGGGCGTCATCATCCGCCATCTTGTCCTGCCGAATCACCGCCATGAGAGCATGAAAGTGCTCGACTGGATTCATGAAACATTTGGCGATCAGGTGCAGATTTCCCTGATGAACCAGTACACGCCGATGTACAAGGCCAAAGAGCATAAAGGCATGAACCGCCGGCTGACGACGTTTGAGTATCAGTCCGTTGTCGACCATGCCATTGCCCTTGGCATCACGCGTTGCTACGTTCAGCAGGGCCGCACGGCGGATACGAAATTTGTGCCGCATTTCGATGGCACGGGGGTGGAACGCCCAAAGAATGCTTAAAAAAATCGCTGTCACAAAATGTGGCAGCGATTTTTTTGTTCTTGGTGTATTTTGCATGAATCCCGGGTAAATGATGCATAAAATTGACAACACAGCGAAAATTAGCGATAATAATTACCGAAACAGACTGTAATTTAAATTGTGCCGCGAAAATTCGTGCACGATATTATCCGATTGATGACATTGATGACAGAGAAGGTGAATTGCTTTGCACGGCTCGACGTCTTATATTCTAGCTACGATATTCTTATTCTGCATTTCGCTGCTGCCGTCGGCCTATCTGCGTTATTATCCGTTTCGTCCGATTGTGACGAAAAAGCAGCGCCGCATCCTGCTTGCAGGGCATCTTGCCATCTTCCTTTTGGAGTTCGGTATACTGGGCACGCTGTTTGCCACAGAAACGCTCCTTTTTAAGAAAGGGACGTTTCAGGGACTCTATCAATTTCTTTATCTTCCTTATGTCCTATTGCTGATGTTCACGATACGGCCATACTGGTTCCGCCATATCTTTGTACTCGGGCTGCAGTCCATCTACATGCTCTTCATCCACACCCTGACCATAGAGATTTTCAAGCTTTCCTGGCCGGAGAATTGGTATTACGACCGCTGGCTGCCGTATTTTGCCCTTTACCTGCTGCTGTTTCTCATCGGCATGCCGTTCATCCTGCGTGTTTTTGGCAGGATCTTTACGCGTGAGCAGCTGCGTCAGCCGAAAATGGCCTTCTGGAATTATCTTGGCCCCGTGCCGCTGCTGCTCACGTATTATCATGGCAGTATGGGCTACTTCAATCTGGACCCGCAGCTGCTCTATCTGCCGGCTATTCATATTTACACGCTGCTGAGCCGCAGCATGCTCGTGATTGTCGGCATCTTCCTGATTATCGTCATTCAGAGCGGTTTTCGTCAGATTAAGCTGATGATGTGGACGAAAGAGCGGACGGTGAAGATGCAGGACGAGCTGGAGAATATCAATAATTATGCCACGGCCCTGCGTGATGAGCAGCAGAAACTTTCCATTCTCCGCCATGACAGCCGCCACCAGCTGCGCATGCTGGCAGAGCTTGTCGAGAGCGGTCATTATGACGAAGCAGAAAAGCACCTGCTGATGATGCGGAAGGAGGTGGAGAAGCATTGATGCCGCTCTGGTACCTTATCGTCACAAACGTTCTTTACGTAGGTGTCCTGCAGCCTTTTGCCCTGCTGCATTTTCTGCCATTCCGCAGATACCTGAACGCGAAGCAGCAGAAAAAGATTGTCAGCATATGGCTGCTGCTGTTCCTTTTGGAGGTCGGTGCCTTCACGCTCATTTTGCTGGATAAGCCCATGGCGATGCTGTTCTCCGCATATTTTTCCCTTGGTTTTATCACGTGGGTGCCGCAGCTGCTGCTCTGTCTGTGCTTCACAAAAAAATTCTGGAGTGCCCATATCTTCATTCTGGCATTCCGCGCCATGATTTCGGGCATCATCTACACGTTCACGAGGGCATTTTTCCTGACGGTATATCCTGACCGGCCGTTTTCGGACTTTTTCTTTTGGCACATCCTGCTTTACGGTGCGGGTGTCATGGTGTTCTTCCCGTTCCTGCTCAATTTCTTCAATCATTTCTTTGAGCATTTCGAAGAAGCCTTGACGCGCCGCTACTGGCGCTATGTCACGGTCATTCCCGTGCTGATTGCCGGTGAGAGCCTGTATTTGAGTATTTACGATTCGCAGGAAGTCATCTTTGACCTCTTGCTGTCGCGCTTTATCCTGCTCATCATTCTCATTCTGCTGCTTTTAGCAATCCGCAGCAGTCAGGCCGAGGTTTATAAGGAGCTGCGGCTCTACGAAAAAGAACACGAGCTGCAGCAGCAGCTCGTGTCGGCGGCCAATTATGTGAAGATGTCGAAAGAATCCCGCGCGAGGATGGAAGTCATCTATCAGGAGAAAAAACAGCATTTAGACAGGATGCTGACGCTCGTAGAGAAGCGGGACCGCGATGGCTTCATGGATTACGTTGAGCAGCTTGGTGCGAAATTCAACCAGACGAAGCTGCCGCAGTACTGCCAGAATGTCCTCATCAATGCGGCCCTGACCGTCTACCTCTCGCGTGCGCGCGAACTCGGCATCCCCGTGACGACGTCTATCGATTTGCCTCGGGACCTGCCCGCAAGCGGCGACCTCTCCATCGTGCTGTCCAATCTCGTGGAAAATGCCCTGATTGCCAGCCAGAAGCAGAAGCCTTCGCGGCGCAGCATTACGGTGCTGGCCCTGAGACAGGGGCCGTCTCTCAACATCCTCGTGAAGAATATGTTTGATGCACCGGTGCCCCTGAATGAAGACGGACTGCCGGTCACGCACGTCAAAGGCCATGGCATCGGCATGCAGTCGCTCGCGCGTTTCCGCGATAAATACGAGGCGAGCGTCCTCTGTCAGAGCAAGGATGGCTGGTTTTTGACGTATATGCAGGTTCCGCTTGCTCCTCTGAAAGATGGGGAAGAAAAGTAACCCGCAGGTCAATTCCCCATGGTCGGAGCAAACATGAATTGGAAGTAAAGCTCCTGAAAATCGCGGTATTTGCGCTTGCCCAGCGGAATCTGGTGGCCGGCAAGCTCCACATACTCGGCCTTGATGAGATGGATGGCACCGAGATTGACGAGATATCCTTTATTCGGTGAGGCAAACTGTCCCGGGGCAACCTTGTCGAGGTATTCCTTCATTTCCTGGCTCGATTTGCGCGTGTTGAGCGTCGAGCCGTCGGCGAGGTAGACCTGCAGGACATGGCCGTGACTCTCGAAGTAGAGGATATTGGCGATTTCTTCGACGCGCACGCCGCCGCCGACCAGGCGGAAAATGACTTTGGCGCTGTTGCGCTGGCGGATGAACGAAAGCGCGCGGTCCATGGCCTTGTTGAACTGACTTTGCGTAAAGGGCTTCAATATATAGTCCGTAGCCTTGACTTCAAAAGCATCGACGGCGAATTCGTCACTTGTCGTCAAAAAGATGATTTCCGCACGGCTGTGATGACTGCGCAGCTCGCGTGCGACCTCCGTGCCGAGAAGACCCGGCATGCAGACATCGAGCAGTACAATATCAAAGAGAGCCCCCTGGTCGATTGCATCGACAAAGGCAGAGGCATTATCAAAGGCCTGATAAGAGACCATTTCGTTTTTCGTGGCAAAATATTTTTCTGACGCCTCGCGGATTTTCTTGATTTGGTCCTGCTGGTCATCACAGATAGCAATGTGCAGCATCGCATTCACACCTTTCTCCATGTTTCTCTGTTTCAGTTATTCTTATTATACTACCTTCTTCGAGGTACAGAAGCAAACCGTCCTAAAAGGGCGGTTTTTTATCATAAACAAATAAAAACAATATGTTTTAATGACATTTCAAGACAAAAAACGGCCATTTCGTGTTAGCCGGCCCCAAAACCCCTTTTACTTATGCTATTTTAAAACTGTCCTAAGCGGGAAGCGCACGGACCCATCTGCTTTCTGCTAATACACGATTATGAATAACGTGTGTTTTCTAAATAGCGAGATTAAGAGTAATTCGAAAGGGGATGCAACTTATGAACAGAATCTTCAAAGTCATCTGGAGCAAGACCAAGCACTGCTATGTCGTCGTATCCGAGTACGCCAAAGCCAACACCAAGGCCGCACATACCGGCGTGCGCGTTACGGCCGCCGCCCTCGCAGCTGCCGCCGTGCTGCTGGCACCGGTGGACTACAGCACCGTTTGGGCTGCTCCAGCAACGCAGGAAGCAACGGTAAAAGATACTTCCGGCACGGAGCAGACTGTTTATACAAAAGATGGAACGGACAACCAGATTAAAGAGGCTGAAAAATACACCTATCGTAAGACTGCAAAGGAAGAAAACGAGCGTAAAGCAGCGGATGCGGCCATTGAACAAAAAATGGCAGATCAGAAAACCGATAAGGCTCTGCATGTTACCAATAATGGTAAATTGATTGTCGGCACGAATGAAAACCAGCAGGTCAAAGATATTGCGATTCGTGGTGCGTTGAAGTCTGGCAGTGTTTCTACGGGTGATATCACAGCAACGGGAGATATTACTGTAAAGAATGGTAAAGTAGAAGCAGAGAGCGTCTACGATGACACCACGAAAACAGGAACATATGTTAAACAGAACAGCACAGTAGGAGCAAATCTGAGTGCTTTGGATAAACAAATTACAACGGATAAGACGAGCACAGCTCTTCATGTTTCCAAAGATGGCAATCTGATTGTCGGTACAAAAGAAAATCAGACGGTTAAAGATGTCAAGATTCGCGGTCAGATGACTTCTGGCAGTGTTTCCACGGGAAACATTACTTCCACTGGGGATGTATCTGTAACAGGTAAGGTAGAAGCTGGTGCTGTTTATGATAGCACCACGAAAACAGGGAATTATATCAAACAGAATATCACAGTCGGCATGAACTTGAGCAAGTTGGATACTCAGGTAAAATCCAATGCCGATGCTATTACTGAAGAAGCTTCCGCTCGCAAACAGGCTGATACGGAACTTGGCAATCGCGTAACAGCAGTGGAAAACAAGACTGCTGGCCTTAGCTACGACGAAAAAACGAAAACGACTACGGTTAATGACAAGCTTGCAGCCGATTCTGCAAAAGTCAAAAATTCCATTGAAGTAGGCCATAATGCCAATATCGGCGGGGCCGTCAATGCGGGCAGCATCAACAGCCGTGGCAACCTGAACGTCGATGGCAATGCCCTGGTCAAAGGCACCCTGACTTCCCAGTCCACCATCAACGGTAAGGAAATTGTTTCTCAGACCAATATTACGGCCAAAAATAAAGTCGTCGGCATGCAGGGCGTCGTAGATAATACCCTTACTGACGGCACCTATGTAACGGCCGGTAATACGGTAGGCCAGAACATCAATGCTCTCGATGAACAGGTGAAAACCAATGCTGAAACAGCAAATCAGCTGCAGCATAGCCTTGCCGCTGAAGCAACCGCTCGTGAAGCTGGCGATAATGCTCTGAATAACCGCATTACGGCTGTCAAAGAATCCCTGCAGAAAGAAACTGCAGATACCTATGTCAGCAAAGATGACGCTTCTGTCGAAGATGGCTATGTCATCAAGAAAGCAAATAAAATCGGCGAAAACGTAGCCCTCGTTGATAAAGCTCTCTCCGATGAAGCAGCAGCCCGTGTTACGGCTGACAAAGCCCAAAACGAAGCCATTGCTACAGTCAATACCAATCTGGTAAACGCTGTTAGTACCATTAACCAGAACGTATCCGATGGCTTTGCTGCTCTGAATCAGGCCGATGCCAATGAAACCAAGGCTCGTGAAGATGCTGATACGGCTCTTACCAATCGGATTGCAGCTGAAGAAACGGATCGTGCCGAAGCCGATACAGCTCTGCAGAACGCTATCGACAAAGAAGCAGCAGACCGTAAGACAGCAGACACGACTTTACAGACGAACATCAATAACGAAGCAGCAGCTCGTGAAGCAGCTGATACGGCTCTCGACTCCCGGACCACGGCTCTCGAAGCTAAGACCGAAGCCATTACCTATGATAAAGACTCCAAGACTGTCATGGTCGACGGCAAGCTCACCGTTACCGAAGGCATCACTGATGGTACGACGCAGGATGGTCAGTATGTCAAGATGGATAACTATGTCGGTCGGAACCTGAACGCTCTGGACCAGGGCATTCAGGCTGAAACAACAGCTCGTCAGGCAGCCGACAAGACTCTGCAGGACAACATTGACGCAGAAGCAGCAGCTCGTAAAGATGCAGATGAAAAACTGGATAACAAGATTACTGCAGAAAAAAAGGCCCGCGTGGAGGCGGACACGAGGCTGACGGAAGCCGTCAATAACGGCCTGAGCTTGAGCGATGAAAACGTTCTCCAGAAGAACAACACTACCATTGATGCTGATGGCACCGTCACTACCACCAAGACTGACGCTAACGAAATGATCCTGAACAAGGGCAAAGACAACCAGATTACCCTGAACGAAAAAGGCATCAAAGTTGGCACGAACAGTACGGTCATCGATAAAGACGGCGTCTACACCGGCGGCGATACGTATAATGAAGCTAAAGCCGGCCTGAAGTCCGACGGCTCCATCAAAGGCGCAGACGGCAAATTCACGGTCAACAGCGCAAACGGCACGGTCAATGTCAACGACCAGATTACATTGAACGGTGCAACAGGCGTAGTCAAAGCTAACGGCCTCAACATCGGCGACGGCAACATGACCGTCAGCAACAATGGCAACATCAAGACGGTTGGCACACTGAGCGCAGCCGATGGCAATTTCAAAGTCAACAGCAACGGCGGCGTTTCGGCTGCTGGTGGTAAGACCACCCTTGCATCCGATGGCTCTATCAAAGCAGCAGACGGCAAATTCACGGTCAACAGCAATGGCGGCGTAAAAGCAGCTGATGGCAAGATTACCCTGAGCTCCGACGGTAGCGTTAAAGCAGCAGATGGTAAATTCACGGTTAACAGCAATGGCGCTGTCAAGGCAGCAGACGGCAAATTCACCGTTGATAGCAACGGCGCCGTCAGTGCAGCCAATGGCAACACGACCATCGACAGCAACGGCAACATCAAGACCGTTGGTACCCTGAGTGTAGCCGATGGCTCCTTCAAAGTAGATAACACGGGCAAGATTACCTCCACGGGCCTCGATGCTGGCAACGGCACCATCCAGACCACGGGCACGGTGAAAGCCGGCGACGTTCAGACCGGTACGCTGGAAACCACGGGCGATGCCACGATTGGCGGCGACCTCACGGTCAAAGGCAAACTCAATGTCGATGAAATCAACATGACGAAGACTGGCATCGTAGGAGACAACAACGTCACGGCCAGCACGAAAGTTACGGCCGGCGAAATCACGGGCTATAAGAAAGCCACGAGCACCAAAGATGGCAGCGAGAAAGAAAGTGCCTTTGACTATGACGAAAACGGTACTTCTACTTGGGCAAAATCCACGGATGCAGATGGCAACTGGAATAAGAGCACGATGTCTGTGGAAGGCAGCGGCGTGACATCCAAGGCCATTGATTCCAATAAAAACAGCAATCTCTCCACGCAGACTGCAACACAGTCTCAGAACAAACTGACTGATGTTAACCAGAATACCAACACGGCTACGAAGTCGGCCATGGAATCCAGCAGCATCCTGGCAAACAAAGATGGTTTAAGCTCTACGTTCAAGCAGAATGTCGCTGAAATCCTCAATCAGGTCAATAAGTCGAATACGGAATACGCCAAGGTAGACCAGAAAGCCGATAATATCACGAGTGAAGTCACGGATGGCACAAATACGACCTCTACGACGCAGTCCACGAAGGATATTACCAACACGGCTAAGCAGGGCACCATTACGAACGACGCAAGTAAGATTGTCAACAATGCCAGCGACGCCATCACAAATACGGCTGCCAATGACATTACAAATACGTCGACGAATGGAAACATTGCGAACACGGCTGAGAATGGTACGATTTCCAACAATGCTAAGAACCTGACGAATACGGCTTCTGAGAACATCACGAATACGTCGACGAATGGCAACATCAGCAACATTGCGGCGAATGGTACTATCAATAATGAAGCTAAGAATATTTCCAACAAGGCTGCAGAAGCTCTGACTAATGATGCGAAGACTATCACGAATACGGCTAGTGAGTCTGTCACGACGCAGATTGGCGATGGCTCGGTTGTGAAGTCGGTCATGAATGAAAATGGCATTGCCAACACGGCTGCGGGCAAAACCATCACAAATGACGCAGCTGACATTACCAATATGGGTACGAACAGCGTCACGAATCAGGTTGGCACGAATAAAGTTCTCGTCAATAAAGATAAAGTCGAAACGGCTTATGGTGACGACACGTACACGACTTGGGATGCAAGCGGTATCGTAAGCAGCACGACGGGCAATATGAGCACGACGGTTGGCGGCGACCAGACGAATGACATCAAGGGCAGTCAGACCAATACGATTGGCGGCAGTCAGACGACGACAGTCACGGGCGACAGCAGCCTGACGGCAGAAAACATCAACAACACGGCCAAGAACAAGATCACGAACAAGGCCCTCGATGTTGAGACGGAGGCAGCAAGCTCCATCGTCAACAAAGTCTCCAACGACTATGGCTCCAACACTTCCACGCAGACTTCCAGCCAGACTCAGGAAGAAATGAGTCAGGAAGATGGCAAGACCGCTTCCTACCTGCGTGGCGCAGCTGAAGAAAAATCACAGCTCGTAAATGGTGATACGAAGACCACGATTGACACGATTGCGGGTCAGACAAACACCAATATCACGGATGGTACAAATATCTCCAATAATCTGCAGAAAGCAAGTCAGATTGCTTCGTCGGTAACGGATGGCACGAACACGACCGTTGCCAATCAGGATGCTAAAAGCATTGCTTCTTCCATCACGGATGGTATAAACTCCAATAATATCAGCAATACGGCTGCCCAGTCTGCACAGCTCATCAAAGCCAGCGACACGCAGTACAGCTCATCTACTAAGACGGCTGGAGCTTTCAGCGATACGTTGGTCAGCGGTGACAGCATTGTCAATATCCTCAAAGATGCTGATAACGGTTTTGTTCAGTCGAATGTCTCTAAAAGTGATAGCAGCACCAGTGTGAAGCAGACTTCTACGGATATCACCAATACGGCTAAGAATGGTACGATTACCAACGATGCCAAAGATATTGTCAATAGCGCTGCGGAAAATATGACTAACACGGTCGGTAAAGACCTGACTACGACTGTCGGCGGCAACATGAAGACTACCGTTACGGGCAATCAGGTCAACACCATCGGCGGTGACCTGAGCACGACGGTTACTGGAGACAGCGGCCTGAATGCTAAGAATATCAGCAATACGGCGACGGAGAAACTCTCCAACAGCGCGGCTGAAATCGAAAATACAGCTACGAGCAGCATCAAAGATATCGTAGGCAAGACCACGATTACTACCAATGACAGCGGCACGATCTTTGAAAATACGGAGCATAACACGGCCGTTAAGGAAGGTTCGGCTACGAATACAGTAATTTCCGGCAACACGCTGACGACTGGTCAGGCTACGATGGATTATGCAAATGTCCTCAAAGATCTCGGTGTCCGCGGAAATGCTGCTGTTGATGGCAACACGACGATTGGCAAGGAAGGCGCAGACACGACTTTGACGGTCAACAGCAAGTCGACGTTCAAAGACACGGTCAAGATGGAGAAGACGCTGGAAGTTGATGGTACCTCGACTTTCAATGATAAGGTGACTATCACGAAGAATGGTCTCGATGTCACGGGCGGCACGACGACGGATACGCTCCAGGTTACGAGCACGTCTCAGTTCGATGGCGCAGCAACCTTCAAGGATATTGTCACGATGGAAAAAGACCTCTCGGTGGGCGGCAATGCCACGGTGGCTGGCTCTGTCACGGCAGGCTCCTACAAAGTTGGTGACGCGACGTACATTGACGCCAATGGCATCAACGCCAACAACCAGAAAGTCACGAATGTCGCCGCCGGCGATGTTTCTGCGACGAGCACGGATGCTGTCAATGGCAGCCAGCTCTACAACACGAATCAGAGAGTATCGACGGTGGAGACCCGTGTGGATGGCGTCGAGAACCGTGTCACGAGTGTTGAGAACCGCGTAGACAAGATGGACAGCCGTATCGACAAAGTCGGTGCCAATGCAGCCGCTATGGCCAACCTGCATCCGCTGGAGTTCGATGAGGACTCGAAGTGGAATGTAGCGGCAGCTGTCGGCAACTACAAGGGTGAGACGGCAGCAGCAGTCGGCGCGTTCTACCGCCCGAATGAGGATGTCATGTTCAACCTCTCGACGACCTTCGGCAATGACGAGAACATGGTCGGCGGCGGTCTTTCCCTCCGACTCGGCAAGGGCGGCAACCGTGAGAAAGACAAGAAGCTCAAGGCTGCCATCGCCGAGAACAATGATTTGCGTGCCAAGGTAGATGACCTCACGGCGCGTATGGATGCCCTGCTCTCTGTCATCAATCCGAACATGTCCAAGGAGTTCCCGGATGTTCCGGAGAATCACTGGGCATACGAAGCCGTTACGCGCCTCGCCGGCAATAACATTGTCGAGGGCTACGAGGACGGCAAATTCCATGGCGAGCGTACGATGACCCGCTATGAGATGGCGGAAATCATCTACAACGCCCTGTCGAAAGGTGCTAAGGCTGAGAAGAAACTGGTTGAGGAATTCAAACCAGAACTGCAGGCCATGGCAGCCCAGAAGCAGGCAAAATAAAGCCCCTCTTCGTTTCATAACATAACGATAGAGAATTACTCAAAAAGACAGGCCCCGCGCACATTGTGCAGCGGGGCCTGTCTTTTGCTGAAAATCAATGTTTAGTTTTCAGGATTGCCGTCAGGGTCCGTATTTAAAGGATACTGGCCGAGCATGGTCGTGAGGTTGTCGCGGTTGAAGCGGTAATGGCTGCTCGCGAAATCCTGACCTGGGTCGTAGCGTTCGGACGGGGCATTCAGCAGACCGCAGATGGTATCGTAGAGCATGTCGTTTGTGAAATAGCGGTTTTTGTGGCTGCGCAGGGCATTCGTGCGGCCGGGCAGGGCCTGCTGATAAGCCGGCGAGAGGTACACCCACATCGGGATGCGGACCATGTCGTAGCTGAAGACATCCGGATTGTGTGAGATGGTCAGATTTTCGCCGTGGTCGGAAAAATAGACCATGGCCTGCAGGTTGAGATTCTTCTTTGCGTAGTCGAAGACCTGCGAGAGGATGTAGTCGGTGTAGAGGATGCTGTTGGCGTACGAGGCTTCCGAAGTCATGGTCGAGGCGCCTTCTTCGCCCTGGAATTTATTGAATTCCTCTGGATAGCGGTTGTTGTAGTAGATGTGGCTGCCCATGATGTGGAGCACGATGAAGTTGTTCTGGCTCGGGTCGACCTGCGTGAGGTACGGCAGCAGCGTCTCGTCGTATTTATCCGAGAAATTGTAGGAGTCATCCGTCCATTCGGCAACATCGGCCGTCTTGGCGACGAGCGTGATGGCGCTGTCGTACTGGCCGTAGCGTCCCTGATTGCTGAACCAGTATGTCTTGTAGCCCGACTTTTTCGCGACATCGATAATCGAAGCCGAGTTGAAGAATTCTTTGTCGTTGTACTGGCTCTGCTCGGTCAGCGCGCGCTGCAGTACGGGGACGGTCTGCGACCATGAGGAATAGGCGTTCTGGAAGAACAGGAAGTTGGGGCTCGCAAGCTGCTGGCTCTGCCACGGCGTATCGTCGTAGGCGTAGTCCGGCGTGAAAGCCTTCATATAATTACGAGAAGCGGATTCGCCGATGACGACGATGACCGTGCCCGGAGCCTTGGCCGCAAGCGTCTGCGTGCCTTCCATCGAGAGGCTCGCAAAGCGTTCTTCGTAATTGAGACTGTACGTCTGCGTTTCCTTGACGTACGTGTCGACGTCGTTCCAGAGGTCGGCAATCGAGGTCTGCGGCATGTACCACCAGAGCGAGACGATGGAGCCGACGACGAGCAGGAAGAGGGCACCCATGCGTCCGGCCGTGGAATCTTCTGCTTCGAGGCGGCGGGCAAAGGCCATGTGGCCGCGCCAGCAGGCGTAGAGGAACAGCAGGAGACCCGCGATGATGATGAGGGCCGGCACGATGCCGACATTCGACTCGATAAAGTCGATGCTCTCGCGCCAGTTCGTCAGGTAAAGGGCCATGAGCGAAGCCGGCGACAGGCAGTGCCAGACGATGAAGTAGTAGGCGTACTGGATGAACGGAATCACGATGCCGAAAAGATTCAGCAGGGCCATGATGCCCGCGATAATTTTTTCGTGGCCAAGGCGGAACAGCGCGCCCTCAAGGGCCGTGAGCAGCAGAAACTCGGACGTGCCGACGAGAAAATCAAAACAGATTTTTGACATGTACCAGTCCTGATGGTACGTCCAGGTGTAGAGCAGCGGGAAGGCCGTGCACCAGGCAAGTCCTGTGAACAAGTTCGGCAGCGTCGCCCATGAAAATAAGGGAACACGTGTGCCATACTGCACGAGTACGAGTGCGAGCATGACGGGCAGGAAGACGGGAATGAAATAATCAGCGCCCATATCCTGGCCAATGTCGATGTAGAAGGCAATGAGGCAGATGTAGTAGATACCGGCTGCCGTCAGCCAGCGGATGAGACGGTCCTGTCTCTCGGTAGAAAGTTGCATGCGATAACCTCGGTTCCAAAAAACGTATCTTATTTATATCGTAGTAAATTTGTTGGGAAATCCCGATACATTTTACCTGAAATCGTGTCTTTCGTCAATTTGATAATGCCCCGTAAACGCCATTGGAATCTGTATGATAGAGCATGAGGCAGATGTTTTTCATCTGTCAGGGTGATTTTCGTGATTGCCAGCGAGGACGTTCTCTGCTACAATATATACCTGTCACCAACAAATAAACCACAATATCTAGGGGGAGGCGGAGAGACGCTGCACAAGATACGTACGGAACGCAGCGTCGTTAGCTATGAATCTGAAGACCGTAACCAAACGCTCTGGCCACACTGTGCCATATAACCGCGAGAAAATCTACCATGCCATTGCCGGGGCCAATGCCGACGGCGGCAATACGATGTCGGAAAAAGATATCGACGAAGTGACGAGCCAGGTCGAATGGGATATCCAGGACCGCGATAATGTCAGCGTCGAGGAAATCCAGGACATCGTCGAGCAGGAACTCATGAAGTACGATTTTTACGATATTGCCAAGAAATACATCACGTACCGTCAGAAGCATGCGGAACGCCGCGCTGCTCAGAAGCATTTGATGGAGTCGTACCGCGATATCTTCTTTGCGGATTCCGTTGATTCGGACCTCAAGCGTGATAATGCGAACATCAATACGGATGCTTCGATGGGCATCATGCTCAAGCTCGGTGCCGAAGGGGCAAAGCACTTCGTCGACAACTATGTGCTCGATGAAGAATATGCCGAGGCAGACCGTGAGAATTATATCCATATCCATGACAAGGATTTCTCGCTGATTACGTTCAACTGCTGTCAGATTGACCTTCTGAAGCTGTTCCACGGCGGTTTTTCGACGGGGCACGGCTTTCTGCGCGAGCCGAACTCCATCCGCGCCTACGCATCGCTGGCCTGCATCGCCATCCAGTCGAACCAGAACGACATGTTCGGCGGCCAGAGCATCAACGCGTTTGATTATGCCATGGCTGAAGGCGTGCGCAAATCCTTTAAGAAAGCCGTTTACGACGAGGCACACAAGGCCCTGATTTACCGTTTCGGCATGGACCCGTTCCGCGATTACGGCGCATTCAAGAAGATTTTCAAAGAGCATCTCGACCTTGAGCACTGCCATTTCACAGAGAGCGACGACGACCCGAAGGCTAAGGAGAGCATCGATGCCATCATGGCAGCTCTCGAGAAGATTCTCGCGGACGAATACCACAAGCCGACGACGGACGTCGTCATCGACGCGAACAATATCTACCATCTGGCCTGCGCCGATGTCATTGAGGAGACGCATCAGGCCATGGAGGCCCTGATTCACAACTTCAACACGCTGCACAGCCGTGCCGGTGCACAGGTGCCGTTCTCGTCCATCAACTACGGCATGGATACGTCGCCTGAAGGCCGCCTTGTCATCAGCGAAGTTCTCAATGCCATCTGGGCCGGTCTTGGCTATGGCGAAACGCCGATTTTCCCGATTTCGGTATTTCAGCTCAAAGCCGGCGTCAACTACAATCCGGGCGACCCGAACTACGACCTGTTTCTCAAGGCCTGCAAAGTCAGTGCGAAACGCCTGTTCCCGAACTTCGTCAACATCGACGCTCCGTACAACCTGCAGTATTACAAACCGGGCGATTACAACAGCGTCGTGGCAACGATGGGCTGCCGCACGCGCGTCATGAGCAATGTCAACGGCCCGGAAGAGTCGGGCAGCCGCGGCAATTTCTCGTTCACGACCATCAATCTGCCAAAGCTTGCACTCGAGGCGAAGGGCGACCTCAATAAGTTCTGGGAGCTCTACGACCATTATATTGACCTGAGCCACGATTATCTGCTCTCGCGCCTGGCTATCATCGAGCAGAAGCACGTCTACAACTATCCGTTCCTTATGGGACAGGGCGTCTGGATGGACAGCGAGAAGCTCAAGCCGACGGATACCATCAAGGAAGTTCTCAAACATGCTTCGTATTCCATCGGCTTCTGCGGCCTCGCCGAATGCCTTAAGGCTCTCATTGGCAAACATCATGGCGAGAGCGAGGAGGCTCAGCAGCTCGGCCTCAAGATTGTCGGTCATCTGCGCGAGCGCACGGATGCTTATACGGAGGCAGAACATCGCAACTGGTCGACGTTTGGCACACCGGCAGAATCGACGGCCGGTCAGTTCCAGCGTGCCAACCGCAAAAAATACGGCATCATCCCGGGCGTTACGGACCGCGAGTACATGACAAATTCCTCGCATGTGCCGGTCTACTACCCAATCAAGGCCATCGACAAAATACGCATCGAGGCACCGTATCATGCCCTCGAGAATGCCGGCCACATCGCCTACATCGAGATGGACGGCGACCCGTCGAAGAATGTCAAGGCCTTTGAGGCTGTCGTCCGTGCGATGCACGATGCCAACATGGGCTATTTCTCCATCAACCATCCGGTAGACCGCGACCCAGTCTGCGGCTACACGGGTATCATCGAGAACGAATGCCCGCACTGCCACCGCAAGGAAATCGAACGCGGCCATATCGTCGTGCCGCGCATGAAGGCGTAAGCGCAGTTTAGCTGTAACCTTGTAACATCATGTCCGATGATGTAGAATAAATACAGAAGCTCGAAAACCGCAGGTTCGCCTGCGGTTTTTTGTTCATTGCTGAAGCTATGAGGAGGAATCAAGATGAAAGTCATCCATACGAATCAGGCACCGGCTGCTGTCGGTCCGTACAGTCAGGCCATTGAAGCGGGCGGCGTGCTCTACTGCTCGGGGCAGATTGCCATCAATCCGGCCGAGGGCAAGATTGTCGCGACGACGATTGAGGAGCAGGCTGAGCAGTGCTGCAAAAATGTCGAGGCCGTGCTCAAAGAAGCTGGCACGGATATGAACCATGTTGTCAAGACGACGTGCTTCCTGGCAGAAATCGCTGACTTCAAGGCCTTCAATGAAGTCTATGCCAAACATTTCATCTCGAAACCGGCCAGAAGCTGCGTGGCTGTCAAAGACCTGCCGGCCGGCGCCCTCTGCGAAGTCGAGGTTACGGCGGTTCTCTGATTGCCCATATTGATTCTGATGTTAAGAAGAACGGTTGCTGTTTTTAAACGGCAGCCGTTTTTTATCTGAAGAATCCCTTAATCTTTTAATGTATGGGGCCGTATCTTTAAATATGAAAGTTTCATCCTAAAAGAAAACCGAAGTAAGGATTAAACTTCTGATAAAAATAATCAAAACAGGCTTCGGACCGTAATATTTGTGCTATACTAACGAGTTAGAGGATGGCAAGCGCTGCTCCGCAGACGGAATGGCAGCAGGGCGAATGGCAGCTCGACCTCGGCGCTTGGGCACCGAAGGCTAAGACGGCTGGCCTCGACAGCAGCTCGAAATGGAATTTCAATGGCGGTCTCGGCTATGCTCTGTCCGACAAATGGGCACTGCGCTATGACTACCATGGCCTCAAGACGAAGATGGACGACTTCAAGACGACGGGCAATGAGCACGAAGTCAACCTCGCTTACAGCCTCGGCAAGAACGCCGCAGTCTTCGCTGGCTGGAACCGCATCGGCAATAAGTTCGACAACTCCCTGAAGGGCTTCAAGGACACGACGAACAACGTTGCTCAGCTCGGTCTCGCTACGAAGTTTGACCTCGCTAAAAATCTTGCCTTCTACGCTGACGGTGCTGTCGGCACGAAGAAGACGTCCCTGTGGGAAGCAGGTCTTGCTTACACGATCAACAACGATTGGGACCTCAACGCTGGCTATCGTTACCTCGACACGAAGCTCGATGAAGACAACAACATCAAGTATCGCGGCTTCCTCGTTGGCCTGAGCTATCGCTTCGGCGGCCACAAGGCAGCTCCGGCACCGGCTCCGATCCCAGCGCCAGAGCCAGTTGCTCCGGTTGTTGAGACGCCGGCCGTACCGCAGCACGTCTACAACGACTATTATGTTGACAGCATTCACTTCGCTTCCGACGTTGACACGCCGCTGGCTTCCGAGTCCCAGAAACTCCAGAACTTCGTTGCTGTCGCTAAGGCTCATCCGGATTCCACGTTCAAGCTCATCGGCAATACGGACTCCGATGCTTCGCAGGCTTACAACGAAGACCTCTCGAAACGCCGTGTCGAGAATGTTGCTAAGTACGCGGAAGACAATGGCGTCAGCGGCAGCCGCCTGAACCTCAACTACAAGGGCGAGAACACCCCGGTTGCTTCGAACGCAACGGAGCAGGGCAAGGCTGATAACCGCCGCGTTGATATCTGGGAGCACAAATAATCATCCCTCTGCATCATGCATAAAAATAACCCAGTCGGGAAATCCCGCTGGGTTATTTTTTATTGCGGCTCAGCCAAAAATCTGAAAGTAGAGGACGATGAAGAACAGCGCAATCGCGAAGCCGATGCTGATGGCGCTGGCGCGTTCAACGAAGACAGCCTGCACTTCCGTGAGTTTGGCATGACGGCGCACATACGTCAGGATGAGCGAGGCAGTCAGCAGGATGTACATCGTGCGGTTCATGTTGTCGAAGTTAGCCCAGCCGACCACACAGACGACAGCGGTCAGCGCGATGAGGATGAGGATGGGATAATCTTTGCCGATTTTTGGCTCTTTTTTCTTATCATCTGGTTTGTTCTTTTCATAAAGCTTCTTCTGGAGCTTCTTATACTGATTTGCCATGGAAATTCCCTGCCTTTGCATTTACATATAATCACCCCATATTATACCGTTTTGTAAACTTTTTTGCAAAAAGAATTGCAGGAGACGAGGATGATTGTTAAAATATAAGGTACAGCTTTTATGTAATCGCATAGCATTTGTAAAGCTGTAAACAACCGTCTGCTTAGCAGATATTTATCATAAATATATCCAAAAAGAACAATCTGACAAATATATAGGGGGGATTTTCATGATAAGAGAACATCGCAGCCGTTCGAAGCTCGAGGGCTATTATCGCAAGTTTGTGGAAGAGGGCGTACTCGACCCAAACGTTCATCCGTGGGTGGCAGAGTCGTGGCAGAAAAGCCGTGAACTCGGTATCGGCACGGAGAAGATGGATGTTTCGCGCAAGCTGCCAAAAGAGGAGTTTGCCAAGCTGCAGGCCAAGCACAAGGACGCGATTGATTATTTGAGCGGCCTCAGCGAGGATATCCGCGAATTTTTCCAGGAGTACAATCTGTCGCTGCTGCTCATCGATTCGGACTGCCGCGTGCTCAAGAGCTATTCGCTGCCGTTTTATCAGATGACGCCGGGCGAGATTGAGGGCGTGCGCGTCGGTATCGAAAATGTCGGCACGTCGAGCATCAGCGTGGCCTATGCACATCAGACGCCGTTCTGGATGTTCGGACCGGAGATGTGGGTCAAGGAATGCCAGCTCGGCGATGCCTGCTCGGCTCCCATCAAGGTCAATGGGGAATTCCATTACATCATCACACTGGTCTCCATGGAGCAGGTGCCGATGCCGCAGGATGCCATCATCGCCCTGCTGCTGACGATGAAGAATGCGCTGGAGGAACATCTGTCCGAGTCGCTGCGCATTAAGGCCGAAGAGGCCATTCTCGATGCGACGCCGTTTGCCGTTTACCATGTCATGCCGGGCGGCGAGGTCGCCTATGCAAATAAACTCGGCCATACGCGTCTTGAGGGCATCGGCGCTAAGAAGGGCGAGGGCAGGAAGTATACGTCGAATCTCAACGACGTCATCATGAACTATCAGCACACGCCAATCTACAAGGGCTTTAACGGCGTGCCTTCTTATAATAAAGAAGTCACGTGGATTACGCCGAAGAAGACGTATGAGGATATCACGACGGTCGTGCCGCTCGAGCGCGATGCCGACCGCGCCGTGGAATCCGTCGTCGTCGTCTCGATGCCGATTGAGGACCTGCGCACGCTCGTCGCGCACGCTGCCGGCTACACGGCTAAGTACAGCCTCAATTCGATGGTCGGCGAGGGCACGACGTTTGCGAGTGTCCGGGCTAAGGCCGCGCGCGTCGCGAAGAACAAGCATCATATCCTGATTCAGGGCGAAGCAGGCACGGGCAAGCAGCGCATGGCACATGGCATCCATCAGGCCAGCCCGCGTGCGGCAGGCCCGCTCATCACGCTGCGCTGCGGCGATGCGACGCAGGAAATCCTCGAGCAGGAGCTTTTCGGCATCGTCATGGGACCGGATGTCAGCCATCAGGGGCGTCTCGAGCTCGCTTCGGGCGGTACGCTGTTCCTCGATGAAATCGAGAAGATGCCGCGCACGATTGCTGTCGAGCTTGCTCATGCTCTCAAGACGGGTAAGACTCACCGCATCGGCGAAAATGTCGAACGCGATATCGATGTGCGCATCATCGCGGCCTGCGACAGCGACCTCAAGCGTCTGACGGAACGCGGCCTGTTCTCGCCGGAGCTCTATGAGATTGTCTCGAAGAGCGTTGTGCGCGTACCGCCTCTCCGCAGCCGCCGCGAAGATATCCCGAAACTTGCGGACCATATCGTTGCCGAACTGGCGGAACAGCATCAGATGAAGCCGAAGCGCATTCTGCCGGAGACGGCCGATATGCTGAAGCACTACGACTGGCCGGGCAATATCAAACAGCTGCAGAGCGTGCTTGAATACGCGTTCTTCAATACGCCAAAGGACACGATTGCCCCCGAGGACATCAGCCTCATGGGCGATGTCAAGCCCGACAACAAGTGGAAGGAAGACAAGGACGTCTTTGTCAAGGCATGGCAGGCTGCCGGCGGCAATGTCAGCCGCCTCGCGAACCTCCTGAATGTCAGCCGCGTGACGCTCTACCGTTACCTCAAGAAATACAATCTCGAGAAGAAATGAGATTGAAGCGCTAAGCAAGTATAGATAGAAAGGATAAAGGAAAATATCGTGCGTTTAAGAAGAAAGCCGTGGGTGGATGAGGCCATCCATGAATTTGATGATTTTGTCGTGAGCCGCGACCAGCAGATTGGCGAGGAAAAGAAGGGCAAATGGGCGGAAATCTTTGGCCGTCAGGCCCCGCTGCATGTGGAACTCGGTACGGGCAAGGGCGATTTCATCAGCCAGCTCGCGGAGCTTCATCCGGAAATCAACTACATCGGCATTGAGATGCAGCAGGATGTGCTCTATTCGGCCGCAAAGAAGATTGCGGAGAAGGAGCTCAAGAATGTGCGCCTGCTCGTTTTTGACATCAATCACATCGAGGATATCTTTGCCGAGGGCGAAGTTGACCGTTTTTACATCAATTTCTGCGACCCGTGGCCGAAAAAACGCCATGCCAAGCGCCGCCTCACGCATGTGGGCTTCCTCGAAAAATATCGCCGCCTGCTCAAGAAGCCGGGCGAACTCCACTTCAAGACGGATAACCGTCCTCTGTTTGACTTTTCGCTGGAACAGTTTGCAGAAGCGGGGCTTAAGGTGCAGGATATCTCGTACGACCTGCACGCAGAACATCGTCCGGACAATATCATGACGGAGTATGAACGCAAGTTCAGCGGTTTCGGCGAGAAGATCAACCGCTGCGAAGTCATATTCGAATGAGGCTGAAGGGGGCATTTTGATGCTGATTCGCAAAACGCCGTGGCGTAATGAATCAGAACCCGTCATTGTCATTATGGCGGTTCTGCTCCTGCTGGGAACCATCAATGTCTTCAGCTCGAGCTTCGTCCTCGCTACGACAAGCTTCAACAATCCGTATTATTTCCTCATCCGCCATGTCGTCTGGCTGATTCTGGGCATTGTCATCTGTGTCGTCTGCAGCCGCATCAATTATCACCGTTGGCAGGGCATCATCAAGTGGCTGCTGCCCATCACGGTCCTGGCACTCATACTGGTACTGGGCGTTGGTACGGTCGTCAATGGTGCAAGGCGCTGGCTGTCTTTTGCGGGCTTCAGCGTGCAGCCGGCGGAGTTTGCCAAGCTCACGGGCATCCTGCTCGCGGCAAAATTTCTGACGGTCATGATGAAGAATGAGAAGAAAATCGACCTCCTGCGGGCTCTGCCGTATTGGATTATTTTTGGTATGGCGGCGCTTGTCGAGATGGAACCGGATATGGGCACGGCCTGTATCGTCTATGGCGTACCGTTCCTTATGGCCTTTCTGGTCGGCATTCCCTGGAAGCAGGTGAAGGGACTGTTCATCTTTGGCATTGTGGGCCTTGCCGTTCTCATCATCTGGCAGCCGTACCGCCTGCAGCGCGTGCTTACGACATTTGACCCGTGGAGCGATGCTCAGGGCGTCGGCTATCAGGCCGTGCAGTCGATGTCGACCATCGGCTCGGGCGGACTCTGGGGCATGGGCCTTGGCGAAGGCGTCAGCAAGTACGAATATCTGCCAGAGGCTCATACGGACTTTGCCTTTGCCATCTTCGCACAGGAGCACGGGTATCTCGGCGTGCTGCTTGTCATATTCATGTTCTTCCTTCTGGCAGTCTGCTGCTACTACATTTCCTTACGGGCCCGCGATATCTACGGTCAGATTTTGACGCTCGGCATCATGCTGCTCGTCGTCGGTCAGGCCGTAGGCAACCTCTTCATGGTCAGCGGCATGTTCCCTGTCGTCGGTGTGCCGCTGCCGTTCATCAGCTACGGCGGTTCTTCCCTTCTCGTCACGATGGCCTCGATGGGGATTCTGCTCAACATCTGTCATCATGGCTTCCAGCCGCAGCATGAACATGAGCCTCTGCCAGAGCCGCCGGCGCCGAGAAAATCAACCGCGCCGCCGCTGCGTCTTGTCAAATGACCTAATAATCGGGGAGAAGATGACACTTATTTTGACCGATTCATGCGCATTGTGTTACAATAAGGGATATAGACTATTCTATTAAGGAAACGTGTCATGTGCTTTTGAGATTTGAGAGAGGTGTTTGCGTTTGCGGAATCGATTTATTCTGATGATTTTCTTTACAGCGGCGTTCCTCCTGCTCTCCTTCACGACGGAAGCGATGGCTTCATCCATCCTCGTCCGGCAGGGATCCCGCGGTCCGGCAGTGCGTCAGGTGCAGACGCTGCTCATCGAGCAGGGCTGGCTGACAGGTGCTGCGGACGGCATTTGCGGCAATCAGACGGTCGCGGCCATCAAGTCGTTCCAGAAGGCCAACGGACTTGCCGCGGATGGCATCTGCGGCAATGGCACCTACTCGGTGCTTTCGGGCGGTCAGGAATACCAGGGCTCTTCTGATGAAGACGGCACGGCCATGTACGTCAATGCCACGGGCTACAGCGCGTACGACCCGGGCAATTCAGCGTATACGGCTATGGGAACGCATGTACGCCATGGTATTATCGCCGTGGACCCGAACATCATCCCTCTCGGCACACATGTTTATATTCCCGGTTACGGCGATGCCGTAGCTGAAGATGTCGGCGGCGCGATTCACGGACACCGCATTGATGTGGCTTTTGATACGAGGGCAGAGGCCCTTGCCTTTGGCCGTCAGGACATCGAGATTTACATCAAAGACTGAATGTGACGGTATAAAAATTAAACAAGGCTTAGATATTGAACGCAGCTTCGGCTGCGTTTTTTATTTTTGTATACAATAAAATTGTAAAGCTATGCCGTTCTCAATGAACTTTTTCCTTCAATATTCCATTTCAACGATACACAAGCCAATGAAACTAGAAAAAGTCCGCTTTGGAAAAACAAAAACAGCTAATTTGTGCATTTTTTTAGCTCGAAACTATTGACTATTGTAATGTTGTAAACTATAATAAGTTCATCGCAATAAAAGAATTGCTTTGGGAGAGAAAAAGGGAGGAATTCATATGAAATTGAATTTCGGCAAGAAAGGTATGAAACTCGCCGGCGTCCTCATGGGCACGATGCTCATGGGCGGTGTGCTCGCTGGCTGCGGCGGTCAGTCGAACAGCAATGAAATCAAAGTTGGTGCCAACTTCGAGATGACAGGCAACGTAGCGAACTATGGTTCGGCATCGCTCGACGGCCTTAAGCTCGCCGTGGACGAGATTAACGATGCCGGCGGCATCGACGGCAAGAAGATTACTCTGGTCACGGCGGATAACAAATCCGAGGCCTCGGAAGCCGTTAACGCAGCGACGAAGCTCATCTCGGATGACAAGGTATCCGTCCTCGTAGGACCGGCTGTCACGGCCAATGTCATCGCTGAGTCGCAGGTCGCTACGGACAACAAAGTTCCTATCATCGCACCGGATGCTACGAGCCCGGATGTCACGGTTGAGAATGGCAAAGTTAAGCCGTTTGTCTTCCGCAGCTGCTTCATCGACCCGCAGCAGGGCACGGTCATGGCGAAGTTCGCCAGCGAGAACCTCAAGGCTAAGACGGCGGTCATCTACGTCGATAACAGCACGGACTATTCCAAGAGCCTCGGCAAAGTATTCAAGGAGAAATTTGAGGCTGCTGGCGGCAAAGTCGTCATGGAAGAAGCTTTCCTTGCAAAAGACCAGGACTTCAAGGCTACGCTGACGAAACTCAAGACGGCTAATGCTGATGTCATCTTCGTTCCAGCTTATTATGAAGAAGTCGGCAAGATTGTCAAGCAGGCCCGCGAGCTCGGCATCACCTGCCCAATCCTCGGTACGGATGGCTGGGATGACCCGAAAGTCGCTGATATTGCCGGTGCAGATGCCCTGAACAACACGTATTTCTGCACGCATTACTCCGATAAGGATGAATCCGTAAAACCGTTCGTTGAAGCTTTCAAGAATAAATACGGTCATATGCCGAATGTTTTCGCAGCTCTCGGCTACGATGCCGGTAAGATGCTCGCCGATGCCATCAAGCGCGCAGGCAGCAGCGACCCGGAGAAAATCCAGAAAGCTCTTGAAGAAACGAAGGACCTTCAGGTCGGTACTGGCACAATCACGATGGATAAGAACCACAATCCAATCAAGCAGGCCGTCATCCTGCAGAACAAAGACGGCGACCGCGTGATGGTAGCCAAGATTATGCCTGAGGACTGATGAAGAGTCCTGAACGGAAAAGCCTTCACCTCTCTTTGAGGGAGGGCTTTTCTATTTCTTCGGAACATCATCTGCTATTATTATAGAAGGGAGCTATCCTATGGAAATCCTGCATCAAGTCGTGCAGCAGCTCATCAACGGCATCTCGCTTGGCAGTATCTATGCCCTCATAGCGTTAGGCTACACGATGATTTATGGCATCATCAAGCTCATCAACTTCGCTCACGGCGATATCTACATGGTGGGCGCTTATATCGGCTTTTTCTCAATCACGCAGGCGCATCTCTCGATTGTGCCGTCGCTGCTCATTTCGCTCGTCGTCACGGGCTTTCTCGGCATGGTCGTCGAGCGCCTCGCTTATAAGCCGCTGCGCCATGCACCGCGTATCTCGGTGCTCATTACGGCTATCGGCGTTTCGTTCTTCCTCGAATACACGACGATGTACTTCGTCTCGCCGACGCCGCGCACATTCCCCGCTATGTACGGCGACGTCGCCGTCAACATCGGCGGCATTGTCATCAACGGCCAGCAGATGCTGATTCTCGGCATCACGGCTGTGCTCATGGTCATCCTGACGTACATCGTCCAGAAAACGAAGACGGGCAAGGCCATGCGTGCAGCATCTTTCGATACCGAGACAGCGGAGCTCATGGGCATCAATTCCGACCGCATCATTTCCATCACGTTCGGCATTGGCTCGGCCCTTGCGGCTGTCGCCGGTGTGCTCGTCGGCATTTACTACAATTCGATTGACCCGCTCATGGGCATCATGCCGGGCCTTAAGGCCTTTGTCGCAGCTGTCCTCGGCGGCATTGGCATCCTGCCGGGTGCTGTTGTCGGCGGCCTGATTCTCGGCGTGGTCGAAGCTCTTGTTTCGGGCTTCATTTCCTCGACGTTCCGCGATGCGGCAGCGTTTGCCATCCTGATTCTTGTGCTGCTCATTCGTCCGGCCGGTATCTTTGGCAAGAATACGAAAGAAAAAGTTTAAGGAGGGGAGCATATGAAATTCTTACGTAAAAATGACTGTATCATGCTCGCCTTCTCGCTCGTGGTGTTTGCCGTGCTGCAGTTCCTGATTTCGGAACGCATTTTAAGTTCCTTCTGGCAGCTCAATCTGATGATTGTCGGCATCAACATCATCCTGGCGGCAAGCCTCAACCTCATCAATGGCTATACGGGTCAGTTTTCCCTTGGTCATGCTGGCTTTATGGCCGTCGGCGCCTATGTCGGCGTCGTGCTGACGGCAAATTTCCATATGCCGTTCATCGTGGCCTTGATTGCGGGCGGCATTGCCGCTGGCTTCCTAGGCTTCCTCGTCGGCATCCCGACGCTGCGCCTGCGCGGTGACTATCTCGCCATCGCGACGTTGGGCCTCGGCGAAATCATCCGCATCGTCATCATGAATATCCAGTATGTGGGCGGTGCTGCCGGCTTCAAGGGCATTCCGCATCACACGAACTTTGCCTGGGTTTTCTTCATCATGCTGTTCACGCTGTTCTTCATCAAGAACTTTGTCAACTCAAATCATGGCCGTGCCTGCCTCGCCATCCGCGAGAATGAAATTGCAGCCGAATCGATGGGCGTCAACACGACGAAGTACAAGGTCATGGCCTTCACGTTCGGCGCTGCCTTTGCCGGTGTCGCTGGCGGACTTTTTGCTCACTGCTTCTACCTCATCAGTCCGGCATCGTTCACGTTCATGCAGACATTCAATTACCTCATCATGGTCGTTATGGGCGGCCTTGGCTCCATCACGGGCTCGATTGCCGGTGCCTTTGTTGTCACGTTCATTTCGGCTGCTCTGGCCAGCTGGCCGGAATTCCGCATGATCATTTATGCCATCTCGCTGATTCTCATGATGTTCTATCGTCCGCAGGGCCTGTTCGGCTATATGGAAATCACGAATATGGGTATTTTCCGCCGCATTTTCAAGAAAGGAGAGACGTCTCATGAGTGAACTTTTACGCACCGAGAATGTCTCGGAGGTGTTCGGTGGCCTCAAGGCTGTCACGGACTTCAATATTCATCTTGACCGCGGCGAACTCGTCGGTCTCATCGGTCCGAACGGCGCCGGCAAGACGACGGCTTTCAATATGCTGACGGGCGTTTATCAGCCGACGACGGGCACGATTACCTTTGAGGGCAAGAGCATCGTCGGACTCAAGCCGTATCAGGTCACGCAGCGCGGCATCGCGCGTACGTTCCAGAACATCCGCCTGTTCTCAGAGCTGACCGTCCTGGAGAACGTCAAGATTGCCTTCCATTATCACGTCAAATACAGCGTACTTGAAGCTGTCTTCCGCGTGGGACGCTATTTCAAGGAAGAAGAGGAGATTGATAAAGAAGCGCATCAGCTCCTCAAGATTTTCCACCTCGATGACAAGGCCAATGAAGTCGCGAAGAACCTGCCGTACGGTGCCCAGCGCCGCCTCGAGATTGCGCGTGCTCTGGCGGCCAAGCCGAAGCTGCTGCTGCTCGACGAGCCGGCGGCCGGCATGAACCCGCAGGAAACGAAAGAGCTCATGGAGATGATCCGCTGGATTCGCCAGGAATTCGGCCTGACCATTCTGCTCATCGAACATGATATGAGTCTGGTCATGGGCATCTGCGAACGCATCTATGTTCTGGAATATGGCGAAATCATCGCCGAAGGCACACCGGCTGAAATCAAGGAAAATCCGGAGGTCATCAGGGCTTACCTCGGCAGCGAATAAACGTGCAGGACAGCAAAAATCAACGGGAAGTACGGAAAGCAGGTATGTATATGGCAGAACCTATGCTGAAAATCGATAATATTGACGTATATTACGGTGCAATCCATGCCCTCAAGGGCATCAGCCTCGAAGTCAATCAGGGCGAAATTGTCACGCTGATTGGTGCCAATGGCGCGGGCAAGTCGACGACGCTGCGCACGATTTCGGGGTTATTGAAGCCGAAGAACGGCAGCATTACCTTCATGGGACAGAATATCGCCGGTGTGCGCGCACATGAAATCGTCAAGAAGGGCATTTCGCAGGTCCCTGAGGGACGCCGTGTCTTTGCCGAAATGACCGTCATGGAGAATCTTGACCTCGGTGCCTTTGTGCGCAAGGATAAAGACGGTATCCAGCAGGACCTTAAAAAAGTTTTTGAACTGTTCCCGCGCCTTGAGGAACGCAAAAACCAGTCAGCCGGTACGCTTTCGGGCGGCGAGCAGCAGATGCTTGCGATGGGCCGCGCGCTCATGAGCCGGCCGAAGCTTCTGCTGCTCGATGAGCCGTCGATGGGCCTTGCACCGCTGCTCATTAAGGAAATCTTCAACATCATTGTCGACATCAACAAGAGCGGTACGACTGTCCTGCTTGTCGAGCAGAACGCCAATATGGCCCTTTCCATCGCCAACCGCGCGTATGTTCTTGAGACGGGCCGCATCACGCTGTCGGGCAGTGCGCAGGAACTCGCTGCCAGCGAGGACGTCCGCAAGGCATATCTTGGCGGCTGAGCCTTTTATCTCTGCCTGCGGGCAGGAACTTTGCTGTCCGCGGCGAATCCTTAGGTAATAGAAACTGCAGAGGGGGATTTTAGATGTTTGTAGCAAACCGCATGGCAAAAAATCCAGTGACAGTCTCGCCGAATACGCCGGTTGACGAAGCCGCTTCGGCTATGAAGAAAGGCCATTTCCGCCGTCTGCCGGTCGTTGAGGACGGCAGACTCGTCGGCTTTCTTTCTGATAAAGATATCATGCGCGTGGCACCGTCGCCGGCGACGACGCTTTCGCGCTACGAGGCTCGTTCGCTGCTGGCCAAACTCAAGATTGGCGACATTATGAATAAGGATGTTATTTCAGTCGGTGAGGATGCAACGATTGAAGAAGCAGCCCTCATCATGTACAACCATAAGATTGGTGGCCTGCCGGTCGTTTCGAGTGTCGGCGCTGTCGTCGGCGTCATCACGGAGACCGATATCTTCAAGACCTTCGTCGATGTCATGGGCCTGCAGGAAGGCAAGACGCGTCTGACGCTGCTCGTCGACAATAAAGTCGGCGTCGTCTACGATATTGCTGGCATTTTCACGGAATGCGGCCTTTCCATCGACAGCCTTGTGACCTGCCGCCAGCCGTATGGCAAATACGAGATTGTCGTACGCGGCGATATCCCGAATGTCGATGAGATTTCCGCCAAAATCAAGGCAAAGGGGTATGAAATCATCCATACGGCCCGCATCGGCTGAGCCTTGCCTTAAATCAGGGAAATAAAAAGTTTATAAAACAATATAAAATAAGCTCAACGATGAGCTCTTTTCTGTGCAGCTATAGCCTGCGACTGGAAAAGAGCTCTTTTTGTTTCTTGTATACACATATACATTACAAAATTACATAGAAATTTCATTTTCATACTTGTCAGTGTATATACAGTATGTTATAATCTTATACATAATATGATTTATAGATATAAATGTGGGAGGCGTTCAACATGAAGTTTCATTCCTTGACCAAAATGCTGACCGTGGGACTTATAGCGGTGATGACAGCAGTGCTCTTAGCCGGCTGCGACAGTGAGAGCAGCCAGAAAAAATTCCTCAATATCGCCACGGGCGGTACGGCTGGTACGTATTATCCAATCGGCGGTGCGATGGCGGAAATCCTCAACAAGGAAATCCCGGGCATGAACGCCAGCGCGCAGTCGACGGGGGCGACGGTCGCCAACATCAACATGCTCAAGGATAACTCCGTTGACCTCGCCATTGTCCAGAACGATATCACGTATTACGCCGTCAACGGCACGGAGATGTTCAAGGACAAGAAAGTTGACAACATCCGCGGCATCGCTTCGCTTTATCCGGAGACGTGCCAGTTCGTCACGCTCGATAAGGCCGGCATCAAGAGCATCAAGGACCTCAAGGGCAAGCGCGTCGCCGTCGGTGCTGCAGGCTCGGGCGCTGAGGCCAATGCCCGCCAGATTCTCGAGGCTTATGGCATCACGTACGATGATATCGACGTCCAGTACCTCTCCTTTGCTGAAGGCGCCAGCGCCCTCAAGGACGGCAATGTCGATGCAGCGTTCCTGACGGCCGGCTACCCGACGTCCTCGGTACAGGATATCGCTTCGCAGAATAAGGTCCGCCTGCTGCCAATCGATGCGGATAAGGCCGATGCCCTGATTGCCAAGTACCCGTTCTACACGAAGACGACGATTCCGGCTGGCACGTATGCTGGCTTTGACGAGGAAGTCCCGACGATTTCCGTCATGGCGATGCTCGTCGCTACGGACAAAGTCGACGACAAGATGGGCTATGACATTGCCAAGGCCATCTTCACGAACCTCGACCGTCTGCAGGCAGCACATTCTGTAGGCAAGCTCATCACGAAGGAAAGTGCCACGAAGGGCATGTCCCTGCCGATGAATGCCGGTGCTGAGAAATTCTTCAAAGAGTAAAAGTTCTGTTTCATAAGAATACGGCCTCTTTCGTCAGCTCATGCAAATTGTGCGATGTGCGATGGAGGAGGCCTTTTCTGTTTTCTGGTGGTGTCTATGCGTCGTTATCCCTTATGTGTCTGGCTGACCCTCATCGGTGTGCTGCTCGGCCTTTTGAATGTCTTCCTGACGCCCTGCCTTGTGGTGCGGGCGGCAGGGGAGCGGGTGGCCATCGTTGAGGCACGGCCGGAACTGCCATTTTCTATACATTTCATTCATTCCGTGCAGAAGACACCGGTCCTTGAAAATCTTGAGGTCAATGAAAGCCGTGATGGTTTTACGCTGCTTTCGACGAAATATCAGTCGTTTGGTGTGGGGCTGCCGTTCCTTGCAGAGGAAGGCGATTTCCGCGAAGAGGGCGATTATTATGTGTTTGACCATATGGACCGCCATTTCAGGGACCTCTCGCTGCGTACCGGCGTAGGCACGCAGCTCACCTTGACCGTAGGGGGTCGTGAGTACCGTCTTTTTGAACGCTATGCGCCCGGCACGCGCATCGACCTTGCAATCATGCCATTTTACCGGGGAATCCTCGGCTTATGATACTTTTACTTCCCATCCGCGAATCCGGATGAGGAGCAGAGAGGATGTTTTTTATGACTGAGAAGCTGGATAAAAAATCCGCAGATGATATCCTGAAAAAATACGATAAAGAATCCGACACGATGATGTACAAGGGCATCATGGCCAAGATTGTCTCGGCCATTGCCATCACGTTCTCCATTTTCCAGCTCTACACGGCGACGTTCGGCGTGCTCGATGCCCAGCTGCAGCGAGCCGTGCACTTGGGCTTTGGCCTTGCGCTCGTGTATCTCCTGTACCCGACGCGCAAGTCGTGGTCGCGTTATAAGGTGCATCCCTTTGATGTGCTGCTCGCCATCCTCGGCGCGGCGACGCCGGCGTACATTGTCATCGAATACCAGCATCTTGTGCTGCGTTCGGGTACGGTGTCGGGCGTTGACCTTGCTGTGGGCCTCGTCGGCATCCTGCTCGTCATTGAGGCGACGCGCCGCATCGTCGGACTGCCGATGGTCTGCGTCGTGCTGGCGTTTCTCGCTTATGCCTTCGCCGGTCCTTACATGCCGGGCGTGCTTGCCCACCGCGGGCTGACCATTGAGCAGCTCGTCGGCCATCTGTACTTCACGACAGAAGGTATCTTCGGCATCCCCTTGGGCGTTTCTTCGACGTTCATCTTCCTCTTTATCCTGTTCGGTGCTTATCTCGAGTCCACGGGACTGGGCAAATTCTTCATCGATCTCGCCAACGCCATTGCCGGCTGGGCCAGCGGCGGTCCGGCAAAAGTTGCCGTCCTGTCCTCGGGCCTCATGGGTACGGTCTCGGGCAGCTCGGTTGCCAACGTCGTCGGCACGGGCTCGCTGACCATCCCGATGATGAAGAAACTCGGTTATCATAAAGATTTCGCCGGTGCCGTTGAGGCTGCAGCTTCGACGGGTGGCCAGCTCATGCCGCCGGTCATGGGCGCTGCAGCATTCCTCATGGCTGAATTCGTCGGCGTGCCGTACATCGATATCGTCAAGGCGGCCATCGTGCCGGCATTCCTCTATTTCGCGGGCATCTGGCTTGGCGTCCATTTTGAGGCCAAGCGCGGCAATCTCAAGGGCATCCCGAGAAGCCAGCTGCCGAAAATCGGCAATATCCTGCGTGAGCGCGGACATCTTGCCCTGCCGCTCATCGTCATTGTCTATCTGCTCGTCGCTGGCTACACGCCGATGCGTGCGGCTCTTGTTGCTATCGTCCTTTCCATTCTCTGCTCCGCCCTGCGCAAATCGACGCGCATGAAGCCGATTGAGATTGTCCGCGGTCTTGACCGCGGCGCACGCAACGTGCTGTCTGTGCTCGTAGCCTGCGCTTCGGCCGGTATCATCATTGGCGTCGTCACGAAGACGGGCGTCGGCCTCAAGCTCGCTTCGGGCCTGCTGGACCTTTCGGGCGGCCTGCTGCTGCCGACGATGTTCTTCACGATGATTACAGCGATTGTCCTCGGCATGGGTGTGCCGACGACGGCCAACTACGTCATCACGTCGACGATTGCGGCACCGGCCCTCGTGCAGATGGGCGTCCCGGTTCTCTGTGCACATATGTTCGTCTTCTACTTCGGCATCATCGCCGATGTCACGCCGCCGGTTGCGCTCGCGGCCTTTGCGGGGTCCGGCATCGCTGGGGGCAATCCTTTGCGGACCGGAATAAACGCCTCGAAGCTCGCTATTGCGGCTTTCATTATTCCGTATATGTTCGTGCTGTCGCCAGTTCTCTTGATGCTTGAGGGCACAGCCTTCGACTTGTTCCTGACGACCCTCACAGCCCTTATCGGCATGGTCGCCCTTTCGTCGGCCCTCATCGGCTATCTTGCGGATGACTGCAATGCCTTTGAGCGCCTCGTGCTCATCGCCGGCGGCCTCATGATGATTAAACCAGGCTTCCTGACGGATATTGCAGGCTTTGTCCTGTTCGTCGTCATCCTGCTTCTGCAGCTCAGACGCCGCAAGAAAGCAGCGCTTGCTTAAACTGTCTCTCCTCTAAACAATTCTATAAACAAAAAATGCTGACACAGTGTGTCAGCATTTTTTGTACTGCAGATAAAGTTTTTGTATTTTCTTAGTGCATGGCTTTTTTCTTCTTGGCCTGGCATTCGGGGCAGACGCCGAAGAAATAAAGCTGATGGTCGGAGAGCTCATAGCCCGTTTCGTCCTTGACCTGTTCGTAGACGCCGTCGGTATTGAGTACAGGCACGTCATCGACGCGGCCGCAGCAAGTGCAGCGGATGTGCGGATGATGGCTCGTATCGGCATCGTAGCGGAAGGCCTCTTCGCCGACATTGAGTTCCTGAGCAAGGCCGAGGTCACAGAGAATGGCCAGGGCCTTGTAGACCGTTGCCAGGCTCATCGTCGGGTAGAGCGGCTGCAGTTCCTTGTAAATCGTATCTGCGTTTGGATGTGCCTTTGTGTGGGAAAGCATGTTGTAGACAGCCAGACGCTGCGGCGTCACCTTAAATCCGGCCTCGCGCAGCCGGCTCGTCAGTTCCGAAGAAGTCAGCATGATATCACCTCATATTTTTCCTTTTGTTTCTCGTAGGCATTCTCTCTATCTTTAGGATACACTAATGGAGAATAAATATTTTATAAGGTTATTCTACGTGTTATTTCGCGGATTGTCAACTAGTAACAGTTATTTTTTATTGCTGAAGCACAAAAAAGCAGGTGAGAAGGCTGCTGAAAAAATAGCTTTACATTTATGCAAAGGTATGCTAATATATTATATGTTCTTCAACGAACACGGAGAGGTGTCCGAGTGGTCGAAGGTGCTTGACTCGAAATCAAGTGTGGTTAATAGCCACCGTGGGTTCGAATCCCACCCTCTCTGCCATTTGCAAATCAGTCCCTGCAGTGCGCAGGGACTTTTTTAGTGCCTATATTATTATATAGGAAGGAAAGTGCAAAAGAAAAAGCCAGGCTGCCTTGCGGGCGGGCCTGACTTTTCCTGAGCATTATTCTGCTGCTTTGACGACTTCCTTGCCGTCGTAGTAACCGCATTCCGGGCAAACGTGATGCGGCATCTTCGGTTCGTGGCACTGCGGGCAGGCAACGAATCCCGGAGCTTCGAGCTTCCAGTTGGCACGGCGCTGATCGCGGCGGGCCTTGGACGTTTTACGTTTTGGTACTGCCATTTGATTTTCACCTCCGAGGCATATGTTCCTTCAGTGAAATCCATGCAATGGGTTGATGCTGGATGGATGTATTTCACGTGAATATGTGATTTGACACATATATCTATGATAGCCGTTTTTGCCTCTGGTTGCAAGGAAAATTTTCATTTTTGCCGATTTTTTCAGGACAGAGCTAAGAACTGCCTATGTTTCTTGAAATATCTTGAAATATTTTAGAGAATTTTTGAGAAATAGAGGTGTTTTCTGTTCTGTCACGAATTATAATAGAAGTAGCATTCCTGTTTTGAGAAAATCTCAGGGCAGCAAAAAGAAACGGGTGTGATGGAATTATGACAGGAAATAGAGAAGTAATTACAGGCAGTGATTTCAAGCGCATGGTATCGGGTGCTTACAGTGAATTCCTGCTCGAATATGAACAGATTAATGAGCTCAAGGGTGCGGGCCATATGCCGGGCACGCATATCCTGCGCACGATGGGTGCCGCGGTCATGCCGCTTTCGGAGACGAAGGATGACAGCATTGGCGGGCTTGCGCGCCGCGTGGCGACAGCTGCGGTCTTCGGGGCGCGCGGCAGCGCTGGTATCGTGCTCGCGCAGATGTTCCGCGGCCTCGGCAAGGGACTGTCGGGCAAGTACAATGCGACGTCGTCGGAGTTCGGCAAGGCCTTCCAGTACGGCATCCTCTACGCGCAGCGCGCCGTGCCGGAAGAGCCGGAACAGCCAATCATCATGGTCGCCAAGGCCGTGGCGAAGGGCGCTTATCATGCCGTGCGCGCCAATCTGCCAATCTCGGAAATCCTGCAGGCGGCGATTGAAGCCGGCAAGCAGGCTCTGGCAAAGATGGACCATGAGGATGCCGGTGCGCGCATCATGTTCACGTTTCTCACGGGATGCCTCAAGGGATTGGACGGCAACTTCGTCTCGCCGACCATCAGTCTGTCCCTGGGCCTTGAAGCCGGCCAGCCGGGCATGCCGGACCCGCGTCAGGACCTCGTACGTCCATACTGCGTGCGTTTCACGGTGTTCAACACGCGTGTCGACGTGCCGGAATTTGAACGCCATCTGCGTGAATACTCGAGCTTTGCCCTCGTTGAGCGCCATGAGAAGGGCATCGAGGTTCATCTGCATACGGACCATGTCGGCAAGGTCATCGAGCAGGCCATCGGCTGGGGCCCCATCAAGAATCTGCATATCACGAATATGAGTGAGAGCCATGTCCTGAGTGCCCATGGCGCTCTGATGCGTGTGGCGTTGCTGGCCGTGGCCGAAAACAAGGTACAGGCCCGCGAGCTGCAGGATGCCGGCGTGCATATCATCGTCAATGGCGGCGAGGGCAGCTGCCCGTCCGTCGGCGAGCTCGTCAATGCAGCCCACAGCGACCTCGCGTCGTCTTACGTCATGCTGTCGTGGAGCCCGGATTTCCGTCTGGCCTTCCGTCAGGCAAAACGCCTGCTTGGCAGCCGCGTCGAGCTCGTACTCTGCCAGGACAAGATGCAGCAGGCCAAGGCCATCAAGGCTTTTGATACGGAGAAAGACGCTGTTGAGAACAGCGAGGCCATGATGAAAGCCGCAGGTTTGTTGGAAGATTAAATCTCTTGCATTGCCAATAAAGAAATCCGCAGCAGGAATAGCCTGCTGCGGATTTTTGTTTTCAATGTGTTTTAGATATGTTCTGGAAGAAAACGCTCGAAGTCTTCTTCCTTCATGGGTTTGCCGTAGAGATAGCCCTGTCCCTGGTTACAGCCGCAGCGGCGCAGCAGATCTTCCTGCTCGTGCGTTTCGATGCCTTCACAGATGACGGTCATGCCCAGGGCATGGCCGAGATTGATGATGTGCATGAGAACAGCATCGTCTTTTCGCGCTCCGGAGTCTTGATCATGCCCGCGAGTACATCGACTTCATACCGTAAAAAATACCGTAATCATCGACGGAGACATCCGCGCCGAGTTTATGGATGCCGACGCGCAGGGAGGTCTTGCCTCAGCGTTGCTGCTTGACAAGGTCATGATGAAATTGACGAGTAAGCAAAGAAGAAGAACAAGACGCGCGTACGATTTTTCCAAGATGTTCCCTCTCTTAATATAGATGCAATTGGCAGTCTTCTGACGAAGCAAACGTATAAGTTAAAACATATGGCTATTATAACATAGCCATCTTATAGGAAACAATGAGAGAATCCCTATCATCTATAGCGGATAGGAGGGTGCCATTTCTTTTTTGTGTTTATCTTTTCTCTGCGGACGTCGGCGGTAGCATGTTTGCGGCAGCTCGTGATATAATGAAGCCAAAATTGTAGAGAGTGTTTCTACATTAAAGAAAAATCATTACTAAAACTAATCTTATGATATGAAGGAAAATAGAAAATATAGGAGGATTTATGAGTCATGTACTGCGGCCGCGCGATGTGAGCGGCATCAAGGAAAAACGCGACCCTGTCTATCAGATTTCAACGCTTCAGTCGCTGATCCTCGGCAATTATTATGGCAGTCTCTATATTGAGGACCTTTTGACGCACGGCGATACGGGCATTGGCACGTTCCATGCCGTAGCCGGCGAGCTCATCGTCATTGACGGGCACTGCTATCGTATCCTGGCAGACGGCTCGGTCATTGAGGCGCAGCCTCTCGATACGACGCCGTTTGCGAGTATCGCGTATCTTGAGGAAGGCCATACGATAAAATTTGGCGCGATGGCGGAGATTGCCGACCTGCGCGAAGCCCTTGATGACAGCATCGACCTTTTGGGACCGAACAGCATTTACGTCGTGCGCATTGACGGGCGTTTCAACCGCGTGGCTGCGCGCACGGAGCTTTATCAGCATGAGCCGTACAAGCCATTTGCCAAGGTGCTTGAGACGGATGAACGCCGCTTCGCCTTTGAGAATGTCGATGGCTCGCTCGTCTGTTTTTATTTTCCGAAGTTCATGGACGGTGTCAACACGCCGGGCTGGCATTTCCATTTCATCAATGACGCGCGCACGTTTGGCGGTCATGTCTTTGATGTCGACATGGTGCATGGCACGGCGACGCTCAACAAGACCGACCGCTTCATTCTCGACCTGCCGACGAATCGCGCGTTCCAGCATGCAGCTCTTGAGAATGCTTCGAAAGAGGAAATCCGTCAGGTCGAGCAGGGTGACATAAAATAAAACATTTTGTCATATTTATAGGGGATTAGGGCAGGAAATGTGTTAGAATAGATATATCATACGGATATTTTTTTACGTAAGACCGTAGACACATGGAAAACGAAGAACCATCAATGAAATGCGAGTACCGGCCAGTCAGTCTGCCCAATGAATTTCCCGGGGGCTTTTTTGTCTGCTCCCTGAAGGAGCCGCGCAAAATCTTATTTGCCAATGCAGAGGTTTTGCGCCTTTTTGACTGCCGTGATTTCGGGGAACTCTCTATTCATCTGCAGGATAATGTAGAGAATATGCTGGCTGTGGAAGATGTCCGTCGCGTGCACAGCCAGATGGAGCACCAGCTGGCCGAGAAGGGAGGCGTAGAGACCGAGGAACAGGCGGAATTCCTCGCTTCGATTGGCTGCGGACGGCTGCAGGGCTTCTTCTTTGGCAAGCCGCAGCCTCTCGCGGGGGCGTTTGCCCATATCAAAGCGAAGCAGATTGGCATTGAGACGCGCCGCTGGCATCCATACTACGACAAGGCGGACTCGCTTATCTATGCGACGGATGAGCCGCTGGCCGTCATGGATTTTACGGAAGATGCCTTCCATTACGGTAGAGCTGCTGTTTGAGAGTTCTTCTTCGGCGAAGTACAATCATCAGGGACTGCTTCATGGAACCCGCAAAATGCTGGCAGAGTATGAGCAGAATATTGTCTATCCGAAAGACCGCGAGCAGTATCATAAATGTGCTGACCCCGATACCATCCTGCAGCGCCTCGCGGCGTGCCCTGACGGCCTCTTGAGCTGCTGTGTCCGCCTAAAGGATGCGAAGGGAATTACAACTGGGCCATCTGTTCGGCCCTGCTGATTCCTGAGGGTGGCGGCCAGCGCATGATTACCATCTGCCAGCTGCTCGATAAAGATACAGGTAATCTGCCGGCCCTGATGCGTGCGATTTCCAACAGCGAAGAGGTTAAAAATGCCCCAAAATCCACGATACCGGTGTGCCTGACGTCAAATTACCAGTCGATGCTCTGGGAAAATCAGATGCGGCATCCGGAGTTCTGCTATTTTTGGAAGGATAGGGAGCGTCGTTTCCTCGGTGCGTCCAAGTCATTCTTCCGCTATTACGGCTTTAGCTCACTGCAGGACATCCTTGGCAAGACGGATGAGGATATGGGCTGGCACGTCGAGAATGGTCCTTACCGTGATGCCGAGCCTGAGGTTCTGGCAAAGGGCATTACCGTGCGGAATCAGCCGGGGCAATGCATCCTTCGCGGTGTGCTGCATCATATCACCTGCTACAAATGGCCGCTCTATGACCGTGGACAGATTGTCGGACTCATGGGCGTATTCTTTGATGCGGACAAGATGAAAAAACGCGTACAGGAGATTACGGATACGTCTTATGTCGATCCTGTGACGGGACTCATGAATATGCGCGGCTGGTTTGATGCACTCTTTACCTATGATGAGCAGAAAACCCTGCAGAAGCGCCGCTACAGCGTTCTGCTGCTTGATAATTCTACCTACCGGTCTGTTATAGCATCTTATGGTCCGAAATTCGCGCAGCAGCTGCTGCGTGAGGCGGCAGATAATCTCCAGAAGACCGTGGGGCGTGATTCGACGATTGCCCGCCTTCGCGAATCGACATTTGCCGTGCTGTCCTACGAAAAGACAAAGGCTGAGGCCGAAGAGCGGGCGCAGGTCATCCTGCGCAGCCTGCAGACCATCCATAAAGTTGTCACGCTGGCTTATCATTATGCCATTGCCCATTCGACCGAGCAGGGGGTCTCGGCAAAAAATATCTACCACGTGGCCCAGACACGTCTGCAGGATGCTCCGGAGAAGACGGGGACGAAGCGGCGCTAACTTGCAACTTTCTGGCAGGTCTGGTAAAATAAAGATACTGTGCGGTTGTAGCTCAGTTGGATAGAGCGTCCGCCTCCTAAGCGGCAGGTCGTGAGTTCGACTCTCACCAATCGCACCATATTGAAAATACCGAGGCCCTGCAAGGAGATTTGCGGGGCTTCTTTTTACCACTTTTGGTTCTTGTAACAATCGTTACAGAAAGAAAAGCGCCGGCCTGTTATGATATAGACACTGAATCAAGAAAACCTTATGTGTTCTATGTTATATAAAGGAGAGTTCACGATGGAAAATAAGATGTTTTGCTTCCAGTGTCAGGAAACTGCAGGCTGCAAAGGCTGCACGCAGGTCGGTGTCTGCGGCAAGAAGCCGGAAGTTGCTGCTATGCAGGACCTGCTCGTCTATGTGACGAAAGGCCTCGCTGCTGTCACGACACGTCTGCGCGCGGAAGGCAAGAAGGTTGCTCTTGATGTCAATCATCTCGTAACGGAGAACCTCTTCATCACGATTACGAACGCCAACTTTGACCGTGAAGCTATCATCAAGGCCATTGAGAAGACGCTCGCAGTCAAATCGGAACTGCTCGCAGCCCTCTCGAGCCGCGAGAATCTGCCGGAAGCTGCCCTCTACAACGACGGCCGCGACAGCTTTGACGAGAAAGCCAAGAAAGTCGGCGTTCTTGCCACGGAGAACGAAGACATCCGCAGCCTGCGCGAGCTCATCACGTACGGCCTCAAAGGCCTCGCTGCCTACGTCAAGCATGCCAACGCTCTGAACCAGGAAAATGAGGCTGTCGATGCTTTCCTGCAGTCGGCTCTTGCACGCCTGCTCGATGACAGCCAGACGGGCGACCAGCTCACGGCTCTCGCTCTCGAGACGGGCAAATACGGCGTTGACGGCATGGCCCTGCTCGACAAGGCCAACACGACGGCTTACGGCAATCCGGAAGTCACGACGGTTGACCTCGGTGTCCGCAAGAACCCGGGCATCCTGATTTCCGGCCATGACCTCCGCGACCTCGAGATGCTCCTCGAGCAGACGGAAGGCACGGGCGTCGATGTTTACACGCACGGCGAGATGCTGCCGGCTCATTACTATCCGAAGTTCAAGCAGTACAAGAACTTCGCCGGCAACTACGGCAACGCCTGGTGGAAGCAGAAGGAAGAGTTCGAGGCCTTCAATGGTCCGGTTCTTCTGACGACGAACTGCCTCGTCCCGCCGAAAGATTCCTATAAAGACCGCGTCTTCACGACGGGCGCTGTCGGCTTCCCAGGCTGCCAGCATATCGAAGCTAAGGCAGATGGTACGAAGGACTTCAGCGCCATCATCGAGATGGCTAAGAAGTGCGCTGCTCCGACGGAACTCGAGCAGGGTCAGATTGTCGGCGGCTTTGCCCATGCACAGGTCATGGCTGTTGCTGATAAGGTCATCGAGGCTGTCAAAGCCGGCGCTATCAAGAAGTTTGTCGTCATGGCAGGCTGCGATGGCCGCATGAAGAGCCGCGAATACTACACGGAATTTGCCAAGGCTCTGCCGAAGGACACGATTATCCTGACGGCTGGCTGTGCAAAATACAAGTACATCAAACTCCAGAAAGAGCTCGGCGATATCGGCGGTATTCCGCGCGTCCTCGATGCCGGTCAGTGCAATGACTCCTACAGCCTTGCCCTGATTGCCCTTGCCCTCAAGGATGCCTTCGGCCTCGACGATGTCAACAAGCTGCCGATTGTCTACAACATCGCTTGGTACGAGCAGAAGGCTGTCATCGTCCTTCTCGCCCTGCTGCACCTCGGCGTTAAGAACATTCACCTTGGCCCGACGCTCCCGGCTTTCCTTTCCCCGAACGTTGCCAAAGTTCTCGTTGAGAACTTCGGTATCGGCGGTATCTCGACGGTCGAGAACGACATCAAGACGATGATTGGCTGATTGCCGCACGTCGCTCTCCCAAACATACATCTCAAAATCTCTCAAACTTCAACTTCTCAAATTCATTGATACCATCTCAAAAGCTGCCGCATGATGCGGCGGCTTTTTTTATTGGCGGAAAGCTCTTCTTTTCTAAGTACACCATCATAAGCATCTTATATAGGTATGTTAAAATACATTATATGGTTGCTGGAGCAACACCATCAGGCTTCTTTTATTGATATAATACAGACAAATGCAATGATTTCTAAAATTTGGAGGTAGATTATGGCTGTCTATGATCTGGATTTGCAGGAACTGCCACTGTTTGCAGGACTCAAGGCGGCAGAGGTCGATCAGTTTATCCAGGCCACGGGGGCAAAGGTAAAGCGCTACGGCAAAGATACGCGTATTCTTAAGACGTATGAGCATAATGATAAGATTGGCATCATTGCGGAAGGCGAGGCTCTCGTCATTGCGGAAGACCGCTTTGGCAATGAAAGTGTCGGGCACCGGCTCGGCCGCGGGGCCCTGTTCGGCTCCACGACAGCCATCTTGCCGAGCTACGTCAATCCGACGGCCATCGACGCGGTCACGGATGTCCTCGTGCTCTGGGTCCCCTATATGGCATTGATTGTTGCTGGACCGAAACTCGGCCGCATCCATGGCATCGTCATGCGCAATCTGCTCGTAGCTTTCTGCCGCAAGAACGTCATGATGGTCCAGAAACTCGGGGAGTGTAAAATAGTTTGTGTAAATCGGTATTGCATGAATCTACTTTATGCCC
>OIYH01000206.1_pt1 | contig 50217 bp, 36 predicted proteins | sample 1587911 | NCBI WGS metagenome assembly OIYH01 (sample SAMN03283252) | human gut metagenome | biome: human-associated habitat; material: feces | host: Homo sapiens | place: USA | collected 2013
TGAAATTGGTCATTTTCACCGGACTCTGAATGGCTAAATTAACCGGACGCTAACAGTTTGAAGTGCATCATTTTTTTTGCTTTCATTTGATAAAAATTCTTTTTGTTTTGATATAATTGAATGATTTTCGGAGAGAAGTTTACCATAACATTCAACTTTTGCACGCATCAAATTGTAATGGTAGAATTCATCAAAATATGTTTGCTCGTAAAAATTAATTGTTATTGGAGCTGAGTCTGTGAATGAAATTTTATTTGCATTTAAACAAGTTGAATAAATTAAAAAATCATAGGCTTTTTCTGGTAATAAGTTTTCATTGATTTGAATTTGTGGATTACAAAATAAAGAACTCTTACATAGCAATAAATACAAGTTATTAAAGTATGGAAAGTGATTATCGAAATCTTCTTTTTTATAAATAAAATCAGAAGTTATATTATTTCCTGGTGAAATATTTATGTTGAATGGATGATTATTTATACAGAGCTCAAAATTACTATAATAACAGTCAACAGCGTTGTTACTACAGTAATCATATGCTTTTTTTATATTAGAAAGAGAAATAATCATATTTGGATTAGCTATAAAAAGGTAATTGCCATTTGCACATTCAAGTCCCATTCTGATTTGATGTAAATAATTTGGGTATGGGCAATGAATGATTTTCAAAAAATTATAATTCTCGATTAGAGAAATGGTTTGATCAGAAGAGTTTCCATCAATCAGAAAAACCTCAAAGTCTTCCGACATTTCTTTTTGTAATGAATTAAGTAAGTCAGGAATATAATCTTTAGAATTATATGTAGGAATTATGATTGTAACGGGAATTTGATTTTTATTAGATATTTTTTGAAAACGATAATATTCATAACTGTTGAAAGAGTCTTCCAAAGTGAGTTCAGGAATTCCTAAATTAGCAATCCATTCATCTTTTAATTTATTAAGAAGTAAAGAATGTGATGGTTCTGCTAGAGTATCTAGATGCCATAATGCAAAGTTCATCGCATAATTCAAGTAGTCAATTTTTAACTTGTCATACATTTTAAATCGAATTAAATCTGATTTTAAAGCAATTAGCATATCATAAAAGCACCACCAGCTTTTTTCTCTAGTATTGGAAATTGAAGTTTCATGATCTCTGTGATGTGCAAGAACGCTATCAATAGTAACAATTCTTTTTGCTAAAACAATTGCATCAAACATGAAAAGAGCATCATTAGTAGTGCGCTGTTCTTGAAATTTTAAATTATACTTGCATATAAAGTCTCTTTTTATCAGTTTATCCCATGTCCATCCTACAAACAAACGAAAAACATCTTTTTTTACGTCAGAAATACAAAACGGTTCAAAAGAGGGTAATAATTTTCTGTTGATTCCCCAATCACAGAAAGTTGTAGAATTCTTTGAAAAAACATCACAAGAATAAACTGTAATATCTGCTTTAAACTTTTCAGCTTTATGATATGCAATTTCCAACATATTTGTCTCAAAAATGTCATCAGCATCTAAAATCGATAAATATTTCCCAGTTGCGATTTTTAACGCATTGTTTCTTGCGGCACCTGCACCACTGTTGGGTTGATTGATGATAATAATTCTATTGTCTTTTTTTGAATAGAAGTTAAGTATTTTTGATGTATCATCAGTTGAGCCATCATTGACGCAAATGATTTCTATATCTTTAAAGGTTTGATTAATAACAGAATCTAGGCATTCTTTCAAATATTTTTCTCCGTTATATATTGGAATAATCACTGAAATTTCTGGATTTTTTTTCATATATTCTCCATTCACTTACAATTGATATGACTTTTCTGAATATTCTCTATGTATAATATATCAGTGATATAATTGTACACATTTTTCAGAAAAATCTATTAATTTATTTTACTACATTAATTTTTTTCATGCCAATAAAGCAAATCGCGGAGGGCATGTATGATAAATATGCTGTTTTTTTATAATTAATCGGTAATCTGCAACCATACGATTGTCGATTAAATTCTCAAGAATTGTAAAAGAATTGTTAAAAACCTATAATAATAAGGCTTTTAGGAGAATAAGATAGTCATGGATGCATTGGGAGCTTTATTAGGAATAGTGATGGGGTGGTGTTATAACCTTGTAAATAATTATGGAATGGCAATTATACTTTTTACGTTGTTTAGTAAATTTGTATTATTGCCAATTTCTATTTGGGTACAATTTAATTCTATTAAAATGGTTAAAATGCAGCCAGCATTAAATAAAATTAAAATTGATCATTTTGGTGATAAAGATACAATTGCTGAAGAAACACAAAAGTTATATAAAAAGAATCATTATCATGCTACGGCATCTTTGATTCCTTTAATTGTGCAGATTGTTCTTTTATTGGGTGTTGTTTCAGTTATTTATCATCCAATGACATATGTCTTGCATATTGATAAAAATATTACAGAGAGATTTGAAGAAGTTGCAATACAAAATGACTCAAGTATTAATCCGGAGTCTAGTTCAATTCAGTTAGCAGTTGCAAAGCAAATCCAAAGTGGAAATTGTGATGCATATGTTGCTTTACAAAGTGAATTTGATAATAAAAATATTGAAGCTATAGTTAAAAAAGTTGATGCTTTAAAAATGAATTTTGTGGGATTTGATTTATCTTGGATTCCAACAAAAGATGGTGGAGCTTCTATTGTTGTCCCTTTAATTGCAGGTTTTTCTGCCTGGTTACTTAGTTTCTGCCAAAATAAAATGAATGTTTTACAGGCTGCACAATCAAAAATTGGAAATTATTCTACAATGGCAGTTTCTGTTGGAATTTCTTTATATTTAGGTTTCTTTGTGCCAAGTGGTGTTGCCTTATATTGGATTGCCTCAAACCTATTAACAATTGTTCAACAATACCTTTTGAATAAAGCAATCAATCCAAAGAAATATGTAGATTGGAATGAATTAGAATCTACAAGAGAAGAATTGGCTACGTACATTTCTAACGCTAAGAAAACAAAAGCAGATAAAGAGCTAATTAAGAGATGTAAAGACGATTATAAAAAATTCTTGGAACTTGGAAATAAACATTTAGTGTTCTATTCAGAAAGTAATGGGTTTTACAAATATTATGCAGGGACAATTGATTTCATTTTGAAAAATACAAATATTCCTTTGCACTATATTACAAGTGATCCAAATGATCATATCTTTGAAATGGCAAAAGAAAATGACCAAATTAAACCATATTATATTGATAGTCAAAAATTGATTACTTTGATGATGAAAATGGATGCGGATGTAGTTGTAATGACAATGCCTGATCTCGAAACATTCCAGATTAAAAGAAGTTATGTTAGAAAAGATGTGGAATATATTTATGTGCCTCATTGTACAAATTCATTGAATTTAACAATGAGAGATGGATGCGTAGATTATTTTGATGCAATTCTTGCGACTGGAAAGCATCAAAGAGAAGAATTTGAGGCAATTCAAAAATTACATCACATTGAAAATCAGACAATTGTGGATGCAGGCTATCCTTTATTAGATGACCTATATAAAGATTACAAAAATATGCCAAAATCTGCCAAGGATAAGAAAACGGTATTGATTGCACCATCATGGCAGAAAGATAATATTGCAGATAGTTGTTTAAATGAAATCTTAGATCTAATTAAAGATATGGATTTTAATATTATTGTAAGACCGCATCCTCAACATGTTCGCCATATGCCTCAAAGGATGGAACAATTAAAGCAAAAATATTCTGAGAATAAAAATATTGAAATTCAAACAGATTTTTCAAGTAATGATACGATTTTCCAGGCAGATGCAATTATTACGGACTGGTCTGGAATTGCATATGAATATGCATTTGCAACATGTAAACCTGTATTATTTATTAACACCCCAATGAAAATCATGAACCCGAATTATGAAGAACTTGGTATTGTTCCATTCAATATTTGGTTAAGAGAAAAACTTGGTGGTTCTGTTGATGTAGATGAATTAGAAAAGTTACCAGATATGATTCGAGATGTATTGGATCATCAAAGTGAATATTATGATACGATCAAGAAATATCGTGATGAATATGATTATAACTTTGAACATTCTGGAGAAGCTAGTGCAAGATTCATTATTCATGAAGTTATGAAAAAAACAAGAAAGAGACAGGAGGAAGAAAAGAATGCGTAAATTATTTCGATATTTATATTTTTCTGTTGCTTTCTTCTTCTTGTTTATGGTTCCAGTACAAGCATATATTGATCCTTCGGTTATGACGTATGCAATACAAGCAGTTGCCGGAGTAGCGATTGCATTAGGAACTGTATTTGGATTATATTGGAGAAAACTATTGAAGGTATTACGAACAGTTTTTAGGGTTCGTTCCAATAAACATGCTGAAAATGAAAGTGATGAAATTTCATTTACAGATCCAGAAACAAAGAAAGTTACGACGCCAAAAGATATTAAAGAAAAAGAAGTGAAAGAATCTATTGGAAAGTATCTTTCTGTTAATCGTGATAACAAGAAACAAGAAATATCAGAAGATAAGATGTCATTTGGCAAAAAAGCAGTAACAATTGGATTGGATTTGTTACCTGGATTGTTAATTGTTTGTGCAATTACATACATGCTTTGTTACTATGCACCTCTTGAAATATATATGAATAATAAAAATGAATTTTGGTTTGATTATTCTGTATTGCAGCCACAATTATTAGAATTGTGTTGGACATTCTTGAAAATAGGGTTTCTAATTGTGATTGCTTGTTATGCGATTCATAGAAAATTATATAACGGTGCGTTATTTGCTGGGATTTCTAGTTTAGCGATTTTATATATACAAGGCAATTATTTTGCAAGTAATTTACCTGCTATGGATGGTACAGAAATTGAGTGGGCGAATTATATGCCAGAGATGGAGCAATCTGCAATACTTTGCTTAAGCGTAATCATTATTGTAGCAATATTATTTAGAGTTTTAAAAGACAAGAAATTTTCATATGTAGTAGATTTTACGTGTATTTTGATTACTGCAATGCTGGTTGTTTCTTTAGCAGATATCAATAAAAATACGAATGGTACACAAGTAAAGCAGAATGACTTTGTAGTTTCAAAGAATAATCAATATGATTATTCAAGTGATAAAAACTTTATTGTTTTTGTAGTAGATGCATTTGATTCACAAACTTTTAATAACATTGTTTCAAATAGCGATGAATATAAAGCAATGTTTGATGGATTTACATACTATCCAGATACAGTTTGTGCATATCCATTTACTTCACGTTCAATACCTTTTATTTTGTCGGGAAAATGGTATGAGAACGAAGGTGAATATAAGGATTTTGAAGCAGAAGCAATTTCTGATTCTCCACTATTAAACTCTCTTGAACAACAAGGATATCGATTAGATGCATATGAAGATGAATTCTTATTTGATACGAATATGAGCCGGTATTCTAATGTTGTAAAGATTCCTACTAAACTATCTAGTAAATATAAGCTTCGTGAGGAAGAATTAAATCTTGCATTATTCAAGTATTTACCTTTCTTCATGAAAGGAAATAATGAAGTTAACTTAGACTCGTTTAGTGATTTGAAAGAAACAGAAGATCCAGATGTTGATTTTTTTAAGATGAGTGATTCAGATTATTATAATGATTTATTGAATTCTGAAATTACAACAACAGATCAGAAGGTATTTAAATTTATTCATATTGAAGGAGCTCATGTACCATTTAATTATGATGAAGATATGAATCCAATAGCTGATGGAACTTATGAGCAGAAGCAAAGAGCAACTTTGACAATTTTGAAACAGTATATTCAAAAATTAAAGGATTCAGGAGTGTATGATAATTCAACAATCATGATTATGGGTGATCATGGATACAATTATGATGATTTAGAAGGTAGACAAAATGCACTGTTAATGGTGAAGTCTGAAAATGAACATCATGAATTACGATGGAGTGATTTACCAATTTCTTATGATGATTTACAAGGAAGTTATCAAAACTTATTGAATGGATTAGACAGTGAACAAGCATTTGATGGATTGACTGAGGACAATCAAGCTAGAAGATATTTACTTTTTAGCTATACAAAAGAAAATGTCATTACAGAATATTATCAAATGGGTTATGCAACAGATTTAGAAACTATGCGGCCATCAGGAAAAATATATAAGTATAAAGGAAAACATTTAAAGGATAACCTAGAAGGACAGGAGTGAAAAAATGAAAGCATTAATTTTAAATTCAGGTTTAGGAACAAGAATGGGTGTTTTAACAAGTGAGCATCCAAAATGTATGATAGAAATTTCAGCAAAAGAAACAATTTTAAGTCGTCAATTAAGATTGCTTGCTGATTGTGGTATTTCGGATGTCGTTATGACTACAGGGGCATTTGATGCAGTTTTAGTGAAATATTGCCAAGAATTAGATACACCATTAAATATTACATTTGTTAAGAATCCTGTTTTCGCAGAAACAAATTATATTTATTCAATTTATTGTGCAAAGGAATACCTGGAAGATGATGATATTGTATTGATGCATGGGGATTTAGTATTTGAGGAGAGTGTTCTTTCTGATGTGGTGAATAGTAAAGATTCTGTAATGGCAGTATCTTCAACATTGCCTCTTCCAGATAAGGATTTTAAGGCAGTTGTTCAAAATGGAGTTGTAAAGAAGGTTGGTATTGAATTCTTCAATGAAGCAATGGCAGCACAGGCTTTGTATAAATTAAATAAAGAAACTTGGAATATCTGGTTGAATAAAATTGTTGAATATTGCGAAAGTGATGACGCTTCTAAAAAGAAGTGCTATGCTGAAAACGCATTGAATGAAATTACTGAAACATGTGAAATTAAACCATATGATGTTCAGAATGCTTTATGCAATGAAATTGATAATGTTGAAGATTTAGCGGTTGTTAAAAATAAACTGGCAGAATTAAATAATAGAATTGTCTATATGTGCTTTTCTACTGATATTCTTCATAGTGGTCATATTTCAATTATTAACAAGGCTAAGAAGTTAGGAAAACTAGTGATTGGTGTAATGACAGATGAAGCAGTTTCTTCTTATAAGCGTTTCCCATTATTGCCATTTAGTGAAAGAAAAACAATGTTTGAAAACATCAATGGTGTTTATAAAGTGATTCCACAGAATGCATTGAGTTATAAAGAAAATCTAGAATTATTGAAACCAGATTATGTCGTACATGGAGATGACTGGAAAGAAGGTTTCCAGAAGCCAATTCGTGATGAAGTAGTATCTTTACTTGCAGAATATGGAGGAACTTTAGTGGAATATCCATATTCAAAAGATAATAAATACTCAGACTTAGAGGCAATCACAAGAAGAGATTTAGCAATGCCAGATATTAGAAGAGGTAGACTAAGAAAAGAACTTGCAATGAAGGGTCTAGTCACAGCAATGGAAGCCCATGATGGATTGACTGGATTGATTGTTGAAAATTCAAGAGTTTATCAGAATGGTGCTGCACATCAATTTGATGCTATGTGGATTTCTTCATTATGTGATTCTACAGCAAAGGGTAAACCAGACATTGAATTGGTTGACATGACAAGCCGTTTTAGAACAATTGAAGATATTACTGAAGTTACAACAAAACCAATTATTTTTGATGGTGATACAGGAGGAATCAAAGAACATTTTGTATATACAGTTCGTTCTCTTGAAAGACTTGGTGTATCAATGATCATTATTGAAGATAAAACAGGTTTGAAAAAGAATTCTCTGTTTGGAACAGAAGTTAAGCAGACACAGGATTCTATTGAGAATTTCTCAGAGAAAATTAGAGCAGGTAAGAGAGCACAAAGAACGAAAGAATTTATGATTTGTGCAAGAATTGAATCTTTGATTCTTGAACAGGGTATGGAAGATGCATTAACAAGAGCATTTGCATTTGTTGATGCTGGAGCAGATGCTATTATGATTCATTCTAGAAAGAAAGATCCTGCTGAAATTTTTGAATTTGTTGAAAAATTTAGAGAGAAAGATAAAGCAACATACTTAGTTGTAGTTCCTACTTCTTTTAATTCTGTTACAGAAGAGGAATTTAAGGAAAGAGGCGTAAATGTTGTTATTTATGCAAACCAGTTAATGAGAGCTACAGTTCCAGCAATTCAGAATGCAGCAAATATGATTCTTGAAAATCATAGAGCACAGGAATGCGATAGTATTTTAATGCCATTTAAAGAAATCATTCGAATGATTCCAGAAGATGAATAGAATTGATGTATATGAATCAAGAAATAATCACAATTACAAATGAGTATGAAGTATTAGATACATTATTTGAAACGCATGAATCAGTCTTTGTTGTTTGTGGAAAATCAATTCGAAATTTAAATATATATTCTTATTTGAAAAAGCTTGAACAGAAATGTAAAGTGATTTACTTTCATGATTTTCAACCAAATCCAACGTATGAATCTGTTGTAGAAGGTGTGCAGAAGTTTAGACAATCAAATGCAAAAATGATTGTTGCGATTGGTGGTGGAAGTGCAATGGATGTTGCAAAGTGTATTAAATTATTCTGCAATATGAATGATGATCATCTCTTCCTTGAACAGACAATCATTCCAAACAATGTTCATCTCATTGCTATGCCAACAACAGCTGGAACAGGTTCTGAATCAACAAAATTTGCGGTAATTTATTACAATGATGTGAAACAATCTGTAACAGATGAAAGTATCATTCCTTCAAAAATCATATTTGATTCTAGTGCTTTGAAAACATTACCATATTCGGTACGCTGTGCTTCTATGTTGGATGCATTGAGTCATGCAATTGAATCGTATTGGTCAATTAATAGTACAGATAAAAGTAAATCCATTGCAAAAGATGCAATTCAAATGATTTTGGAAGATAAAGATCAATATTTGAATAATACAGATATTGGAAACGAACAGATGCTAAAAGCAGCTAATTTAGCTGGCCAGGCAATCAATATAACGCAGACAACTGCAGGACATGCAATGTGTTATAAGCTGACGAGTTTATATTCACTACAGCATGGATACGCAACCGCATTGGTAAATGTTCAATTATGGCCATGGATGGTTGATCATATTGATGATTGTGCAGATATTAGAGGGAAAGAATATCTAAAAACTGTATTCTGTGATTTATCAGAAATGTTTGGCGGAACTGCAATGAAGGATGGAATTGAATGTTATAAACAATTAGTAAATTCATTGATTTCTTCTAGTGATATTTCTGTGAATGAGAGTGATTATAATGTATTATGTTCGTCTGTAAATCAGAAACGATTAAAAAACAATCCAGTCAAATTAAATGAACAATCTATTTGTGACTTATATTATAAAATACTTGGAGGTCAAAAATGAAAGTAGAAACACTTGTAAAAGTACTTGGGGCAGATTTTTATACAGGAGTTCCTGATAGCCAGTTAAAGGCATTATGTAATTACCTGATTCATACATATGGAATTGATCCAAAGCATCATGTGATTGCGGCGAATGAAGGAAACTGTGCGGCTTTAGCTGCAGGTTATCATTTAGCAACAGGAAAAGTTCCTGTTGTGTATATGCAGAATAGTGGTGAAGGAAACATTATTAATCCAGCTGCTTCTTTGCTGAATGAAAAAGTGTATGCAATTCCTATGATCTTTGTTGTTGGCTGGAGAGGAGAACCTGGAATTCACGATGAACCTCAGCATATTTATCAAGGAGAAGTTACTGTAAAATTACTTGATGATATGGGAATTGAAAGTTATATCATCAGCAAAGATACAACAGAAGAAGATCTTGAAAATGCAATGAATCACTTTAATGATTTGTTGAAACTTGGAAAAGACGTGGCATTTGTTGTGAGAAAAGGTGCATTATCTTATGATGAACCTGTTGAATATAAAAATGACAATATCATGAAACGTGAAGAAATCATTGATCACATTACTAAAGTGACAGAAAATGATCCAATTGTATCTACAACAGGAAAAGCAAGTAGAGAATTATTTGAAATTCGTACAGCAAACAACCAGAATCATGGATCAGATTTCTTGACAGTTGGTTCTATGGGACATGCATCCTCTATTGCACTTGGTGTAGCAATTAATAAGCCTGAGAAAAAGATTTGGTGTATTGATGGCGATGGCGCTGCACTAATGCATATGGGTGCAATGGGAGTCATTGGAGCAAATAAACCAGCAAATCTAGTACATATATTGATTAACAATGGTGCTCATGAAACTGTTGGTGGAATGCCAACCGTAGCAAGTAATATGGATTTTGTGGCAATTGCAAAAGCTTGTGGATATCCTAATGCGGTGAGTGTGGATTCATTTGATCAGTTAGATCATGAATTATTGAAAGCTAAGAATTGTAATGAATTGTCATTGATTGAAGTAAAGTGTTCAATAGGTGCAAGAGATGATCTTGGTAGACCAACAACGACTGCTTTAGAAAATAAAAATAATTTTATGGAATATTTAGATAAATAAAAAAATCAAAGATAGAAAATATCATAAAAAATGATTTGAATTTCGTTTGTAATAATAAAACATCTTTGAAAGTGTTAAAGAAATTAAAGTTCTTTTTTGGAACTATGATTCTTTTTGAACTGACAACAGTTACTAAGCAGTAACTACATGTATTTTAGAGGGAGGTCAAAAATGAAAATTGATATTCATCGCAATTCTCAATTAGACTTTGTAAGAATAGTGGCAATTTTGCTTGTATTCTATAATCACTATTATTGTTATGATTTTTTTCTTAATTCTTCTAACCCAGGTATTTTGCATTATATATTACTTATTCCGAGTATTATTTGTAAATGCGGGCCAACATTGTTTTTTATGATAAGTGGTGCGTTATTGTTGAAAAGAAAAGAAAATTATTCGTCTGATGTGTTTCGTAGAGTGAAGAAATTTAGTGTGGCTATTTTTGCGATTGTATTCTTGAAATTTTGTTTTAATCGTTCATTTAGTAACGCAGTCAGTTTATTGTTAAATGGACTAAATTGGTATTTTTATGCGTATCTTGGTTTTTTGTTGTTGCTTCCTGTTTATCGAAGTATTGTGGCAAATTTAAAAAAAGAAGATTGGAGATATATCTTTATATTAGTGATTATAACTAATGCCCTATTTTCAATTCTTAGAGTATTGAATATTGATGTAGCTGTTTTGAATAATTTGCAGCCAATTGCAAGCCCCTGGGCTAGTTCTGCGTGGCAATGTATATTCCCATTGATGGGATACTTTATAATAGAAAACAAAGAGCTGTTTATAAAATATAAGAAAAAGATATTCTCTGGATGTTTGCTTTCTATATTATTATCAATGATTTTAATTAGAATTGACATCAAAAAAAATGGTGGAGCAAATTATGAAATGTTACATCAATATTGTACGATTTTGCCAAGTATTTATATTTTTGGTTCAATAACGATAAAAGAAAAGATAAGTGAAAATATTTATTTAGAAAAGTTTATTGCAATTTGTGCACCTTTAACTTTTGGAATGTTTATTTTAGAAACACAAACTAATTTAGGTGGAATACTATTTATGACAATGTATCAATTGCTTGGGGTAAAAATTAATCGTATTTTAATCAGTTGGATTACTATTATTTTGAAATTTATTATTTTTTCAATTATTGTTTACCTTTTACGTTTGATTCCGTTGGTTAGGCGATACATATAATATATTTAATGAATTAATTTGGAAATTTATAAATTTTCCATAAAAGTTGACAGTATCAAGAGAGAGCTTTTAATATTATTACGTAGCAAGGGAGAGTGAATATGTCTGAAAATAAAAATATAAAAATATTTGTGTCATGTGATAAAGATTCTTATGTGCCTAATAATCCATATCTTTATCCTGTTCAAGTTGGTGCGGCTTTAGCGAAAACTAAATTTAGTAATATGTTCCATGATGATGAAGGAGACAATATTTCTGATAAGAATAGAAGCTATTGTGAACTTACTGCACAGTATTGGGCTTGGAAGAATCAAGATGCGGATTACTATGGCTTTTTCCACTATAGAAGATACATGTGTTTTGATGAAACATTAGAAGATGACGATATTTGTGGTAATGTTTTAGCAGATAGAATTACAGATAAGACTTTAGAAAAATTAAGTATTGTTCCAGAAAAAATGGAAAAATACATTACTTCTCATGATGCTGTGGTTGTTAGATTGCGTAAGCTTTTAAGTGTTGAAAATGTATATAAAGAGTATAGTGCATCAATTCTACAACATAAAAAGGACATTGATGTTGTTGTTGATATTATTAAAAGAAAATATCCTGAATTTGTTCCAGCAATGGAAAAATATTTTAGTGGTGATGAAGCTCATGATTGTAATATGTTCATTATGAACAAAAAAATGTTTAATGAATATTGCACATGGCTATTTGATATTTTATTTGAATCAGAAAAGCTAATTGACACTACAAATTATAATGTCCAAGAATATCGTGTGTATGGATTCTTAGCAGAACGTTTATGTGGTTTGTATTTTACTTATTTAAAAATGAATGATAACTTGTCAATTGGTGAAGTTCCTAAGGTGCTATTTAAAAATACAAACAAATTAAAAAAGATTAATCCAGTTTTCGAAAAAGCTGTTCCTGTTGTTTTGGCTTCTGACAATAGATTCTCACCTTATCTTTCAATTATGATTGAATCAATGGTGAAAAAATCGTCACCTGATCGTAACTATGATTTTATTGTATTGCACAGTAATATTTCTCAGAAGAACCAGGATATCATAAAAAAGCACAATTCAAGAAGCAATATTAGCGTTAGATTTGTTAATGCTTCTGATTATTTTGATAGAGATAAATTTTTTGTAGATAAACACTTATCTATAGAAACATACTATAGATTGATTATTCCAGAATTGATGCCAGATTATCATAAGATACTGTATTTAGACTGTGATATGGTTGTTTTGGAAGATGTTGCTAAATTGTATGATATTGATTTACAAGGAAATGCAATTGGTGCAGTTAAAGATATTGATATTGCTGGACAAGTGAAATCTAATATAAATGGATTGCCAGAGTACTTAGAAAAAACTCTTGGTTTAGAAGATCCTTTTGTTTATTTTCAGTGTGGAACGTTAATTATTGATTTGGATGTATTAAAAAATTTGACAAGTTCTAAAGAATTATTGAAAGTAGCCACATCTAATCATTTTGGATGTCATGATCAAGATGTTCTCAATAAAGTGTTAAAAGGACATGTATTCTATTTAGAACAGCAATGGAATGTATTAATGAATTGGGAGAATAAATATACATTTACATCTCGTTTACAATTAATGAAAATGGCACCAAAAGAATTGTATTATGAGTATGAGAGTGCTAGAAATAATCCATATATCGTACATTATGCAGGATATCAGAAACCTTGGACATATGTTGATTGTGATTTTTCTGAGTATTTTTGGGATTATGCTAAAGAATCTCCATATTATCCATTTGTTTTATCTCAAATTAGAACAAATTTGGCTATCGAGGAATATTATGCATCTCTTCCAAAGCCAGAACAGCCAGTTATTGTTCATAAAGGAAGATTGCGTAGAGCTTATGAATGTGTAGCTGATCATGGTATTAGTTATTCAATTATTCTTTTATGCAGAAGAGCTGTGAAACGAGTTCTTGGTAAGTATAAAGTTGTAAACGGTGAAAGAATTTACGAATAGAAGGTGAAAAGATGACATACGATTATTTAGTAGTTGGATCAGGTTTATTTGGATCTATATTTGCACATGAAGCTAAAAAGGCTGGAAAGAGTGTACTGGTCATTGATAAAAGGCCTAATATTGCGGGAAATGTATATACAGAAGATGTAGAAGGTATCCATGTTCATAAGTATGGTGCACATATTTTCCATACAAATAATCAGGAAGTATGGGAATATATTCAGCAGTTTGCAACATTTAACAGATTTACAAATAGTCCTGTTGCGAATTATAAGGGTGAACTGTATTCTCTTCCGTTTAACATGTACACATTTAATAAGATGTGGGGTGTTGTAACACCAGAAGAAGCACAGGCTAAAATTGAGGAACAAAAGAAAGCTGCCAATATTACAGAACCAAAGAATCTTGAAGAACAGGCAATTTCTTTAGTTGGTAAAGATATTTATGAAAAGCTGATCAAAGGATATACAGAAAAACAATGGGGAAGAGAATGTAAAGATCTTCCATCCTTCATTATCAAAAGACTGCCTGTTCGTTTAACATTTGATAACAACTATTTCAATGCTTTGTATCAAGGAATTCCAATGGGTGGCTATACAAAGATGGTTGCGAATATGTTAGATGGTATTGAAGTGAGATTGAATGAAGACTATCTTGCTAAGAAGGATGAATATGATGCGTTGGCAGAAAAAATCATCTATACTGGTCCAATTGATGCATATTTCAATTATTCACTAGGAAATCTTGAATATCGTTCTGTTAGATTTGAAACAGAATTATTAGACAAGCCAAACTATCAAGGTAACGCTGCAGTAAATTACACAGATAGAGAAACACCATATACAAGAATCATTGAACATAAATGGTTTGAATTTGGTAAGGATGATCAAGGAAATGATATTCCAAAGACTGTGATTTCAAAAGAATATTCATCTGAATGGAAACCTGGTGATGAACCATATTATCCAGTGAATGATGAAAAGAATGGTGCACTATATGCAAAGTATAAGGAATTGGCAGATAAAGAAACAAATGTAGTATTTGGTGGAAGACTTGGTGAATACAAATACTATGATATGGATGCGGTCATTGCTTCTGCATTAGATTGTGTAAAGAGAGAAATTCATTAATTTGTAGTATAAAAAGCTTCGTGATAAACTTAAAAAGTTATTTTGAAAGAGGTATTCAATGAAAAAAAAGAAAAAACTACCACTTTGGAGCAGAGTATTAATTATATATTTGTGTTTCGTTTGTTATTGTTTAGGATGCTTTGCTATTGGTGGAAAAGATATCAAACTGAAAAGAGTAGCATCTGCAGATATCGTTGAAACAGATAATTTAGGAGAAATCACAGAAGATAAAGTTGTTGAGCAAAAGTTTGTTGCAGATACAAAAATTATAGATTCTATTACGTTAAAGGTTGGCACATATGATAGAGCAAATACTGTTGATCTGAAACTTGAATTGTTGGACGGGACACAGATGATTGCTTCATCAACAATAAAGTCAACGGATGTATTAAATGCTAATAATACATTCACATTTAATAAAGAAGTTGAGGTTGAACCGGGCAAGACATACACAATACGTGTTAGTTCTCCTGGAGCAACTGAAGGAAATGCATTTACGGTTTATTGTGGAACCCCAATTTCTAATCATGTGGGATTAATGGTAGGTAATCAAGACAAGTCAAATGTTGAGCTTATAAATACAATTAGTGGTAAAGAATATGATCCACTTGGCTACTATTTTATGGCTGGCATTATTGCTATCTTAATTGCTGGAGCAATTTATATTGCACACATGGCGATAAGTGAGAAAAAAGGTAAAATGACAGTTGGTATGCAAATTATGAATGCATATCATCAATACTCTTTCCTTTTACAACAGCTAGTTGGTAGAGAATTTAAAGTTCGATATAAGAGAAGTTTTTTAGGAATCCTTTGGAGTTTTGTTAACCCAATGTTAACAATGGTTGTTCAATATTTCGTATTTACTTTGATTTTTAAATCAGCAATTCCAAACTATATTGTATATTTGATTATTGGTATCACATTCTTTAATTTCTATTCAGAGTCTACTACAGGTGGCATGCTGTCTATTTTGAGTAACTCTCAATTAATTAAGAAAGTATATGTTCCAAAGTATATTTATCCATTTTCTCAAATATTATCTTCTTCTATTAACTTTGGAATTTCATTAGTATTAATGTTTGGAATTTCATTTTTAACAGGTGTGCGTCCAAACATGTACATGTTCTTGATTCCATATGCAATTATTTGTATTTTCATTTTAAATATTGGTGTATCTTTAATGCTTGCAACAGGAATGACTTTCTTTAGAGATGTGCAGTTTATTTACAACGTATTTATGACTGCATTGACTTATGCAACACCAATGTTTTGGGATTTATCAATGATCCCTGAAAAATATTTATGGATTTTTAAATTGAATCCATTAGCAGATATTATTATCTTTGTTCGTGAAATTATTTTGAACCATAGATATCCTGGAACTGATTTAGCTGTTTTAATGTTTGTGATTCCATGTATCCTTTTATTCCTTGGAGTTCATGTCTTTAGAAAGAATCAAGATAAATTTATCTTATATATTTAGAGGTGACTATGGCACAAGATATTATTCAAGTAAATAACATTACGGTTCGATACAAAATAGCGAATGATCGAGTATCTAGCTTAAAAGAATTTGTAATCAAAAAAATTAAAAAAAGTATTACTGAAAAGGATTTTCTAGCATTAGATAATGTTAGTTTTACTGTAGAAAAAGGTGATGTTGTTGGCGTAGTTGGTAGAAATGGTGCAGGTAAGTCAACATTATTAAAAGTTGTATCAGGCATTCAAAAGCCAGCCTCAGGAAATATTGTTCTAAATGGCAGGGTTGTTCCTATGCTTGAACTGGGTGCAGGCTTTGATATGGAATTATCTGGGAAAGAGAATGTTTATCTAAACGGAGCTGTACTTGGCTACTCAAAAGAATTTTTGGATGAAAAATACAATGATATCCTTGAGTTTTCTGAATTGGGTGATTTTATCAATATGCCAGTTAGAAACTATTCATCAGGTATGGTAGCAAGACTTGCGTTCTCAATTGCTTCTATGGTAAATCCAGAAATTTTGATTGTTGATGAAGTGTTGAGTGTTGGTGATGAAAATTTCCAGCGTAAGAGTAAAAATAGAATGATTGAATTGATGAGTGGTGGATCAACAGTTTTATTTGTTTCTCATAATATTAAACAAATCGAAGAAATCTGTAATAAAGCTGTTTGGCTAGAACATGGTAAAGTTGTAATGACTGGACCATCAGATGTAGTTTGTGCAGAATATAAGAAGAGTTTATAAAGATATAAATAATAAAAATCTTTTAATAAGGAGAAATGATGTCATCAAACTATTCCTTTGACATTCTGAATATTTACAAAGTAGAGCATAAATATGTTCTACTTCTTTCAGGTTGGTGTGTGAATAAAGATAAAGGTGTTCCTCAGATTTCTATTGAAATTAATGGTGCTGGACAAAACTTATATTATTATCCAGTAAATCGCGTGGATGTATGTAGGTCTTTCCAGTTAGATGAATCAAAGTTTTCTAAATGTGGTTTTAGAGTTAGAAAAGAATTTGATGATAAACTTCAATCTTTTAAAGTCTTGGCAAAGTTTAATAATCAATCGGAAGTATTGTTTTCAAAAGAAGGACCTGGATTGGATAAATGGATTCAGAATTCTAACATTGTTTATGATATTGAAGAAGTTACCAAAGGAAAAGATTCGGAGACATATAATTTTAGAGGATGGTGTTTTTCATTAGATAATCAATCTGTTGATTTAAAAGTGATTGATTCAAATGAAAATACTGTTGATGCTGTTATTCGAAATACGATTAGAGAAGATATGAGTGCATTATCTTCTTCTGTAAGAGGATTTTCGGGATCATTTCATTACATTGAAAATGTAGAGTATTCTCTAGAATTAAGTACAAAAGATAATCAAATAAAGATTTCTTTTGATGAGTTTTTAAAATCTAAATCTTTTTCGATTTCTTCTTTTATAAAGAAAATTAATTTTAATAACATAAAAAAAGCTTTTCATTATTTTAGTGAAAGTGGATTGAAAAATACATTAAGTATTATTTTTAAACGAAATCAGAATGAAAATACATATCAAAACTGGTTTGATCGTCATAAGGTAACAAAAGAAGAATTAAATAGACAAAAAACAGTATCTTTTGCATATTCACCATGCATAAGTATTCTTGTTCCAACGTATAATACACCTTCTAAGTTATTGCGTGAGATGATTGATTCTGTGAGAAATCAATCATATGTAAATTGGCAGCTGTGTATTGCAGATGGAAGCAATCAAGCAGAAACAAAGAAAATCATTCAAGAATATTCGTCTAAGGATGAAAGAATTAAAGTTTCTTGGTTATCTGAGAACTATGGTATCTCAGGAAATACTAATAAAGCATTAGAATTAGCAACTGGCGAATATACTACTTTGTTTGATCATGATGATTTATTAGAACCTGATGCATTGTTTGAAGTAGTTCAGTCATTACAAGATGTACAACATGATATTGTGTATACGGATGAAGATAAGTTGAATGAACAAACTGGGATGCTTATGGATCCTAGTTTGAAACCAGACTGGAGTCCTGATTTATTTCTTTCTCATAATTACATTACACATTTGTTTGTAGTGAAAACAGATATTATTAGAAGTATTGGTGGATTCAGAAGTGAGTATGATGGTGCACAGGATTATGATTTGATGTTTAGATGTATTGAAAAATCTAAAGATATCTATCATTTGCCTAAGGTGTTATATCACTGGCGAATTCATGAGGGATCTACTGCTGGTGATCCAGAGAGTAAGGCATATGCGTTTGAAGCAGGTAGAAAAGCTATTCAATCCCATTTAGATCGTATGGGAATTGAAGGAAAGGCAATTACTTTAGGGAAACCTTTATGGGGATTATACCGTGTAGAATACGTAATGAAGGAAGAACCATTGGTCTCAATTATTATTCCTAACTATGAACATGAAGATGTATTGAAAACATGTATTGATTCTTTATTCAATGTAAACACATATAAGAATTTTGAAATTATTGTTGTGGAAAACAATAGTAAAAGTAAATCTACGTTTGAATTCTATGAACAAGTACAGAAAGAACATGAAAATGTTAGAGTTGTTACCTGGAATGGTACGGAGTTTAATTTTTCCGCAATCAATAACTTTGGTGTGAAATATGCTGAAGGTGAATATATTCTGTTATTAAACAATGATACAGAAATGATTGAGCCTGATTCTTTAAGAGAACTTCTCAGCAATTGTATGCGCGATGAAGTTGGAATTGTTGGGGCAAAATTATTGTATGATGATGATTCTATTCAGCATGCTGGAGTAGTGATTGGATTTAGTGGATATGCAGGGCATGTATTTACAGGTATCATGAGTAAGTATGAGTATGGATATATGATGCGTGCTGCAATTACTTGTGATTATTCTGCGGTAACCGCTGCCTGTTTAATGACTAAGAAATCAATTTGGGAACAAGTGGGTGGATTAGATGAATCATTTAAAGTTGCCTGCAATGATATTGATTATTGCCTGAAAGTGAGAGATTTAAATCAGCTTGTTGTGTACGATGCATTCTCTGTATGGCATCATTATGAATCTAAATCTAGAGGCTATGAAGATAACCCAGAGAAAAAAGCACGTTATGAAGATGAAGTGGCTAGATGGCAAAAAAAATGGGGGAAATATTTACCTAATAACGATCCATACTACAATAAAAACTTTGCGATAGAAAAAGGACCATATATCCTGGATTAATAAATATGAAATCTGAGAACTTTACATTAAAAAACTTTATTCAATTAGAAAATGGCATGTATTTTTTACATGCTTCTTTCTCTATGAAAGATCGTTTGTTTTCTTTAGTATTGAATGATTCTAAAGAAGGTATTCATGTGATTCAAACAGGGAAAGAACAATATGAATGCTTTTGTTATGCAAAATTAGATGAAAAAGAAATCTGTTTAAAAGTAGTTGTGGATCATCAGGAATCTGTTCTTTTAGAAGATAAAATAGCATTGTTATTAGATTCATCTTGTATTTCTTCAAATATCACATTTGTCTCATCAAATAATGGAATAACAGAAGTAAGAGGCTGGGCATTTACTTCAAATTTAGAGTTCCCTGAAATACAAGTAAAGAATATAACTGATAATAAAACAAGTGAATTTTCACTTCGAAACACTAAATTTCAGGAATTGATTGATGATTCCATTCTTTCAAAAGACCAGATGTATGGCTTTGCTCTTTCTTTTATTAAAGAAGAAGGAAAAGAGTATTCTATTGAATTGAGAAATGGTAATAACACTAAATCACTGCCACTTACATCTTTTTTCTCTGAGAGAAACGAGACGAAAAAACTATCAATAGGAACTGCGCTGAAAAGAATCAGTCCAAAAATGATGAAACGATTCTTCGAATATTTAAAAGAAAATGGAATCAAAGAAACGGTTTATAAAATCTTATTTGGAATGCAGGAAGAATTTGATTACGATGCGTGGTTTAGAAGAAATAGGATTTTAGATGAAGAATTAGAAAGACAAAAAAAGATTGTTTTTCCTTATGCACCAAAAATCAGTATTTTAGTTCCAACATTTAATACGCCAAAAGATTTATTGATTGAAATGATTGAATCCGTAAGAAATCAGTCATACGCAAATTGGCAGTTATGTATTGCGGATGGCAGTGATCAGGAGGAAACAAAAAATATAATCAAAGAGTATGTTTCTAAAGATAATAGAATTGTAGTTTCCTGGCTGGATAAAAATTATGGTATTTCAGGAAATACAAATAAAGCATTAGAATTAGCTGATGGTGAATATACTGCATTATTTGATCATGATGATGTATTAGAATTGAATGCTTTATATGAAGTGGTTTCTTCTTTGCAAGAAGTACATCATGATATTGTGTACACAGATGAAGATAAGTTAAATGGAAAAACGCTTCAATATGAAGATCCAAACTTCAAATCTGACTACAATGAAGATTTGTTATTGTCTCATAACTATATTACGCATTTCTTTGTGGTAAAAACAAATATTTTGCGTGAAGTAGGTGGATTTAATAGTGAATATGATGGTGCACAGGATTATGATGTAATCTTGAAGTGCATTGAAAAAACAAATGATATACATCATATTGCTAAGATTCTTTATCATTGGAGAATGCATGAAGGATCAACTGCTTTAAATCCTGAAAGTAAGATGTATTGTTATATCGCAGGTGAAAAAGCAATTCAGCACCATTTAGATCGTATTGGTGTAAAAGCTAAAGTAGAAATGAGAAAGAAACCATATTGGGGACTGTATCATGTGGAATACTTGCTTGAAGAAGAACCTTTTGTTTCTATTGTGATTCCTAACTATGAACATGAAGATGTATTAAAAACATGTATTGATTCTTTATACAATGTGAATACATATAAAAACTTTGAAATTATTATTGTGGAAAACAATAGTAAGAAGAAATCTACATTTGATTATTATGAACAGGTGCAAGCTGAACATGAAAATGTAAAAGTTGTGACTTGGAAAGGAACAGAATTTAATTTCTCCGCAATCAATAACTTTGGTGCAAAATATGCCAAAGGACAATATTTGTTATTTTTAAATAACGATACAAAAGTGATTGCTCCAGAAGCAATTCGTGAAATGGTTGGAACTTGTTCAAGAAACAATGTTGGTATTGTTGGCGCGAAACTTTTATATCAAGACAATACAATTCAACATGCAGGTGTAGTGATTGGATTTATGGGATATGCTAGACATATCATGAATGATATTGAAGGCTTAAAGGATCCTGGATATATGATGCGTGCTCAAGTGAACTGTGATTATAGTGCAGTGACAGCGGCATGTATGATGACAAAGAAATCTTTGTTTGAAGAATTGCATGGATTTGATGAATCTTTTAAGGTTGCATGTAATGATATTGATTATTGTTTAAGAGTCAGAGAAAGAAACTGCTTGGTTGTATTTAATTCTTTTGCGAAATTTTACCATTTTGAATCAAAATCTAGAGGTTATGAAAACAGTCTTGAGAAAGTAAATCGATTTAATCGTGAAGTTGAAATCTGGCAAGATAGATGGAGAGATATCCTTGCAAATGGTGATCCATATTACAATGTAAACTTCAAAATTGAAAATGAACCATTTGAACTCAAGTAATTCTTAATAATTCTTCATTTTTTGAAATTTGGTATCTATTAGTGTGTGTGATAAAATAGACGCAAGTAAGTAAAGGGCTTACTGTGTCTATTTTTTAATTATGCAGAAATTTTATAGATGGATTAGTAAACATAGAGAGATCATTATGGCAATTGTCGATATTACAATTGTTATTTTCTCATATTGGTTTGCATATTTTGTGAGAACAGATTTTGGTAAAGAAGTTATTCCTTTTGAACATCAGACATTATGGAAATATATGTACTGGCCAATCATTACGAATCTGGCTTCTATTTTGTTGTTCCAGTTGAATAAATCGTTATGGATGTTTATTTCCATAGATGAAGCTTTAAGAGTGGCTATGGCAGTGTTTGTTGGTAACTTTGTATGGTGGCTTGGAATGCTTCTTGTAAAGATTCCATGGTATGTTAGAAGTGTACCTGTCATTGCGGGAATGATTCAGCTTCTTTTAATGCTTGGCTTACGTTTGATGTATCGTGTTGTTAGAAGAGACTCTGCACAGCGTCATAGAAGTCATCGAGCAGTGATTCTTGGTGCTGGTTCTGCAGGTGTTACCGCAATGAGAGAGATTACGTATAGTGATCTTTATGACACAAGAATCATTGGTTTTATTGACAAAAATAAACAGAAAGTTAAGAAGAGATTAAGTGGTGTTGTTGTATTAGGGACAGATGATGATATGCCTCGTATTGTAAAACAATACAATATCGATACAGCATATATTGCTATTAAGAACATTTCACAACAGGATCTTAAAGAAATGATTGAAAGATGTAGACAAATGAATCTACGTACGAAAATTGTTTCCTTTGAACTGCAGAATAATGTTGGTGAAAGAGCATCTGTTCGTAATGTCAATATCAATGACCTTCTTGGTAGAGGTGAATTGTATTTAAACAATGAGGAAATTGGTGGATATCTTACAGGCAAGACAATTATGGTGACTGGTGCTGGTGGTTCTATTGGTTCTGAACTTGTTAGACAGATTATGCAATTTACACCAAAACGGCTTGTGTTGTTAGATATTTATGAAAATAACATGTATGACTTGCAGCAGGAAATCAACATTGAAAGAAGACATGGTCATGATCAGAATGTAACGGATGTTGTATGTTTGATTGGTTCTGTGAGAGATAAAAAACGTGTGGATGAAATTATGAAGAAATATCATCCGAATGTTGTATTCCATGCAGCAGCACATAAACATGTACCACTTGTTGAAAGCAGTCCACTAGAAGCTATTAAAAACAATGTTCTTGGAACAAAGAATGTTGTGGAATGTTGTATTACGAATTATGTTGATAAGTTTGTCATGATTTCTACAGATAAGGCTGTGCGTACAACAAATGTTATGGGTGCAACAAAGAGAATGTGTGAACTCATTGTGGAAGGCTATAAGAACAATGGAGTTACGAAGTTATGTGCCGTACGATTTGGTAATGTTCTTGGATCTAATGGTTCTGTTATTCCTTTATTTGAAAAACAGATTGAGACAGGTGGACCTGTTACAGTTACAGATCCAAATATCATTCGTTATTTCATGACGATTCCAGAAGCTGCACAGCTTGTTTTGCAGGCTGGTTCATATGCAAAGACTGGTGAAATCTTTATTCTGGATATGGGAAAACCAGTAAAGATTGTTGATCTTGCAAGAAATCTGATTCAATTATCTGGTTTAATTCCTGATGAAGATATCAAGATTGAATTTACTGGATTGAGACCTGGAGAAAAACTCTATGAAGAGTTACTGGTGGATCCTAAGAATTCTACAAAAACTGCGAATAATTTAATTTTTGTTGCGGAACCTGAAGATATTACTATGGATGAAGTGAATACAAAAATCAATGCTTTACAACAGTTAGTATCTGATAATCATGCAGATAATCAAAAGATCATTGAAGTTATTACGAAAAAATAAACGGAGAAGTTCACTGCTTCTTCGTTTTCCGAAATATTTTAAAATCAAGAGGAAAATACATGAAGAAATTGCAGGTAGAAAAAAAAGATAAATTGATGATGTTGAATATTGGAATATTTTTAATATGCTTTCTTTGTGTTAGTTTATCTTCTTTGGAACAATACTTGAAAATAATTGTTTGCTGTAGTTTGATAATTCTTCTTGTTTCAGCGATTCTTGTAGAAAAAAGCATAACAAAAGAAGAGATAAAAGAACATGAGAAAGAAATACTGTGTGTATGTTGTGTTCTTTTTATGACATTACTATTTGTCTATTTTAAATATTTAAGATTTGACTGGAATAGTGGAAATGCACAAAATATTCTTTTATTTTCTGCAGCTTGTTTGATTGGAGTTTCTATTCTTTTGAGTATCATCTTGCATTTTTGCCATCCGCAGAAAATTCATTTGAGTACAGGTATTATTGTTTTTAGTGTAGGAATTGTATATATGTGTGCGATGCCTGTATCAATGGTGCCTGATGAATCTGTTCATTTATTTACCGCATATCATACATCAAATATGATGATGGGAATTGATGAAAATGGATGTGAAAAAAAAGGGTGTGTTATGATGCGAGAAGAAGACAGTCTATATAATCATCAGGTGTATAATTATACAGATGAAAATATAGTTTCTTTCTTGTCACAAATTGGTCAAAAATCTACGAATGAAAACTTAGTTGCATCTGGATGGGGCGTAATGTATGGAAATGAATATCTATTTATTCCATGCTCACTAGGTATTTCAGTAGCTAGACTACTTCATTTAAATACTGCTAGCTTATTTTTTCTTGGAAGATTATTCAATTTTTTGTTTTATGTTGCTTTAAGTATGCTGGCTGTTTACTTGATTCCATTTGGAAAATTATTGTTATCTTCAATATTAACAATGCCAATGTCTTTTCAACAGGGAATGTCTTTTTCGTATGATGTCTGCGTGAATTCAATTGCATTTCTATCAGCTGCGATTGCTTTCAAATTTGCATATGAAAACACAAAAAAAGTAAATTGGAAGAAGGCTATTCCACTCTTGTTTTTCACTTTTATTTTGGCAAAAGCGAAAGGACATGCATATATCACAATTGCATTATTACCGTATATTATTTTATTTATGAACCATTTAAAATATTCAAACAAGAAGCAAACAAAAATCATTTTGAAAACTGTGTTTGTGATTTTAATGACTATTATGATTGGGCTAGGAATTATGATGATTGTTAACAATAATCATTTAGTATCATATACACCATCATATTTGAGCTATGCGGATGCTGAGAAATATTCAATCTCTTTTTTACTGAATCATCCAAGATATATTCCTAGAATTATATTTGGTACGCTATTTGTGTATGGTCCATATTATTTGCTTACATTTGTAGGTCATCTTTTAGGATGGCTGGAATTAGAAATTTCCTCAATCTATATTAAAATTGAATTGATGATTCTTGCGTTATTTACAGTTTTTTCAGATACAAAAAAAATCACTTTCAATAAAAGAAGTATTTCAATCATTGCTTCTTTAATATCTATTGTGTTTATATTTGCAGGATTATTACTGGCTTGGACACCAATTAATACAGTGCTTGTACAAGGGGTTCAGGGTAGATATTTTATTCCAGTAGCTTTACCATTGTTGATTGGTTTAGGTGGTATAAAAGCAAAAAAATTAAATTTATCATGGCTTTATCTTGTACAGAATTGTTTAGTAATACTAATGACATTTGATATGATTCATTGGTTTTTTAGGTAGAATATTATGAAGCAAAAGTATACGTGGAAAAAACTAATTGTTGTTGGAATTGTATTTTGTTTTTTGTTGAGTATTTTTAGTATGCCTTTTCAAAAGTACCATAAATATGGATATCAATTTGAAGAGGTTCAATCAAAGACAAAACTTGTAAATGAGCAAAAAACTTCCATTGATTGTGTGTTTTTGGGCGATAGTCAAGGATGGTCAACATATTCTCCAATACAGCTATACAAAGAACATGGATTTACTTCTTTGAACTTATGTACGCCAGGACAATTTATGTATGACACGTATGTGTTATTAAAAAATACATATAAAAAACAAAAACCGAAATTAGTTGTGATTGATGCTAATATGATGTTTTCATTTTTGAATCCATTGAAATTTATTTTGTTACAAAATTTTCCGATTTTTCATTATCACAACATTGATACAAATAAAATTTCTGAAGAGTATTTCGCAAGAAAAGGATTTAATGAATATGAAGGCGTTGTTGGATATACAGGATCTTTAGACTATATGGAATCTGGGGAAAGAAATACGCTATCTACACAAGCAATGCAGTATCTAGATAAGATCAATCAACTTTGTAAAGAAAATGAATCGCAAATGTTATTAGTAAATACTGTTTCACCATTAGTATGGTCAAATGTAAGACATGAAATCATACAAAAATGGTGTGATGATAATGATGTGAATTATGTGGACTACAATACTTCAGAACAATTAGGTGCAATTGATTTTGATTTTAATAATGATTTTAGAGACGGTGGTGATCACGTTAATCTAAATGGTTCCAAAAAGATTTGTAAAAATCTAGGAAACTATATTAAACAGAACTATGCATTAGAAGATCATAGAAAGGACAGCTCGTATCAGGAATGGAATACATTAGCGCAAGATGCGAGTGAATATGATTAAGTATGACATTTTCTTATAATTCAATATTGTTTTATCTTGGATTTGTTCCAATGATTATGATTCTGTATTCTATATTTCCCCGGAAATATAGATGGATGACATTGTTATTCGCTAACTATGCATTTTTCTTTGTGTGGTCAAAGAAATTGATTGCTTATAATATAGTTACGACTTTGATTACGTATTTGTTTGGAAAAAAGTTATCTTCAATGAAGAAAGCTCCAATAAATGTAGATCGTAAGAAATTCAAAAAACAGAAGAAAACAATTCTTGCAATCAGTGTACTTATTAATTTGTTTGTATTAATTGTCTTAAAATACACAAACTTTTTAGGTTCTACATTTTTTGGCTCCTCTTTTACATCGCTCAGTATTGTTGCACCAATTGGAATCAGTTATTATACACTGCAGAATATTTCATATCTTGTAGATGTATCAAATAAAAAGATTGAACCAGCGCATTCATTTTTTGATTTATCTTTATATAACAGTTTCTTTTTAACAATTATGGAAGGTCCAATTACTAGATTTTCTGATACGATTGACCAATTGAAATCAGGCAATCCAATTACGCCAGAGAATTTTACATTTGGTGTTGAAAGAATTGTATGGGGATTATTTCAAAAGATGATTATTGCAGATCACTTGAGTGGTGTTGTGAATACATTGTTTGCAAACTACAAGACAAGTGGTGCATTGAGCTTACTGGCTGCAGTATTATGTACGATTCAATTGTATATGGATTTTAAAGGTACGATTGATATTGCATTAGGTGTTGGGAAAATCTTTGGTATTACGATTGTTGAAAACTTTAGACAACCGTTCTTTGCGAAGAATGCTGGTGATTTCTGGAGAAGATGGCATATTACTTTAGGTGCTTTTTTGAGAGACTATGTATTTTATCCAGTATCTTTAAGTAAACCAATTCAAAAATTAACAAAATGGTGTAAGAATCATCTTGGAAATATGGTTGCTAGATATGTTGGACCATTGATTGCTTTGTTTTGTGTATGGATCTGTAATGGATTCTGGCATGGACCGTATTGGACATATGTTCTGTATGGGATGTATTACTTTATTCTCATGGTACTTGAATTATTTATGGAAAAATCATTTGAAAAATGGTGTATGGAACATCATTTGGATGTGAATGGCTGGGGGATTCGAACATTTCGCTTTATTAAGTTATTTATCATTGTGATTATTGGTGAAATGTTCTTTAGAGCTCCTACATTTACTGATGGATGGACAATGCTTGTAAGTATGTTTACAAACTTTAATATCAATGAAATGATACAAGTATTCCCAACTCTTGGCTTAACAAATCGAGAATGGATTTCTGTTATTGTTTCTTTTGGCGTTGTGATCGTTGTATCTGTATTGAAAGAAAAGAATATATCGATTCATGGTTTACTGGATCAATGCCCATCTGCAGTACGATGGGGTGTGCTTTATGCTTTGATTTTTGCGGTCATCTTATTTGGGGCATATGGTCCTGGATATGATGAAGTTGCGATGATGTATGCGGGATTTTAATTTATGAAAAATGTATTAGAATGGCTGGAAAATAAAACTGAACAAGAAAAAAAGAAAATTGCATTTATAGATCCTAAAGATGAAATATCTTTTGGTGAATTGGAACAGAAAGCAAAATGTATCGGTACATATATTTCGTATATGTGTGATGTTAGAAGTGCTGTTGGTTTCTATATGGAAAAGAATATTGATGCGGTATGTGGGATGCTTGGTGCCGTCTATGGAGGTTGTCTGTATTCGTTCTTGGATACAAGACAGCCAGAAAGCAGGATGCATCAAATCATATCTGTATTACAGCCAGCATTGATTTTGACAGATGAAGAACATCTAGAAGAAGCACATAAGTTGTTCCCAGAGATTCGTGTAGAAGTCATTGCGGATATCCTTTTTGAAAAGAAGATGGATCAGGAACGACTAGATGCCATTAGAGAACAGGCACTGGATATGGATCCTCTGTATGTTAACTTTACATCTGGTTCTACGGGTGTACCGAAGGGTGTTACGGTCTGTCATAGGAATGTGATTGATTTTATTGAAGTATTTGTTAAAACAACCGGTATTCAACAGAGTGATATTTTAGGAAATCAGGCACCATTTGATTTTGATGTATCTGTGAAAGATATTTATAGTGGACTATGTACAGGTGCAAGTGTTGCCATCATTCCTAGAGAATACTTCTCAAATCCTACGGTATTAATGGATTATTTGAGTGCACAAAGATGTACTGTTCTGATCTGGGCAGTGAGTGCGATGTGCTTTGTATCTATTATGAATGGTCTGCAGTATAAGATACCTGTTAGTGTAAGACTCGTCATGTTCTCTGGAGAAGTGATGCCAATTAAGCAACTGAACAAATGGACAAAGGCATTGCCTTTTACAACATTTGTGAATTTATATGGACCTACAGAAATTACATGTAACTGTACATATGAAATTCTTGAAACAAGAGAATATGAATTAGATGAAGTGCTTCCGATTGGAAAAGCATTTGATAATGAAAAAGTATTTCTTCTGGATGCAAATGATGCATTGATTCAAGTACCGGATCAAGAAGGAGAAATCTGTGTTTCTGGTACATGTGTTGCGTTAGGCTACTATCATGATATGAAGAAAACAAATGAAGTCTTTGTTCAAAATCCTTTGAATGATAAAATATATGAAAGAATTTATCGTACAGGAGATTTAGGAAAATATACAGATGATTTGAAGCTGATATATACAAGCCGAAAGGATTTTCAGATCAAACATCTTGGGCATCGTATTGAACTTGGTGAAATTGAAGCACAGGTGGAACAACATACATCGATTACACGTGCAATCTGTATTTATGATTCGAACAAGAAAAGAATTCTTCTTTTCTATGTAGGAAATATTGAGGGAAAACAGCTGATCAGTGAATTGAGAGATGTATTGCCTGGATATATGTTACCTAATAAGGCATTTGCATTAGATGCATTTCCAATGAATAAGAATGGAAAAGTAGATCGCAATGCGTTAAAAGAACTTGGAGGAATTAAACATGCTTGATCAGGAAGAATTGAAATATATTGCTTCAACGTATCAGACACCTTGTTTTGTCTTTGATGAAGAAGCATTGATTGAAAGAGTGAAAGAAATCAGAAAGATCAGCGAATATAAATATCATCTTTGTTATTCCATTAAGGCAAATCCTTTTCTGATTCCTACAATGATTCAGATTGTGGATCATTTAGAAGTGTGTTCTCCTGGGGAATTACAGATTTGTAAAGCATTACATGTGCCTGGGAATATGATTATTTATTCTGGGGTAAATAAAGAAGTATGGGATATTGATGAAGCGATTCAATATGGTGTTGGTGTATTGACTTGTGAATCACTGAAACATGTGAAATGTATCAATGAAGAAGCAAAGAAGTTAAATGTTACAATACCTGTATTGTTGCGATTGAATGCGGGTTCGCAATTTGGAATGTCGAAGGAAGATTTGTTTTCTGTAATTGATCAAATGGATGTATATTCAAATATTCAAGTTAAAGGAATTCATTACTTTGTTGGAACGCAAAGAAAAAAGATTGAACACAAAGTCAAAGAATTAGAAATGTTAAAAACACTTTTTCAAGAAATTGAAGCTGAACATCACGTGAAGTTAGATAAATTAGAGTATGGACCTGGATGTAACGTATCATTATTTGAAAATGAAGATTTCAGTGATACATATCAGCCACTCAAAGAAATCCATACAGAATTGAGCTCTTTCACACAAGACGTTACGATTGAAATGGGAAGATTTTTTGCGACGTATTGTGGAACATATCTCACAAAAGTAATGGATTTAAAAGAAAATAAGGGTGTGAATTATTGTATTGTGGATGGTGGTATTAATCATGTGAACTATTATGGAAGCATGATGGGGATGAATGTACCAGTGACACAACATATGACAGATATGGAAGTTGAAGCAAAAGACTGGTGTATCTGTGGATCACTTTGTTCCACAAATGATATTTTGATTCGAAAGTATCATAAAGGATTATCAGAAGGAGATCTGATTGCTTTTGAAAATATTGGAGCCTATTCTGTTACGGAAGGTATTAATTTATTCTTAAGTCGTACGCTGCCTTGTGTACTTCTGAGAAAAAAGAAGTATGATTATGAAGTACATAGAGGACATGTTGAATCTTATGTTCTCAATATACCTGGAGGAAGAAAAAATGGATGAATTGTTAGAATTATTAGAAGATATTAAAGAAGATGTTGATTTTGAACATTGCGATACATTAATTGATGATCATATCATTGATTCTTTTGATATCTTACAGATTATTTCCACATTGAATGATCATTATGATATTTCAATTCCTGCTTCTGAAATCGTGCCTGAAAACTTTAATAGTGCCAAAGCATTATATGCAATGGTTGAAAGATTGATGGAAGAATAGTGTTTGTGAATTGTGTGAAGTTACACACAATCTTTTATGGAAGTGTCCACTGTGTTAAAATAATTCGGACACTTTTTTAGATGCAAAGGAGGGATGTATGGCTAATTCTATGAATAAAAAGAAAAAAGTAAAAATCAGTGGTATTTTAACAATCTTGTTATGCATAACTGCGATTGGTATTGTCGCGGCGCTTGGTTTTAATATTTATAAGATTAAAACAAGCAATACAGGTAATGGCGATACTGTTGAAACAGAAAAGGTTGATAACGAGTATTCCAATGAGAAATATTCTATTGGAAATAACCCAACAGATATCAACAAAAAATATTTCAAAGAATTGAATGAAGCTGTCAAAGGAAAAGACGTAAAAGATGAAAATGGTGATACATATACAGGGGAAGAAGCAATTGCGGAAACAGTTGTAAAGAACTTTATCTGCCAGTATTACACATGGACAAATAAAGATGGTAACTATGATATTGGAGGTATGCAATATATTTATAGCCCAAAGCAGTCTGACTTTGAAACTTATACATTGTATAACTTCTATAAAGATATGGATTTATATCTATCAAAGGATGGTAGAAGTTCTTTGATTGAAGTGAAGAAAGTGGCAATCAATAATGTTTCTAGAGTTGATGATTATACTGTGACATATACAGATGAAAATGGTGATGAACAATCCGCAGGTTTACCATGCGTCAATGTTGAAGCTTCATGGGAATATGATTCTGATACAAAAATGAATGCATCTGAAATTCAGACATCCGCTACATTCCATGTAGTGAATAATAACGATAGATGGGAAATAGGAGGTATTGAATAATGAGAGATCCTTTTGATAATTTAAATCTAGATCATACAGATACACCTTCTTTTCCTGATGAACCAGAAGAATTGGGGAATGTATCAAATAGTACAAGCATTCCAGCATTTAATTTTAATTCTTCATTTAGAAGTGAACCAGAACAGCCTAAAGTTGTAAATGATGAGGAAAAGAGCACAAGTATTCCAGCATTTAACTTTAATAAGCCAGTAGAAGAAACACCAAAGAAGAGAAATTCTGCTTTTGACTTAGAAGCATTTATGAATGAGGATGATGATCAGAAAAGCTCTGCTCCATTATTTCCTGATGTACCAGTGAAAATTGAACAACCTGATTCACCGTTAGAGGCAACAGAGCAGACTGTTCAGTTGCCAACAATGACAGATGATTCTAATGGTGGTGGAAACAATATCCCTCCACAAACACCAAAAAATAAAAAGTCAAAGAAACCTAAAAAGGGCGAATTTAAGAAAGATCCAACAGCTTTAAATATTATTGTTACAATTTTTACAATTGTAGCGAATATTCTTGTTGTTTATGTTTTGTTTAATACAACAAAGTTCTCTAGTATTGGTCAGAATATCTTTATGATGATCAATATCGCAGTACTTGCGATTCTTCTTTTATTAGATTTATTAGTCATTTTAATGATCCGTACGAGAAAAATTGCGTTGTTTGTGATTTCTATCATTGTTTTATCACTCTTTGTTGGTGGTGGAGGCTATGGCTTCTATGCACTTGGAAGAGTGAATAAGAATGTCACAAAGATTACTGGGGAAAAGAAGGAAGAAGAGGTTGCGGCTTCTTTAGTTATTTACAGTGGCACAAGTGGTGATCCGATTACAGATGTTAAGGATCTTGAAGGTAGAAGAGTAGGAGTTGCCAAAGGTACACAGACTTCTGAAATTGCGAAAACAAAACTTTCTTCAGAAGGTGTTAATGTAGAATATGTTGAAGTGAATGGATACACAGATCTTCTTTCTAACTTGATTACAGGTGCAGTTGATTGTGCTGTTTTACCAGTTACATATCAATCTCAGTTTGCTGAAGATGAAAATTTATCTGCATATTTGAAAGATACGCAATCTATTTTAGATTTTTCTGAAACAGTTACTTCAACAGGTGAAGCTGGTGCAAAAAAAGATATTACAAAAGAACCATTCACAGTACTTGTCACAGGTGAAAATGAAGGATTGGCAGACTCTATTATCTTGATGTCTGTAAATCCAATTTCCATGAAAGTTACAATGACTTCTATCGCAAGAGACTCTTATGTTCCTATCTCCTGCTATGGATCAAGTGATAAAATAAATGCAGCACATGCTTCCAGTGAATCTTGCATGGTGAAAACAGTTGAAAATTTAATGGGTATTGACATTGACTATACGATTGAATTCAATTTTGCATCTGTTGTACAAGTAGTAGACGCAGTAGATGGTGTTGACGTTGAAAATGATACGCCTTTCTATGGTCAGTCATGGGATTTAACAACGAATGAATTGAATGTAATTCCTATTCCATATGGTGGATTAGTACATATGAATGGTGCAGAAGCATTGGGATTTGTAAGAGAACGTATGGCTTATGCAGATGGAGACTTTGCGAGACAAAGACATCAGCAGGCTGTAATTGAAGATATTATTAATAAAATTATGACTTCTAAGAGTCCACAAATGTTCTTGGATATCTTGGATGCCGCAGGTAATAACATCAAAACTAACTTTACTGTTGAACAAATGACAGGATTTATCAACTATGCTTTGCAGAAAGCTAAACGTTATTATAATGAAGGTGATATTTCCGGATTATTCAATTTTGAATCTTCTAGAGTCTATGGATACGCAGCTAACTTATGGAATAGTAGTCTTCAGATGGATCTTTGGATTTATCGATTATTTAATGGATCGATTCAAGACTGTGCAAATGCAATTAAACGCAATTTGAGTACAACTGCTACTCCAGATACTCCAGCATCTGTCAGTTGGTCTGCGGCAGATACATTTACGCCAGATCCTGTATCTCAAGAATATTACAATGAGGCACGTATTACAGATAGTGGTAGACCTTCTGATGTTCCAGAGCCAAGTGAATCTACAGAACCTACAGATAGTCCAACTCCATCTGCTTCTGCTAGTCCTACAACGTCTTCTGAACCTACACCAGAACCAACAGTAGAACCAACGCCAGAACCAACACCAGATCCTGTTGAGCCGGCGCCAACACCAGACCCTGTTGAGCCAGCGCCAACACCAGATACAAATACGGAGACACCAGCAGAATCTGCGTAAGGAATTCTTTGGTCTTATGAGATTGATTTCTCATAAGACTTTTTTTAATTGTTTGTTACGTGTAAAATATTGGTTATGGAAAATAATAGTTCAAAATTAGGCTTGATTAAAAAAGCATTTTATATCTGGGCAGTACAGTATCATTTCGTGATACCGAAAGATATTTTGAAAATGTATGTTCATAAGTTTAGACATGAAAGTGAAAATATCTCTAAGTATGGGCAGAGATTTTTTGATCCTTCTAATGAAAAAGATTATAAGAAATGGTTAACTTTACAGGAATATAAAAAACAAGATGGTTTGTATACGGATATTACATTTGTTGGTAGAAATGTGAGTAATTTGAATGCTAATGGATTAGCTGCAGTATCTATGGATACAATGAATACATCTAGAATTCATACGTCATATACTTGTCTGGTTGGTGAAGGAATTCATTTATATGAACCATTTTTCGCATATTTGAATGAATGTGATTGTGATGCAATCTATTTTGATTCTGACTTATATGTGAATGGTGAAAGAAAATCTCCAAAATGTAAACCTGATTTTTCCTATCATACGTTAAGAGGATTTAACTATATTGGAAATCTCGTCATTGTGAAAACAGAATTATTAAAACAGTTTGATGGGAAAGAAGTAGATATTTATAGATATTTATTAGAATTAAGTGATCAGAAGATTGAATGGAAACATATTTCTAAGATTGTGTATGGGGAAGTAGAAGATACATTTAATGTTTACCCACTAAAGTCTTATATTGATGAACATCATGTTTCATGTAAGTTAATGATGCATTCAGATTATGCATATATTTCTTATCCTGTAAAAGAAGAACCACTTGTATCTATTATGATTCCCACAAAAGATGGTGTAGAGGATTTGAAGAAGTGTATTGATTCTATTTTTGACAAGAGTACATATCAAAATTTTGAAATTATCATTATTGATAACAATAGTGAAAAAAAAGAAACGTTTACATATTTTAAAGAACTGCAGGAAAAACATGATAATGTTCATGTGCATGCATTAAACATTCCTTTTAACTTTTCTATCATTAATAACAAAGCTGTGGAATATAGTCATGGGGAATATGTTGTGCTAATGAATAATGATACGGAAGTGATCACAAAAGACTGGCTTGAAAAAATGCTTGGCTACGCACAACAGGAAAACGTTGGCAGTGTTGGTATGAAACTTTATTATGGCGATGACTCGATTCAACATGGTGGTATTATCACTGGAAAAGGTGGTGGATTTGCACATCGCTATTATCGGAAACCCCATGATGAAAAAGGATATATGCATACATTGGATATTCCAAATGATGTTGCCTGTTGTACAGCTGCTTGTTTAATGGTTTCTAAAAAGAAATATCTAGAAGCTGGTGGAATGAATGAAGAATTGACAGTTCAATTTAATGATGTGGATTTAGGTTTAAAGTTATTAGAACATGGATACTTTAATGTTTTTATTCCTGATGTTGAATTATATCACTATGAATCTAAATCTAGAGGCATTGATAAAGATCCTAAGGCTGTAGAAAGATTTATGTCGGAAGTTAACTATGCAAAAGAAAATTATGCAAAATGGCTTGTTCATGATCCTTTCTACAATGATAATTTTGACAAGAATTATGATTATATGCTAATCGTAGGAACAGGAAGTAACTGATGAAAAAAGAAGGATACTATACGTCAGGTCAATTTGCAAAAAAAGCACATGTGACGTTACGTACGATTCGCTGGTATGATAATAAAAATTTATTGAAACCTTCCTTTCGTACAGAAAATGGTACTAGATTATATACAGATGGGGATCTGGCGAAGCTTCAACAGATCCTTCTTTTTAAGTATCTTGGTTTTTCTTTGGATGATATTCGTGAAATGACAATGACATCTACAGATGAAGATTTTTTACTTGGCTCTCTTGAAATTCAAAAGAAACTTGTTCAGGAAAGAATCTCTGAATTACAGGATATGCACCAGGCGTTGTGTGATGCAACGGATGCCATTGAAAAGCATCAGTCAATGGATCAGATGTTGAATTTGATTCATATGACAAGTGCAGACCAGTCATTAAAGACGCAATATCAGGATGCAACGAATGTATCGGCACGTATTCGCTTGCATAATGAATACTCTACGAATCAACAAGGATGGTTTCCTTGGCTTCTTGAACAGATTCAATTAAGAGAGAATATGAATGTTTTAGAAATTGGGTGTGGAAATGGTGCTTTATGGAAAGAAAATCTTTCTGTTTTACCACAGAATATTCATGTGACGCTATCTGATGTTTCGGAAGGCATGTTAAGAGATGCAAAGGAATCTATTGGGAAAGATTCTAGATTTTCGTATAAACGATTTGATTGTCATAAAATACCTTGGAAAGAAAAAACATTTGATATTGTGATTGCGAATCACGTATTGTTTTACTTTGATGATATTGATGTTGTATTAAAAGAGTGTAAAAGAGTGTTGAAAGATACGGGTTCATTTGTATGCAGTACATACAGTCAAAGACATATGAAAGAAATTACGGATCTTGTACAGGAATTTGATCAGAATATTGTTTTATCTTCTGATTGTCTATATGAAGTGTTTGGTTTAGACAATGGAGCGGAAATTCTTTCGAAATATTTCAAATCAATTGAAATGAGAAAATATGAAGATGCGATTGAAGTGAATGAAGCAGACCCACTAATTGCCTATATTATTTCCTGTCATGGAAACCAGAATCATATTCTTCTAGATCATTATCGTGAATTTAGAGAATTCGTGGAAGAAAAAACAAAGAATGGATTCCATATCACAAAAGATGCGGGGATATTTATTACAAAAGTGTTGTAGAAACATGCTACAATTTTTAACATGTATAAAAAACTTAAACAATGGTGGGATAACATCAAAACTTTTATTCAAAAACAGAGACAACTTCATCGAGAAGAAGTGAATATAAAAGATTCACTGATTGCATCTGCAGAAGAATCTAAAAAGCAAAGTGTAGATTCTTTTTTGTTAAAAAAGGAAGAATTAAAACAAATCAAGAAAGATGTTAAAGAACAAAAGCATCAATTAAAACAAGGAAAAAAAGTACTGAAGCAGGCAAAGAAGAAAAAGGGTTTCTGGACAACATTGTTTGTGATTCTTGTATGCACGTTTGCGGCACTGTTGTTTTTTAGTGTGCAATGGGTATTCCGTACATGGCCAAATTTGAAAATGGATGAATTAATGTATCAGTTGACTGCACCTACAGAAGGTACGGCATCTGATATGTACTGGGCTTATTTTTACCAGGCAGGAATTCCTACAATTGTTTGTATGATTGTTTTTGTGATTGTTGCGGTAACTTTATCCTATGCATCAAAACAGTTTAGAAATAAAGGTAAAGTTGCATTAAGTATTTGTTCTGTAATCTGTATTGGTTTATCTTTAGTTGAAACAAATACAAAGCTAGATGTAACAAAATATTTTGAAAATAAAGGAGAGGGCAGTACATTTATTGAATCTAACTATGTAGATCCAAAAGATGTTTCATTAACATTTCCAGAGAAAAAAAGGAATGTGATTGTTCTTTATCTGGAATCTATGGAAATGACATATGCGGACAAGGAAAATGGTGGTGGATTTGATGAAAACTTTATTCCGCGATTAACAAATCTCTCAAAGGAAAATGAGAATTTTTCTAGTTCTAGTACTGTGTTGAATGGAGCAAGCTCTACAAGTGGAACAACATGGACGATGGGAGGAATTTTTGCGGCAACTTCTGGATTGCCTCTGATAACACAATTAGCGCAAAATGAAATGGATACACAAGATGCATTCTTTAAAAATGCAACAGTACTAGGCGATATCCTTGACGAAGAAGGATATCAACAGGTATTTGCTTGTGGTTCGGATGCAACGTTTGGTGGAAGAAAACTGTATTTTACAGATCATGGAAATTATGCAATCCATGATTTGAATTATCGAAAACGAAATGGAGATTTGCCAGAAGACTATTATGTCTGGTGGGGATTTGAAGACGAAAAACTCATTGAATATGCAAAAAAAGATTTAACAGAATTAGCTTCTTCTGATCAGCCATTCAACTATACAATGTTGACAGCGGATACACACTTTGAAGATGGCTATGTTTGTGATCTGTGTCAGGATTTGCATGATGGAAATCGCTATGGAAATGTGATTTCTTGTTCAGATAAGCAGGTAAGTGAATTTATTTCTTGGATTCAACAACAAGACTGGTACGATAATACAACGATTGTGATTACTGGAGATCATCCAACAATGGACAGTGATTTCTGTGATCCAGTTTCTTCTGATTATTCAAGAAGAGTGTATACGGTGTATATTAATGCAGATCCTGTAGAAAATCATTCTGAAGGAGAACGACAATATACAACTTTAGATACTTTCCCTACAACGTTAGCTGCGATGGGTGTATCTATTGAAGGAAATCGTCTTGGCTTGGGTACAAATGTTTTTTCAGGTGAAGAAACACTGCTTGAAAAAGATGGTATGCAGATGATTAATACAGAATTTTCTAAAAAATCTGATTTCTTGAATGTATTGACAGATGTGAATCCGAATGCAGAAGGCATGCGTAATCGGGGATCTTTAGTTGGATTGGATTTCCATGTGGATGAAGTGAATGAAGATACATTGAGTGTTACCTGTGATGATATATATGGTATCAATGGAACATTGCATAGTCTTGAATTGTTTGTACAAGATAGTGATGGTAATCAAACAAGTAATATCATGAACTATACAGGGGATGGAACATTTAAAGCACGGATTACAGTTCCGAATGGAAATATGGATTCTGTATATATTGGTGTAGATGCACATAGTACAGACAATGATAAGAATTCTGTGACGGAAAGAATCTTTGAATATAACGGAAATATACGTCTGTTTCCAACAAATGATCTAACAAGCTTTTTGAATGAATTGAATGCTTTAGATCGTAATAGATACACAATTCTTATGAATACACAGGGCATTGGTGTATCGAATTTCAGTGAAAACGAAAAAATTTTATTAGGAAAACTTGGTGCAGGTAACGTTGCTTCGAGTGATGGAAAAGCTGCCTTTGCGGTGATTGATGGAAATGCATCCTATTCTAAAGTGTCAGATGACTATCTAAGGGAAAGTGGCACATTATCTGATGGAACACCATATGTAATTTCATCTTCTTCAAATAGTGAACAAGTTTCTTCTATTCTGCTTGGTGATGATTATGAGGATTATTCTCGTCAGTTTGAAGGTATTAATGTGGTTGTGTGGGATAAAGAAGCGCAATCTGTTGTTTGTTCAACATATTATCAACAGATGAATAAGGCACCATCTTTTGATGGTATTTCGACAAATACTTCTTTGTTAAGCAATGATGTGGAAGTGATTGCGGATAATCCAATGCGCTTTGATGATGTGAAACATGTTGTAGCTGTGATGTATGATAATGAAAAATGTTCTAAAGTTGAAGAAGTGACAATGACATTGAATTATGACAATACATATATCGCAACATTCAAAGATGTGAAGAAAGAGTTTTCAAATAAATCCATTTATGTCTATGCAGTATATGAAAATGGCTCACGACAACTTGTTGAGAAGTTTACGCATGATTCTAAATGAATTATGTGAAATTATGGAAATATCAAATAATACTTGAAGATGACGTAACGTCATCTTTTAATATACTTGTAATAACGGAGGAAACCTAAGATGAAAGGTATTATTCTAGCTGGTGGATCTGGTACAAGACTTTATCCACTCACTCGTGTCACAAGTAAACAATTATTGCCAGTCTATGACAAACCAATGATTTTCTATCCAATTAGTACATTGATGCTGGCTGGTATCAGAGATATCTTAATTATCTCTACGCCTCATGATCTTCCTAATTTTGAACAGCTGTTAGGTGATGGCAGTGAATTTGGCGTTCACTTTGAATACAAGGTACAGGAAGTTCCTAATGGACTTGCACAGGCATTTGTATTAGGTGAAGAATTCGTTGGTGATGATACTGCCTGCCTGGTTCTTGGAGATAACATCTTCTATGGTAATCATTTTGGAAGTATGCTGAGAGAGGCAGTGAAGAATGCAGAAGAAAATCATCGTGCAACTGTGTTTGGCAAATATGTGAATGATCCAGAAAGATTTGGTATTGCGGAATTTGATGAAGAAGGAAAGGTTATTTCTTTAGAAGAAAAGCCAGTGCATCCAAAGAGCAACTATGCAGTTGTTGGCTTATATTTCTATGACAATCGTGTCATTCAATATGCCAAGGAATTGGAACCAAGTGCACGTGGTGAATATGAAATCACAGATTTAAACAAGATTTATCTTGAAGAAGGTGACTTAGATCTTCAGGTATTAGGCAGAGGTTTCTCATGGATTGATACAGGAACAATTGAATCTATGGCTGAAGCTACAAACTATGTGAGAAGTATTGAACACATTCAAGGCATTCGTATTTCTGTTCCGGAAGAAATTGCCTTCTACAATCAGTGGATTGATGAAGATCAATTATTAGCGACTGCTGATCTATATGGAAAGAGTCCATATGGTGATTATTTAAGAAACTTGGCAAAGAATAGTATTCAAGGCCCAATTAATAAACAGAAAAAGGAGAAATAAGAAAATGAATATTTTAGTAACAGGTGGTGCAGGATTTATTGGTAGTAACTTTGTATTTCTGGAATTGAAAGAACATCCAGAAGATAAGATTATCTGTGTTGATAAGTTAACATACGCTGGTAACTTAAAAACATTGAAGGATGTTATGGATAATCCACAATTCAAGTTCTATAAGACAGATATCTGTGATAGAGAAGCAATTGACAAGATCTTCGTTGAAGAAAAGCCTGATATTGTAGTCAACTTTGCGGCTGAATCTCATGTAGATAGATCGATTGAAAACCCAGAAGTATTCCTGGAAACAAATATCATTGGTACAAGTGTATTAATGGATGCTTCTAGAAAATATGGCGTAAAGAGATACCATCAGGTATCTACAGATGAAGTATATGGTGATTTACCTTTAGATAGACCTGATCTATTCTTTACAGAAAAAACACCATTACATACATCTTCTCCATATTCTTCTTCTAAGGCAGGTGCAGACTTATTAGTCAGTGCATATCACAGAACATTTGGTTTACCAGTTACAATTTCTAGATGCTCTAATAACTATGGTCCATATCAGTTTCCTGAAAAGCTGATTCCATTAATGATTGCGAATGCGTTAGCTGATAAGCCATTACCTGTTTATGGTGAAGGTTTAAATGTTCGTGACTGGTTATATGTTGAAGATCATTGTAAAGCAATTGATTTAATTATCCGTAAGGGTACAGTTGGTGAAGTTTACAATATTGGTGGACATAACGAAATGAAGAACATTGATATTGTTAAGATTATCTTGAATGAATTAGGCAAGCCTGAATCTTTGATTACACACGTCACTGATCGTAAGGGACACGATCAAAGATATGCCATTGATCCTGCAAAGATTCATGCTGAACTTGGATGGCTTCCTGAAACAATGTTTAAGGATGGCATCAAGAAGACAATTCAGTGGTATTTAGATAACAAAGAATGGTGGGAAGATATCATCTCTGGTGACTATCAGAACTACTATGAAGAAATGTATGGCAAGAAAGAAGTAATCGATTAATGAAAGTATTTGTTACAGGTGTATGTGGTCAGCTTGGGCATGATGTCATGAATGAGCTGGCAAAAAGAGGATATGAAGGTGTTGGTTCTGATATTCAGGAAGCTTATGCTGGGGTAGCAGATGGAACTGCAGTAACAACAGCACCATATGTCTCTTTAGATATTACAGATCAGGCAGCGGTTGAAAAAGTAATTTCGGTTATTCATCCAGATGTCATTGTGCATTGTGCTGCATGGACTGCAGTGGATATGGCTGAAGATGATGACAAGGTTGCAAAGGTTCGTGCAATCAATGCTGGTGGTACACAGAATATTGCCAATGTCGCTAAAGCAATTGATGCTAAGATGGTATATATTTCTACAGACTATGTCTTTGATGGACAGGGAGAAACGCCTTGGCAGCCTGACTGTAAAGACTATAAGCCTATGAATGTATATGGTCAGACAAAACTGGAAGGTGAACTTGCGGTTGCGAATACATTATCTAAGTATTTTATTGTTCGTATTGCATGGGTATTTGGCAAGAATGGAAAGAATTTTATCAAGACAATGTTGAAGGTTGGCAAGAACCATGATGAAGTGAAAGTAGTCAATGATCAGATTGGCACACCAACATATACATTTGATTTGGCTAGATTGCTTGTAGATATGATTGAAACAGATAAATATGGTTACTATCATGCGACAAATGAAGGTGGCTATATTTCCTGGTATGATTTCACAAAGGAAATCTATAAAGTTGCTGGATACAAAACTAAAGTAATTCCAGTTACTACAGAAGAATATGGTTTGAGTAAGGCGGCTAGACCATTTAACTCTAGACTGGATAAATCTAAGCTTGTAGAAAATGGCTTTACACCATTGCCTACATGGCAGGATGCGTTAAGAAGATATATTGATGAATTAGATATGGAGAATCTTTAATATGGGACAGATCAGTGTTGAAAAGAATGTTGGTGGAATTGAAGGCTTGTGTGTCATTACACCAGCAGTGCATGGAGATAACAGAGGTTACTTCATGGAAACATATAATGAAAATGATATGAAGGAAGCTGGATTTGATATTAATTTTGTACAGGATAATCAGTCTATGTCTGTAAAAGGTGTATTGAGAGGCTTGCATTTCCAGAAGCATTTTCCTCAGTGTAAACTTGTTAGAGCAGTAAGAGGTTCTGTATTTGATGTTGCGGTTGATCTTAGAAGTGATTCTAAAACATATGGAAAATGGTATGGCGTTGAATTGACAGCTGAAAACAAGAAACAGTTCTTGATTCCTGAAGGTTTTGCACATGGTTTCTTAGTGTTGAGTGATGAAGCTGAATTCTGTTATAAAGTGAATGATTTCTGGCATGCCAATGATGAAGGTGGCTTAGCTTGGAATGATCCAGAAATTGGTATTGAATGGCCTCATTTAGAAGGTGCATATCCTGGCAGTGCAGATGCGAGTGGATATCATTTAGATGATGGTACTACTTTGAATCTTTCTGATAAGGATCAGAAATGGTTGGGCTTAAAGGATACATTTAAGTTTTAAAGAAAAATGTAACATAGTATTTTGAACAGAAGTATGTAACTCAATGCTTCTGTTCTTTTTCTTGTGGTTTTTCATACCTTCACTAGAAGGTATCATTCGTAGTATTATATGTAAAGAAATTAGTATTTTTTGATAGATTGGAGTTTGAAAATGGATGATTTTGAAACAAGATATATGAATAAAAATGTATGGACCCAAAAAGCAATAGATTTTTATGATGAAAATCATTTGGATCGTAACTCTGCATATGTAAAAACAATAAGTAATGGCCTTCTTCTGCCACAAAAAAATGGAATTTTCCCATGGGGAATTGGAGGCTGCTTAGATGAAAACGGAAGATTTGTTGAAGAATCTAGTGTATATAATGCATTTGGAGGAAAGTATGAATATAATGAAAATTCGGTTGAACAAATCGATGAAACAATTATTTATATTCCAATTATTCCAAAGCATTGGGGACATTTTTTGATAGATGCGGTTTGCCGACTTTGGATTTTCTTTGATAAAAACTATACTACAGATCATTTGAAAATTTATTATAATGCATGGGGATTTCAAAATGCAGAAATATCTGGAAATTATAAACAATTCTTAGAATTGGCGGGGCTATATGAGAGAATGGTTCCTGTTTCACATGTTATTAGAGCTAAAGAAATATGGATACCTTCATATACTATGAGTTTTTCTAAAACATATAGTGAAAAATACAAATTGATATTTGAATATGTGATTTCAAAAGTTATGAATTCTTCTGATATTCAAAATTTACATCCGTTTAAAAATGTATATTTTTCTAGAACACATTTAGAGACATCAAAAAATAAAGAAATTGGAGAAAAAGAATTTGAATCTGTTTTTGAAAAAAATGGGTTTAAAATCTTATATCCAGAAGAATTGTCTTTAATCGAACAAGTATTTTATTTTCAAACAAGTGATATTGTCTGCTCAATGAGTGGAACAATTATGCATAATATAGTTTTTTCTGGAAAAAATACGAAATTGTTTATTCTAAATAGAACATGTATGATGAATCACCCTCAAATAATGTTAAATAAATTATTTCCAAATCAGGTTTTAAACATAGATGTTTATGAAACTGTCACAACAAAATTTCCAAAAGATTATGGAACAGGACCTTTTTGGATTGAACCTAACGGGAATTTCAAAAAGTTTTTAGATGATTTTGGCTTGCAGGATGAAGAAATTGAATACAAAACACATTGTATAAATGAAATGAAATATTTTAAATCCTTGCTGATGTTTTCGTTAAAATATAATGTATTGACGAAATATGTCTACTATTCTTTAATGAAGCTAAAAAAATAATCACTCAATTTTGATATAATAGATAAAAAACAGAAGAGGTAGTAAATGAAAATATTAGTTGTTATTCCTGCATATAACGAGGAAGCAAATATTGAAAGAGTTGTAAAAAATTTAATAGATAATTATCCACAATATGATTATGTTGTTGTGAATGACGGAAGCAAAGACCAAACTGCTGAAATATGCAAGAAAAATCATTTTAACTTATTAGATCAACCAATTAACTTGGGATTGGCAGGTGCATTCCAAACGGGGATGAAATATGCTTATAAAATGGGCTATGACGCTGCAATTCAGTTTGATGGGGACGGTCAACATCGCCCAGAGTATATTGAAAAAATGGTATCTGAAATTCAAAATGGAATGGATATTGTTATTGGCAGCAGATTTGTTTCTGAGCAAAAACCATCTTCTTTAAGAATGTTAGGATCAAACATCATTGAAAGTATGATTAAGATTACCACAGGCAATACAATCAAAGATCCTACAAGTGGAATGCGGATGTATAACAAGAAAATCTTGAAACTTCTGGCTGAAAATCTAAATATGGGACCGGAACCAGATACAATTTCTTATTTAATGAAATCTGGAGCGAAAGTTAAAGAAATTCAAGTTCATATGGATGAGAGAATTGCGGGAGAAAGCTATCTAACTTTATCTAGAAGTATCAAGTATATGTTAACAATGAGTGTTAGTATTTTACTAATATCGTTTTTTAGAAAGAAAACAGAAATGGAGTAACGTATGTCAGGAGCATTAAGATTATTTTTATTCTTTGGAGCAATCATTTCGTTTTTTGTGGTAATAAAAAATATTAGAAAATCTCGTATGTTAATTGCTGATTGCTTATGTTGGTTTTTTATTGGTTTTTTGGGATTGCTATTAGCACTGTTTCCACAAATATCGTTTGCGATGTCTAAACTATTAGGAATTGAATCACCTGTTAATTTAGTGTTTCTTTTTCTGATTTTGTTATTATTACTTTTAACTTTTAAGCAGACAATACGTATATCTGAGCTGGAGGTAAAAATTAGAGAGTTAACACAAGATATAACAATTGAGAGGAACAAAAAATAATGTGTGGGACAATTGAACATACTTTTGTTGTATGCGCATATAAGCAAAGTGAATATTTAGAAGATTGTATTATTTCTTTGAAAAAGCAAACAATTCCTTCAAATATAATTCTATGCACATCAACGCCTAATGATTATATAAATACTATTGTTGAAAAATATGATATTAAAGTATTTATAAATGAAGATGGTGTTAAAAATGGTAGTAATATTGCAAAAGACTGGAATTTTGCATTGAGTAAAAGTTCGACATCTTTAGTGACAATAGCACATCAAGATGATGTATATAAAGAAAAATATACCGAAAATATTATAGATGCAGCGAATAAATGTAAACATCCATTAATCATTTTTACGGATTATTCAGAAATAAAAAATGATTTGGAAGTAAAGAGTAATAAATTATTAAAGATAAAAAGAATATTATTATCACCATTAAAGAATGTTAATCATTGGAGTTCAATTCGCACACGTAGAAAATGTTTATCTTTTGGTAATCCGATTTGTTGTCCTTCTGTGTCCTTTTGTTTGGATAATTTAAAGCAACCTATATTTGAAAGTGGAATGAAAAGCAATATAGATTGGGATGCATGGGAGAAGTTATCAAAAGAAAATGGAGAATTTGCTTATGTACCAAAAATATTAATGAGTCATAGAATTCATGCGGAATCTACAACAACAGCAGTGATTGCCGAGAGTAGTGGACGCTCCATTGAAGATTATAATATGTTGTGCAAATTTTGGCCTGAATGGGTATCTAAATTGATCGAATTCTTTTATAAAGATAGTGAGAAGCAAAATGGGAAATACTGAGAAAATGGTTTGTATTATACTGGTAAATTACAATGGATATAAAGATACACTAGAATGTGTACAAAGTATTTTAAAAAGCTCATATACAAACTATAAAATTATTATTGTAGATAATGCTTCCAATGATGTGCAATTATTAAAAGACGATGCGTATTTAAACTCATATTGTGAAATTGTATATTCTCCAGCAAATGATGGATTCTCTGAAGGAAATAATATTGGTATAAAAGCTGCAGAAAAGTATGATCCAAAATATGTTTTGTTACTAAATAATGATACAGTTGTATTACCTGATTTTTTGAGTGAACTTGTTTCTGCTGCAGAATCAGAAGAAAATGTAGCTATAACAACAAGTTTTATCAATTATTTTTATGATAAAGAAAAAAGCTGGTATTGTGGTGGTAATTATAAGCGTGCTTTGGGTTATACAACGATGTTGTCTTCTGAACATGTTGATAATAAGCCTTTCCCTGTTTCATTTTCTACTGGATGCTTAATGTTGATTTCTTATAATTTTATAAAAAAATATGGTTATTTAAGTAATGAATATTTTCTGTATTCTGAAGATACCGAATACTGTATGCGTGCAATTGTGGAAGGTGGCTACAAAATGTTATGTGTCCCTAAAGTGTTGATTTATCATAAAGTAAATGCATCTACAGGAACAGGTTCTAAAATGCAGCAGTATTATTTAGTCAGAAATTATTTGATTGTTGCTAAAAAATACGGGACTTTCTTTCCATTGGCTTATTTATTTAGATGGGCATTAAGTTTATATGAAGTGATTAGATATCATTATGATTTTTCAGTTATTTGCAGAGCATTTAGAGATTATAAAAATGGAGTTACTGGAAAGGTAGATTATTTTGAGTAGTATGGAAGATAAATTATTTAAAAAAAATTTTCTTTGGAATATGATTGGGACAACATTGAATTCATTTAATTCGATGTTTTTCATGATTATTATTACTCGAATCAATGGTACAGAAGATGCAGGGTTGTATACTCTTGTTTTTTCAATCGTCTGCCTTTTATATAATATCGGTATTTATGCAGGAAGAACATTCCAAGTTACAGATCAAACAAATAGATATAATGATACTGAATATGTAATTCATAGAATGATAACAGTTTCTTTGATGTTTGTTGTTGCTGCAGGATATTGTGCAATAAAAAAATTTGATCCATTCAGATTTGCGCTAACAATGTTGCTGACTGTAATGAAATGTCTGGAAGCTGGAACAGATGTTTTGTATGGATTAATGCAGAAGAATGATGAATTATATAAATCTGGAATATCTTTGACGATTAAATCAATTGGATCATTACTTGCGGTATTAGTGATTAATTTATTATTTCAGAATTTATTATTATCATTTATTTTTGTTGATGTAATTTGTTTTATTGTAACAATACTCTATGATATCCCGTCAACAAAACAATTTTTATCTAAAGAGTATTCTATAAAGAAATCTTTGAATTTATTTAGAGAAGGATTTTATGCATTCGCTTATTTTTTCTTGAATGTTTATTTATCCAATGCTTCTAAATATGCCTTAGATGGAAAAGTGTCTTCGTCACAGCAGGCGATGTTTGGGATTGTTTTGATGCCGGCAACTTTGATTAATTTATGTGCTATCTATCTTTTGCAGCCATATATTAATAGATTGGGCCTATTATACTCAGAAAATAGAATTGTTGATTTTAAGCAATCGGTAAAAAAAATAATAGTATATATTTTGTTATTTGGAATTATTTGCTTGACTGGAGCAACCTTAATTGGTGTTCCTGTTTTGAATGTTGTATATAATGTTGATCTTTCAGGATATCTAAGCAGTTTACAATTAATTATTATTGGAGCTACTTTAATCGCAATTGTAACTGTATTATCTACAGCTTTAACAACATTTCGTAATACAAAAACACAATTCGTTATTTATGTCATTGTGTCTTTGGCAATTCTTGCGATATCTGGAACATTGGTTGATCAGTTTGGAGTTCTTGGAGCAACATATACATATTTACTTTCAACGATTTTACAATTTATATTGTATGTATTAGCATATAAAAAAGAAATGAAACAATGGAATATTACTTGTAATAAGGAGATGTTATGAATATTTTACACATATCTCCATATGTACCTGATGTCCATGCAAATCATGCTGGTGGTGTATGTATGGGAAAACAAGTTGAAACACTAAAAAAATATAATAATGTTACTGTTTTAACATCTGTAAATAATGATTATGAAAAAGAATTAATTAAAAAGCATCCAGATTATTATTATATAGAAACAAATACAATTTCTTTTATGAAAAATGCTTTACTACACTTAAATATGCCAAATATGTTTGCAATTAGAAATAGCAAGCAATATAGAGAGTTACTGATTCGCTTGGTTAAAGAAAAAAATATTGATGCTATTCATGCAGAATTTACTGCAATGGGACAGTTTATATGGATAAAAGAAATGTTTCCAAATATTCAATTCAATTTAGTTGAACATGATGTTACGATTCAATCTTACCGAAGACAAATGGATGAAGCAAAGGGTTTGAAACATATCTATTGTACATTTGAATATAATAAGGTGAAAAAAAGTGAAGCATTGTATTTATCAAAAGCTGATCATGTTATGACCTTTAATCAAAAAGATGGTAATTTATTAAAAGAAATCTATCAATGTAATGATGTGGAAATATTGAATCCTTATTATGGTATTGATTTTTCAGAAGAAAAAGAAACAAAGAAAATATCTAACAGCATCTGTTTTGTAGGACAAATGGGAAGAAACGAAAATCACGTAGCTGCAATGCGCCTAATCAAAATATTTGAAGATCTAAATCAAAAAGATTGGAAATTAAATATCATTGGAGCATACCCAAAACAAGAATTACTAGATAAAGAATCTGAAAATATCCATATTACAGGATTTGTGGATGATATCAATGAAGAAATTAGAAAAAACCAAATTGCTGTATTTCCACTTACGTATGGAGCGGGGATTAAATTAAAAGTATTATTAGCATTTGGTCTTGGACTTCCAGTTGTTACAACAGCAATTGGTGCAGAAGGTATTGATGAAGAAGGACAGGTTTTACATTTAGCAGAAAGCGATGAAGAAATTGCTGATAAAATAAAAGAATTGTTGACGAATCAAAATTTGTTGAATCACTCTAGTGAAAAAGGAATCGCATTTGTTAAAGATAAATTCACATGGGAAAAGACGGAAATCATATTTAAAGAATTATATCAATAGATGGATATAAACAATCAAGGAGGATTATATGATCATTACACAAACACCATTTAGAATGTCTTTCTTTGGTGGGGGAACAGACATGGAAAGTTTCTTTATAAAACATGGAGGTGCAGTATTATCCACAACATTTGATAAGTATTGCTATGTGAATGTAAGACATCTTCCTAGATTTTTTGATTACAGTACAGAACTTTCGTATTCTAGAACTGAAAGAGTTACTAGTATAGAAGATATTGAACATCCAGCGATTCGTAACGCTATGAAGATGCTGGATATGCATGAAATCAGACTGACATATGAAGCTGATCTTCCAGCTAGAAGTGGACTAGGTACAAGTTCTTCATT